>JAABUK010006542.1_pt1 | contig 17331 bp, 18 predicted proteins | sample 5559141 | NCBI WGS metagenome assembly JAABUK01 (sample SAMN10711869, study PRJNA513367) | rock metagenome | isolation source: Antarctica rocks | place: Antarctica: Victoria Land, Pudding Butte nord | collected 2016-01-03 | reverse complement strand
TGACTGTCCAATGCGTGTTTGCTAGCTGGCGCCCACAATCATGCCTGAAGATCGTGTCTCGTTGCTACGAAAACGCAAGCACAGGGCTGTCGCTCAGCCTCAGGAACGCAATAATAAGAGACGGAAACCTACCCCAAAATGTGAATGGAACTCAACAACAACCTACCACGCTCTAGGATTTTCGGATTCGCTTTCCAAAATCTTGCTCTCTCGTCGCGCTCTTCAAGAGTTTGACCGCCGGGACGCCTTGAGGGTGCGAGAAGCTGGTATTGGAGCCTCTGCTTCCGTTGATCTTTCGGGAGATCTGAAACGCTTTGCTCGGAATGGCGGTCCTGATCTCTCAGATATCGGTGGGGTATGTTATAAGTACACCCAGTGCTTCTCCCCCTGTCTCTTGCTAACACCCATCACAGCATCCACAACCATTATCTGTCGCAGTCACGTCCATTTACCCCGGGTGATCTGGTACACGCCCCCTCCGATATGGCTCCTCGAAAACGAGTCCCAGCTGAGGCAGCTACCCATGTAGGCTCAACAAACAAAACCTCAGCATCCGGCAGATTATACCGCCAATTTTATGACATTCCTCGTAGAGAGAAACATTGAGCCCCCCCAACGTACTCACAAGCCCGCCAATTTCGAACAACTGCAGGACAGACCAAACAGTCAAGGGCATCGCTTGCGCCCTCCCAATCTTCGGAGGACCAGTTTGAATCCTTCCTAGATGCAATGGAGATTGCGCTTGACGAAACCACGGTTATGAGTGGTCTGTTTCCGAGAATCAAAGGCGATCATATTTACCCGTCCACTCAGAATCGCCCATGCAGGAATTGGAAGCCGTTGACTGATGCAAATCTGGTTATTCCGCAACCATTTTTTTGGGGAAGATAAGGCCCCAAAAGGCTCCCTAGAGGTTGCCAAACGACAAGCTTGCTATGATGGTGCATTCGGCGCTCGCGCCATGCATCATCTCCAGACTTACGGTGCAGAGGAAACATACGATCGCAATGCCAACACTTTTACCTTCACTTATTCCGATAGTGCCCTAAATATATACGCACACCACCTGAGTCAGCTAGATGGGCCGAACACTCCACCTCATTACCATATGACGAGGCCTGGTTCTTGGGCTCTCGAAAGCTCACGACAGGTCCTCGATGACGGTGCTACTGCCTTTAGAAACCTACGAGACCTGGCCTCTGATTTAAGAGAGCAGTTCCTTGCAGACGCTGATCGGAGAATGCAGAACATTCCGCAAGAAAGGCGGGAGAGGTTAATTGAGGAAGCGTGGCAAAGAGTGCAGGAATTATTGGTGTGCCTCAGGAACGGGGCTGACAAGTTGGTCACTAAATAGCCGAGTCTCCGCTGTTGAAATCGCCGTGCTGGAGCAGTAATAGATGCTTTCATTAATGGGTGAACGGGGAACGGGGAGTTACTAGTGGGGAGATCGAGGTCAATCCCTGGATCGGGATCTGGTTACAGGAGAGGAGGCGGCCCGCTTGAGCTCTCGCTTGGGCACATCACTGGGACAGCAGCTAGAAACAGGGATAGGACGCAGACTCCAGATCGCCCTGAGATGGTTGGGGGTTTCTTGACCGGATTCCAGACAAGGTACTTGTAGATGTCTGCAGTCGACTGGGAAATGGGGCCTGTCAAACAGGCAAGGCACCGACTGCTCCTGGTAGAGCGTAACAGTTCTGTACTGTGATCGTGCGAGCGACGGTCAGTGGTTCCTCACACAGCCAGCTACTGACACGCAGCCGCAGCTCATGCCGCTCAACTCCCCGTCCGTGGCGTCTCGAAGCGGCCAGCCGTAATGTAGGATAAGTCAACCCATACTTCCACAAGGGACTTACCGTACGGCTACTTACCGTACGAGTACTTCCGCATCCATCGATCCTGATTGTTCAGTCTAGTAGGATGTAACCTTGCCATCCCTTGTGTTACCAAGTCAGTGACAAAGGGGATAGTGATCACACCATGTCCGCCTCGAAACGAGGTCGCCCAATACCTAACAACACCCCATACTCTCAGGCGGGACCTTAATCCGTCTTCTCTGCCGCCGCCCTCCCAGCCCCACTTCGATATAAGACTCACCGTTCCTTTCCCTGAGATCCAGGTGCGAGTCTATCAATCCCCTGCCCCAAGTCCAGCTCACCCAGCCCATTACCCTTCCTACGCTGCTCATCATCATGGCGGCGAAGGAGACCCAGGCCACCAGTAGGGCGTGGTCAAAGAGGCTTCAGTGCATGGTGGACGAGGATGCAAACTACCAGAACACATATGTAATGCCTGCCCTCTTTCCAGGGTCCTCGATGCCATCCTCGTCCGCTTGCTCATTCTTGCTTGCCTTCGCGCACAGTGGTGCAATCGCGATCTGATTCCCATACCTCGCGACAGGCGAACCTGGACGTGGCAGGGCTTCGCGGGTTACTGGGTTATTGGCGGTTAGCTTTACTGCTTAGATAGAAATCGAGTCCGCTTCTCACTCGTGTCCCCAGGCATCAATACCACCGCATGGACCATCGGAGCCACCCTGCTCGCGCTGGGCCTTAGCGTCGGCCAGGCGATGGGCATGGTCATCTGCGCGGCCGTGGTCATCGCCTTTCTGGCCGTCGGGGCGGGCTGGATGGGATCCCATCAGCATCTCGGATTTACCGTCGTCTCACGAAGGTCCGGTACCGCAACCGTACAAACTCCCCATCTAACGAAGATTGCAGTTCATGGGGTATGCGAGGAGCCTTTTGGCCGGTGCTGAATCGTGTAGTGGTAGGCTGCATCTGGATGGGTAGGCGTTCTACTCCCAGCGCCCCTGCCCCCACCCCCCGGCCGGCTCTCGGTCGAGGAAGTGCTGATTATCGTCCAGGTATTCAGATGTTTTGGGGCGGGCAGGCGGTTCGAATCGTACTGGGCGCTCTCATTGGGCCCAAGTTCGTGAACATGGCGAATACCCTCACCTCGTCTGCCAATGTTGAAACTGCGGACTTAGTGTGCTTTTTCATCTTTGTCCTCATCTTGGGTAGGTCAAGACGATTTCAATGAATTTCCAAAGGTCGCTAAATCTTTCCTAGCTCCCATGCTCTGGGTCAGGCCGGAGAAGCTCCAGCTGCCATTCAGGGTCACGATTAACTTTCCCAGCATAGCCGAGCAATCGATTGACTTTTTCGTCTTAGGTCGCCTTTGTCATGATCACCGCGGTCATGGTTGGGATGGTTAGTCCTACATCGTTTCTTTCCAAGGTCATCCCGAGTTGATGTATGTCCAGCTCATTTGGTCACTTTCCACTGCCAATGGAGCCGGACACCTTATTTCGCAAGCATCTACGGCCAAGGGTAGCACGCTGAGCTGGAATTCCCTATACGGCCTCCAGTCGTTTCTGAGTGCATACGTGAGTGGATGCCTTGGCCAGAGCGGTAGGCTCTTTCTCCCTCTTGATTTGTGCGCAAGTCTCATGATGAAAAGATTGGACGAGATACGCCAGAACGCCAAACGCGGCTCTTTTCGGGCAGGCCATCACCGCGCCAGTGACCATTTGCGTGACAGCGCTTTGTGGGATCCTCATCGCCTCGGCATCGACTCTGATATATGGACAGGTATTCTGGAATCCATTCCTGTTACTCCTACACGTCCAGAAGGACATGACGCCCGCATCGCGAGCAGGCACGTTCTTTGCAGGTACAGGGCTGCTCGCCAGCCAGATGGCGCTGTGCATTGTGCTGAACTCGGTCCCAGCAGGCATGGACATGACGACCATCTGTCCCCAATATATCAACATTCGTCGTGGCGCGTACATTGTCATGGTTGTCGGCATCGCGCTTTGCCCGTGGAACTACGTCAATCAGGCCACGACCTTCATCACGTACGCGCGCCAGTCCAAGGGGTGACTGACTCGACTTCTTCCACATCGTGCTTACCGTGTCGCAGCATCATCTCCGGCTGGGGTGTATTCCTCGCCCCCATGGCGGGCATCGTCATCGCCGATTACTTCGTCGTCCATCGACGCGAGCTTCACCTCGACGACCTCTACATCGGCAATGATACCTCGGCTTACTGGTACACCGCTGGCTTCAATTGGCGCGCCCCCGTAGCGTGGTACGCAAGTCTTCCTCCTCCTTGCCTCTCCCCCTTCACTCTGCCACTAAGCGCCGTACTTGTCCAGTTTGCGCTTACTTTCCCGCGCGTACACAGGGCGATGGGGGTTTGGCCACTGCTTCCCGGCTTCGCAAGGCAGGTGCGCGGCATCTCGGATTACAGTGGCTGGGATAATATATTCCGGATTAACTTCTTTGTTGGGCTTGGGATTGCGTTTATCGTTCATGCAGTGCTGCATTGAATCTTTCCCGCGCCACACGGCAGAGGGAGCTCGTCTTTTGGAGAGCGAAACCAAGGAGTGTTGGCTGATAGAACAACTCTGAACGAGGAGGCATCTTGAGTATATAGTTATTACACATTGAAAGAGTCATAGCGGCACGAAAGACGACACAAAAAGAATCAATAGTATCAAGAGAAGTCAAGAGGAACAGGGCCAAAAAATGAAGGCCGAAGAGTAGAAATTCAAGGCGGGCAGGGCAGTTGGCTAATATTTACGCCACATCAAGGATTTATCTCAACCTTGGTGCCTGCTTTTGACCTCGATAATCGTACGAGTAATTACCCTGAAGGTGAAGTTAGCTGAGACAGACTTGGCCACATGTCACGTGACCATTTGTGCACCGGAGCCGATGCGTGCTGTTATTCAATGGGAGAGAGTTGCCGGGACAGCTCGATGATGAGTCCGAGTTTAATGTTCCACCGTAGGGCGGTAGTGGAGGGAACAAATTGGTAGAATCCTTGTAGTTCCGATGCGGCGGGCATAATTTAAGTCAGCTTGTGGGATATGCAGCTGTCCGTTGCCCATCGGCCAAGCGAGTCAGGCTGACGGTGTTGTGCAACGTCCCTAGATCCTTCAGGCATGATTTATCTATGACGGGGGGGCAGACATCTTTCCCCCCCCAGAAAAAGCCATCTGTTGTAAGACGTCTTGAAGTGGCCGAGCTTGTACATCAACGCAGCGTGTATAATCAATATGGCATTTACCAGCAGTACCAAGCCCTGCCACCGCGTGGCAGTCTTACTCTTCCCCGAAGCCGATATCCTCGACTACGCCGGCCCCATCGAAATCCTCTCCCATGCAACGCACAACCAAAACCGTGACGCACCCGAGCCAGTGTTCGCCATCGAAACCGTGGGCCGGGCAAGGGATGTGCCTATTGCCACTGGCTCTCGCATCCTATCAATCCATCCAAGCATTTATATCGCGCAACTTCTCGAAACGCTGCCCGAGTATCACGTCCTAGTTGTGCCCGGCGGACCGCCCAAGGTGATGCAGCGTGTGATGGAAACGCCTGATGGGGTGGAGTTGGATGTGATCAAGAGATTTGCGAAGCTGCCACCCGCAGCAGATGGCCGGGAGCGCACCATCTTGTCCGTCTGCACCGGCGCGTTGTTGCTCGGTGCTGCAGGGCTGCTGAGTGGTTTGAAGGTGACGACGCACCATCAGGCGCTGGGTCAGCTGCAGGCGATTTGCGATAGAAAGGGTGCCGAGAGTGGTGCAGGGCCGAAGACGGAAGTTGTTGGTCATCAGAGATTCGTCGATGCCGGCGTAGTCAAAGACGGACTGAGGATTGTGACGGCGGGCGGGGTCAGCTCGGGCTTGGATGCGGCGCTACATGTGGTGGAGTTGGTGAAGGATCGGGAGACTGCGGACTTGGTCTCGAAATTGGTGGAGTATGAGCGAAGGCAGACTTGAGACTGTCGGATTGAGCTTGCATCTTCGTCCTGATGTCCAGTCCGATGAGCGCCAATTTATGATTTGGCGATTCGGCGGCCTAGTTGACAACGTCTTGATACTACACCTCCATTTAATTAAGATGCTGCCCAATTAGGAAATACCGTAGCTCACAATTGATGGTTTGATTTGCGCTGATGGAATGGAATGCCAAGCTCAAAGATTTGTGCCATTTTAAAAAGACGTGAAATCTACCAGTAGGAACCAAGTTCTGCCGCCAATCTAAGATGCGAAAGAATTCAGACTGACAGCGGTGTTGTCGATTGCATTATTTCTAGAGACTACAAAGCATCTTCCTAGAAAACAGACTCGTTCCTAAGAACAACGATCATCATCCAGAATTAGACTGCCAAGGCGCAACAGGAAAGGTTGCAGGATCTGTGGCCTCATTCCTAGGAACTACAAAACACCGTTCCTAGGAGCAGATTTGGTACCAAGAACCCAAGCAGAGCGCTCCCAGGGACGATCTAACGGAATCCTAGGAACGTGGGTGACGGAAACAATAACTTCACGGCAATACGATCCAGTATCTCATCAATCTGGTCCACAGTCCAGGACATCCCTTATTACTGACCTGTGGGCGGCGAAGGACGGTAACTAACAGAAACTCTTGAAAGTAGTCTGATGATCATTTCAGGGGCCAACAATGCTATTTCGGGGTACCATCAAAAGCCTGCGTCCCTCTCCGAGCCTGCAATACAACGCCCGGCTGAGGGCTGGACTCATTGGAGATGTCATCAGTGCGGTGCCATTTTATCAATCGTCGCGTACGCGATGTGCTTCCACTGCCACCACAGGCGCTGTCCATCATGTACAGTGCTATCACTTAAACCACCCGATCAGTCGGTCGACCGAAAGGAGCGCGATGCCCTAAACACCAGCGCGTGTCATGATTTAGACAGTTGAGATGGTGAATTTTCCAGGTGCCAGAGTCCCCAAAGGAGATGGAGATTGCCACGCGGCGCTGACAGTACCCTGTTCTATTGATTTATGTCGTCGATCCTGTTCAAACCCACTGATTTTATGCAACCTTCTCTCCAATTTCCTCACTTATAGCGACAGCATTGTTTCCCAGGTCTTGCTCACACTCAAACAATTGTGATGAGCTGCTGACTAACATGATGTGCATACTTGCCGAGTGAATGTTCGCTCCTGAATCCAAGTCCAAGTTCCTCGCACTCCGCGCAAGACTCCACTTTGAATGTTCCTAACCGAGTATACAAGTGTTCCCCGGGTCCTGTTCTCTGTAGTATCAACCCTTCTACCGACGGTCCATGTTTGTACCCAGGCCAAATGTAGTGTGCAATGGGCACACAGATCACATCCAGGGGGCTTTCAATTAGTCTGATGTCAAGATGAAACATGGCCCTGCGGTCCAATTTCCCGATCCTCAATTTGACCGCGTTTCCAGGCCCGCCTGTGATTGAAGCCTGGGTCAAGACGCCCCGCATCATGAGGTAAGCGTGCCCTATCTGGCCTGTGACATTATTAGCCAGAGGAATGGTCTGGATATCCACAATTTCAACCAAAGGCTTGCTAAAAGAATCAACATCCACGTGAAGATCATTTGTTCTGACGAGGCCGTCAACAGAGGCCCATGACCAGGTCGGTGCTCTGTAGTGCATTGGGCGTCTGGAAGCCGATCCATCGGCCTGCATGCATCCAACTACATGCCATAAGAGTTGTCCAGCTAGACTTTTCCTCCACAAACCTGCGTAGTAATCATCTTTCGTCGTTTCCTGAAGTTGTAAAGCTAGGCCAGAGAGAGCGACAAGCTTGTCTGCAGGTTCCCTAAGACTGCAGCGGCAATACGAGCCAACTATGCGGGCCCAAAAAACATACGGATCTTGAGCATATGACAGCTTTTGGCCAGAGTCATCATCACTCGTGCCACAATTCGCTGAGAAGAGAGGATGCGAGCACCTGATGCTGGGTCGTCGATGTAAAAAATGTGTTGAGGGTAGCTTTTTTGGATACATCTCACATGCACTCATCTCATTGCACTCCCAAAAGATCTGTCGGACACCGAAATGCACGGTTCTGGGGGCGAGCAGTCTTTCCTGAAGCACCCAACCGCGCTGGTTTAGCGGTGCCTGTTCTATATCGTCCGTCCACAGGTCCATGCTCAAAATAGTGCAGTTCTTGTCGGGAAACTCTTGCGAATACTCTGGGATTATGCAAGGGAGAACGTCAGAAATCTTTCGTTGAACAAAGCAACCTCCGTGACTATCTACAGCCGCTGTAGCCGCAATGTTACACAAAGAGTGCGTGTAGATGTCTCGCATAGCGGCAGATTGTTCTTGCCAGTCTTTCAACGAGTCTTGAAGAATGCAAATTGAATCAATCCATAGAAATCGCTCGCCAAGTCGTTTAGCAATTTCAACGGCGTCTCTGAAGGTCTTCGGCAGCGCGGAAAGTGGAAGGCCAGCTTCTAGAGTCTTGATGTTTGACTTGGTCAGATTGAGGAAAGATGCGGTGCCCCATCGGTGACTAAGTGTGATGTAATTGACTGGTCGATATGGATCACTCGCCTTGACCCAGAGTCGCCATTCTGACCCCGGGCGTGGCTCAGCAATGTCGATGAGCCGGGCGGGAACAAAAGGTTCTTCCACAGCATGCGACTCGCACGACGAATGCTCCTTTCGGCATTGAGTAAGCCAACTCTTGGCCAGTCCTAGGGTAGCTTCAGATGACGTTCCGGAGCCGACTAAATGAGGTTCGGCGTTTTGCAGATGTTGAATATCTTGCGTGATGGTTGTCAGAGTCTATGAGCAACAGAAGGGAGAATACATGCGAACAATGGCCGAGGAGCCACACCTCTGAATGGAAGAATGAGGAACCTCCTCGAAGCCACATCAAGGCCTTCTGCAACTTGGCAAACGATGTCTATTACCTGGGATTTGCTAGTCAATGAACTCGACAGCTCAGCTTTGTCGCAAGTACAGAACAACGTGGGCACAAATGGCAGTGGCTGATGGCGCAATTGCAACTTGTTTGCCCAAGACAGGGAATTCCAAACAATACTGCAAACATAGCATGCATGCTGGGCTGCACATTCGAACTTTTCGACGGATATGTGATGGGGCTCCCATTGGAGAGCTGGCCTGTTCGTTAGATTCTCCTGAAAGAAGCAGGCTTTGCATCTCTGACAAAGCATCATTTCTCTGAGAGGATTCTATCTGCAATGCAGAGGAAGACGACATGGCGGGGCTTGAACCGGTCATTATATAGGAGCGCAGGCTGAGCTCGCAAGGATAACGGACGTCTTGGGCCGGTGTAGATTTATTTCTCTTGGCATTCCGCCCAATGTCCTCATCATGATTCTTTCTTGCTAGACTACCTTCGTATCTTCACGACGTCGAACAAAGTATTATGCCTTTGATCGAAGAGTCGCATAACTCGCTTCCCTGTAAGCACTCGCTATGTAACTTGGTCGAACATTCCTTGGGCTGATCAGTTCTAGATATTGAGAGCGATGTCTCGGAGAAAGAGCACACGCAAATTCGCCGACTGATAGCAGCAGAGTTGGCTCTGGGTGCTGAAAGCACTCTACACACCTTGATACCTATCGAACCAGAACTCAGTATTTCCGAAATGATGAAACAAGAGCTCGATAGAAAGGCGGACAATTTACCAATTATCGGCGGCATCGATCTCTCCCGCTATGAGGAACCTGAAGGTCCTTCTGATGACAAGAACATCGCAGCCTGGAAGCAGTCACTACGAAAAGCGTACAGCTCAAGCACCTACCTTTCAGGACGAATGTCGAATTTGTCCCTGCTGGAAGAGCTGGGCAAGAACGCTTGGTTGATTGGAAACTCTCAATTGGAAGACATACTGCGTCAACTCGAGAAAGAGCTGGGAGAGCTCAACGCTGCTACGGAAAGTGTCAACAAGTCTAGAAAGGCAGCCCAAGAAGGCTCTCGAGGCGAGATCATAGGTCTTGAGGAAACCTGGAGGCGTGGAATCGGAAGAATTATTGAGGTAGAGGTTGCTGTTGAAGAGACCAGAAAACAAATTCTGGACAAGAGGCGACAACAAGCTGGCTGAAGCAAAAGCCACTCGAAACGGAATGGACTTCCAATGTCAACTCTTTTCAGAATATTCCACATTTTTCTGCCTCTCTCTCTCAGCGCCACTGCTTGGCTCAAGGTCACGAAGGCTGCAGCACCCTGTGGTCACAGACGAGCTAGCAATATTCACTCAGAGCGACAGAAATGCCAGAGACCCGCTTAGCTTTTGACACGAGGCATATTCCCCACACAAACAGGACTCTCGCAAATTTCAAGGCCAATCGAAGCGAAGAAGTTTTCTGCTGCTTGAATCGAGAGGCTGTGTGGTGGTTCCCCCCTCTTCGATTAACCAAAGGTCCACTGCAGAGGAATCGAGATCACAATGGATGGAATGGCGCTAATCGGGGATGGTCTACGAATCAGCAAAGAGACACGAAAGATCCCATACCAGTGATTGGACAGGCAACGATTACAAAGCTCTACCAGTACCCACAGCTGTTTGCATATGCTCCTCATTGTGTTGCAACGTAAGTGCTCTACGACTCCTCCTCCCGGGCATTTCCTTTCTTGGGATAGCGCTGTTTCCCCGCAAAACTCCATCGTGATGAGGATGGCTATCTTTACAACATCCCTCCTTGCAATCCTTGCAATCATCACCGTGCGGAACCCCTCTTGCATCCTTTGCCACAATCCCTTGTTCAGTTTCCGTTCCCTCGCGTCCTCAAGAGGTTCACGTGGGTTTGCCATTGGCAAATCAATTGTTGGCTACCGCAAGTGAACTCCCACACTTGGCCCTTCGCTCATTGCTGCTGCGTGGATACTGGTGCTGCTGTGAACCTTGTTGCCTTCGCGCCCATACCCCGTCGTTTCCATGTCTAGCCCTTTGCTTTCCCCAATCTTGTGTCACCTCATGTTGAACCAAAGCACCTCAGCCCATGTTGTACCGCTATGACTGACCCCGCAGAAAGGTGCTGTTGCAGGATAAGTAGCCAGGAGGTGCGGCTACTGTGCCGTGCCGCAGGGAATGGGGTGCGCGTTGTCTAGAAGAATTGATCATCAGGAGGGTATGCAGGACGGAACGTGACTCCTCAAGCGGTTGTCCGACGATGCGGGGGTGTTCTTGCTCTTCAAAAGTGCTGTTTCTGCTGTACTTCCTGCTACCGACCTTCATGACCATTGCTCAGCCGAAGACACGTTGACATCAATATGACCGTTCCGGAAGAAGTCGATATCATCATTGTGGGGGGCGGCAGCTCTGGCTGCGTCCCTGCAGGCCGCCTTGCCAATCTAGACCACAAGCTCCAGGTGCTTGTGATCGAGGCAGGTGAGAACAACTTGAATAATCCATGGTCAGTTGCAGGTGCCTTCTCTAATGGTCCCGAAGCAGGTGCTTATGAATAAAGGGTCTACCGTCCGGGGATATATCCCAAGAATATGAAGTAAAACTAGCATGTTCCATTCCTGACTCAACAAGGAGCTGACGAATCAGACTCGACTCAAAGACAGCTACGTTTTACTACTCCCGGCCTTCTGAATGGCTTGATGGCCGGCGTGCTGTCGTACCCTGCGCAAACATTCTTGGCGGTGGCAGCTCAATCAACTTCATGGCACGTGATCCGAGACTGCTGTCACGGACTCACTGACTCTTCTAAGATGTATACTCGTGCATCAGCCTCAGATTATGATGACTTTCAAGCCAAAGGCTGGACCACCAAGGAACTGCTCCCGCTTATGAAGAAGCATGAAACTTATCAGCGAGCATGTAACAACCGGGACATTCATGGATTTGAAGGACCCATCAAGGTCTCCTTCGGAAATTACACTTACCCCGTCAAGGAAGACTTTCTGAGAGCGGCTGAGTCACAGGGCTTCCCTGTGACGGACGACTTGCAGGATCTCAAGACAGGGTAAGATAACGAATCAGAACAGGCTAAGCCATAGCTAACATACTGCAGCCATGGCGCAGAGCATTGGCTGAAATGGATCAACCGCGACACGGGCCGCCGTAGTGACGCTGCTCATGCCTATATTCATTCCACCAGGTCGAAATATGACAATCTGCACCTGAAGTGTAACACCAAGGTGGACAAAGTCATTATTGAAGATGGTGTCGCAGTGGGCGTCCAGACAGTGCCCACCAAGCCCTTGCACCCTGGGGAGAACAAGCCGACCATTTACAAAGCCAGGAAGATGGTCATCGTCTGCGGTGGCACTCTCAGCTCCCCTCTGATCCTCCAAAGGTCTGGTATCGGTGATCCAGAAAAGCTCCGCAAGGTCGGAGTCAAGCCTTTGGTGGATCTTCCAGGTGTCGGCCTCAACTTCCAAGACCATTATTTGACGTTTTCCCTATTCCGTGCCAAGCCAAACGGTGAATCTTTCGACGATTTTGTCCGTGGCGACCCGGAAGTGCAGAAAAAAGTGTTCGAAGAATGGAATATCAAAGGAACTGGACCCTTAGCAACCAATGGCATTGACGCAGGTGTCAAGGCGCGCCCCACTGAGGAAGAGCTTAAAGAAATGGAGAAATGGCCAACCCCAGAATTCGGCAGCGGATGGAAGAGCTATTTCAAGGACAAACCGGACAAGCCCGTCATGCACTACAGTGTGATTGCTGGGTGGTTTGGAGGTATTTTGCACTCACTTCATTCTAGATACAAACCCTGCTGACGTCAATTTGGACCATATGCTCGTGCCCCCTGGGAAATTCTTTACCATGTTCCATTTCTTGGAGTATCCCTTCTCCCGAGGTTCATCCCACATCACGTCGCCAGATCCGTATGAGGCTCCAGACTTCGATGCAGTAAGTTTTCGTATGGTCTTCACTGACTCAAGAAAATCACTGACCCTCCTAGGGCTTCATGAACGACAAGCGAGATATGGCCCCAATGGTATGGGGCTACATCAAATCAAGGGAGACTGCGCGAAGAATGGATGCGTATGCTGGCGAAGTTACCAGCATGCATCCACATTTTTCTTTCGACTCTCCTGCCCGTGCCAAGGACATGGATCTCGCTACGACGAATGCATACGCTGGCCCGAACCATATTTCCGCGGGTATTCAGCATGGTTCCTGGGGTAAGTCCTCGTCTCTTTCTGCGGCGACCAGCTCGGGATAAGTCCTAACTCTCAACAGCTATGCCTGTCGAGGCTGGCAAGCCACCAGAGCCGAATATCTTGAGCAGTAGTGCCAAAGACACACGCGAAGAGCTCGAGTACACCAGTGAAGATATTGCCCATATCGAGAAATGGGTCAAACGTCACTGCGAGACCACTTGGCACTCTCTAGGCACATGCAGCATGGCTCCAAAGGAGGGCAACAGCATCGTCAAGCATGGTGTTCTTGATGAGCGTCTGAACGTGCATGGTGTCAAGAACCTCAAAGTCGCAGATCTTTCGATCTGTCCAGATAACGTTGGTTGCAACACATTCAGCGTGAGTAACTAGTCACCTTGCCGATCATCCAGGAGATCTCTGGCGCTAATTGTTACCAACAGACGGCTCTATTGATTGGCGAGAAGGTGTCTATGCTGACTGCAGAAGACCTGGGCTATTCGGGAGAGGCTTTGGAAATGACAGTACCGGTGTATCATGCCCCTGGCGAGAACATTGGCTTGAACCGGCTTTGAAGCCTCATCATGCTGGCAATGAGGATGTGCCAAGCATTTGTCGTTCAATAGCTCAGTCACGTGAGGCATGGAGTGCGGTCTCCGTCACGGTTCAGATTGTCCATGATTACTACCAGTATTTCAACTTGTTACTGTTGCTCGACCGTACTGGACCATAAAGCTGACAGTCCTCTGCCTCAATTGAAGTCGAGGCTACCTACCTTCTCTGCACTGCCATTCCGAGAATTGCATACTTCTGTCCCCTACCAGTAAAGTCTCGGTTGGGGAACAACGGATCCACAGCAATGTTCCCTAAGCGAGCCTTGCCGTCAATCTACCATGCAAGTACAAGTGCCTTACTACCGGCATGGCTTTGCTGATCACCCAATAGCCGTTGGCTTTGATACGTCACTCAACGCTAGAAATGTCAAGTCCCTGCCATTCTCCACTGTGCCACTCATCAACAATTGGATCGAGGGTTTGTGTGTTGAACGGACAAATTGTCGATCTGGGAAATTAATACCGCGGCCCACGAGATGGTTTCTCTCATCCTGGACAATGCCCGTCACTGACATTGATCGGAAACCGTGGCGCCGAAAGTAACCCACTTTTCAACTGGTTGGCATTCTGGATGCCACCTGGTCCAGTCGCCTTTTGTGGTCTTAGACCCCTGCTTTAGTCGTGCAACTTACATCATAACAGGTCCTGTCTTGGGACGGGGGATTTGAGCAATCTTCCACTTTCGTGCTATCGGAAGATGAGCTGGGTATCACGAATACTCATCAAACTATCTCGCTGTCGCTCAAGTCCCTCCTTTCCCAGCTTCTACATTCCCCTCAGCAATTTCTCCGTCGCATGAACTGGTTCTATGCAGAATCCTGCATGAAATGATAACATCCATTCTCTGAACCACTCGAGTAATCTGCTTGTTATCTTACGTCCAGCAAACCAGTCTCTTTCATTTTCAGAATCAAACATGGCTTCCGAAGACTTCGAAGCTCACCAGCATCCCCTCAATATTAACAGCGTACACTCGCCTCCCTCTCACCTTTCTCCGCAGAACCCTCGTCATCATTTCTCCAGGGTAGGGAAATCTGAAGTCAATTCCTCGTCGCGTCGCATACGAAATCGATATAAATCAGCCTTCACAGAGATTGGACTCGAGGAAGCAGCGAACACTACAAACTACAACACACTCAGCATCACATCGACACGACCTGGCTCCCGCGTCAGGTGGAGGAGTCAGGTCGAAATACATGAGGCGGAGCAGCAAGAAGAGATGGATAATCAGCGAGAAATCCCTCGTGCAACTCCCGCAACGTGGCACCGATACGGATCGTCTGCAAAAATGCTCTCCCGTCTATCCTTTCTAGCTGTCGTGCTTGCTATCATGATACCAGTCCTTCATATGTCCCCATTGTTGCATGCCGGTCCCGCCATGATTGGGGCAGAAGCCGGTCCCATTGCTCCGAATGCCGCGAGACATTATGAGCTCGAAGAGTCTACCAAATTATTGCCACGACAAAATAATGCTGCCGCTGCTTGTCTTCGTTGGTCACATCAATCTGCAGTCGTTAATGGGACATTATTCCTTTACGGCGGCAGACAGAAGACCGACTCCAACCAGGTCAGCAATCAATGGAGTGAGTTGGGATCGGTCCTTGACAAATGTTTCTGCTAACCGTTCTAGACAACAACCTCCTTACAGTGGATCTTACATCAGGATGGCAAATCTCTTCACCAACTCTCAAAAGTTTGCCTCAACCCTCAGGCCCGCCTCCAGTCGCGAACGGTTTCTTGTGGAATTCCCCCGACACATTATATCTCTATGGCGGCGAATACTCCGAGAACCCGGAAACCTCCCCCGTTCCATACAGCCTATGGTCCTATAACATTCCGTCATCAAAGTGGGAAGAGCATAAATCTCCCAAGACTGTTGATAACGTTGCTGTGGAGCGCTCCGCTGAGGGATCCGGCGTCAACATTCCTTCATTAGGTCGTGGCATGTACTTTGGAGGACATCTTGACCGCTTCACGACACCTGGGTGGAATATAAGTGTATTTCGGCAATATCTTCGCTCTCTCCTCGAGTTCACTTTCCCTGGCAGCTCCAATCCTGCTGTAAACAACCATCAGCCGGCCGGTCCCGATGGGATCTGGCGCAACATAACCGATGGTGGAATTCAAGAGTCAGCAGGCTTTACCGAGCGTGCCGACGGTGTCCTCGTTTATGTGCCAGGTTATAGTGACCAAGGTATCCTTCTTGGTCTTGCCGGCGGCACGAATACATCATACACACAGATGAATATCATTGATGTCTATGATATCGCTGGGCAGACTTGGTACAAACAGGCAACTTCTGGTCCCACACCTGAGTATCGTGTCAACCCCTGCGCGGTGGCGACAAGCGCAGCAGATGGAAGCAGCGTCCAGATTCACTTGTTTGGAGGGCAGAAACTCCTTCCATATGGGAGCCAGGAACAATTCGATGATCTATGGATACTCAGCATACCAAGCTTTACCTGGATTAAGGTCGACACGAACGGCCAGTCAGTGCCACCTGGCCGATCAGGTCATAGCTGCAATGTCTGGAATGGCCAGATGGTCGTCGTTGGTGGTTATGTCGGTCAAGATCTCTCCTGCGACTCCCCAGGTGTATATGTCTTCAATACGTCCAGCTTGAAGTGGAACACGAACTATGCCGCGCTGAAAGGCGCAAATGATATAAACCAGCAACAGTCCCAAGGAAAGGATACGAGCGCCCTACAAGGCAGTTATGGATATGTTGTTCCTGACGCCGTGCAGAAAGTAATTGGGGGAAATGCGATGGGCTCTGCCACCGTCACTGCGCCCGCACAGATGGTCACTGCAGGGCCTTTCGCAACAGGCAAGCCGGTCACGTACACCGTGACACAGGGCGATGGAACCGTGGCCACAGAGACAGCCATACCAGGTGCTGGATCTAGCGGAAATACCAACAACGGTCGCGGCGGCCCGAACACCGCCGCGATCGTCGCAGGAGTACTTGCAGGCCTTTTCGCCATCCTAGCCGCATACCTCGGTTTCTGCACCTGGGTCTACAGAAGACAGCTCGTTCTCTACAAACGCCACGTCGCCATGTCGCAACGACAATCCCTTGGAATCGCAGCCCCTGCCGTTCTCGGTGTAGGAGCACTAGGCAAGGGCAATGATTCACCCCTGGGTAAAAGCAGTCTCGACGCTACCAGCACTTCAAACAGTAGTAATGCCCGTAGTGGTGTCAATGGAGGAAGAGCAGTAGGTGGCGGTGGCTATCAGCCACTCCCCACCACGACCAATAACTTTGGGGGCGCGCTAGATAGGGTGAGTACAAACTCGGCGAACAATGGAATGGCGACAGCGAGGAGCAGTACGGATGATTTGATGGAAGGCCAAGAGCCGACGTTCTTAGGTGTCTTGCTGAGCCCAAGAAGGAGTTTGAAGGTTATCAATCGCGACTGATTCGAATTCTTGGACGGGTCTGATCTGTACTTTGAGCATTAATGAACATCTCAAACATGAAGATGTATTATGGAACATCATGGAGTCCTCCGATTGTTTTGAAACCGACTCTGATACGTTCAAAGGAAGTGGCTCATTGCTGACTCGCAATCCTAACATGCGGTCTTATCCGTCCTTCCCTTTTCCTTTCTCAATACTACTCATCTGGACCTGCATTCCATTTCATGTGGTCTCTTGTCCTCACCAGGAGGATGGCCGACTCCCAACTCCACCAACTCCAGACAGAGGAAGAAGCCCCCGCAAGCACAAGAAAAGCACACAAGTCACCTATCGACGTGAGTACCAGCCTCACTTCTTCCCCTTCGCCTTCACCTTCCCCCCCTTCTTCTTCTCCACCCGCCCAGAC
>JAABUK010006541.1_pt1 | contig 17332 bp, 19 predicted proteins | sample 5559141 | NCBI WGS metagenome assembly JAABUK01 (sample SAMN10711869, study PRJNA513367) | rock metagenome | isolation source: Antarctica rocks | place: Antarctica: Victoria Land, Pudding Butte nord | collected 2016-01-03 | reverse complement strand
AGCCGCAGACCTGCATCTGGGGCTTCAGCCCCATCTCAGAGGGCAGCAGCCCCGAGTCAGCTCACACTGCCTGAGTCAGCTCCAGCTGCTGAGTTGCCTCAGGGTGTCACGCAATCTAACTGGCAAGATGAAGAAGAAGGATATACAGCTCTGCCTCAGCTGACTGATGCACAGTGGGCTCAAGTAGCAAAGGTGAGCAGAGCACCATGCGTGTGCCTCGAGGGCATTGCCAGTTGAGAAATCATCAGTCAATGACAAGCTGATGCCATATTAGCTTGCACTGGATTGTACCAGACAAAGTTCTGCATGGGCAGTCTGCTGTTGATGCATATTGATGAGGTGACTTCTTCTGAAACATGCTGCATGATAGCATCCTGTGGAAGTGGAAGCTGGCAGTCTGTTGTGCAAGAGCCAAGTGCACAGTGGACAAGACTTGTCCTGCATGGATGTTGTGGTTATCATTATTACTAGTACTATTATCATCATCATTGTTATTCTTGTCCTGATTATTATCGCTGTTGTGATCATCATTATTTAGTGCACATCTTTATATGCACCATGATGCCAAGACTGCCACAGAAGTGTAATGCACATGATTGGTCAAATGCATTGCTGGATGTACTTGGATTATGCACACAAACATTGCAGCTGTGTCAAGCTATGCTGTGCCAAGCATGGATTTTTGAGCTTTATGTCCAAAGCTGCAGTCATGTCAGCAGCCAGCAATCCTGGATGATCTGGTTGCTCTTGCTTGTGTGAACAGGGGTAGCTTGTTGCTATGGCATGCATGACGACGGCCTCATATGTCATAGTACATGCCATGACCAGTTTGATGTGCCATAATCATACGCATTTGTCTTGTTACAGAAGCCTCTGTATTCCTGCAGACTACTTATTGATGCACGCACTGGTTCAATGCTGTTTTGCTGTGCAGCTAATCGAGGACCAGCCGTGCCAGGTGCCCATGACAGATGCACTGCACTTTGCACAGCAATTTGATGCAAGCCACAAGCTGCCTGGGGAATCTAGATCTCAGTCAGTTGCCCAAGCAGGGCCTCAGGCAGCTTGGCCGCTCCAAAGCAATTCGTGTACCCAGCCTGCCGGTCAAGACCCAAGGGGAAAGAGGCAGAGTGCTGATCAGGTTAGAAGGCAACAGAAACTAAAGCAGAAAGAGAAGAAGAAGAAAAGGAAGCGGAGGAAGTGAGCGCAGCTATACCACACACTGCAGAGCCATGGTTGCATATGTTGCAATCACAGTCCAGCTTTCTGGTGTTCTTGGCAGAGCGCTCATCAATATGAACAACAGTCATCAGTGCATCATGTTGTGCTTTCCCCTCTTCAAGCATGCAGATCAACGCTTGTATGGTCCACAAAGTGACTCCGGCAATGCTCTGCAAGCTGCCCTCTTCCCCTCTTTAGCCACTGTCTGTGTGCTGCTGTGGTCTGGCAATGCAAAGATCTTGTTGCCTGATGGTCCTACATGCGTGTTTATCAGGCAGCCGTCATGGTGACATTGTTTAACCAGCCACCACGGAGGCGGCTGTCCGAAGGGCAGTTCTGAATCCGCTTTCTAGGGTGGGCAACAGCTATCTGGCGATTCTTCCATGAGCCTTGTGCCATACCAACATTTGGAGGATAGCGAATTTGCTACAGCTAATGTATCTCACACAAATACAGAGGCGCCTTCTGCATGTGGCCAAACTATTTTCCCGTGCTTGCTGACATCTTCATGATGTGCAAGTGCCTTATGCACGTGTTTCATGCACCACATTTGCACCAGTGATACGGAGGGCAGCAGGCTTCCTTGAAAACGAATGGCTGTACTTCGGACGGCATGCAGAACACGACCACTGTGGTAGAATCCACTTGATGCCTCACTGAATCCACAGCTAGAATACTGTCCATGCAAGCTGCTTTTCACTGCTATGCCATTATATATGATTAATTAACTGTCGGCTTACATTACTGACCAGACAGTTGACTCAAACAAACGATCGATGGCATCACTTGAGGTCATGATAATGCATGAGTAATTGCGATGCATCTGACTTGAATACTCCTGCTGATAAAAGCCTTTGTGATGTCCTGCTTGGAGAAAATCCCTAGCCTTCCAATGCAGGGTCCAGGCACTCTTTCTATGCATGACAAATTTCCAAGAGGGCTTGTTTGGCAAGCTGTTGAAGTTGACGATGTCTACACATCCGTGCAGGCTCACAGAGGTGGCATGCTGAAAAAGGCATGCCCAATCAACCTGAAGCCCCGGCAGCGCGTACATATTCAACAGCAGGGACTGGCACCTAGGGGTCTGCGAAATTGCACTTATAGCCGATGATTGTGCTGCATGCAGTGAAAAGTGGCGTTGAACTGCCATTACTGCCGACAGACTGGCTGAAATATGTACCACATCCTTCAAGCAGACAGATTCGGGCACAATTCCTGCCAGGTGCTGCAGTGAGGCGGTGTTGTCTAGCATTCTCTCTGTCCACCTTATCGCCATGCCCAGATCCAGACCATCTACCTGCTCAAGCTGTGGGAAAGGATGCATCTTATCTAAACAGATGTCTGACAGCGTCAGCTTTTGAAGCAGTGGAAGCATAGACTTGAAATGGCTGGGGGAGAAATCTGCTAACCCCTGTGCCTGGAATGCTTGGCCAGAGAGTTTCAACTCACGCAATTGCTTGAGTGGCACTGCACAATCAAATGCCATTGAGAGGTCCCATGATGAGCTGTTTGATATGTCAAGTCATGTGAGAGTTGTTATGACGCTGGATACAGTTGTGTACGGATGGACTAGCCTCATATCTTTCAATGTCTCTGCAAACCAATGGAAGGACTTATGCATGCCAACAGCACGATGACAACGAGCACACCGAATATCTGGACCAAGAATGATACTATATTAGCAATACCTGCAGGTCCAAGGAGGAGACTGGACAGGGCTTTTTGCCACGCGTGCTGAGCAGCAGCAACATCGTCCACATCGCACGGCGAATATAAATGCACAGACTCCAAACAACAGCATCGGGACAGACATTCTAGGCCAGCTGTCCATCTGTGCGTGTCCTGTATGTGAAGATGCTTCACATAGCCAGCAACTCGGACCAAAAAGTCGGTTGTCTGACTACGCTGATTGCAGTCAATATTTGCCCACAGGTCACAGCTGACCTTGCCGGTGAGAGCTGAGTCAATAACTTTACAAGTTTTGCAGAGCTCGCTTGCTCGAATGACAATGCCACTGTTGACAGCGGCGGAATCTGTGACATCAAGGGAAATCCTCAAAATTTGAGCAGGCAATGCATTCCAATCGGCCATGACAAGCCTGGACAGGGCTGCAGCATTTTGTGAGAACAGCCTTGTTACTTTGAGGTCAAGAAGAAGACTGGCCCTGCCGGGGTACTGTGATTGACAGGGCATGCCCCCCCTCTGGGCCTTTGACAGTTTGCCCTTACCCACGCCTGGGTGTTGCCTGAACCCGTCATACAAACATTCCAGGCTGAAAACAATGCTGAGCTATGCAATTGCTGAGGTGACCTTGTACTCTCACTACCATTATTGGCTATATATCAACAAAAATTGTATACAAAGCGCTTGGGAGCCATACAGACGAGTACTGCTTCACCCCAAGAGTGAGTACATGCATGCCTATATGGTTGATGATTCAGGAGCATCACTGCAGCTGACTGCTAAGTAATTTTGTCCAATAAGTTCAACAGTATTGTGGCGCACATGTGTACACAAAACTTAGGAAGTTTGACTTTCCAATTCAAAGCCCACTAAAATGCATCATATGACCGTTAACATTCTGTGCAACAATGCGCACACTGAGATTGGCTGCACGCAAGCTTACAATATGCCTCCCATTATGCCACTGCAAATTTGAAATGTGCACATTCTAGATCCATCCATATGGCGGCATAAAAGAGATCCAAAGGTTCAACAGTGATCATCATTGAAGTTAACTGCAGTCCAGCATGCATGCATGCATAACATTGTGCCATATGGTTGTGGCATTGACAAATATACGTCAGCGCACTAAAAAGCCATGTGTCAAAGGGTCCCTCACATCAACAACCCATTTTGCAAAGCCAACAACGAAAGCCCTCCCTGAGACTTCTGGTATCACGGCATCTATCTCTCCTATTTTTGTCTCACCCAACACCTTTGCTTTGAACACACTGCCTATGATTGACTCATTCACAAGCACTGAGTTTCTGGGCAGTTGACCATGCAGGTATAATTGAGCTACTCTACCGGCTGTGCCAGAACCTGTTGGCGACCGATCAACTTGGCCGTTGGCAAAGATGCAGCAGTTTGCCTGTGTTGAGCCTTTATGACGGGGCGCACCGTGGATGATAGTTCCATATATGTGGTTGATCTCTGGGATCATAGGGTGCTCGACTGAGATGGCAGCATTTGCTGCAATCTTGACATCTGTCCCAAACCGTTTCAACTCCTCCACACTTTCCTCACACACTGTGAGCCCATGCTTTGCACCATCAGTGTAAATGTAAAACGCTCCGCCATATGCTATGTCACCACTGACTTGACCAAATAATGGAGTGGTGACAGTCACATCACGATGAAGTATGAACGATGGAACATTTATGAAGCGCACATCGCCAGCATGGCGCCCATCCCACTGCACGAATGCTTCTATGAAACCGCATGGCGCATCAATACCTACCCGTGTCTCAGGCTGGGTTGGTACCACCCAGCCAAGTTCAACAGCAGCAGTACTCAAGGCAATCACTCCGTGACCACAGTGGTCACTATACCCTTCATTGTGAATGAAAATCACACCCAAGTCTGCACTTGCACTGACTGGCTCTGTCAAGTAGCCCCCATACATGTCAGCATGACCACGTGATTCCAGCATCAAGGCTGTGCGTATGGAGTCTGCGTTGTGCTTCAGCCATGTTCGGCGCTCAATGATAGTGCTGCCAGGCATCTGTGGCAGGCCAGATGTGACGATGCGGAATGGTTCGCCGGCTGTGTGCAGCTCCACTGTGGAAAAGAGGCAAGAAGTTCGATTTTGGCCTGCATAGCATGTGCCAAGCAGTGAGACGTCTTGCTGTTGCAGCTGGATGGAGGCCAGCAACTGCCCTAGCTTTGGCCCGTGGGAGCTGGACAGCAGAAATGGGCTATCTGTATTTGCAGCTTTTTTACAGAGTGCAGCAGCTGAGATGCATGCCCGGTCAAATGAACTCTCAGGCCCGGTCCGTCTTGCTGCTCGCAGCAGCGCTGCTCACCGGGCATAGGACTTGCAGCATCGCGTACTTCTTGATTGCTGTGTAGTCTGTCTATGTAGTGTGATATACCACTGGAAGCCTGCGCAGGTGATGGTAGCCCCATGCGACAGCGAAGGCGCCGTGAGGGCAAAACACGGCGTGCTTCAAATCAAACTATGCAAATAAGCAGCGCTTGTCACCTGCTAGGCACATTTGGTATGAGAGAGAGAAGTGTATGCGGCATGCAGTATGCCAGCCCAACTGTTGGGCACTTCGTGATGTAATTGTGGAAACTGACAGCTGAGCCGTGAGTGTCATCGTTTGTCTGTGCCTGAACGGAAAATCTCAGACAGTCTTTGCATGCATGGGCGTTCTTGTCTGCTGCTGCGATTGCGTGGAAGCGTGCACTGCTTGGTCGTTTGATAGCTGTGCTTGACTTCCTTCAAATTGTCTCTACACAGTGTCTGTCTGCGGATCCGCAATCACAACTGCGTGCAGCATTTGGATACCCTCCTTAGCTGAAGCACGCTGCCTTCTGTAGACCAAGTCCGTTCTATTCTAAAGCAATGAATTGGACCTGTGAGATATCAGGAATTTTCTGACTTGCGCAGTCATGTTGGATGAGCGTGTCCAAAATTGAACAGCTGTACATTGCATGGCCCTTCTAACTGGACAATGCTGTGCAGAGTCGTGCAGGCAGCAAATTTACAACAGCATGGATTATGTGATGGTCTATGTGCCACACTACCTAACTAGTCTGAATACACTTTGGAACTTGTGCACCTTGTCACAATCAACACTGATTGTCATAAATTCAATTTGCTGATACGAGTGTGAACATTGATTGATACATCCTGTGGCCTGACTGCCACAACTATCAGCTATGACCTGACAGTCAGCAACAGACGTCATGAATGTCTGTCAGCAGCTCTAGAGATCTCCAGTCAGCTGTTCTATCAACTTTGATTGTAATAGTATACTACGTAGCCTCCGAGAAGCATTTCAATGCGCTGTGCACTTTGACAGAACCTCACTTAAAGTATACTGATCTGAACAAATATCTATGATTCAGGCGTGTCACCAGGCTCTGCAAGCCAGTACAGTCTTGTGAATGTGAATTTGAGATCTCATCTATCAGCCTGAGGGTAACACTGACAAATGTGCAAGCAGCAAATCATCTGTGCAGCGTTCTTTTTCAAAGACACATACTATTGGCACCCTAAGTGAGATGCCATGGTTGACATGCAGGCTGTGTCAACGTAACCTGAAGGAGTGCCAGATAAGCTCAAAATTCTAGGCAGCTCAGCACCAACAGGAGTTCCAGCTCTTTGCTATATCTCTGAGGATCAGACATCAGATTCTGCCTAAAAACACACAGCTTCTTCCAGGCAAAAATGAAATCACCAAAGTCTCACATGGATAATCATTGTGCTCATCATTCTGTAAGCAAAGCTTGCAGATGCTCTCTAGTGTCTTACAAACACATAACATTGATCAGTGCTAAGATTCACACGTAGTGCGGAAAAAAACAGATTACTATCTTTGACCCACCGCACTGCATGACATATTGTCCTGCCTTGGGGCCATCTTGCAGAAGCCCATGCACTCAACCCCACTTTTGCTGACTTGATTGCACTTGCCGGCCCTGACAGTCAGGCATGTTTTGCAATAAAACAAAATATACAGAGACCACATGCACCCCTTGCAGTTGCACATAGTCACTATGTCACATCATCCTGCTGGTTGTAGTTCCTCACACGTGCCCTGGGCCCTTGCCGCTGCTGTAATGCCTTCAACCTTGCCCTCTGCACAGCGCACATCACTTCTGAAGCCTGGAGTGCAAATGTGCCAAGCCTCTCACACTGGGCAAGTATGCTACCAACCCCCAGGCTGTCAGCTGCTTGTTGGCTTCATGCAGGTGCAAGGTCACCTAAACTCAACCCATACCAAGGCTGTATGCAGAGTAGAGGAAACCCATCAGGCATGCATGCAAATCAGCAGCAGGCATGCCCACGCTGTGCTTCCACAAACAAGTGGGAAACAGTCCTAGTTCTGCAACACTGGTGCAGGTTGCACGCAAAGCTTTGTGAGCCCACTTGGGAAGGCGTGCTGCGGTCTGATGCTGACTGGGGTCTGGGCCGATGAGCATCTGCATTGGCTGCAGTCCCCATCAGACCCTCCTTCACCTCCTCACCTGCAGCATCACCAACAAATCAACACTGGACAAACAGCTCACGATTTCTTGTGGAAAAAAAGGTGCTGTTTCGGCAAAACAGTATGTGGCTTCAATGAAATTGGTTGCAGAATAAATTCATAACCTGGATGAACACATGATAATACAACAAAGACATGTTACCAGAAATGTCTAACCTTCAGAGACAGGAAGTCACAAACCTCTTGTGGCAGCCCTGTTTGCACTGTGGTTGAGGGCATTCAGGGGAGGGCTGCTCTCCGCAGCTGCCCCAGGGCTTTTGCCAGCCTGGGCTGCACTGATTTGCTCAGCTAAGCATTCAATCCTCTGCAGCCGCTGCCACACCTTCAGAAACACAGACACTGTCAACCAAATTATGTAAAACGTGAGGCACCTCTGCAATTGGTTGACAATGTCTTGATGCCAAGATGCTTGCAATCGGACGTGCACGCGCATTTGCCATGTCATCAAGCTCAAATCCTATGTACAAAAGGAATTCACAGAGCGCTTCATGCAGAAATAAGCGCAAATGCTTTGTTTTGGGCTGCAGAAGGACAAGACATGTCCATGGCACTTTGTGAGAGTGCAATTCAGCAACATCCTACTTCATGCTCAAGAGGGTGTGAAAGGTAAGTCTCAACAGGATGCGACACTGCTTCCTGGTGACTACTGGTGTAACAGATTTTTCTTGAAATAAATCTGAAAGCTGGAAGCACAGCTGGATACAGTGAGTCTTTTGCTGGCAAGCGCCTGCTTCAGTCTTGCTGAGCGCTCTGACCGTACAATTTTCAAGTTATATGCTCATCACCTCAGATGGGAGGGAGTCATCTGCACCTGGCTGAGTGGGGCCCTTCGGCTGCTGCTGCCCTTGGGGAACTGCAGACTGCCCTGTTGATGGCTGTGCAACATACTGCAGCGACTCGTGAGGCTGCATCAGGGCGTTCTGCACCTGAGGCTGGTCGAAACTGCCCTGCCCTTGCCCTAGCATGACACTGTGGGGCGCCAGAGGCATGGCTTGGTAGGGCTGTTGCACCACATAGGCTTGTAGGGTTTGTGACTGAGGCACCTGTTGAAACCCTGAGAGGCCCTGTTGCACTGGATGGTGAACATGTGACTGAGTCATGCAGGCTGGGGTCAGATTGACAAGGGGCTGCTGCACACTGCCCTGGTTTCCTACATTGCTATGAGCTACCAGCTGCTGTTGTTGAGGGCAGAATGCAGGGCTGTTCTGTATCAGCCCTGCCCTATCCCGCTCGGATCTCAGCGCGTTGCTGAGCTCCATCAGTCTCTCGTTCTCTGCGGCAAGATCCTGGGCTTCACATTTAGCATCCTGCAGCTGCTGACGCAGTGACTGCACTTCCTCTTCTTGCTGTCTCTGCTGCACACTGGCATCTGAACCTGCTTGTACAGCAGACCACTGACTGCCTCCTGCATACATCCCCATTGCACTGACAGACGGCAGCTGCTGTGGTAGCTGCTGGTGTGACTGATGCTGCAGCTGGGATGGCAGCTGTGACTGCATGTGTGACTGGGGTTGTGGCTGCTGGTGTGGGGAGGCAAAGGGGGGTGATGAGGGGGGGAAGGGGGTCTGGTGAGGTTGGGTGGGGGGTCCTGGGCTGGTGGTGTGCTGATGCATGGATTCCATGTCTGAGCGCATGGCTGAGACTGTGAGCCTGAGGCGCTCATTCTGATCATGGGCTTCTTGCAAGGCAGCCTGCATTGAAACCAGGCAGCTAACCAAGGCGCTGACGCTTTATCAAAGTTGCACTTGCACAAGTGCTGAGTACAAGCGGTGGACAGACACCATGCTGCAAAGGCAGCTTGTGGGCTGCCGGGCTTGTGTTGTCAGATTGGTTCCCTGATTGTTGCACAGCCATGCCCAGCAGCAGAGTTTCAGATGCACATATGCCCAACAACCGCAAGACCAAGATTGGCTGTAAGAACAAAAGGTTACAAACAGCAGCGCATGATGTGAGTGCATCTACATAAGATGAGTTGGGTACAAAGGAGGAGGGGTGTGATGCAGCTGCTGGCATGAGGCACTTGAGTCTGCAGGACAGGGCTGACCTTCAGGTCTGCCTGCTCGTTGAGAAGGATCTCTAGGGTTGGGTGACTGACAGGCAGCCCTAGACCTTGCTCCAAAGATGTCCTCAAGTCAGCCAGACCACCTGCAGGCCAGAGTGATAGCAACCCTGAGCAAGGGCTGGTACTGCTGTGCATGTTTTGCAGGCTGCTTCAGTGCAGGAGGAAGGCAAATAAGTTGAATTTGGCTCTGGCTTAGCAAAGACAGGCTTTTGCTCTACAGGCAGCAGCATAAAGACGAGCAGCTCTTGAGGACAGAGCGTATGTCATAGAGACACCGTTACATTGGGGGAAATGCCCATTGCATAGTTTTATCTTGAAGTCAAAAACGCTAGTTTCAGGCATTTCTACTTTGTGGAGAAATGCTTAGATGGCTGTGAGCACACTCGTTCATGCACTCACTCTTGATTTTATGTCTGCCAATCAGGTGAGACATGTTCAGTCCTGTATGGCTCCCTGTGTGACCTTCTGTCTTGCTAATTAGCGGCCCAACAATAGCATGTGTTGATGTGCTCTATCTGCATTCACTGCATGCGTTCTGTCGTGGTCAGAGCCATCATGGAGCAAGATGCACCTCACACATCGTGAGAGATTTCAGTGGAACACCAGAGGCATGTGCTGGGATGGATGAATGCATGCATGCATGAAGGGCAATGCATGGTGCTTAGCTGCAGGGTTCTGGAAGGTACCTCTTGGGGAGCCCCCTGGGGAGAGGGGGGTGGCAGGCAGGCTAGGAGAAGGCAGACCAGATTCCCCAACACCCAGTGCACTGTCTGCCTGCTTAGGCCTGCGTGGCTCTGCAGGCCTGGAGGAAGAAGCCTGGGGCTGAGCCTCAGCTGCTGAGTCTTGAGCATGTGAGGCGTGAGCAGCAGAGGGCTGAGCTGAAGATGGCTGAGGTGGCGAGGCCTGAGGCTGCTTGGCCTGAGCTCTGAGGAGGTGCATGTCCCGCCACAGCATTGCCAGCTCATCATCCTTGGCCAGAAGCGCAGCCTGGGCCTCCTGTGAGAAGAAGAGGTTGAGCAGAGCTATCACCCGCAAATTTTGATGGTATACCAGTATACATGCTTTGCAGAAGGAGGCTACAGCAATGCAGGCATGCTTTACGCACTGAACCTCACTCATATATCATACTGACCCTGCAGCCATAGAGGTTTGCCACAAGTAACAGCCAAGAACCAGAACAACAACCAGTAAGCAGCCACAGTGCGAAACAACATGTCTGCATCTCATATGCAGTGACTGACCACCAGGGCGTCATTTGCAGTGTCCCTCTGGTGGATGAGGCCCTTGACCATGTCTTCACTCTCTGCAGCAGCAGCAGCCTGGCTGCCCTCCAGCAGGGCTTCTGCCTGCAGCCCTGCCTGAGTTAGCTGCCGCTGCAGCTCCCTCTCCCTGTCACCTGACGCCACCAGTTGCTCCTAGATAGGCAACACAGTGTATTGACAGCTTTGACACGGTGATACAGTAAGGATTATGACATAGTACATGTATGGAAGCTTTGATCATAGCTAGGTCAGCTGACTTGCACTTTAGGGAAATCGTCTGTTTGTCTCTTTGCATAATCATCTACCTAAATACCAGATTCATCAAGCAAATCAGGTGAAGAACTGGGGCTTCAGGTCATTGTCTTGTGATTTGCGTGGACAAGAGTTGAAATCTGCTGCAAACTCATGCTGCGAGGGAGGGGGGAGGAGATAGGGGGACAGGGGGGGGGGGCAGGAGGAGGGAGGGGGCAGAAGGAGGGAGGGGGCAGGAGGGAGGGAGGAGGCATATACTGCCACAGGGCGTCACCTTGTAGCTGACAATGTCTTTCCTCCTGTCCTCCAGAGTTGTCTTCAGGTTGGACAGCTTCTCCCTGACTGCTGCCAGCTCCTGCTGCCGCCCCCAGCACTCCTCGCGGCTCTGCCTCAACTCAGCCTCATGGTGCCTACGACAAAGTACTCCAGGATTGATTGATTGGTTGATTTTCCCCTGTGCCAGCGTTTGCTCTCGCATCAGCCAGGTAGATATCAGGTACTCCAGGGTGAAGTATAGCAAACAGAGGACTGCTTGGGAGCTACAGCACGGAACCCCTTTGAGCAGCTTGGATGTGCAACATGCAAGCTTTTTTGCAGTGTTGCAGTTTTGCAGTGAACATCTGCACACTCAGACACAAAGCTCAGAAAAACACCCTCAAAACAGTCCTATCATGAGAGGTTCACCACCCTCACATGCAAACACTCTGTGACTGAGAAGTTGCTTGCAAGGAAACATGACATCACCAGGACTGAAACAGCAAAGCCTACAGCCATGAGGATGTAGGCTGATTTGCCATGGCTTTACAAGTGGGAGGGCACAGACATCACACAAGACAGATTGCAAACAGATTGCTTGAGCCCAGTTTGACTTGCTATGGCTTTTCTACAAGTGGGAGGCCACAGACTTCACACACAACAGATTGCAAGGTGTCCTGGCCAGAGGCTACCTGTCAGCGTCAGCCAGGCGTGACTGTGCAGTGGTAAGCTCAGCCTCTTTGTCTGCAGCCAGCCTGTCAAGTGGAAGCGCACAGACACACTACAAAACAGATTTTGGGAGTGCACAGACACAATACAGAGCAGAGTGCAAGATGTCCTAGCCAAAGCCCACCTGTCAGCGTCAGCCAGGCGTGACTGTGCAGAGGTGAGCTCAGCCTCTTTGTCTGCAGCCAGCCTCTCAAGCCGCTCAGAGGCCTGCCTGGACATCAGCTTCAGCAGTGTCCTGGCCTCTGACAGATCTGCTTGCAGCTGCGACCTTTGTCCTTCATCAAACACAGTATCACTTGAACATTGTGACGGCACCAGGTATAGTGGTGCTGGTGCAGACAGGCTGCACGTGTGGCAGCTGCAGACTTTTCTGTTTGCTGCCTGCCAGATTTGCAATTGGCCAGGGCTGGCTTAACCTCTGCCTGGACGCTAGTTTTGAGCACAACAGGAGTTTCAACCAGCAGTTGATGGCAGCTGTATGCTCTCTTTCAAAGCACCTGTGATGTCATTGCATGTCACCTGTCTTCTGTTTGCCTAGAAATATTGTGCAGCTCACTAGGCAATGCTACTGGAACCCTGGGTGATGTGCTGCTTGTCACGCATCTGTTTGGTTATGTGTATAGACAATGTCTCATGTCAAGTGTATCACCTGTCAGCGTTGCCATGCGAGCTTTCTGCCCAGACAGCTCCTCCTCATGCTGGCGCTGTGCACGCTGTGCTGCCCTGTCCAGATCATCCCGCTGATCTGTCATGGCCTTCTTCATGGCCTCCACGTCAGCCACCACCTCTGCCAGGTGGCCCCGGTGCTCTTCTTCCAGGTCCCTAGCCTGATGCTGCAGCCTCGAACATTCCTGCATTATAGACCAAAACAAAACTAACTGTTCTGAGCCATTTTCAAACTGGTGTATTGTATGTTGTCAGGCTATACACAGCCTGGTGTTCAACTGTGCTTCATGTGTTTGGTGTAAAGCTGCTTATTTAAGGATTATGTGTTGAAAGTAAACTGATCTGTTGCCGCAGCCACATGCACTCCTGCGCCAAAGACCCTATGCACTTTGGGTCTTTGCATGCACTGGCAGATCAGCGGTGTTGATCACCAGTGGCTTTGATGCTTGCATATGATGAACATGCTGTGAAGCCCCGACTGCGCTGATGCTGCTACATGCTGCAGCGTCTGTAGAGATGCAGGTCTTGGTCAGCTGACAGCTGGTGCAGTGGTGACATGATTGGTGTACATCATTTTGAAACCCTGCAAGTGTAAATTGGCCTCAGCATGGGTTTTGGTGGGGATGGGAGGCAGGCTGGCAGAGAGGCAGGCAGAGCCTGCTTGCTTCATTCAGGTTGCTCCATGGGAGAGCAAGGCAGGAATTAGTCTAAACCTCACGGCATAGTAGCATGTAGCCACATGAAATGTCATCAAGTCAAGCCAGGCAGCTCAGTAGCCCACAGGATGAAACAAAGGCCGAAGGTGTTTGCTTTGTAAGGTTGGATCACTCTGAGGTGGGGTGTCAGGAGGCTTTCAATTTGCTTGCTTGCAATATTTTGCACATGGGCTGGTGCCCACTCAAAGGGTAGGGCCTCAGCCTTGGCAAGAATGCATATTTATGCTGGCAATCATCAGGGTATGCCTTGTACACAGGTCAATCATGTCTAAACTGTAACTGCAGATTTTGCTTTTCTGTGGCCAATCATGTCTAAACTAAAGCTGCAGATCTTGGCTTTTCTTTGTGATGTTGGACCACATCAGGCAGGTCAAGTCAGTGTGCTTGCCTGCTCTAGCTGGGCAATGCCCCCGTCCTTCACTCTCTGGACACGCTCCAGCTCTGCCACTAAAGCTTTGTTGTGTTTCTGCAGCTCCCTTACTTGCTGCGACGCCTCCTACACAACAGGCTTCCTTATACATATGAATCCTACGTATATACACCCAACAGTCATATCCCTGAACGTACACAACAGGCTTCCAGGCAGATCAGGTCTGCTGCAATGCTGTCTGCGTGATCATGCATCACACCTGGTTGAGTGGCCGGGATGCAACTTCTCAGCTACCTGCGGACAGAGTATGCCACTGTGTGTAGGAAGGAGAAGGGGAAGGGAAAGTTATGTTTCCAGACTATTGTCTTGGCCTGGTAAAACACATCAGGACTAAAAATCCATGCAGCGCATGTGCTTTTGGGTTGCAGTGACATGCTTGCGGACATGCTTTTTAGGTGCTCACCCTTTTAGAACGCAGGGTGGAAGCTTTGATACTGCTGAACATGGGAATAAATTCATGTACAGTCTGGTCAAGTCTATCAACATGCTGATTTTGAAGCTGTGCAAGCAAGTTGCAGGCATCAGCAAGCTGCAGTGATGCTCAGCATGCAATCAGCATGTTGTTCTTATCAAGCCAGGGAACAGGAGGCCTCACAGCTGCTGCATCAGCTGCCGCTCGCTCCTTGCTGTGAGCCTCAGACGCTTCGCTCTCACGCTCAGCTGCCTGCTGAGTCGCGAGCTTCATCTGCTCAGTAGCCTGCTCCAGCTTGGTGTTGCACTCCAGCTCCAGATGGCGCAGCTGGTCCTCAAAGCTGGCGCTCAGCTCCCGCCATTGCTTCTGTAGCGCACCTCTAGCGTCTCCCAAGTCTCGCTGCAGGACAGTGATTGGTGTCAGCCATGCAAACAAGCCTGCTGTCGCACCAGTAGTGATGAACATATGATGGACAAGAGGCAGAAGTGGTACATCTCCAGAGGTTCCTTTGAGCAGACTGTTTGGTACACTGCTCAGATGATCATCTGCAGAATGAGGTGCAGTGCTCAAAACCATGGTGTGTAAGGTACTTGCTACTGTGCATGCTTTGGCTCTGCTCAGCAGCTACTGTGCATGCTTTGGCTCTGCTCAGCAGACCAAAAGAAGCACCTTGCGACAAAGACTGCATGTAGCAGCTGGCACTAACCATGTAGCTCAACCTTGGTGGCAGTACAGCACAAGCTGCTCATGGCAGTTGCACTTGTCAGCATGCAACATGCCATCACAGCACGTTGTTGCATTGCAAACTGAGCTTCAATCAGTGTACTCGGTGCCAACAAAGGCTGCACACCAAGCATGTGAAGTTGGGTCATCAGCTGAGACCATATCAATCTGCTTGGACTTCAGAGGTGGAGCCCACAAAGCATGCTATCTGCAAGTGTGGAAGGACACTTGGCATGAATGACTGGATGCAAGGCATTGGTGTTGTTTGATGTGCAATAGCCCAGATTGTTGCATACTAAGGATTCACAGTACGTGTGTGTGCTGTGGCCAAATTTGCAAGAAAAGTGAAGACTGCAGGTGTTCTGGCCCTTGAGCTACGTGAAGTAACAGGTTATGACCTATACTCACTGCTTGAGCTGCAGAGTTCTCCCGGTGTCAGCATTTGCGGAACAAGGAGGACACAGGTCGATCTCTTGTTGTAGAAAGAAGAAGCGATCACCACATGGAAAGCAAGAGGCATTCACAAGTGTGATTTGCATGAAGCATGACTATCAAGTCTCCACCTCAAGCTGACGCTCTATCAGGCTGGCATGCTCCTGTTGCCTTAGCAGAGCTTGTTCATGACTCTGTCTGGCCTGAGTCAGCTCACCATCCAGCTGAGCAAGCTTCCGATCAGCAGTTGCCAGGACCTCGTCACACCTGTCCTTTTCCACTTTGGCATCTGCAGCAATATGCGGTGGTTGCTGGATAGACAGTGCCGCTTACTTGGCCAGGGTTGCGCTCCTTTGTTTTGCAAAGCAGCAGTCAAGTCATGGCATACTGCTACAGCAGTCAAGAGCTGCTTGATGAGATGTTCGGCAAATCAGGCAGGAGAAAGGAAGAACTGCAGAGTAACTCCGTGCTGGATGTTGCTGAGCCAAAGGAGTCTCCGACATAAAAGGCTCATGAAATAGCAGCTTTGTTTCAATACCTGATTCTGCTTTTGCCAGAGCTGTGCGCAACTGAGAGATAACGTGTTCCCTGGCAGCCAGCTCCTGCCTGATGGCATCAAATTCTTTGTCATATCGCTCCAGCTCAGCATCGCGCCCATCGAGCAACTCCAGGTTATACTCATAGTCTTGTTGTAAATGCAAAAACTAAATGCACAGCATCCAGTCAGTCAGTTGTTGGCAAGTGGTATCCCATCAAACATGTGCTACACTGCATTGGGTGACTGACCTTGTGTGCTCCAACAAGCTGTTCTTCTCTATCGTGCAGCTGCAGTGCAGCACTTTGTTCGCTCGAAGTGATGTAAACCGTATTTGCCATTTTCAACACTCGATTGTAGCTTAGATCCCCACCTCAGCCTCCAAGCTACTTAGAGCCTGCTCGCGCAATCGCGCCACTTCCTGCTCCTTTTCGTTGAGCAGAAGCCCGACACTCATGTTGCTTGGTGACATGAAATTGTCACCACATCACGGTCACCACATCAGCGAAGGGCCAACACCAACACCGTCAGGTCAGGGGTTCTGCTCATCCGCCCGGAACCAACTTTGGAGCCGAGACAGACATATGATGCTTGAGCCAGTTGAAGGACATCTTTTAGGGGTGACCTGGACCTCTTTCTGAGCACATAGTCAACGAATCCCGCTCGGTATTTGTCTGCTGCGCACAGCAAGGCCGATGCTGTGCGCAAGTTGGCCTATCTGTTCTCGCTGAATTCAAAACCGTAGTAGCGTAAGTCTGCCGTTATTTCGACGACACGAACAAGATTTACAGACTTTCCGGAAATTCCGTGTCTGTTGAACTGCAAACTTGTTGCGCAGTCCCGGGTTGATGTGAACCAGTAGCACACTCAATCGAGTTCATAGATGTTGAGCACGCTTGCTGCTACATTTAAAGGAAATGCAAAGCCTTTGATGTCGCGGTCTTCAGCACTATACTGCTGATCACAGCGTCAAGCTTTGAAGCAGCACCTCAACAACGCAGGCAGCCCATTGCGGCACGTATACTCTTGAAGGTTGTGGATTGACGGCGCCTCAATATGGTATATGCGTTGCCGTCAACGTGCAGTATGGCTCAAACACTCTTAGCTTCACTGGTAGATGACTGCTGCTCTGCCTGTTGCAGTCCATGTATGTCAGGATCAAGAGGAGTAAGACCACGATATTTCTGCACGTCGAACCTACAGACACAGTCCTAGAAGTCAAACAGAAGCTGCAAGAACTCACCCAGCAGGCACACTGCTTTTGTCAGTGCAACAGTTGCTAACATTCCCTTTGCAACTCTCAAAACAAGTTGTTGCGCAGCAGGGACCAGAAACTCAGCGTTTGTACCTTGGTCGGACTATGCTAGAAGATGCAAGGCAGTTAGCTGAGCTGAAGGTGGAAAATGATGATGTTAT
>JAABUK010006540.1_pt1 | contig 17332 bp, 24 predicted proteins | sample 5559141 | NCBI WGS metagenome assembly JAABUK01 (sample SAMN10711869, study PRJNA513367) | rock metagenome | isolation source: Antarctica rocks | place: Antarctica: Victoria Land, Pudding Butte nord | collected 2016-01-03 | reverse complement strand
GCAACTGCTGCCAGCTGTGCAACAAGCAGATAGGCCAAGCTTCATGCAACTGGCTGTAGTATGTACAGCAACTGGCAAATGCGCCTGACAACTTGACAGCCCAGAGCTCTTCAGAAACTTACTTGCCGCTGTCATGCGACAAAGCACTTATTTGGTGTGTTTGCAGACCACATCAGGAGCAGGACAAGTGTAGAATACAGTTGGAAAGCACAACAGGTGGACAACTGATTTGGGTCAGAAGGAGAAACAAGCAGGGGGTGCTGATGTTTGGGCATACCTGCAAAGCCGGCATAGACGTAGGGCACGCCAGGGTCCACCTTGAGCTCTAGGCCAGTGCTGCCCACCAAATCATCTATCACAAGCGACATTCCCTCAACCTGCACAATGTCCAAATCATACTTCTGGCTGTCTGTTATGTCATTGCATACAGCCCACACCAAAGAGGCTGTATTGTTTCTCGTTCTGCAGTGCTTACTGTTCCAGCAGTGTGCCAAGCTGAGTATCATGATTGCCAATGCCACTCATCTACTGCTGCACAGCATGCATGCACAACATCATGGTTGCAATAAGCCTGTGGCTCCCCCATCGCCACATCAGCTGTTGTGGCATGGCCCCTCTGTGTTGTGTTTACGTAGGCGTGCGTGCGTGCGTGCGTGCGTGTGTGTGTGTGTGTGTGTGTGTGTGTGTGTGTGTGTGTGTGTGTGTGTGTGTGTATGTATGTATGTATGTATGTATGTATGTATGTATGTATGTATGTATGTATGTAAGTATGCCTGCAAGAGATGTGTTGCATGCCCTCTTGCTGCCTGTGTTCAATAAGGCAGAAGCCATGCAGCACCAGCGCTCTGGCAGCATCAGCATACCTGTATTGGCAAGCCAGAGCCCGGCCGCCGCACTCCAACAAACTTCCCCTGTGCATCATAGATGACGACTGTTTGAAAGTCTCGAGCAAAGATGGAGGCTCCTCGGGGCTTGGAGCCATCTGCAGGCGCCCTTTCAGCAGGGATATAAGTTGCCCAGGCTTGACCACTCACCCCTGCAATCATCAGCTGAGTCTTTTGAGCACCTGACTAGAGAGGAAGGGGGGGGGGGGCGTGGGCTATAGGTTGCCCACACTGGCCCACTCGCAAGCATTAGCAACAGCCCATATCTTCAGGAGCTTCTCTAGGACTGCAGATTCTTGTATCTTGATACTAGGAGGTAGAGAGAGAGAGCAAAGCATGCAGCACACCACTCAATGAGGGGCAAAGAAAGCTGGAGCTTTTTAGCAGGGAACTACAGCTGTCTGGCAGCAACAACCTGAGACGCCCAACAGCAGCAGCTCAGAGCTAGCAGAAACAAATAACAGACACAGCTCGTACTCATGGGAACATACAATGTGCCTATTATCGAATATACAGGCTGCATGACAGGCAGCTGCTGCATCATATGCTGTGACTTTATATGTGCTTATGCACTGTATCATCTCCTATGAGATGCTGAAATGCAAAGTGGTACCTGGTTGACCCTCTAGGGAAGCCATGGGCAGGTTGAAGGGCTGGTCCCCCTCTGGCTGCAGGGGGGACCCCTGGGCATGCAGCGTCACTGCTGCAATGGACCAGTCTGTCTGATATGCTGTCACACCATCAAACCTGCAGACATGTGCTGGATTGATGACACTCTGCCCTGGTTAACTGCATACTATCAGGTGCATTGCTCCATGAGCAACATTCAAATTATGATGTATGCAACTGAAAGCAGATGCAGTACGCATGGCTGGCCCTGAAAGCTGTGACACTCTTCATTGAATGACCTTACCTGCTGACCGGACAACAGCTGCAGAACAGTGAGGTGGTTGCCATGATGATGTGTTCAGAGACCATACCTGATAGGCTGGTTGACGGAGATGGTCTTTTTCTGCTTTTCTCGTCCATCCAGATCAAACACAGACAGATCTGACTTGAATTGCTGAACGCTACCATCAGGCCTGTAGTCTACGTTGAAGCTGTTGACATGCAGCACCTGCTTTGCCCCGGCTGGCAGGGAGCCTGCTGGGCTGTTGGGGGCTAATGCCTGCAGACAATCTCACCAGATTTAGTGCCAGAAGCTGGCCAGACCCTTTGAGCCCTTGGCTCTTGTCATAGATTTTAGCATACTGCCTCAGTCACATTGCTTCCACAGAGAGGTCTGTGGCAGCAAATTTGCTAAAGGCAACTTAGAAACAGTGTGACACATACAGCTGAGGCACAGGGCAACATCCAGTGTTGTGCACAGGATTGTTCGTGGCAGAAAGCTAGAAACGATTGTCGAGCCAAACTTACAACAAGCAACTGTAGTGCTGCAGCCCATGCGCTGCTGTGCCATGCAAAGCAACCGGCTTATAATGAGAACAACGCTTGTCACCTGCGCCACCAGGAAATCACCCCCTTGAGGCACCATGACACTGCCTTTGAAGCCCCCAAGGCCCCCAATAGCCACCCCAGCCATGATAGCTAGCATGCTGGCGTGCACCCCTATGGGGCCCAGTCTGCCGGCCAGCCCCTTGAAGGCATACAGGCTGGGGCCCTGTCGAAAGACCTGGTACCCTTTCTGAGAAAGCAACCTGCCCAAGTCTTTCACATCTGCGTCTGGCAAGACTTCTGCGCTGCCTTGGTTGTATATGCGTTCTGGTGTCTGTGCAAAGCGCCACCTGGGCATGCAATGCCTTGCCTTATCATTGTGTATGTGCCGAGCTTTGGCCAAAAGTAACAAACTTGGGATTGGTAGGCTGACACAAGCACAGGCACATTCATCTTGCATTCACGAGACAACTGAGGGTCTGAGCAGCAAAAGGATGAAAGACAACCTTAGCCTGGTAGTTTGTCCAGCTACGTATATGTTGCTGAGCTTTGACAGAGCAAGGGTGCATGAAACATGCACTAAAAGGGGGGTGGGGGAGAGGGGGAGGGTGTCTTGCATCAAGTAAATATCTCAACGGGCTGATGCTTGTATACCTGCGGGCGACCCGGACCATAGGCAACTGCCTTGTGGAGGTGCAGGCAGCCAGTGAGGCCCCTAGCAATGCCATGAGGCCCAGAAAGTAGGGAGCTGTATAGATATGATCCCACTGGAGTGCAAAAATCCAGTGATATGTAAGAAATCCGAGGACCTTGTTGGCGCCAGAAGGGTAGGCATCCTGATAAAACTGTACAGACTTGTTCTGCTCAATAATCGTGCCTATAGCTGAGAGGCCAGCGAGAAGAAATAGTTCGCCTATGGCCAGTGGCAAAGATGCCAGAGACTTCAGTGTCCTTTTGTACAAAATTTTGGCCAACGAGGGGGAAAGCAGTTTGACTCTTGGCTGCTGCTGTTGCTGGTTCTGCTGGCTGTTTGAAGACCCAGCCTGCTGCTTTCCTGTATCTCGCAAGTTTGGTGCTGTACCAGAACTGCGCTGACCTGCAACAGGTGACAGGTTGCTTTACATACCAAAGTGCAAACAAGCAGACACAGATCAACCTTGGCACATCAGGAGAGGAACATACCCAGCTTTGCTTGGCAACCACACTGTCTGCTGACTCCACGTTGCCGGTGTTGCAACCCAAAAATGGCAGTCTGCTTGCCAACGCTCGTGAAAGGTTTGGTCACGTATCTTGTCAAACCTAATACTCTGTAAGAGAAGCATCTTCGTGCTTTGAGTTCGGCAAGCCCAGATCTGACGCAATGCTGCTGACAAAGTTTGCCTGACATTGTCAGCAGCTTGCGAAGAGGGTTTGGGTATGAGTGGAGAGGGCAACGTCACTCTGAAACAGCTTTGCAAGATGGCTGCATGAAATTATGTCCGACTGCAGACAAGATTCACTGACGCGATGTCAGGAACACTTGACTTGCTCGATTACAGCTGTCTCGTTAGGTCTGAAGTTGAAATTCTTCTAGGGCTTCGCAAAGATACTCCGCAAGGGTTATTGCAAAATCGTCTGATTTAGTGTCACTGCAAGCATATTGGCGAAGCCTGTTCAATGCTAGCTCGGGTTGCCGATGAGACCATATAGGGGCCTCCGCTCCCGAGAACGGCCACACGTCGACAAGACCCTTTGCAATGGCCTGCACAGGACATCCCCTGATTTTCTGTCACACCCCCCGATCGTTGTTGTAGGCCTTTGACGGCATGCTCAACTCGCAGGCCTTTCTCATTACACGCATGCTGGTATCTAGACCCTCTCTGCTCGTGAAAATAGACCACGCACCGTGCTCCCATGGCCTCTGATGCTGGTTACGTAGACGAGATCTTGAGTAATCTGGTGTCAGAAGTCGAGGCTCACGTCAACCATTCTGCAGCTCAAAGTATGCAGAATGCTGTGCATGGCGAAGAACCGCCAAAGATGCAGCATGACCTCGTTTCAGGCAAATCCGGGGATGCAGCACAGGCACTTGGCATCTTTTCTAAAGATGCCTCAAGCGAGCAGGAGTCCCTCAGGAAAGGCAGCAGTGCAGCGTCAGAACGTACAGCAAGTGACGGCCCTGACGGCCTTGCAGCAGCAGAGAGTCAGCAGCCCTTGAGCAGCGCGGCTGCCACTACTGGGGCTGCAGAGTTGCAGCAGCAGTTGAGTCAACCTCAACATGACACCACTTCATCGCAATTGCTGATAACACCTCCAGATGCTCCTGGACTTGTGGCCAAGAGCAACAAATTGCTAGCACTGAAGCAAAGGCGCCTAGGCTCATTAAGCTCCTCACTTGACTTGTCTAGGGAATCCTCATTTGATGTCTCAGCACTTCATACTGGCCTTGATGATGCTGCCAACTCACAGCAAAACGGGCTTGCACCTTCATCAAGCCATGAGCAGTTGCTTCTGCAAAACGATTCTGTGCTCAATGAGCAAGCTAGCACAAGCCTAGCTTGTCTGCCTTTGGACAGCTCTACAGGTACAATTTTACCACATGCCCCGCAACCTATTTCACCACTCTATCTCGCAGACAGTTGAATGTAATGCATACCCACCCTGCCAACAGGGAGCAATACATCTTATGCTTGTGTTGGTGTAAGTTCATCGCAGAATGTCATCTGCAGCATGGCGGCTGCATTGAGCGTCTCCAGCATCATGTTTTCTGCAATACAGGCTTGGAGGGTCGCAGAGTATCACTGCAAAGACGCACCAGCAGCATTGAAAGGAAGCCAAGCACCCTGACCGATATGTTCCCAAGCTTTGATGAGACCAGAGGCAGGAAGCAGAAGCATGTGCTTCCTGCAATCCAGCAGCCGAATGAGCTCTGAAGGAAGCCACTGCAACAGCCAAGAGCTCTCAGCAAATGCAGCAGATTCTCATGTAAGCTGCTCAAGATAGTCTGGTCCTGCGTCAAGGTTTGCTGGCACGCCGTGGTGCCATGCGATGTGCGCATGGCTCAAGCACGCTGCTGTCATGCTATCATCAGTAGCTTGGGTTTTGGTATAAAATGCTGCTTATGCTTGCTTATTGTCTGAAGCAAGCGTGCCTGCCGTAGGCAGCGTCATCAAGCCGTTGTAAGGGAGCAGAAAGCACGGCAGCACAGGCGGGAAGCCACAGAGCGGTTGCAGCATGCACAGGTACTCACTACACTAGCAGCACTGCTGAAACTCAATTGCATGCTTGATAGTGTCACCACAAGCACCTAAAAGTTTGTGGTGACACTGCCACTGAATGTGTCAGCGTGGTGGTGGCAGTGTGGTGCTACAGTCACCTGGAGCACATGCCTGTCACAATTACAAAGTCAACGTGCCCTGCAGCTCATCACCACAAAACACATGTTGTGTCTGTGTCTGTGCATGTGTGTGTGTGCATGGTTATGGCCCGCATGAGTCAGACATTGCAACAGCCGCCGTCTAGGGCAGGGTGTGCGACAGTGTAGATTGGGTATGCAGCTTGTGTGTTTCAAGCACGTGTTGATCTGTGTCAGTAGGCCTTTGCTGTCATGCGTGCCAAGAGATGTTACTAGCGTCAACAGTCATAGACCTGCCTTCACAGATGTGCATGAAATGTCGGTCAACCTGCACCACTTCATGTCCTCTACTCTATAGTGAGCAGGAGCAGTGATGGGCAGTCAGGCTTGAGGTAGCAAGATGCCACCAGGGCAGACCAATTGTTTCCACTCAGCCGCCGAGCAGCAGCAGCAGCAGCAGTCAACACCCTTATGCCATACCACAAACAGCAGCAGCAGCAACAGCACGCTGCCTGCCTTTTCAAGCTTTGGCTGACCTGTGCCTGTGCCTCTTCAGATACTGGAGGCCTTGTTGAATGAGAGCAGTGAGAGGCGAGCAGACCTGGAGGCAAGGCAGGCCGCCAGGGCAGCCCAGCTGCTTGCTCGCCAGGAGCAGATGGCAGCAGCCGCACAGGCCAGGCGCGAGGAGCGCCTGCAGCGCATGGGCCAAGGCCACCTGTCACCTGCACCCAAGCCTGTCACTCGCAAGGAAGAGTTGGACCAGTTGCGCAGGTCAACCTCAGCAGCACTCTGCAAGCAAGGCGGATCTTGTCAAAGTCTGCCAGCTGTTATGTGTTTGCAATAGATGTGGAGGAGGTCTGTCAACTTTGCTTGAGGCTGAGTCTCAGAGAACAGCTCATAGGTCCACTCTTTGTGCAGGATTGAAGATGCAGAGAGTGAGCTGAGGCGGCTGCTGGCAGAGCACAAGCAGATGTATTCTGCCCAGGATCAGCAGAGAGAGCTGGACCAGCAGCAGCAGCAAGCGGCTGTGCAGCGTGTGGATGAAGCACGCCAGCAGCACAGAAGGTGCAGTGTGTGCTGTGCTTGCCTTTGAGCATGTTAATTGCTGCATTGCAGGGGTACTGCAAGCACATGTAGCAGTTCTGTGTCTTGGGTCATGCCATCTAGGTTGATAGGATGCTCCTCAATCAGGATGCACAAGATACAGCAGACACGTTCAGCTGCGCATGCTTGCGTCATGTTGCACGCTTATGTGTGCATGCACACCAGCGCACTCGACACTTCTTTGCCAGTTCAGATGGATAAAGTGAAATACCACAGCACAAATCAAGAAGGTCGTGATCTACCATCTGACTGCCTTGGCTGTTGTTGTGTCAGGCGTGAGCTTGACAAAGGGGCGGCAAACAGCTGGGGCTTCCAGGCACCTTCTGAAAGGAGACAGCCAGCCCAAAAGGCAAGCACACTGCCCACTGAAATTACACGCCGACAGGCAGGTCCTGCAGAGGCACAGTTGGGCTCTCCTAGCAGGCTGTATGATGAAAGTGCTGCGGCTCAGCAGGCTTTCAAGAGAGAAGCCTTGTCTCGGCGACTACATGACAAGGAGTTCCACGCCAAGCAGAGCATCAGGAAACGGCAGCAGGAGTATGATCAGGCAGTCAAAGCCAGACTAGCTCAAGATTGCGCAGTCAGCAGTGGCAAGGGGAGCAGTAGCACCACCAGGAGTCACATGGATGCAAAGCATGCACAGCAGCTGCCTGAGCTGGCAGCAACATCAGGTGCAATATTGCTGTCAGGGCCTAGGGCCAAGAAACTGCAAGCCTTTGTCAGGCATGACCGACCCCCTCAGCTGCCCACGCCACCCAGGCAGCTGAGTCGAATGCCTGATGATATTCTGCTGCCTGACATCAATAGCAGAGACAGTGTGCAGCGACCTTACATCATCAATGATGACATGGCTGATCTGCTGGTAGACAACGAGTCCAGTCAGCCGCCCATGTTGAGCACACATGCTGGCTCAAAGCTGCCTATGCTAGGTAGTCAAGGTTCAATGCGTAGATTGACACAAGAATTGCCGTCTTGATACAAGTTGTTTACAAATGAATGTGCATGGCATGAACTGATGCCATAAGCCTCCTGTTCAGCGCTTTGATTGCTTCAGTATGAATGTAGTTCTGTGCAGGATTTGACGCTCCCTAACACGCAGGACTGCAGCAGCAATGCTGCGTTCTATCTGTGCAACTTGACTTCCACTGCTATCTTCAGTATCAAATGTGCTGTCCTGCAAACGTGTTCTCTGTGTTTCAATGTACTCTTTATCTACCTCCATTGTTTTTTTGTAACCAAGCATTGCAGTGCGGCACACAGTCAAGACATACTTGATCCCCAGGATCCGGCAATCAACCTTATCCAGTAAGGGAAACTGATGTTTGCCAAAGAGGTATTCAGCTAACACAGGAATCTCATCAGATCTGCCTGGTGTGGCTGCAATGAATGCTGCATACTCCAAGAGCCCATCTGGCAGTGCATTCACCTTGAGGGGAAACTGCTGCTTAGCGCTCAGCCCATACTGTTGCAGGGCAGCTAGCTTGCCTTGAAGCTGAGAGTCGTTCTCATCTAAAGCAATCTCCAGCAGATATGCATCGTTTGGGTTGCTCTCTGGAGCGAGCATAAATCCATATGACAGCAACAACTCGCCACTGGTCTTAGGGCCGTACGACACATAGACCTGCTCACCAGGATCATAGCTACAATCTGGCTGGAAGACGATCTGTTTCTTGGTTCTGTCCCAGTCCAAAAAGCTGGTCACATCAGACCTGTGATTGGCCATATCTCCCCAGGCAACCAAAACCTCTTCATTGCCACGCCCAGGCAGCCGGCACAGGCGAGTCAGCAGTATGGAAAATCCCCATTGGTATCTGCGCTGTGTGTAAAACTCAGGGTTGATCAGCCCCTGCTCTGCTGCTTGCTGCAGGACTGGTTGCACCTCCAGCCAAGACTTCTCTGCTGCATCCCTGATGTCCATTGCTTTCTTTTGCAGTGGGGATCCCTCAAGCAAATTTTGGACCTGCAACAACATGTGCTCTTTGACATCTGATCATGTCTCAGCTAAACAACGCATGTGCTACAGCACATCGGCATGCCTCAATAGCTGAAAGCATCCAGATGGCGATGAAGCAGAGCGAGTTGTCACCAGCATTCAAACATCATAGTCCATGGTAAATTCTCGCTATATGTTACACAGATTACAGAACTGCATCTTGATTCCGCACCTCTTTTGCAGTCCATTCCAGAATGCAGCCAGTGCTTTCTGGCAGAAGCGCAATGTATTCTGCCCAGTAGCTGCTTGCATGGCCCTGTTCTTGTTGATCCCATAGTTCGATAAGATAGGTTGCCAGCACAGTCCAGTCGAACATCCCAGCATCTTTCAGTGCTGAGCCTACGCAGCATTCCTCTGCTGCTTTGTCTGCTGTCAGCAACAGGGCATCAGGTATTTGCAGCAGCTGCTGCCCCTTGCGTATCTTCTCTGTTGCAAAGAGGCCTCTGCCCTGTCCAGGAACCGTCTGCACTTCCACCTGCAACCCAACCACGTGCTTGCAGTCGAGGAGCAACATCAGACAGCCTGTGGTTGTGAGCAAAAGCATTGTAAGAATGGCCATACTTGCTGTTTTGGCAGGCCATGCTTCACTGCCCACTGTTGAAACTCCTCAAGGTCCTTCTGCAACTCGCGGGAAACCTCCCGTGATCTGCAGCAATCTTAGTTGCATAGGAGAAATGCACAAGCCAATAGATCAGGACTCTGGACGTCAAACACATCCACTCACTGCTTCTTGGCTGGTGTTTGACCAAGACCAAACGGGGCCTTCCACGCTCTGACTGCCACCAGATGACTTGGACGATAGCTGTGTCGGGGCAACAGATGACTGCTGTTGCCATAAACAGGCAAATGGCAGTTGAACATGAGAATGCAATGCGCTTATCTGCCAGTTCTGTGTTGACTTTTGCCTGCTGCTGCATGCGCCCTCGCTCTTCTTCTTCGCTTCATGAAACAAGTCAAGGACAGCTGTGATCCGGACTGCCAACTACATGCAGTACCGACCCATCTTGTGCACAGCGGTCTCCTCTGTATGCGTTGGCTGCCATGAAAACGCGGGAGGAGCAGCTTGAGGCTTGGAAAGCTAAGCGTACAACGCCTCTTGCAGCCATCAGCAACAGCAATGTCTTGAACAGGCCTCCAAAGCCCCCTGTCAAGCGTCTTGCTGTGCTGAACAAAGGGTTGAGTGCAACAAACAAGCCGTCTGACGTTGAGTCTGTCGACAAGGAAAATCAACAAGACCATCCAAGCGAAAAGTTACCTGTTGTCAGCAAAATAAGCCTTTCTTCCAGGATACCACGCGCAAAGCAAGGGTCTGCAGGTTCTTCGGTACGGCCAACAACTGAGTCAACTGCTCCGGATCCTGTCAAAGCTGAGGCACCAGTTGCCAGAAAGGCAGCCTTGTCAGCCTCCAGCCTCATAAACATGGAAAACCAGTATGACATGCTGAAAGGCACTCTTGACACTCTGAAGCGAGAGTCAATAAGGTAATATTGATGATACTAGCTGCACTCCATACCAGTCACAGCAACTTGATTCTGACAATCCCATGCAACTTATCCGCCTGCAGAGCAAGTGTCAGCGGGGACGTTAGCAAATTAAGCTCTGCCCAAGTTTTAGGACCCCATAACGCTCCTGAAAGCGACTCTACATTTCGACCAGCTATTCCAAGACAATCTGGAGCTCTTCTCAGGGACAGCACTCTCATCACAGACTCTAGCAAACCTCGCACAGCCACAGCCACATCTTCATCAAACGAACTGCAACCTGTCTTTGAGATTGGGGGTCGCTTTGAGACCAGAAGTCTGGCTGGACTAGCTACAGAGCTGTTCAAGGATCCAGCCTTCATGGAGCTGTGTGACAAGGGCCTCAATGGCACTTTGCAGCGCACCAAAGATGGTGCCACTGCAGAGTCGAGGATCCAAGAGCTGGCTGGTACATCTCACCATCTTCTTTGCCACCAGCCATCATGCTCAAGTGCTGCATGAACACTCCTGTGGGTTCTCAGCATGTCCCACAGTTGATACACACACATCACATTCATAACAGTGGCGTGCTGCTTACTTATGAAGCATTGCTACTGTGTTTACGGTACAAATCAGGTGCTGATTGTGCTGCAGCACTGGTGAAGCTGCTGAGGCGGTGTGTGAATCAAATGACTGGCAAGACACGGCAGTATGTCGACACTAGCATCAAATTCGAAAGGGAAGCTTCCCAGCAGGTATGGCCTGACACAGCACAGTTGCAAGGCCCCTTGAATTCCTCAGGATTGATGGCTGAATGTGCCTTCACGGGCACAATGTCTCATGGCCGCATGGGCTTTTGCAAAAGATGCATTGCTCAACATGCATCAAGCCCAATGCTTCCAGCATCTCAGGCTGTTTTGTCAGGCACAGACTGTCTCTGCAGAGGCACAACACACTGCCTGCCACATTCAGAAAAGTGTCTGTGCACAGGTTGAGTCAGTGCAGCTGGCTTCGGAGTCTGCCCACAAGCAGCTAGAACTGGAGCTGGCAAATGCCAAGCACAACGTTGCCCAGGCGGCGGCAGCCCACAAGTCTGCTGCAGCCTCCTGGCAGGGAGAATTGGACTGGCAGAAGTCTGAGGTGATGCCTATGCGCATTTCTCTCTCACACAGCCTTGAGCGCCTTGCATGACCATGCTGCAGCTGAACACCCTGATGCATGCATTGGCAGCAGCTGCAGAAGTCTGAGGTAATGCCTATGCCCTAGTCTTTCTCACAGCCTTGGGCGCCTTGCATGGCCATGCTTCAGCTGACACCCCTGATGCATGCATTGGCAGCAGCTGCAGAAACTGGTGTCGTAGTGCTGCGACAAGCTGATGCAGCCAAGCAAGAACGAGTCACTGCTGAAAGTTGCTTGAACTGGTTTGGGCTCAGGTGTTGTCGTTCATGACATGCTCATGATCATGATGCTCAGCCCATTTGCACTTTCTGTGATTCCACCCATGTAAGATGCATAGGTTGCACTCTTTCTAATTCCCCCCATGTAAGATGCACAGGTTGTATGTACCATGCATGTAGCAAGTGTTCGCAGCACAGCTGTAGTCAGCGGGGTCATTGCTGTGCTCTGCTGGCTCTACTGGGGGCTTTACAGATGTTGATGGACAGCAGCACTGTAGGAAGATTTGTGATGCAGGTGAGTAGGCTGCAGAGGGAGCTGACCAGAATGGAGGCTGAAAGAGACAGAGCCAGAGAAGATGCCCGCAGGTACTCCTGTCTGCTGTGACGAAATCACACAAAAACCCAGGTCAAATGCATGCACCTGTCTCATCGGGATGCTTGATGGCTGTCAATGACTGTTTGTCCTGCGCGTACCTAACTTTTGATAAGCTGGAAAGCGTTATCATTATTGTCAGTATCACTACATGGCTGTATGACACAAGCGTCTGTGACATGAAGATACGCCTGCAAATGACATGGGGCACATTCAGCATAGTCCGCAAGGCTGTTGGGATGACCCCATCACATGCACCATGCAAATCTCTCGCTGCAATATTTGTGCATAACTGCATGTTCAATATGCAACATATACCACTCAGGTTCGTCTGCAACTGCGTGATGTGCAATTGCCGCAAGTGTCTGCAAGCCTCACAAGCACAGCCTCACAAGCACAGCCTCACAAGCACAGCCTCACAAGCACAGCCTCACAAGTACAGCCTCACAAGCACAGCCTTGCTTTGTGTAGCTGTATGCAGCTGCAGTACAGTGGCACCTCCACATGCATGAAAGTAGCAATTTTCTGGCTGCGTCACCAGGATGCAGTTAAGGGGAATGCTTGTTGTAGCTTCTGCTGCAAGCCATCACAGGCATCCATGCTGTGCACTCTTTGAAAGGCTTAGGCACACACACTCGTCTTTGCCACCTAATGACGCTATGTGTGCCAGTCAAATGTGAGCTGGATGTGACCGTAATGCTAGAGATGTCTGCTTCAGAGCGGCGTCAGCTCAGCAGGAGTTGGAGGGCAGCGTGAATGGGCTGAAGAAGGAGACTGGGGCCCAGCTGAGGGAGCTGGCATCAGACAGGGGCGAGGCCCTCAGGGCCCTGGAGGGGGCCAAGCAGGCTGCTGAGCACCGCCAGCATCAACTGCAGGTACACATCGCATCTCCCCACCCCAATCCACCCCCATTGCCACAACCCCCCCACATTTGGCTTGTCATGCGGCAATGCAAGTGCATACATGACTAACCATACCTTTTGTGAGTGACAATGACAATGCCTCTGCACCGCCTTTATCTTTACCTACTGCTTTGTGATTATAGCTACCACTTGCACCAGTTACAAGCATGCCAGGGCGCTGCAGCAGGTCTCTCTGAATACGCATGCTGGGTTCAGATTGGGTTGACATGACTGTGAGAACTTTGCCAATGTGTCACAGCCCCCAGTCTTGCTTTCTGGGCCAGGCTTTGCAAGAGTACAAGTTGCTTGTGATCACGGCTCTGATTGTAATCGTGAGTCTGCAGGATGAGCTGCAGAGCATGCAGGCTCGCGCGCAGTATGCCGAGTCCAGAGCTGCTGTCGCAGAGGCTGAGCTGCAAGCCCTGAGAAAGGTATGCAGCAATCCTTCAATCTTGGCTATTCTACGATAAAACTTCAGCATCACACTCAAAACAAGCTGCAATGTGTCTGGCATCATAGCCTGCAACAGTTATAGTGAAGTAGCATCTTGGTGAGAACAGAGCAAGCTCTCATCACCACCATGTTGCGCGGTGATCCGTAGATAGCTAACATTGTAATTTGACCTGTGCTACCTATCTGCATCAGATCACAGCATGTAAGGCTTTCACCAAGGGCACCTGCAAATAAAAATTTGGCAGAGACCTGACTCTGCCTGTATGGTTTGTGTTTGCAGCAAGAGGCGACTCTGCAGGAAGCAGTGGCTCAGGGCCAGGAGCGCGAGCGCCTGCTTCTGGATCAGCATCAGCAGGCTACACCCTTACCTCGCCTTATTTTCCTTATCTTAACTTCCCTAGACTTACTTTACCTTACCTTGCCTTGCCTTGCCTTACCTTGCCTTGCCTTGTCTTACCTTACCTAACTGCCATGTCATTGCATTGCATCGCATGACAACTCCTGGGCATTTGCCACATGGTGCTGTGTCACAAACTCGGACACAAAATTGCTTTCATGCATTTGCAAGGCTTCCCAGTCTGTGCCGAACCCACTGCTGCCTGCAGCTGTTGACAACATCACTTGTTGGTCTTGACAATGCTAGCAAGGCCATGCTGTCACTGAGCAGCAGCAAACTGGTGCTGCAGCTACAAAAGGGTTGGTCTTGCAAGAATGCTAGCAGGGCCATGCTGTGACTGAGCAGCAGCAAACTGGTGCTGCAGGTACAAGCAGAGTTTGAGGAGCAGCAACGAGCGCATGAGCAAGTAGTTGGGGAAAGCAGTAACATGCTGACCCAGTTTAATGACCTCCAAGCCAGGTCAGCACCTGCCCATGTCACCTGCCTGCCCTTCTATATCACGGCATGCACCTAATTGAACAGCAGGCTGGTGATTTTGCGTGCTAATGATGCTGTGACAAGTATATGATGCCGCACAGATCTCCAGACTTTGTGAATGTGCCCGGCCCATGAATGCTGTCTGATGCTGAGACACTTGCACAGCTGTTATCATGACATAAGGAGTGCCGCCAGCCATGTGAGCCCCTTGAAAGCAGTGCTGCATATAACAACAGCACCTGGACCTAGCAGAGATCACAAAACTGCCTGGCAAAGCTGGGACATCAATGCCACCCACGATCTTATCTTATTGTGTTCCATGCTTCCTACAGCTACAGCATTTTGCAAATGCACGTGGAGAGCCGGACGATGACCAGCACAGATTCACGCCAGCCAGTTTCAATGATGCGATGAAGAACAGACTGTGCGCAATTACATGACAGCGTCGGTTACACTACAAGCCTCACTGATGTACATAGTTGTTAAAACAGGTGTAGTGTATATCATTCTAGATGTGTGGCAGGTGTACAGAGCTGCTGGGCGAGCTGGAAGGTGCACAGGTGAGCAGCAGCCAGTCTCAGGGCCAGCTGCAAACGGCCCTGCAGGATCATCAGGGCCGCCACCTGCTCTGGGAAACAGAGAAAACCCAGCTGCAGGTGAAAACTTGCTGCTACTGTTTGTGCCATGCATCCAAAAGAGAGGAGTGGCAGGAGTGGCATCCCAAGGACGCCTAGGGCCAGGGTTGGATGGCAGCATGACTAAGGCCAACTATGCTGCATCCTTTGCAGCTGACCAAAACATGTGTGCATACAGATAACCGATGCATACAAAAATGCTGACCACATGGATACATGCATACTCAATCAGTCTGCAGGAATGTGAAGCTTTTTGAAGCAATGACATGTATGATTGATGACAGGGTGACAAGAATGCTGGGCTGGCCAGGGAGGCTGTTCTGCTGGAGGGCAAGTGCCAGCTGAAAGCTGCCCTCAGTTCTGCCCTGGAAAGCAAGGCTGAAGTGGAGTCAGCCCTGCAAACTGCCCTGCAGGACAAGCAGCGCTTACAACAAGAGGCATGTCCCCTTTGCAAAGAGCACCCTTACATGTACTGACCATGCCAAGTGTTTCAATCAGCACAGACTGGCCATTACTGCAGCAAGTGGTGTGATATTTGCTCGAGACAGGCCTGTTGCTCATGGCCAATGGTCGCCGGCATAAATTTACATTTCTGCCGGGGCTGAGGCCCTACCCGTGAAGGGGGCCATCAGCTCCTTCAAGCAATTGGTCTGAGCGCCTGCTGAGCAAGCCTCAGGAGCTGGCATGCCCCTGCATGCATCACATGCATTGCATGCTTCAGGACCATGTGGTCAGCAGACCTCCAGCCCATCAGACCCTGCATCACTGAGCACCAATGTGCTAAATCTTTGCATGAGAGTGGTCCTCTGTCTGCCTCATGCATGCCTCAGCATCGGCACCTCAATCACAGGCGCTGTATATGGTACCAGAACAGCCCACAAGCAAAGCACAGGCACAGCATTTGTTGTACATGGTACCAGAACAGCCCACATGCACAGCAAAGGCACACCATTTGATTATCTGCTGCAGTCAGCGCGCAGTTGACTATGCTAGTGTGTGTAGGTGCAATGCAAAGCCACCTTGCTGTAATGAGAATAGACAGTAGACGCGAGATGTGCTTTTCGTGAACAGGCGGTTAATGACAATGTCAGCATTGCAGGCAGAGGTCTGCAGCAGTGCATTGGCAAGCAGGGAAGAAGAGGCAGCTCAGCTCCAGCAGCAGCTGCAACAGGCAGAGAGTCAAGTAGTCACCCTGCAAGAGGCTCAGGCCGCCATGGCAGCTGATGCAGCAGCCAAGGCCGGCAAATTAGCTCATCTAGAAGGTGCTCTTGCATTTGGCCCATCTTTTACTTGAGAATGACTTTCCTGAGATGTCCTTCTGCACAGTGACAACAGAGTTTGATCACATCAGCATCAGCACTCTGCAACCATTTTGAGTGGTGCATGTGATGGGTTCCACACAACTCATTCCTGGCTGTCAAAGCATGTCTAGTCATGGTCAGACACCACTGCTGCGGCCAGCATTGCAGTCAAGCAAGAATGTATCAGAGTGACATCGCACAGACAGTCAGTTCTCCTGGCCTTGCAGGGGAGCTAGAAGCGTTGCAAGGGGTGATGGGGACAGGCGATCAGACAGAAGTTCTGGGAAGATTAGTCAGCAGGGTAGCTACCCTAGAAGCTGCTGCTGGTGAGGCGGAGGCCCAGCGGCGCACTCTACACAACCAGCTGGTTGAGCTTAGAGGGAATGTAAGCCTTGTGCCTTTGCATTCTTGTAACATGCAGAAATGTGTCTGCTTACTTGACCACCCTTTTTTTGTGATTTGACCTTTCCTGATGAAGGCTAGATCTCCTCTGAGAAAGCATTGACAAAACAAACAGAAACACCGTCTTACAAAGTCCACACACATTGCTCGTGCCTAGACTTCCTTGGAACATGCTGCTTGCCTGACAATCAAGATAAGTCAAATGGCATCATGACCAGCGTCAGCCATGACTCTCTATTTGACAGGATTGCTTGTGTGTTTTGAGGCACAGAAGCCATCTGGGCAAACAGTGCTAAGCCCAACCACTCCACAGTTCCGTGTGTCTGAAGCCTCAAGGTTGCTGTGCAGATCAGAGTATTCTGTCGAGTGAGACCAGGCCCAGCATCAGCAGTGGTGTGCCTGCCTGATGGCCTCAGCGTGAGGCTGGAAGGGCAGACAGAGGGCATCAAGGACTCCAGCTTTGCCTTTGACAAGGTGTTTGGGGGCCACTCCAGCCAGGCAGAGGTGTTTGCTCAAGTGTCAGATATGGTGCAGAGTGCTCTTGATGGCTACAAGGTCAGTTGTACAGTTTCGATGCATCAGTCCAAGTTTGCTGAGTTGCAAGGGCTTTGTATCACTGATCAGCAGGAGCGCAGTGTTTTGTTATGCTGTTTGAGAGCGTAATGCCTTTCTGCATGGACGTCTTGTGTGAGCAGCAAAAGCATCAAGCTAAGGTGCACTTTAGCCCGCCCTGTCATTCTTTTGTCTAACACAAGTCAAAACTCTTGCATCGATTTGCCTCATCTT
>JAABUK010006539.1_pt1 | contig 17333 bp, 14 predicted proteins | sample 5559141 | NCBI WGS metagenome assembly JAABUK01 (sample SAMN10711869, study PRJNA513367) | rock metagenome | isolation source: Antarctica rocks | place: Antarctica: Victoria Land, Pudding Butte nord | collected 2016-01-03 | reverse complement strand
AGGAAGGGGGTGGAGGGCCGGTTGGGGGAGAAGGAGTCATAGCCGTGAGGAAGGGGTGGAGGGCCGGTTGGGGGAGAAGGAGTCATAGCCGTGAGGAAGGGGTGGGGAAGGGGAGGGGAGAGGAGATGTCGCTGACATCTTTGAAGGCAATTTGGTGTATAGGTGGGCGGTTTGTGTGATGGAATTGGGGTGAAGGGCAAAGGCTCCCGAAGCATGAAAGGGACGGCGAAGATGGAGTGAAGGTATCATAGTGCGAGCCTGAATAGCTCAGTACACTTACATACAAAGAAGAAGTAAATGCAAAGGCCTTTGCATTTTGCTGTCCTATCCAAGAAAGCCGGCACGTCGATATGCCCCTGATACGCCAGACCCATGCCCGAGGCCAGCCAAGAAGTAGTCCGTGCAATTCTATCCCAAACAGCTCTAACAAACCAGCCTCTCCTCCTCGTCCAAGCATGGTTCAATCCATCCCACTCAACCACAAACCGCCCTAGCATCCCACACACAAACCCTCTCATCCCACCCACAGCTCGCCGCCCACCCCTCCGCCCCAAACAGACACCAATCCACCCCCGTCACAAACTCGGTATGTCTCCCCATCCTGCCCAACTCCCGCGGCAACATCAACCCTTTGCCATCTCCGCCATCACTCCACACCCGACACGTCATATCGTAGCTGGCGCTGAGCAGGAGATCGGGGAGGTGAGGCGACCATGCCACCTTGCGCACCGCGTATTCGTGGCCTTGGAGGAGTTGGAGCGGGCCGGAGGGTTGTCGGATGTCGAAGGTGCGGATTATGCGGTCGACGCCGCCGACGGCGAGGATGGTGGGCCGGTATTTGTTCCAGTCGTGGGTTAGGGCTTCGGCGGGTGGGAAGGTGGGTTGTGGTTTTCCGATGCTCGCGCCGGTGTTCACAGGAGCCGGCGGGGCGTGGATCGGGATGTTGAGTTGGAGATGGTTGCTTGCACTGGCGGGTGTTCGCAGGTCCCAGAGACGGAGACGCGAGTCACTGGAAACAGCGGTGATGACACCCTCGGTGTGCGGGCTCCATTGCGCGGAGTAGGTGCAGCTGTGGGTTGGGAGGGTGAGCATGCTGCGCTCGCGCTCTGGGTTCCAGATCTTGACTGTGCCGTCCCATGAGGAGGAGGCGAAGGTGGTTTTTGAGGTCAGGTTCCAGGCGCAGGCGAAAGCTTCGCGGGAGTGTTCGGAGAATGTGGCGATGGGGAAGGTGGGTTCGAGGGTGGTGTCGAAGAGGCGAAGGGAGCCGTCACCGCTGGAGGTGAGAAGATGGGCGGAGTGCGCTTCTGAGTGCGTGACGTCGTAGAGGGCGTCTTGAGTCGGATACCTGAGAACAGAGGTATTAGCTGAATGAAAATCGGTCAAATGTGAAGTTCACCATTTCAACGGCCGGATTCCTTGTGGTGTCAGCTCGAGGACGTAGAGTCTACCATTGCCGACGAGTCCAAAGTTTGCGGCCGCTGCTACCGCGATGCGATTGTCAAAGAATGGTGAGTATTTGACCGCATAGCCTTGAAAGCCGTCTGTGCGATACTCGAGCATCGTCGTTGACACGACGTCGTGCTCGTGTTCTTGCGGCGTTCCGAGGATCTGAGATTATGAAGAAGCATGGTCAAGCGGACAGACAGATTGTTTTGATTTGATGTAAATACCGCGGTACTCCGTGTCTTTCACATTTTACTGTGTTTGGACTTGTTGCCCTCGTGCGTCGAGAGTTCGGTGTTTTGAAGCCGAGGTTGAAGATCTTGGGCAAGAAAAGCGGCAACAATCGGCACGATGCGAAGCTGGCAATGCTGGCGAGACATGCTGCAATAGAAGCCTTGTGTGATGTTGTACAGCAAGAGAATTAATGTCTCCATCATCCTATCGGGAAGCCCAATGAGCCCGTCAATGGGACTTGGGAGATCTTCGTTTGCCCGATCGAGTCATGAGATCAAGTAGTACATTCCTCTCAACAACACGTGAATCTCGAGTGGTGTGACTTTTATCTACAGAGACAACATCAAGGTCAAAATGCCACCAGCAAGAATAGCATGTCCCGCCAGCACGTTCATTGTACTGCCACCCCTTGAGGCAGCACCCGTCGCTGTCGCCGTCGCAGATCTACCACTTCCTCCTGTGGTGCTAGCTCCTCCTGGGCCCGATGCTCCAACAAAAGCTGTCGGGCTAGGTTTCACCGTCCCATTCGCGGCCATGATGGCCGGGTCAGATTCTCTCCGGATGGTGGCGCCGCCTGTGGGAGTGGAAGCGCCTGGGGAGGTATTGTAGGTGCGACCGCCGAAGCCAAGGTCGCTGACTGCGGTTACCGCTGGGATATTGGGGTCGGATGCTGGCTGCGATTTAGCAGAAAGGCCATACGCCGTCGACAGAGCAAAATCTGGTTGAGGAGAGAGGAAAGGATAAGTATGAGGAGGAAGAGCAACAGCAAAGAGAAAGAAAGTCATGGCTTAGGAAGATCACAGGAGGACAACCCTAGAATTTGCGTATTACAGATCATATCCTTCACGCAACACTCATCGCCGCACGGAAAGTGGACATTCGGGATACAAGTCGGTGTCGGGGTGGCACCTGCAGGAGGAGTGCTAAAGAGGCATTCGCACCGCGGCTCATGGTCGTCCCAGTGATCGATGATTCTCAAGTTCGGAACCGCATCGCAATAGATGCTGCTGAAAGTGTTGCCGAGGCGGTCGGGCCTGCGGAATTTGTCGCGAGGACTGAAGTTGATCTATGTTGGCGAGGCGTTGGGAGTAGCTTTTGCTGGGGTTATATACTGTGTTTCCACGCATTCGCCAAGCACGTCTTGCCACTATATTACTCCAGGATCAGCGGCTGGAAGTCGAGAAGTTGTCGTGGTGGAAGGACTGACACTGGTAGGTCACAGCATCCCACGATTCCATTCACCACCGTACAATACGTGCCTATCGCACAACATCCCTGATCCGGGCACTCGACAGATGTCGGGCACAAGAAAGGAAAGGTATTCCGCCGCTTGAGGGTCTTGGTCTTGGTCTTGGAAGGCGTAAGATTGGGTACTGGTGAACTGTCCTTCTCCACGTCGGATGGCTCCTGCTTGTCCGCCGCTGCCACCATGGGACCATACTGGCACGCTCGCCGCGGGCTGAAGTTGACAGCATCTTGTGGGAAGTTGGAATAGTAGGGATTGTGTCGACTAAAGCCGGGATTTTGGAGCAAGCCTTTGCTTAAGACCTTTTCGTTGACGCGTAGATATTCATTCCGCCTCTGGATTGTCTCTAACTTGCCTGCCACGTCCGAATTCTGCAATATTTCATTCTCTAGAAAGTTGCGTGGGAGATGGGAGCACCATCTACATCGTTTTCGGATTCGAGTCGCCCCCGAGAGGAAGCAAGACCAAGCGTGGAGTTGCCTTTTTCAGGGAAGCATGAATTATGAACCCAACAATCAACACCGCACCGCACCGGCTTTGCAACTAGATAACAGTCACTATGACTCAGAAGGGGCGTAATCACCAATTGTGGAAAGTAGATACCTCTATCAGGGCATAACCCCTCCTCAGGCCTACGCGTGCAATCCTCTTGAATGCTATCAGCAAGGCCTTCTGCAGGTACCCTGATCATTCGACTCGAGGAGGACTTCTTCTCCAGAGTCTGCTTCGCCTTCTTCCTGGTCAGGGCGTTGCCATTGCGCTTGTCAACAAGAGTCTGAGCTCTCAATTACGGACATCTTAAGTGGAGAAGATGTCGACGCTGGGGCACGACGGGGGCTACTGTGCTGAGTCAGCACGCTCCACACTCGTCGTCGGTTCTGTTCGTCGCTTTTCCGCTGAAACATTGCTACAAGCTTGTCACGATCATGTGTAACAGCCTGCGCTTTCCCTCGTGGTGAGGATGACTGAGGAGTAATCTCTTTTGGGTGACTAGGCTACATGGGTTCTACAATATCCTTCGAGCCGCCGTCGATGGAGATATCGCTTCGGCACGCGCGGAGAGCAAGAGCATGAGAGGAAAGGCAGCGGACAGATGTTCTCAAAAGTATCTGTCTTTGCGCCTTGTGACAACCTACAGGTCTCCAGCGACCTCAAGGATGTGGATAAACTCATCATACACCCCCAATAGTGATACAAGTCTGTGTCATGGATGCATTTATTTCACGCAAGCGCAAGCGGCTCGCATCGCCTCCAAAGGACCATTTGCCGCTGTCGCAGAAGAGCACTTCGCCAGCGGAAGGAGATCAAGAGGACTCTACAGATGTCAAGCTGGCGATCTTGGCGTCTCTGGATCCTGCGACCTCAAATGAAGATCTCTTAGATGTGCTCATCAAGTGTGATGGCTCAGTGGAGGATGCCACTGCGGTCCTCATTCATGGAAACGGCAATTTCATTTCACCTCGCCGGAAACCAAGCTCGATTGGCCTGCAGAGCTCGTTGAATTTCACCACCAGGAGTGATACATCGCCTTCAAAGTCCTCAAAGGCGCTAAAGCCAGTGACAAGGAAGGGTAAGACGGTCCATCTCTATACGCCAGCAGATATTGCAGCCCATACTCCGTGCTCCATCATTCACAATTTCCTGCCAACCGAGGAATCAACCAGTCTTCTGCAGGAGCTCCTCACTGAGGCACCAACATTCCCGCGTGCTACCTTCAAGCTCTTCGACAACGTTGTGCAGTCCCCACATCTGGCTGGCTTTTATGTCAACAGCTTGGTAGAGCGGCAGAAGCAGAAGAGCGAGTATCTCTACAATGGTAGCTATCTGTCAGATGTGCGTGAGCTGCTGCCGGAGATGAGAAAGGTGTCTTCCAAAGTCAAAGATGCTGTCAACGGGGAGATTGCGGTCAGAATTCGAGAGCACTATCCAGGTGGCAAGAAGCTCAAGTATCAGTGCCCGAGTGAATGGATTCCTAATGCTGCTTTCGTCAACTGTTACGACGGAGGAGCAGAATCCGTGGGATACCATTCCGACCAATTGAGTTACTTGGGTCCTCGAGCCGTTATTGGGAGTCTTAGTCTTGGGGTGGGGCGAGAGTTTCGAGTTCGGAAGATTGTTGGACGCGACGATGAAGTGAACACCGACAACACGAAGAGCAGGGGCCGGTCTGACAGATCAAGAGCTGACGAGGAAGGCCAAATTGCGATTCACCTCCCTCACAATTCACTCCTTGTCATGCATGCAGAAATGCAAGAGGAATGGAAGCACTCAATCCATCCGTCTTCAACAGTGGATCCACATCCACTTGCCGGGAACAAGAGGATAAATATCACCTATCGGTGGTACCGTGACAGCTTCCAACCTTGGTATACGCCCAAATGCCGGTGTGGCATCGCCACAGTGCTCAAGTGCGTGCAGAAAAAGAGCGAGAATCGTGGTCGCTACATGTGGATGTGCCAGGCTGGTGGCATTCCAGAGAAACAAAGCTGTGGATTTTTTGAATGGGCCGAGTTCACCGACGATGGAGAACCATTGTGGAAGAAGCAACATTGTCAAGAATCAGAAAAGAATCGAGCGCTTTGAAGAGCGCAACGCTAGCTCCAAGTTCGGTGCTCAACGTGCTGACCTCTCGCGTTGTCAAGAGCCGCACCAATGCGAAACCATCAGGAAAGATGGAAGAAGCGACACCAATTGCGCTTCCAGTACAGTAGGCCTTCAAGCTTTCCCAACATCCGGCGGGAATCAAGCTTAGGAAACCTCAACGAGCACACCAGCCAGCACGGGTACTCTGGATCGATTAAGGCATTTCCCACTTTCCGGTCCAGCTTGGTATGAAGCCGCCTACGAAACCAAGTGAGTGTGACGCGGTGAACATCAACAGGGAGGTACAACAGATTGGCTTCCTGACCAATGCCCTTGTACTCGTCTTGACAATTGATCACGACAGAGCCTCGTTCAAGAAGAAGCACGCCTGGTCGACAAGTCTCACCTGCTTGATCCAAATCAGGAAGCGTTGCCCATCTGTTGCCCGTTCGGTGAAAGTGTCATGCATGAATCCTCAAGCTACGGGATGAACGTGCTATACCCGCATTAGGCTGCATGTTGTGCTTTGGACTGTGAGAGGCTTTGCGCCAATGGCTGGTACTGCAAGGGACAGCTGACCAAAGACAACGATGCTTGCTTGGTGAGGGCTTGCATTAGCCCAACAGCTGTACGTATTCTCCGGTGATGTGACCGAAAATGAACGGCGTCTTAGATGCGACTGTTGAGACCTCTGTTCCTTCGAAAGGTTAGGCGACCTTTCTCGAGTTGCCTTCACCTTTGAGGGTGTGGTCAAGTCGGGGTGAGCAAGATATGAAGACTGCTACCACAGGGCTTTTTCACAGAGAGGGTGGTTATGTAGAGAATGCTGCTTGTCATAGCATCCCGACCTTGGCGCTTCCACCGTGCCTGTGTCAGATGTACGAGTCTGTACGAGTCTGTACTCGTCCCAGTACCAGTAGTTCATTAGCTGGTCCAGCGATCACCTTTTGGGCGACTGAGTCAGGGTCCATAGTGTCTTCTGCGTCGCCAACAGGCGTCTTACCTGATCAGCCAGCGCGCCAGCCACAAGAAGACGCACTGGCATACCCGGTCAAAGGCTCTCATACGCTGCTCAGCTCTAAATGCGTCATGCACAGTGATAGAGTTTGAGAAGTCCTAATGAACGTTGGTTGTACTGTGCTTGTTGTCAGACAAATCGAAGTGACCGTGCTGGCCCTGTCAGTCGATTCTTCAACTAGTGTTGCTTGCTTGCTGCGCCCGCTGTGATTGCCTCTTCCCTCGCATCCTTGCTCTGAAGTCTTCTCAACCTCCACGTCCGACCTTCCTTTGTACAACTATCACACAATTCGTTTTCAAATCGGACCTGGTGTGTGTGTGGGTGGAGGGGCTTCCCAAGAATAGATACCAGTGTACGACCAAGGACATATTGACTGTCCAACTTTGAAAGATCATGCTCATTATCGCGTCGAACAGTCTGAACTATCGAATCTCACGTCTCACCTGAGGCTCTGCTATGCAATTGGCTGGGCCTTTAACCCATCAGAATCCGGCCTGGGGGTGTCTCTTGGGCGCTGCTGTTACGCACGGAGAAGAGATTGCAAGAACAGCGTCTCGTCCATGCTGTGATTAACGGGCTGCAGACCTACTCCTCGAGTATTCCGAGCTTCGAATATGGGATGGCCGCCCTCGCCCGACAGCATTACCTCTCTGGTCTCTGTTGACCCTGCAATTGCTCGACAAATCTCTCGCTCGACATCCTCTCATCAGGAGCTGAGGTCCAAGGCGAAACAACATTCTCCCATTCTAGGGGCGGAAGCACAGAAATTCCAATCGAATAATGCCGTTCGAATCGAGCCTGAGGGAAAACCTTTGCCAAAGAGCTTGGAAAAGACGAGGAAGAGCTCATTGCGACGCGTCAAAAATAGCACCGAGGTTTTGCGGCAAAGGTCAACAAGAGCTCAGCATGGGGCCAAACTGTCTGACGGCACGTCCACCGGTAAAGAAGGCCGCCACTTCACAGTAGGAAATGTGGGGACCGGAGGCAAGCTGTATCTCAGGTTTGCTTCCCCAAGCCAAGCTCGAATGACTACGCTCATGCACTTTCTATACAGGCCGGCAGCAAACCAACCACAACGAGCACCCCCAACATTCGTCTTTCCTTCTCCAACACCTCCGAGCAGTGCGCCTCATGATTCATCTGAGCAGGACAACACCACTCCAGCTGTAAGACAAAGCATATGGTCGAATTCTCAGATCTCGGACAAACCAGCCAAAGCAGAACTGGGAAGATCAGCCACGCACGGGACCAAAACATCCGAAGGGCCATCTAGGCCATCCGCCCACACACGTGCATTCTCGTTCTCAACGGTGGACGATACACACAAATCGTCGTCCGAAATAAAGGATGGGGTCCTGCGCATCGTAATAGATAGATCAGCGACATCTCGCCCAAAGACGGCGGAAGAATTCGTCCTGCCGACCCTGGAGATCCCCATTCCTCATTACCGGCTGGGTAAACCTCGTTTCAGCGTACAGGGAACACCCATGTTGCGCAGCTCTGCGTACACCCGGACGTCGGAAGGACGGTCTGAGAACTTGAAGTCGACGCCTACAGTGAAGAATGACTTCCTCTCCCCTACACCGACGGAAGCGAGGAACAGAGGACTATCCCAAAGCCATACGTCTGACACAATCTTGAAACCAGATGGAACTACAAGCGATATCTCCAGGGACTCTACGGGGCCAGCAGACTCCTCAACTATTCACAGCTACAGAGTCCCCGTAAATCCCGAAGTCTTTGATAGATTGGCTTCGTTCAAGGATGACGAATGCGTAGTTCGCTACTCGCAAAGGACTGGAGCTATCACTGCTGCAACACCAGCTCGTATAGTGGCTCAAATTTCTTCCGAAGCCTTCATGGACTACGAGCTTGTTTCCGACTTCTTCTTGACGTTTCGGGCGTACTTATCGGCAGAAAATCTTCTTGGTCTTCTATTGGCACGTTTACGGTGGGCTATCAATCGTCTCGAGGATGACGGCAGAATCATCCGCATTCGTACCTTTGCAGCCCTAAGGCACTGGATCCTCAACTACTTCGTGGATGATTTCGTCGTTAACAGAAAACTGCGCGTGCAATTCTGTGACCAAATCAACGAAATGTATCGCGAGGTCAGCCAGAGAACTGGCGGAGGGGTCAGTGATCTAAAAATCCTCCTAGACTTAAAGAGATGCTGGAATGGCAGATGTTCTCTGTATTGGGACTCTACGGATTTTGTTGTCGATGCACAGCAAGAAGCAGACCTGGTACCCGGTGGCGTTTTGGGTAGTCGAGATGCAAGCCTGACGCAGCTAGACTTGGTACTGTACCAAAACTTCGATCCGATGTCTGAAGCTCACCTGCATAAAGCCAGCGTCCCAAAGACTTGGTATGGCCAACCACCAGCAGCTCAGGGTCTTGACCTACACCAGAAACGTGTTTCTATTTCCTCAGCGATGGCGCCTGTGTCGCCGACCAGTGAGCAAAGCTTACAACCAGCCTCCTGCTCTATTCCTGCTAGACCATTCAAAAGATCGCCGCCGCCAGACGGCAATGCCAGAGGACCATACCCGGTATCAGTTCAGTTGAGAAAGAATTTACCAACGCATCTATCACCTTCCATCATCGATTCTCAGAGCCGTCTCAGCCATGCTCATAAGCGAAGTGCCAGCACGTCTGACTCGATACGTGATCGCGGATCAACGGGTTCGTTACCCCAGCCAGTGTTCCTGCTGAGTCCTCATGCCGGTAGCTTAATCAGGGGTAATGTCTATCCCCCAGCTGCGCCGTTTGTAGACGTCATAGCGCCGGAGTCTCCTCCAAGCCAGAGATCTCGGCTCAACGTCTCTCCTGTGCGGATGCCTGCCCCATTTGAGAGCAGCGCAAAGCCCGGATCGCCCACAAATCCTGGTGTGAAAACGCTGATGGGTTCTATTCGCCGTGCACTTAGTAACAAGCAGGCACCCGGCACCTCTGCTTCTTCTGTCGAGGAGATCAGCCGGTCTGCCCCTTCGCTTCGTGGCAAGACATCTGGCCTCCCGTTAAACATGGCAAGATCTAACGACACTCTAAGAGACAAAAAATCAACGCCTGCTCCTAGGCATCATCTTCGAATTGACCTCCTCTGTGCTGCAGTCTCTCAAAGCTATCAGATGGCGCAAGCGAAAGCACCCCTAGATTCATTCGTCAATCATGGCCTAGGTGTTTCCATATCTGACATAAACGAAGATTCGGGGTCTCAACACAGCCTTGGCTCGAGGGACTTTTCAATCGAAGCGGGCGATGTGCACCGTATTTTGAGTCACGAGGTTCTTCGCACCGGGTCGACGATACTGAATGATGCAGCATTGCTGGATCTATCAAACACAGAGATGGAACGGGGGAGAAATATGCAGGGAGAAATCCCTATCACCGATTTTGACTTCACCAATGCTGGCATGATGTCAATGCCACTTCTGTCCACAGAACGCAGTGCATATCAAAGAGAGTCAAACGCAGAAGATCATCGACGTTCGAGCTCCGTCGACACTGCTCTCGCAAGAAAGTCGAAAGAGCAAGGGCAACGGCGGGGGACTGAATCTGCGGGCTCGTCGAAGGGGGCTGGGACCTATTACTATGAAAGAACACCTTCTCGCGAGATTTATAAACTGCCGTTGGCCGGCTCGACCTCAGTCTTCTCGGGAACATGCCAATCGAGAGGGAGCAGTGCCTTGCGACATGGACCGCACCCTAGTGTCGATGCTACTGCGAGCTCTCGCTCCACGAATGAGTCGGAATTGATATACAAAGCTCAAGGTCCAGCGCACACCTTGCGCAGACGTCCGGGCGGTAACCTACGAAACATCGAAAATGTGCATGACTTGGCTCCCGGGCTTCGACGGCAATCCACCGGCTCGTTGACCACAAGGTCAGAATCAGTTGGATCGATGCTCGTCATCGGCGGCAATAGAGTCACTGTATCCAGACAGAGGAAGCCTATTCCTCAAGCTTCCCAGCATCCTGTATCCCTGATTCAAACTCACTCGTCTCAACACCTGAGACCGTCGTTCGAAGCAGCGATTTCAGGTTTCTCGACGATCCCGGACGATGACGATGGTGGATTGGAAGCCACCTTGCTCAAATTAGAAGGCAAATATGAGAAATCTTCGCCAGAGCTCGCTGGTGAAACAAGTGGTAAAGTTCCTCGAAAATGGGCAGCTGACGCGAGATCGTCACCATGCACAGACCGCCAATACAAATCAAATGATCAAGCTCCACATTCAAAGCTGAGCCAGTTGCCTATTTCTTCACGACGCAGCAACTCCCGGTTGAGGCAACCAGCGTCGGTGTCGAAGACCAGAAAACCAAGCACGAAGAGCCAATCGACGAGGTCTGGTCGATCAAAAAGCTCTGCTGCAAATTCTGAGGGATCTTACAGCTCCATACCATTGCTCGAGCGGGGCCTTACCGACGGTTCGATGAAGAAGCCGAAAGCTCCTCAAAGGTTAAACCCGACAGCATCCAGACCTCCCCCGCTTTTCGAGAACCACGCGATTGGCGACGCTGAGCAAGATTCCGCCTCTTCACATCCTTCAATCGAGTTGGTTGAGAAGACAGATAGCATGGGCAGGATCCCACAGGGCTCGACGCTACCAGACCCTCCACCATCTACCGTAGATGATTCCTTTCTGCTTGACGAAGATGATGATCTGACAGACTTATCTTCTGAGATGAGCATGGACGTGATAGACGATTCAGAGGCGAATACCCCCGTCGTCTCCGTCATCGCCGCACCAGGTACCGCGACTTCGGGCCACGAACTACCAATTCACCCACTAGCTCACCCACCGTCGTCAGCGTTCTCATTTCATCATGCAATAACTTCAGTACCTGCTGTCAACCCGTTGATGTATCAGCAAAAGCCGCTCACACCACAGCCCTCACCAAATCAGGGGGACATGCGTCAAGGAAGTCAGGTGTCGCTCTCGCAAATCTTGCCTCGAAGGAAGAGCGCTGCTGTCGCCTCTGCGACTGTAACGACAAGTGCTGGACACATCCCCTTCGTCCTTGCATGTGAATCTGAGATCCTTGCGCAACAGCTTACCCTCGTGGAAAAAGCGGCTTTGAGCGAGATTGAATGGAGTGATTTGGTGGATATGAAATGGGACAACAAGTCGCCAAACATTCTGAATTGGGTAGAGTATCTCGCCGCCAAGGACAACAGAGGCATCGATATTGTCATCACTAGATTCAATATCGCTGTAAAATGGGTCCTTTCGGAGATCGTGATGACGCAAAATATCAATGAGCGTGCCCAGGCAGTCACAAAGTATATCCATATCGCCGCTCATGCCAGGCAGATCCATAACTATGCCACGATGCTTCAGATCACAATTGCGTTGACTTCAATTGATTGCACAAGGCTCAAAGCCACCTGGGAACTTGTTCCGGATCCAGAGAAAGCACTCCTGAAGGAGATGGAGACGCTTATTCAACCAATCCGGAACTTCCACGATTTGAGAATAGAGATGGAAACGGCCAATCTGCAGGATGGCTGCATCCCTTTCGTTGGTATGAACACCCCTCTGACCCATCAATTACTTTTGCTGACACCTTACGACCAGGCCTTTATGTCCATGATCTTACCTACAATGCCCAGAAGCCTTCCCAGATAACAAACACGCACAACGGGGAGCCTCTGGTCAACTTCGAAAAACATCGGACCACCGCAAGTATTGTGAAGAGTCTACTCCGGTTGATCGACGCGAGCTCTAAGTACGAGTTTCCACCAATCCCAGGCATCATCGAACGTTGTCTGTGGATGGCAGCCCTGAGCGATGAGAAGATTGCAGCTCTAAGCAAGTCGGTCGAGCAGTGATCGACGACTACTCTGTCTACGCCGGATTCCCTCGGGAAAACCGAATCCTTGTCGGCCATACCTTTTTTGCACTTTTCTTGCACAATGTGGCATTATCTATCGCTTGCGCTCTGTACACTCTGGCGTTCTGATGGTCACGGTTCAGGTTACGAGCCTCTTTGCCCGTTCTGCGCCCTGACTTTTATGATATCCTGGAAATTCCCGATTGCGATTGCAGCACTCGCATGAAGCAGCAGTTGATCTGCTCAGCTCGTCATTGTTCATTGGGCCAAATAGGGACATAGCCTAGATGGGTGTAATAAGTTATATATATACCTTAGACTACTCAAACCGCCTCCAAGTTCTTAAAATTCAGGGATCGCGATGCAGGATATAGACAGCGGTGCTCGCTCCAAGGCTTGGCATACATAAACCTTTAAGCCGACGATTATCATCGCCCGAATCCAGAGAATAGACTCGGTATGTCAGATCCGCCTATGAATCAAGTTTGATCTGCAGACGCCAATCAAGCCAACAACATGAGTTTTCAACCTGCGACCCTTCAGTATTCGTTTGTTAACTGCATGGAACAACAAGCCCCATGACATCTCTCTCAATGCAATACACTTTCATGAGGCATGGATGTCGCGGATCTCCATCAGAGCGAGGGAAGAGACAGTTCCGAAGGAGATGGACAACCTTCAGAGCCAGCTCGAAAGCTGCCCGATGACCTGCCGAGGTCCTTGGATGACCGTCGCACCGTTCCCAGCTATGGCGGCGAGACCGAGATGTACGATGCGTGGCAAGGTGTGTGGAGGTCCTTCCAACACCCAGGTTCCGACGGCGATCATCGTTACTACTCATGTGAGACAATCAATGCTAAGTCTGATCACAGGCTCATCACAATATCTAACGACTCCCACACCGGCCAAGCCTCTGGCCTTTGATCTCCATCTTGATACACCTTCCTACGACAACGAAGAGACTGCGGCTCGAATAGAAGACAGTGATGCAAGACTGATGGAAATGTTAGCTGCGCAGGCGCAGCATCACCGAGACGATGGCCATTCATCCGCGGAAGCGGAGGATGCTGTGCCGAACGACAATACGCTGTCAAGGGAGGAGAAGACGAGCGTGCTGCAAAAGAGCCTGATCATGGCTGCAAGCAACGGTGACGTAGACCGCGTAAAGCGGCTTGTCAACGGCGCAGCCAAAGGATATGTGGACGTCAACGTTGTGGATGATGATGGAACAGGGGCACTGGTCTATGCAAGCTGTTTTGGACACCAAGAAGTCGTTTCTGCGTTGCTTGATGCTGGAGCTTCGGTGGATAAGCAAGATAGAAATCAGTGGAGTCCGCTTATGTGGGCGACGACCAATCGGCACAAAGCAATTGCAAAGATACTGCTTGATCATGGGGCTGACCCGGATGTCAAGTCGAACTCTGGTGGAACCGCCTTTGACTTCGTACAGCCGGGAAGTGAGTTCTCACAATATCTGCATGAGAATGGGTATCATTTGCGAGGCACAGGGCAGCTTGGTGATGACTTTTACGACACTGGCGGTTTTGGACAGGACAGGTTCGAAGAGGAATTGGCGGAGAATGAACTCAAGAGACGAATGCTCATGAAAGAGAGTGCCGCAAACTTGGAGGTTGACCTCTCGACTCTCGGATTCGATGAATCACCCGAAGCTCCTCTCGAGCCGGATGAAGAGGAAGAAGATTTTGTGTGGGAGAGGTGTGTAGGCGATCAAATGTTCGTCTTCCAGGATGGAGAGCTGGACCGCATTCTGGATCTGATCATCACCAACATGACGCCTCAGCGTTCACCTTCGCAGAAACCCGTGCCAGCGAATCTGGTGTTCCTGATGGCAAGATACGCGCACTACCACATGACGGGATCTTTGCTGGAAGAGCTCCTCTCGGCTACTATGGACAGAATCAATGACGTGGTCGAACAACATCAATGGGACATGACGATGCTAGCCTTCTGGATTTCTAACGCAACACTTCTACTTCACTATCTCAAGAAAGACGCAGGTCTGTTGCTGGCAACAACAAAAATGCAACTTGAACTCGCTGAGCTGATCAACGAAATCTTCATTCTCATTATCAGGGACGCAGAACGTCGGATGAACAAAGTTCTTGAGACCGCCATCCTGGATCATGAGACCATTCCCGGCCTCACGGACGATATCCATTTCCAAGGCGAATGGAACGTCTTCAAATCCAAACCTAAAACCAAAGATATTCCACCAGAAAAACGCTTTCGCCCACCATCACCCAAGCGGAGAGCACAAACATCCCCTCGAAACATCACATCTCTTCTCTCCTCCACCTTGTTTGTTCTCGACCTATACGATGTCCATTCAGTCATCATAGCGCAAATCCTAGCTCAACTCCACTATTGGCTGGGCGCCGAACTCTTCAATCGTGTCATGATGACTAAACGATACCTTTCCCGCACCAAGGCAATGCAAATCCGCATGAACGTGTCTGTATTGGAAGACTGGGCACGTGCCAACAACCGCCAACCAGAACATTACGAAAACGGCTCCACCATCTCAACAGGTGAGAATACCGTCGAAGCAGCACGACGACATCTCAGCCCTGTCATCCAGCTCCTACAATGGTTACAGTGCTTCACCAGCTTGGGTGAAGACCACAAAAGCCTTGTCGCGACGCTGGAACAGTTGGGTAGACTCACCCCAACACAACTAATCCATGCCGTCAGATCATACCGACCGGAAGTCGGTGAAAGGGGACTACTAAAAGCACACATGGGATTCCTCGTCCAGCTCCAGAAAGGTCAAGAGAGCCTCATCAAAAGACCGCTTACACCCACTGTTTCCTCCCCGCCACAAGCCACCCCTTCCGGCGCAGCAACACCTATCGAATCCGACGCACCGCCAGTCCCATCCACATCAACATCCACACCCACAGCCCCTCAAAACCCCACCACGAACCCTCCAAACGGAACCAAACCCTCATCAGAGCAGCAAAGACCTCCCCCAACCGGCCCCTCAATACCTCCTGACCCCGCGGAACCCGAATCAGCATCACACGCCCTAATCCTCGACCCCTCCCTCATGCTCCCCTTCTCCCTCCCAACCAGCACCGACATGCTCATCACCTACGGCGCCGGAATCGGAGGCACGAACCGCGAGAGAGCGAGGAAGTATATCCCTACGGTGCCGACGGAGGTGTTGGCGAGGTTGAACTTGGATGGTGGGAATGGTGGTCGTGGTAGTGCTGGCGTTGAGGGTTTGGGCTCTGGCAGGAGTAGGAGGTTTAGCGATGTGGAGGTTGGGACCCCGGGGTTGGGGGAAAGGGGGTGGGATAGTTGATTGAGAGATGAATTATCGAGATGAAGATGGCCTTAGGCTTTAGGCTTAGGACGGACAAGGCGTTTGAAAGATGGGCAGATCAGCGAACGAGCCGGATTGACGCATGGATGAATGTACGAAAATCGCCATCTACACGCAGCAAAGCAGATCTCGATCTGCTCTACATCACTACTTAAACCTCGAACTCATATGAAACAAGACAGAACAAACCACTATCTTGTCTCGGACGCGACCCAACCCTCACGAACACTAACCAGCTCCATCAGCAGCAGCAGCAGCAGCAGCTGGAACTTGAACTTGAACTTGGTCTGCTTTCTAGGCTATGAATTAAATACATGTAGAGGTCATACATGCATGAATGAATGAATGACTGAATGAATGTATGCGTCGATCCCCCGCTCTGGAGCTCAGCTGGGCATGGATGCATGCATGGGTGATGTCAGGGAGGGAGGAAGGGAGGGAGGGAGGAAGGGAGGAAAGGACAGAGGCTAAAAGGAGCAGATCCCCCCCCCTCCTAACTCCATGATCCTATTCTGATGGATGCGCATCCTTTCCGATTTGGAGCTGCGTCTGGATTCAAATCGAGTCGAATCGAATTGGTCAGACTGATGAAATGGATTGGGTTCAGAGAGGGAGAAGCGCCGCGCGCCTTCTTGGGATGTTGCTGGTGCGAGGAGGATGGTGGGATGGGAGGGAGGAGATATGTGAGGATGGGGTGAGTAATTGGAGGGGGGGGGCGAGGAGACAAGAGAAGGGGTGGCAGGAAGTAACGGCCAGAACCACTTGGCGGGCCACCCCACTTCGCGGGCCATTTTGGTGGCTTCTACATAGTAAATTCATCGCATCACAGGGCCATCCACTATTGCTCAAATGCTCTGTAAATGAAGTTATAGCTACTTTCTATTCGAGCCTATTAAATAGGATACAGAGGCGGAGAGAATTCTCTAAATTATGCGTTATACGTATCCTACTCAGTTTTCTATTCTCTCAATCTGTCTTGATCTGTTTAAGATCTTATAAATATTATACGGCCTCTCTGCGTAATCTCTTTAAGTATTTTCAAATCTCTTAATTAATAGCTTTCTTTTATACTCTTTTAAGCTCTTCTTAAAGTATTTAAGCGTTAGTATATTTCTATATAATTGTGTGATTAAGCTTATGAATAAAGTATTAAGTATAAGAAATTATCTTAATTATAATTTTTAATATAAACTCTTAAAACTTATTCTTCTTCTTTAATATAATTAAAAAATAATTTAGATCTTCTTAAATAAATGAAAATTAATATTCAAATATTATATAATTAAAATTATAAATTTCAGAATTCTCAAATAATTTTTACTTATTTTATAATTAAATATTAACTCTTTTCTATTCTGCGCGTATATTTTACTTAATAAAGATTAGTTAATATATTTAAATATAAAGATGTATAAATATAACTCAATTTAATATTACATAATTTATTAAAGAGTATTCTTAAATAATATATTTATATATAATTAAAAGAAATAAAAATAATTTATATTAAATAATTAAAGCTTATAAAAGATATAAGTGAATAAATATAAAGAATAAATATTATTTTAAAGATAATAATACTGAAATTTATTTATTAAATAACTCTCATAATTATTAAGTATTAA
>JAABUK010006538.1_pt1 | contig 17335 bp, 7 predicted proteins | sample 5559141 | NCBI WGS metagenome assembly JAABUK01 (sample SAMN10711869, study PRJNA513367) | rock metagenome | isolation source: Antarctica rocks | place: Antarctica: Victoria Land, Pudding Butte nord | collected 2016-01-03 | reverse complement strand
TCTCTCACTCTCTCACTCTCTCACTCTCTCTCTCTCTCACTCTCTCACTCTCTCACTCTCTCACTCTCTCACTCTCTCACTCTCTCTCTCTCTCTCTCTCTCTCTCTCTCTCTCATCCCCAATGGCAGAAGCTTACAAAGTCGTGAATAGGCGATTTCCCTCATGTGGGCAGAGAAAGGAATCTACATGACTACAACCTTCAGCCAGGATTGAGACGGCTGGCTCCAGCAAGCTGGAGTAGAATCCGTCCCAGGCGGACTATCAGCCCTAGTATTCATAAAAGTACTAATTAGGGTGGAAAGAGCTGAATGCATGGCATTCGATGAAGCTAAATTCATACACAAGAATCCCCGTCCCATCGAGCCGATAGAGAGAGCGAAGTGTTACGACTATATGCATCGACACGGAAAACCCCCATGCACCAGCACATACTTCGGTGGCTGACCTGGTATCTCAACGTCGAAAGAAAAGCGGAATAGCCAAGCATGGAACCCAGGGAAAAGTGCCAAGCAAAGATTCGTGAGACATGACAGGATTCGTCATCCTTCGTCCAGGCATGTACAAAAAGGGAAATTTTCCATGGGTAACTCCAACAATCTGCCCGCTCAATACCCCGTAGACCAATCAGAAGCAATTGAGCGCATTCTTCTTCTTCTTCCGACTCAGCTGGTTCATCCGCTCCTCGAGTTGAGCTCTTGCAGCTTCAGCCTCTCTCCTCTTGTCCCGCTCCATCTCTACCGCTTGTATGCTCTCCCTCGCGTTCTTCCTTTCTCTTCGGAGAGATTGCAATTCCTCCTCAGTGGACCAGGCCTTTTTCTTCCAGCCGTCCATTTCGCCTCTGAGCTTGTTTGACTGGGTTTCCAGGTCGACGAGGGCTTCTTCGAGGGTGGCGGTGAGCTGTTTTTCGGCATTCAGATGCTTCTCGATCGTGCGAATGCGAGCTTCTTGGTCTTCGATGAGTTGTGTTTGGTGGTTCGAGGTCGCGGGGATCTCCTTGGACGCGTGGCGCGATGATGGAGGCGATGCGGATGTATTGGAGGTAGAGAAGCCATTCAGCGCCGCGATAGATGGAAGCGAAGGTAGAGCAGGTAGCGGTGGCAGTGGGATGGCGGGCGGAGGCGAGGGCAGGGATGCCACGGAGGCAGATTTGCGCAAGTTCGACGTCATAGAGCTGGTTCTGTTTTGACCGTCAGCTTGCGGAGACTGTGGTCGATGAGCAGATTTCATTGTGTTGGTGCGTGAGGTAGGGTCAACATCGCTGCCGCCACGCACGCCTTCGAGGTCCTTCTCCAAAGCAACGATCCTGGCCTGTGCCTCGACAAGTGCTTGGTTGCCCTGTTGCTGAATGACGGACAGCCGATTGTGATGATGGTCAAAGCTGGTCTCAATCTGTTGTTCAAGCTCTTCAATGATGCGAGCATTGTTCTTCTTCTCGACCGAAATGCTTTCAATCATGGCATCTTTCCTCCTAATGGTGTCGTCTTTTTCACGGAGTGTTTCTTCATGGTTTGCAATCTCCTCTGCAAGGCCACAGATTCTCGCCTGATAGTCAGCTATGGTTTCGCTAGACTCATGCACCTCGGGGCTGTTGCCACGGTGCACCTCAAGTTGTCTTTCCAGCTCAGCATTGGCTTTCGTCAATCGTGCGTGCACCTCTGTACCATGCGCCTTTTCTTCCATAAGATCCTGAATGTGACTGTGAAGCATGTCAGCAGAAGTAGCATGACCCAACACACTCCCAGCACGACCCAACAGGCTCTGAAGATCGATGCGGGACTTTTCGAGTTGTATGTTTAATGACTTTATGGCCTGCTCGTGAGCTCGCTTTGTTTCCGCTTGCTGATCATCTGTTTCTGCCATTTGTCCGGCATGCGAGAGCTTCATTTCCTCTACCTTGATGGCATGGGTCTTATGGAGCAATTTGAGGCCGTTTTTGTGACTGTCAACTGCCGCCTTGTGTTCGCTGGCTTCTTTCTCCAATTGTGTCAACTGCTCACGATGAAAGGTCAGTTGTTGGTCTTTTTGGTAAAGTTCACTTTCATGCTGTGCAACCAGTCGGCGCATGGAGCTGTTACGCTGCTCAAGGCGGGCTGCTGAAGATTTATGCTCTTCGATGTCGCGTTTCAAGCTGTCAATGAGATCAGTGTGTTTTCCGCGCTCGACCTGCATGGCTTTCGCTGCAGCTGCCCGCTCGAATGCGTCTTGGCTGTCGCCACCCTGTTGGATTCTAATTGCTTCGCTACTAGCCATAGATGCCTCAAGCTCCGCTGTGGTGGTAGTTTGTTGTTTCTCTGATGCTTGCGCAGCGTCAACGGCAGCCTGGTTGCTCGATTGCAATTCCGCAATTTCCTTTTGCAGCCCAGAAATTCTCTTGTTGTGCGGCCCATTGTCAACCTCGACAGGAGATGAACTATCAGCGCCATTTCCATTTGAATTTTTGAGCGACTGGATCTCAGCAAGGAGTTCTTCGTCGCGAGATGCACGAGTCTCGTGCAACGATCTAATTTCGTTCTCGTTTTGTATCAGCTGATCCCGCATTTGTGACACCATGGAGAGATCGACGGGTGAAGAGCCTTTTAGACTGTTTCGCTCGCGAGTGAGGCCGGATATAATTGTCATCTTTGTATCCATCTCCCTCTTGACGTTCTTCATCTCAGCTTCAAGTGATTGAATTCGCTCCAATCGTGATTGCAGTTCGTGGCTGGCGGCGTTTAGATGTAGCTCTGCACTTTCCATCTTGCTCGGTCTGCCCCCAAATTCTTCAGAGACTAGCGTTCTTAAAGAAGCTAATGATCGGTTTGCACGATCTGTAATAACAACATTTTGCGATGTTCCGCGACGAATGACTGGTGACACGTGACCAGGTGAGGGAGGACCGAGGACTTTCGTTTTCTGGATTTCTGCTTTCAGCTGCTCTACCGTCTCAAGGGTTTGTTGATGTTCAGCCTGAAGTTGAGCATACTGTTGAGTCACGAGACCCATACCATGCTCGTGCTCGGCAAGCATTCGTTGAAGTTTATGGACATCGGGTGAAGCGACATCTCTGGACGATTGTGTTGTATCAGCGGCATCGACAGAGCTGTCCTCCTCAGCCAAGGACAGTTCAGAGGACAGCGATCGTGACGAAGGTAGAGGCCCGCCAGCTTCTGCTTCGTTGCTCTTTACATCTTCGGCGAAAGAACTCGGTCGAGACGTCGCTTGGGGCGAGGCAACGTTGGGATTCGCTGAATGACGAGCTTCATCGACGACGTCTTCCATTTCTGCAAGAGTACGAAGGGCCTCCTGATATTTAGCGGACAACAGATCAAATTCTTTTAAAGTGTTCTCGTGTTCCAGGTGGAGGCCGAAGAGCTCGGACGTGACCGTTTCAAATTTCTCCGCCATGTATTTGGCTTGCGCTGGGCTGGGTTGGACCATGGAGTTGCGCGCTTCGGTGGCTCTTGCAAGGCTTTCAAGATCGTCATCTTGAGATGACTTGTCGGTATCGGCTTCTGCTTCAGGCTCAGGAGGGGCTAACAGGTCTTCGTCAGATTCTTCGGGTAGCGCAGTCTCTTCTGCTTCTTTCAAGGTCTCTAACGAAGTTTTTTGGTCGAAGCCGTAATCGTGATTCATTGGGAGTACAGCGGTTTGCAAAGGGTCAACGTTGCCAGGGGTTTGACCCCTTTGTTGTATGTGATCCAGCTCGTACAGGAGATTGTCGAGTTTTCCCAGGCTACGCTGACGATCCACAACACGTTCAAGTCTTTCGACCTCACGCTGGAGAATGTCCATATCCTGATCTGCCTCTGCAAGACGTTCTTCGAGTGTTGAGATATAGTCTTCAGCGTTCGACTCACTCTCACGGATGCGCGCAATCTCTTTATGTAGCTCGGTAATAGTGGCGCCATTCTTTTCTTCGCCGGAACTTTGACCGTCAAGACGGGCTTCCAAATCACGCAAGTATGTCTCCGTGTTGGATTCACGGTCCATGAGTTTCTGCACGCGAGCATGTAGTTGTTGATTGATGGTATCAGTGTACGCACATTTCGTCTCCTTCTCGAGCAAATTGCTCTCGGTGTTAGCAAGGGAAGCTCGGGTATTCGAAAGGTTTGACTCCAGAATCTGGATAGTCTTCTCATACTCGAGCACCATTTGTTCAATCTGTTCTTGATTTGCTCGAGATCGTTTCAACCGATCTACCGAGGACTCTCCGGATGTGTGATTCGTGGTGGGATCTTCACCAAGTTCACCAGATTTTGCTAATTCAGAGATCACCTTGGCGTGCCGTTGGCTGAGCGCGGTATAGCCCTCCTGAACGTCCAGAAGCTGGTCTTGCAGCTCCATTTCGCGTTCGTTTGGGCGATCTGTTCGTTCCTGGATGTTGCCGTTTCTCCTCTCTGGACCATCGGAGCTGTGAATCTGTTGCCGCAGAAACGTGATCTCTGCGCGAAGTCTATCAATGACAGCTTGCTTGTCACTGTCATCGTTGACTTGTTGAATCCTAGGCTTGACCTGAATTGCTCGAGCGCGTTGTGCGTATTGCACAGTGTTCAAAGTCTCACTGAGATGGAACTCGGCTGGCGTCACACAGGCAATCATGTAGGTGATCGCATTTCCACCCAGCGAATCTTGCAGAAGGCGGGTGAGCTTCGAATCTCTATAAGATACATGGGATCCAGCCTGGCGTGAGGATAATTGCGAGATCACTTTCCCAAGACTTGCAAGACCAGCGTTGATTGAAATACCCTCTTTCGCCCTGTCACCAGAGGCGCCAGTGTTCTTCAATCTCTCGCTGCCTGCAAGATCAACAAAATGTAGCTTACTGTCCACGGTCACGGATGACTCGCCGTTTACCATTGCCTCCGTAGGCATCGATAGACGTTTCTCCTTAGAAGCCGTAATAGCTGCCTGTGACTTGCGTTGTATCAGGTTCAAACTGAAAACCGCGTGCGATCTTGATGACTTTGCATTGATGGCAGTGGCATCAGTCTGTCTGATCGCTGAGCCGTGATTCAGTGCTGACAACATTTCATCAACGGTATTTATCTCCACTTGGTGTAGACCAGTCAGGATGATCCTGCCTTTGGGGTCTTCCCTGATTGTGACGATAGCCCGTTCGCTCAAGGGTGTGGACTCTGGTAACAACAGATCGCGCAACTGTTCATTATATATCTGGAGTGCGTCAGCGAAAAGGCCATTCCGATCTACTGCGAGCGCCTACCTCCACATAGGTTGCCATCATTTGCCATTTTTTGTCAATGTTAACTATCGCAAGATTTTGCAAAGCTCCATTCATGGACGCTATTGAATACCTTGTAGGGATCTTCAGCCCTGAGTTCTGACGACTGCTGGGAGCGACGGCGTTCAAGGTTTCAAACAAGTGGGAAGCCGCTCGAGGAATAACACCTTGAAACCGGATTAGCCTCTTTTTGATATGCACTCCCGCCGATTTTGAATAGCTTACCCATTACGTGTGGGTCATTTTGCTCTGCAGGTCCCGAGGTGCCCATGGTATAGGATTTGCCAGACCCAGACTGGCCGTACGCCAATATTGAAACATTATATCCCTGCACAAATGAATTGACGCTGTCTTGGAGATAGCCCCAAATCCCTCTTTGATTAACGTCCTCGGCAAAAACATGGTCGAAAATGAATAGTTTGCGACCTTGTGGAGAATCTACTCCAAGACTAGTCGGTGTTGTAATCTGTACCATCGACCTCTGAAAGCGCTGTGGGATAAGTTCAAAGCCGGGATCGTCGGGCTTCAATGGCGGGCGGATACGCACGACTGGAAGTGGATCAGCAATCCAGTAAGGAATATCGATAAGACACTGCCATGACATACCAACTTTGACCGATGTCTTTCCCTCTTCGTCTGATGCTCTGCTCCCTCCTTGCTTGCTGTTTGTGCTCATCCGGCTATTGCTCCTTTGTGGCCGGTACATCAGACTCTGAGGCCGCTGCCTCGGAAGGCCGTCCGGGGAGCCCGGCGGAGAGATCATCATGTTGCGACTGGCGCAAAATGGGCGTCAACTTCTTGAGAGACCTCCCGCCACTGGCTGATGGACCGCCTCAAGGCTATCGTCAACTCAGCCTTTGTGGAGTGGAGCAGGTAATGTGGTCATGTGAAGCTTCTGTCGACAGGTCAGATTGCGCGATATCTGAGAAGCAGAGAAGATGTAGGCGGAAAGAATCTTCTACGCGACAAGGTCATACTTTCCACGCACCTCAAGCCATCGCGACAATAGTGGTGTTGTCGGCGAGCTCGAAGGGCAGGGTGGGCGAGAGGTATAAGATGCAGAGTACGCGTAGATTTGGGAGTCTCATTATTTCCCGATGTACGGAACTAAGGCATTGAGCCATGGATTCCCAAAGGGGAATGGCCACAAAGCTTATTTCCACCTGCTAGCCAGAACTTCTTCACTCAGGGGTCCGACCAGCAACACGCAGACTACACCATAACGACACATACGAAACGAAACATTGACTATATTCATGAGGGAATTCGATCGTATCACGACCAAAATCGTTCCTGAAGCTTGCGTTGCATTATTGCATATTGTGCCTGTTCTGCAAAGAGAGAACAAGGATGCGCCGCCCCCACACCAAGAAGCAATCCACACACCACAGCTCATCGTTTAACTTGGCCGTGAGTTCCAAACTTTCGCAGGTCGCGCCTCATCCTTAAGATTTGAATTCTGCGTGTGATTTTCATGGCCTTGCTTTGATTCCATCAAGTGCTTCGTGACTTGCCATGACATAGAGCTTGGAAGGTCCTGGCATACAAGTACCCTTCTTCAGCTTGAGGCCGATCACGACACCAAGAAACGACACGGAGCATTCATGCGTTAAATGCACGACAAGCGAAAAAACTTGCTCTAGATGAAGTGTTATTATAGTAATGCAGTAATGCCCATCCCGCCCCTAGGCGACTGGAGACATAATCTTTAGCTACTTCAAATACTTCTTCTAGTGATGCGGTCAGTCCCGGCTCCTGCACGGCTGAGACCACTTCGGTACTCGGACGTTTTATTGTTTCACCCGGGCCCTGAATCTGAGCCGTGGATCTTAACCTCTCCCCGTCTCCTCAGTTGAACGATCAGACGCACTGACTTTGGAAAACGTGCCAGGCCTCCCCAGGGGAAAATCTCGCTCGGACTAACTGCTCGTAAACCGAGCCTTTTGCGAGTGGTAACTAGGTGGCAAGCTCTTCATTCTTTCCGCTTTATTTCGTTCCTCTAATTTCATTAATCAGCCTGTGGCGCTGCTATTGCATGAAAGAGTTCGCGGTACTCCGTTTTTCGTGCCAACCAGGCAGGATTCCTTGCTCTGGAAAAGAAAGACAAAAATTCAATTTTACCCAGATTGGCAGGAATGTGCTCAAGTGGGACAGGCAGGCAGTGCCTGAGACCGAGTCCCAGGCCGACTGACAACCGTCTTGAGATACTGGGATGGGCAGCCTGACCAAGATCTTACTGCTCATGATCATCCTCAGCCATCCTTCACCATCCTTTATGAAATCGAGGGCTTCACAGCTTCGTCGTATCTCAAGGCAAGGCCTGTTGACATATATTATGAGATGCTAGCGCGGGCATCCTGACAAAGATCGATCTCATCATTGTGATCCCCACCAACCCGGGCTTGGACGCTGAAGCACTTAAAAACGCCATGGCGTCCATTCCATCTGAGACGACACGTTTCATTCAATGACAACCCATGTCATGGTGATTGTTTGCCCAAGCGAGTTTGAGAAAGCCTGTGCTTGACATAGGCAAATGGCAAGAATTTCTGGCTTCTTACAGCGCTGAAGAAGTCCTATGGAGATGACCTCAGTGCAAGACTTTCAATTGCATCCTGTTAGTCTTCTCCTAAGTATGGAGAACATCAGCTGGTCCCTTCCACCGTCTGCGATCGTGAAAGACTATCAATCCGTCTATAGCTATCTGTATCTAACAGTATCTGAACTCCCATGCTGCCTTCCAGCGGTTTAGTATGCGTGCTTTTGGCTCAGCAGAAGAATTCTATTTTCAACATTTTCCGACATCTATCAGTCCAGCCCGCAATGTCAGACATAGCATTGCACGAGCAACACCCGCATTAGCTAGTCACTTAACCTCGTGGTGGCCACAAAGAGATTCAGCCCAGCATCTTACCAAGACGAAGAAATCAGCTTACTCTGGAAACGTCAAAGTAGGCCCAGGCCGGAGTGGCCTTTTCTTTCTCGCAACTCTTGAAGTCTATGATCCCTGTAAGGTGCCACTTTTGCGATGTTCAGGGAGTCCAAGACTTTTTGAATACACTCACCACCTAAGAAATGATTCGAAAGAAGTCTGTTTGCCATTCAATAGACGAGGCGGACGCTGGCAGAAGAAGAAGAAGAAGGTCAATGGTCATGACTAACTGTCAGGGCCTTCTGGGTAGCTTTGTGCTGGATTATGCTTAATCATCACCGAGAATTGTAGACATGTTGCGTCCAACCCTCATTTCTTTGACAGGACTATCAGATCTGTGGTTGAAAAGCATTCCTCTCTCGTCCACAAAGCCACTTTTGGTGTCTTAGTCGCAAAACTCCCTGTTCGCTCCAAGGGCCGAAGGCTCTTATGTGTGAGGCACTTAATCTTCGCTGGATGTGCCGGTTTGTACTAGGCATCAGTGCGACTCACACCGGTCGATGGAGTAGTCGTAGGAGTTCGGATGCTGGTCCAACTTAACCAAAGTAGGTGTACTGTGTAGTGAGATCTTTGAACTGAAATAGCATCCGATGTTTCTGTGGGCATACAGTGTTACCCCCCGGGGTGCCCTACGATAAAAATCTAGAACGATCATGATTACCATCCAAGAAGCTCACTTCCCAAAGCTCTGCTCTGTGATTTGAGTGACCCGGTAGACGTCTGAATCGCTTGACTCACCAATCATGCTAGAAATCAGAACTTTGGCACCAGCACTGTATGAGTCTAGAACGGCTCCGGAAGATATCCTCTACTCCCTTGTAAATTGAGAATAGCTTATCTATCAAAAGAACTTGGAAGACTGAGGGATCCTTTAAGGTGAAGTTGAAGTAGGCGAACTCATGGATAGTTTCGCCAAGATTTTCTCTTGGCATAAGGTTCAAATTCTGATTATATTTTCTTCCTATTTGTCAATATTTGGTCTCTCGTCCATACGCTGCTGACGCGTGCCTAGGAACTACAGAAGACCCACAGTGGCCCTGATTCCTCATGAAATGGATGATGAAGCTAAGACTTGTCCCAAAGTCAAAAGACGAAAATTGGATTCAGATACTCCAGCGACCAAGATAGCTTCAGCTAGTGACCTGCATCGCCTGTTGACCTCTCCGAGAAATTCACTATCAGGAACAAAGACCGCTGTGCAAGAATTTACGGACTTTCTCAAAGCAATAACAAGCTCTGAAAACCGTGAAGACCGTGCCAAAAAGCTGCAGATTCTGAAAGTTTATTCTGAGGAACAACTCCTGACAGACCCGCAAGCTGTCTTTCCCGATGTCATCTCCATTTGGTCTACTGCAGTCGAAAACAACAATGAGTCGATACTCTCATTAGCGCCATCAGCACTAGCTCTCTACCTCAAAACCATTTCAAGTCACTTGGAATTCCGAGAGGTTGGCGTCTCTCTATGCAAAAGCGTATTGCTGAAAGATCAACTTCGGTTGCTCGATCGCGGTTTAACTGCAACCAAGACTAAAGAGCATCTCATCTCGCCATGCTTGCGGTTGCTAACAGAGGTGGTCAGCTTTGATGGAGGTGAAGTTGCAACGCTTGTGTACTCGAGACGAGATACGACGTTTAGGCGACTCGAAGTATTCTTGGACCAGCGTACTTTAAGCACTGACGGATCAGGGGATACGAGAAAGAGGCCGACTCTTCGTCGCATTGCGCAGCGCTACCTTCTCGCGAATCTGAAATTCCAGAGTGCGAGCGCCAAGGGAGATATCATAGAACAAGGAAGGATCCTGAGGTCTTGTCTGCAGAATCTGAAAAATGACCAAGCTGATATCATCCGTGATGTCTTAGTAAGCTTGGAGAATGATATCATTAAAGCGAGTTCTTTGACTAAAGGCATCAAAAGCCGTCTCTTCACTACTTCGAACTTGTTATCGCTCGTCAATTTGTACACAGTCCATGAACCCCTTGACGAGTTGTCCTCCGGCAGAAGCGTTAGGGACCAAGTCGACATCTTGCTTCGGCTCATCTGCACGCAGCAGGAGAGCGGTATTCTACAGCCTCAGAATGCATGGTATCCTGCAGGAAGTAATCCCGACAAGACTTTTGCAGTTGCTGTAGATCCAAACAGAATTGATCTGGGTATAGGGCCGAGTCTCGGCTCGAATTACAGAGCGAAATTCCCAGTCAAGAACGGTGTACTTTCTACTTTCATCCTGGGCCTGAGGCCAGAGTTGGACAGACTTCAAGCTGCTCTACTGCTAGACACCTTTCGCGCCGCCCCTGAACTAGTTGCAGATTACTTTTGGAAGAAGAGCAATTTCATCACGGAACCGAAAGACACGCCTGCCTGGCTTGGACAATCTGCTTTCCTCTTCTCCGTAATCCAGCTCCCCGTGCCAACATATTGTGGCTGGAAAGACGTCTATGCTTCATTGCCGCCTCCTTCTTCTGCGGTCATAGAAAGCATACTTCCAAGGCCCCTGGATCGCCCGAATACCACACGATCCCTCAATCTGAATCACGAAGTGATAACGTTGTTCGCGGTTCGAGCTGTGACCGTGGCTTTCCAGAAGCTAAAGAAAGTCCAGCTAGTCTATCACGCTGCCACATCCAATGTCGAAAGCTGGAAACAAGCTTCATCAGACTTGCTGTCAGCTTTCACTCAAAGATGCCCGTTAGCCAAGGATGTCTTGTCTACTTTTCAACGAACACCAAAATCTGATGAACAATTGCGTGGTTTGATCATTGAATTGCTTACGAACTACTATCAAAGTTTACCACATCTGATGTTGCTTGAGAAGTTTGACATGTCCTTGGCTCTAATGGACGCTATCAATCGGGCAGAGAATGATATTGAAGACCCATCATTGAAATCTTCCAGATTTTCCGAGTTAGAAAACCTCATCAAGATAGCTCAAATGTCGCCAGACATTAAATGGTGGCAGAAGCCAGGTAAGTTGCGGGCTGTGGCACATATAGCTTGTGCTGACATTACACAGACTCTCTACACTACTCCGCTTTCACTTCGATGCTCAAAGCTATTCTTGAAGCCGATCAATCAATCCCTGCGATACCATCAATCAGAGATCTCCTAAGAAGGATCGCGGCTGAGGACGGTATCCTTCATAGTGATTCATGCTCCTTTGATGCACTTGTGACCAGCTTGACAAGAGAGAATGGTTGGGTTCCAAGTGCTAAGACAATCTCCTTTCTCGACAAATGCGCATGTCGCATCGCTCGGCGGCCTGTACATTATGCGGACTTGGCAGCTGAATTGAATGCCAATGATGTTGTCATCAGCCTTCTGGCGTTGTCTATCGTTGAGCAATGGCCTTTTGTGACCGGGTCTAAGGATCTGGATGAACAAAAGGACGTAGCGGAATGGATTACTCGATTATTCGTCCTACTTACACGTGCTGGGGAGGATAGGGACGTGATTCATGAGCTCCACAGTCGGACAGTGAATGGAACTGATGATGCAGCGCTAAAACGAACCCTCAAGAAAGCGTATCAAAAGAGGTCAAAGGAGGCAGTTTCTCAACGGCAGCCCGAGGAATTGAGAGGGAGCGCCAATAAATCCTGTGTGATACCAGTTGGTGAAGCTCCTAGTACAAGCATCGCACTTGAGGCAACATTTGTGCCGCAAACAAATGGGATGGAATCTGGGATGGAATTGATGGAGGGGCTTGAACGATTAGATCACGAAGACTTAGAAGAAGTGCTTGCAAATGGCCGTCTTGGCCAACTCTGCAGAAGTCTGTCTTCGTTCGTGGAGGAGACCCGGAGGCAGGGATTCATGACTCTGCAAGGAATGATGAAGCATATCGAGGTACGTCGTGCTGCCTGAAGAGACTGCGTCCAACTAAATATTTTGCAGCTGTCTAGCTACTCAGAAAAGGGCCCTTTGTTCATCCTGATCGGAGAGCTCGCGGAGACAACAAAATCGGTTGGACTTGCGAGCCCAGTCGTTTCTGTTCTTACCGAATTCGCAGCTGAAGCTGTCAAGTTGCTGAATCAACCCACTCATCCGATGTACGGGAAAATTAACAAGTTTCTCCAAAAACGCCCTGCATGGGACGTTTCCAAATTTATCACATACTGGGTGGAAAAAATCATCCTGCGTGAGCCGGAAGACGATAGGGGCCACCCCTACGAAATGACTTGGCTCTTGGATCTCTTACTTCGAGGTTTGCGCGATAATCAGGTATGGTCGATTCGAAGGATAACTGTAGGGCAGCTGATGAACAAAGCAGGACATGGAACTGTATCGGAGAAGCAGCGCTTTCGACCGTCTGCTCGCCTTGTACCGGTCAATCTTGTGCTCAGATGCACACCGCCGGCAGATTCTGGAGCTTGTCGACCGTTCCATCAAGATTGGAGGTGGCATGACGCTGATTACGCGAATCGGAATTGAAAACTGGTTTGCCATCGAACGGGCAGATGGTAAAGATCTGGATATCGTCAAAGAGCTCGCAAATCAGCTACATGGCTGTGTTGATCAGGCAGCTGCTGAACAATGGAAAGCGCCATTGGCTGTGTGTGTAGACATTTTATAGAATTCAGACCTGACAGCAACTCCGAGCAGATTTTGAGTATCCGTGAGCAATACACGTATTCTGCGTGAGAAGCTGTATTTTTGGTAATACGGGTACCGAGACGTCCCCGGCACTTGCACACGCAGTAAGATGACTTCCACGAACACGATTTCATTTGCCTCAGGATTGCTTTAGCTAGAGTTCAAACCACACGCCCAGCCGCTGTCACCCAGAGACCTGCTGCTACAGTACAGCTAATTCCTGTTGCGATTCACCATCTATCCTCTTTCCATAACCACAGCGTGCTCTGAAACTCCGAGCACTCTGACAACGGCAAGGAAAGCTAAACGCCCACTCAGCGTTCTACTTCTTGATCCTCGGTTTGTCAGTATTCTGAGCCAGTCGATGCAGTCGCTCTTTGTCTGGTCTTTGTGCTTGCGCATGGTTCAGCCTAAGTGAGCCAGACCTGCTTGTCCAACACCGCTCTACAGTCCAGCAGCTACTTCTTGCAAGCCGCCACAAAACCGACAGAATTCCATGTCATGCATCTGTGTTACACTGTAGAGCAGCTCTTGCACTTACGCGCCTCACCACTAGTATGCAAGCCAGAAAACTTCCCGCCCTTGGAGGCATGGATGGGGTACGACAACCTGCGGCACTTCCTCCCAGCTCCCTGTTAATATCTGTACTAGTTTACCTCAAGACCAGAAGCAGAAGGGTCTTGCACCCCCTCGTGGACGCTTGGATGACCACACAAATCACAGTGAGCAGTCACAGAAGAGGCCAAACCTCCTTGATTCACATCATACCACCAAGAAGTCAAGCACATGTAAGATCAGAAGCGCATACTCGTGCTTGGCTGCTCGCTTACACATTCTTGCAGCTCCTGAGGATATCATTTTAGGCCCACCCAAGACCGCGTTTGCTTCTGCGAACTCGCGGAATGCGCTCAAATCTCCAGGCACAGATCCGTTAGAAGAGCCGACTGCTTCCAACAAACGCTTTTCATTGCACGACAGGCTTCAAAGAGATCGCAATCTAGCGGACGGCGACAAAAGTGAGGGGAGATATAATGGAATGAACAGTCGACGGCTCGGTAAAGATGAGCGTGAAGATTGGCAGAACAGCAGGCAGCGGCGTCACCACGACCAAGAAGAGGCGGACGGCAGGCCGAAAAAGAGCGGAGATAGAGACAGGCCGCGGTGGGATAAAGAGCCGCGAGACCAAGAGGCTGGAGCTGAAACGAAACCTTTGTCTCGGGACGCTCCTCGACGAGATGGGCGAGGCAAGTTTGACCAGCCATGGTTCAGGGGCGACAAGGTTCAAGACGGAGGAGATGGCGACACGAGAGGGCCCAGCAAACAACATGAGTGGCGTAGAGACAGGGGATCGGGGAGAGGGCCGGAATGGGATCGACATTCGAAGGCAGAGCAAGATCCGGAGTGGATGGACTCGACTACAACGAATGAGCCGCGACAAGCCCATACGCAAGAAGAGTTTCAGCGTTGGAAGGAAAGCATGAAAGCTGGAGCGGGAGGGCGCGAAAAGGAGCCTGAAAAGCAGGAGACAGTACCACGGCCAGAGATCAAGAAGCCAGAGGCACCACCGATGCCCGCATTCCTGGAGGCTTCGGAGGTTGAATCAGGAATGGACAAATTCTTTGCCTTCTACGGCGATAGAAAGACCTCGCGCGAACAAAAGCCGGCGGAGGTGAAGGCACAGAGAAAGCCAAGGTTTGCCGCCTTGTTCAGCCCACAACCTGAAGACGGTCCGAAGAGGTCGTCTTTCCTGGACCAAATGGAAATGCCTCAGGCTTCGAGTCTACCGGCAGCTCCAACTGCTAATACTCCTATGGACGCAAACAAAGCAGACCACGAGCATTTCCAGAGAGTTTTGCAGATGCTCGCAGGCCGCAGCAGCAACAACACACCGCAATCTGCTAATACATTCAAGCCTTCAAAGGACACCAATAATCGCGAGGAGCTTCAAAAGGCACGAGCAGAACCAAAATCGCCTCTTGCAGAGCTTCTTCTGGAACGGGATCACGAACGTGAAGAGGATCGTTCCCGAGATCGAGGGTCTGTAGGAATCAACGAATTTTTGGGAACGCGATCTTCAGAACCACAACAACGCGCTCCACGAGAGCCAACACCAAACCGAGATGCTAATCTTCTCCTGCGGCTGATGCAGCAGACTCGGATTGCGCAAGATCCGGAGCCCTCCCAACCTTCTCAGCCAGAAGCTCCAGGATCAACCACAGAGCTATCACAACTACCAGGAAGCTTCTCTCGACAGCTGCCCGTGGAGAGATCGAACAGCAATCCTCCGACCTTCTTCGACGACCCTGCTATCTCCCAGATGCAGAGACCCGAACACCCACCGCGAAGGGAAGGCCAACAGCGTCGACCAACAAATGGTCCACTGCCTACATTCTTTGACGAGCCGTTTTTCAACAACCTGCGTCAAGCAAATCAGCAGCCCATGGGCAGCGCAGAACCTGGTTCCCAGCCGCGTGCTCCGACCCTCCCACCAGGGATGCAGCGCCCTCCCGGCTTCGATCACATGAACGCACCTCCACCACGTTGGCAGAGTCAGCCGCAGAGGCTCCAGCAACAAGGTCCTCACAACAACGGCATGAATCCACCTCCTGGCATATTGAACCTAAACGCTCGCTCTATGGATTCAGCGTATGCCCCCCGCCCTCCCATGCCACCAAATCACATCACGGAACCACCTCACCAACAAATGCCACCACCAGGGCAGCAACGTCAACGCAAATACACCGGTGACAACTGTGGACCAGGATATCCGCTCGGGATGGGCCCGGCCCCGCCGCCGGGTTTCATGAATACTCCACCCCCTCCTGGCTTTCCCAATATAGGCCCTCCCGTTCGGGGCGGAGGACCGGGTCAGCAGTTCCCGGACGGTAATGGGGTTTTACCGAGGCACCTGATGGATATGCTTGTTAGTGGGCAGCGGGGGGATGGTAGGGAGGGTGGTGGTGGTGGTGGTGGTGGTGGGATCCCTGGGCATTATCGGTAGGATGGTGCTGACTATTTGTGCTTGTCCGCTGTTGTGAGAGGTGTTATCTACTATGCTAGCATGTGTAGGAATATCAAGCAACGTCCGGCAGGTTATACCATTTCGAATCAGCTCCTCTTGGATTGAGAACAATGAAGTTGGGGCCGCCTACCTACTTCTCTTATCTACGAGCCGGAACGCTCAATGTCAGATCTTGAGCAAGCCAGGCTATCGCCAAAGAAGTCATAACTCGTGATATGAAGGATTGTCTCCCATCCATCTTCAAGCCTCAGAGCAGCCGAGACCCTCCCCCAATACCCTGACATACGTTCTCCTGATCAAGCAACGTAGGCATAATTATTCCCCTCCGTCCGCTCCATATAATCCTTCTCCATCAACCTATAGCACAGAACCAATCAGTCAGCAACCGCGCGTCACACGTTCAGAAAAAGAAAGAACCAAGACTTACTTGTCAATATTCTTCTTGATATCAGCCAGCTCCAACACGCCCCTACTCCGCGTCGCCTTGATAACCTCGGCCACCAACTCCGCATGCCCAATCGTCTTTCGACTCTTCATGATCCTCACAATAGCCGCCTGGGTCTCATAATGCCGATCCGCGGCGACACGGATATGCGTCTCCTTGTTCTCCTCTTTACTCTCCTTGAGCTGGATCTGATTGATCTTGATCCGGGTCTTCGGGTCGGTGAAGTGGGCGTTGTAGGCGAAGGAGTCGGTGGGGTTGACGTCGCGGCCCTTGGGGTGTTTGGTCAGGACGCGGTATTTGGCGCAGGCGAGGGATTGGAGGGTGCGTTGGAGTTCGGGGTCTGGGAGGGAGGTGGCGGAGCGGATTTCGGGGTAGGAGAGGGTGGCGGTGTCGGGGAGGTCGTTGAAGAGGAGGAGGACGATGGCTTGGAAGCTTGAGACGACGATTTCTTTGCGGATGCCCTTTGGGTAGTAGGCTTTTAGTTGGCAGTGGGCCAGGGCGTGCTTCCAATGGAGTTTGCGTCCGCTGTGTTTTTGATGGTAGTGGGATTCGAAATTTGAGATGAGCTTGGAGATTGCAGGTGGGATGGTGATGGAGACATCGGGGTAGGTTGGCCAAGCTGCAGAGGAGAGAACATTCACGTTAAGATCTGGGCCGGACCCTTTGGTGCCTCTATCGCTCTGAAGCTGGTTGTACGAGATCATTTCCTCTCGGGCGAGGTCGATATCTTTGAACATTGATTCAAGATTATGCGTGAATCCAGCACCGCACTCAGTCTTAAGACGGCCAAGCATATTTCGTTCTGCGTCATTTGAAGCGGAACGGCCCATCAGAAGTCGGCGAGCAAGATCTTTCTTGTAAAAGGCCTCGAATACCGCCTTTCCGTGCACGAAGCGGAAAAGGTCGAGTGCTAATGAAAGATGGTGATTGATTCCCGCATCTTCATCGACGCCTTTCTCATCGTCGTACTCGTCTTCTATTGCTCCTGATGTATCCTTCGCAGCGGGCGCCAACCTTGGAATCGCCTTCACACCCCCTTTTAGGAGCAGATCAACATGCTTTGCGATCATCTCCCCCGGTTTAGCATTATCGGTATCCCAATTTGCGTGAGTCTTCTTCGTTTTATTGAT
>JAABUK010006537.1_pt1 | contig 17336 bp, 14 predicted proteins | sample 5559141 | NCBI WGS metagenome assembly JAABUK01 (sample SAMN10711869, study PRJNA513367) | rock metagenome | isolation source: Antarctica rocks | place: Antarctica: Victoria Land, Pudding Butte nord | collected 2016-01-03 | reverse complement strand
AGGTATCAGGTATGAGGTATGGGGTATGAGGTATAAACGTCGAAGGGTATTATGATTATAGAAAGAGACACAAACCTCAAACGCGAACCCTTCAGACAATGTGATTAAGTTAAGAAATAGCAACTGTAAGATTCTTCGTTCCATTAGGAACTAAAGGAGGGTAGAAATAAATAAGTAGTTCTGTTCCGTAGGAACGGCAGGTGGCAAAATGCATCTTGTAGTCATACTCCTTGAATTCTCATGATTTTACCCACATAACGTTCCTATGGAACGATTACATCATTATTGAATATTTCTACCCACCTTGCATTCCTAACAGAATGCCGATATTTACAACAATTTCATTTAATTATTAACATTGCCCATTCAGTTTTATACCTCATACCTCACAGCTCATACCTATTTCTCCGTCAGGTACTTCCAGTAACGCTTAGGCATATGCTGAATATGTAATTTCGTGTTTTTACGAGATGCGATGTTTACGCTGCTGAAATAAGTTTTCCAGAGATGCTGGTAAAGTTTCTCTTCCTCATCATAAATACCGCTTATGTCTTTTCCGGAGTTAGTATCTTCTTCGAAATTAACCTGGATGCAATCTACTTTTTGGAGATCGTAATAAATACCGTATCTGCGGTGTGCGTCATAGATCATCCATCGCTGGTCTGCGTATCGGGTTTTAAAATGAGTTTGTATTAAAGGAAGTACATTAAAATCAGGTTCTACAATGGCATAATATAATTGATCCTTTGTAAGCTGAAAGCGAATGAACGCTTCCATGCGATGTTTCTCGCGATGTACTTTTTTTGCGGTGTCCGTAACCGTTAGTACTGCCGGATGACTACAATCTTTTTCTATAGAAGCTTTTGAGCTGAACACATATTGAACATAAGTCAACAGTGTATTTTCTATGCCGGCAATTTCTGAAAGCCATGTCTTATTTAATTGCTGCAATGCAATAACTGATAGTTTTTTTTGCAGACCTTCCCATACGCGTTTTGCCTTTGCTTCATCTGATGTTACAAAATGTTCTTTACCAAAAAAACTTTTCTGATACTTATCCGCAGTATGTATGATAACTTCTTTAAAACCATGTTCATAAATTTCAAAAATGGTAGTGAGCCATCCTTCAAAACTTCCATCATGTATCATTATCTGCATGGTTAAAAAAGATGAAGCTGTTGAGAGAAATTGGGTTTGTATTTACTGTTACTGCCAGCAAGGATCTGCTGTTTAATTTGCATGGCGCTAAAATCTTTTCGTTCAAAGTCAGGACTGTCGCAGGTTATAAAGTAACGTGCCCTGTTGCACATAATGCCCATTTTCTTCAGATGGTCCCAGCTTAATTTATTGAACCGGCGGCTGGCGTTTATTTTATGAGCCGATTGAATACCAATTCCTGGCACGCGCATTATAATTGAGAGGTCAGCTTTATTGATATCGATGGGAAACAACTGAAGATTTCTTAAAGCCCATCCTAGTTTTGGATCAATGTCCATATCAAGATGTGGTTGTGCCGGCGAAACAATTTCTTCTACACCAAACCCATAAAATCGCATCAGCCAATCAGCCTGATAAAGCCGGTTTTCACGAATCATTGGAACAGGTGTGCCTATTGCCGGTAAGCGGTTATCACTGCTGATAGGCACATATCCGGAATAGTACACCCTCTTTAACTGCATTTTTTTGTAAAAATGATTGGCCATCAACAATATTTCCACATCTGTTTCAGGTGAGGCGCCAATTACCATTTGTGTACTTTGTCCAGCAGGTGCAAATAAGGGCGTTTTCTTAAAGAGTTTTTTTTCTTCCCGGTTTTCAATAATGGAATTTTTCAGGTAAACCATGGGCTTTATCATGTCTTCCCTTTTCTTATCAGGAGCTAATAAGCGTAGGCTTTTTTCTGTAGGCATTTCAACGTTTATGCTTAGGCGGTCGGCATGTAAGGCAGCCTGTTTTAATAATTCATCACTTGCGCCAGGGATCGCTTTGAGATGAATATAGCCATGGAAGTTGTGTTCGGTACGAAGCTTTTTAGCTATTAACACCAAGCGCTCCATAGTATAGTCGGCATTTTTAAAAATGCCGGAGCTTAAGAATAATCCTTCTATATAATTTCTACGGTAAAAATTGATGGTAAGATCTACCACTTCCTGCACGGTGAAAGCCGCTCTTTTAATATCGTTACTGCGCCTGCTGACACAATAAGCACAATCATAAATACAATGATTGGTCAATAAAATTTTCAAGAGTGAAACGCAACGCCCGTCCTCAGTAAAAGCATGGCAGATTCCCATGCCTTTTGAATTACCCAATCCTTTGTTTTCATTTTTCCTAACGCTGCCGCTTGACGCGCAGGATACATCATATTTAGCGGCATCCGCAAGTATTTGCAATTTTTCTGTAATTCTTTCAGACATTCAACTGTTCTTAAAATTAAAATTACTAAAAGTACTAGTAAATTATTACTAATAGGATTAGTTAACACTTTAATTTTTAAAAGTTGGTGAAACAAAACAAATAAAAGTATACAAAAGCATGATACCTGGATACATGTAGCAGTTTGAACCACAGAGGCAGGGTGGCACAGAGGAACACCGTGTTTCTCCGTGCCACCCTGCCTCTGTGGTTCAAATTTAAAAAGCCCGATCATCCCTCCAATTGAACAAGATTCTCTTTTTTAAATGTTCCATCCCTGAGTGCACTTCCTTCAAACCAATTACATATTACATCCCCTTCTTTAAATCCGCGCAATTTAAAATATTCATCCGCAGCTTTAATACCTATGTTAGAAGGATCATCGCCGATTAACCTTTGAATAGTCATTTTCGGACCACCTGATTTTAATTGCACTACCGCACCAACTTGTAAATTTTCCATGATTACAATTTTAATTTTTAAGAAATTATTCTGTTGCTTGATAATACCGGTAATTCTTTTTAGTTGAGAATTTATTCAGATAACCAATATTATTCTTGCCGATTGCAATTTTCCATTTATTTTACTGATCCTAATTGTTAAATTATTTTAAAGGTATGACACCATCGCGGCCGGCTGCTTTAAGATTTATCTTTATAACCCTGCTGATAGATGTAACCGGGCTGGGATTAATTATACCTGTGTTACCTAAGCTTATCACTGAACTGATTCATGGTAACCTGAGCGCTGCCTCTGAATATGGCGGATGGTTAACCTTTTCTTATGCGATAATGCAGTTCCTGTTTGCGCCGGTATTAGGAAATCTGAGTGATCGTTTTGGCCGTCGCCCCGTTTTGCTTTTTTCATTACTGGGTTTTGGGATTGATTATATATTTCTGGCTTTTGCTCCTACTATTGCGTGGTTATTTGTTGGAAGGGTGATCGCGGGCATAACCGGTGCAAGCTTTACAACCGCGTCCGCTTATATTGCCGATATAAGCGAACCTGAAAAAAGAGCCCAGAATTTTGGATTGATAGGAGCCGCTTTTGGATTGGGATTCATTATTGGTCCTGTTGCCGGCGGAATTCTTGGACAATTAGGTTCGCGCATTCCTTTTCTTACAGCTGCAGCACTTAGCTTATTAAATACGTTATACGGGTTCTTTGTTCTGCCTGAATCCTTATCAGAAGAACACCGGCGTAAATTTGAATGGAAGCGGGCCAATCCGCTCGGCTCCTTACTTCAATTGAAAAAACACCCTGCAATTATAGGACTGGTAGGCTGTATCATATTATTGTATATAGCCGGACAGTCAGTTCAAAGCACCTGGACCTTTTATAATATGGAAAAGTTTAAATGGAACGAGGCATGGGTGGGATATTCATTAGGTTTTGTGGGATTAACTGTCGGTATTGTGCAAGGTGGACTTATAAGAGTGATCATTCCAAAATTGGGTAACACCAAAAGCATTTATCTTGGATTAACGCTAAACTGCCTTGGATTGTTACTATTTGCCTTTGCTACCAGGGGTTGGATGATGTTCGCTTTTATCATTCCGTATTCATTAGGTGGAATAGCAGGGCCTGCTTTACAGGGCATCATCTCAGGTAATGTACCACCAAACGAGCAGGGAGAATTACAAGGTGCATTAACAAGTCTCATGAGCATGACTTCCATTGTTGGTCCGCCGTTAATGACAACCTTATTTGCAAAATTCACCGGCCCTTCAGCGCCGCTGAATTTTCCCGGAGCACCGTTCTTACTGGGTTCTTTAATGATGATAGTAAGTACCTGGCTGGCTTACAGGAATTTAAGAAAACAGCAGGGGTGAGGTATGAGGTGTATGATGCACCTCACACCTCACCCCTGATACCTCAAACTTGTTTTATATCCGCATCAAATAATTCAGGCCGCATTTGCGGAAACAGCAACACATCCTGGATGGATGGCTGAGCGGTGAGTAACATGCATAGCCTGTCTATTCCAAAACCAATACCTGAAGTTGGCGGCATTCCATATTCAAGTGCGCGTAGAAAATCATAGTCGATGTACATTGCTTCATCATCACCTCTTTCCATTAACCTGGCCTGTTCTTCAAAACGTTCCCTTTGCTCCAGTGGATCATTTAATTCAGTATACGCATTGGCCATTTCTTTACCGTTGATCATTAATTCAAAGCGTTCTACCACACCGGGTTTGCTACGATGTTTTTTTGTTAAGGGACTCATTTCAATTGGGTAGTCAATAATAAAAGTAGGCTGAACAAAGTGGTGCTCGCATTTTTCACTGAAGATCTCGTCGATGAGTTTTCCTTTTCCCATGCTTTTGTCTACGTTTAAATTGAGTTGCATACAAACATCAATAAGCGCAGTTTCATCCATTCCTGAAATATCTATTCCGGTAAATTCTTTAATGGCGTCATACATGGTAACGCGGCGGTAAGGAGCTTTAAAATCTATTTCATTGTCACCCGCTAATACTTTTGTAGAACCGTTGGTGGCAATGGCTACCTGTTCCAACATTTGTTCTGTTGTTTCCATCATCCAGAAATAATCTTTGTAGGCTACATAAAATTCAAGCACTGTAAATTCCGGATTATGGGTTCTGTCCATTCCTTCATTACGGAAATTGCGACTGAATTCATATACCCAATCAAATCCTCCGACGATCAATCGCTTTAAATAAAGTTCATTGGCAATACGCAAATAAAATGTAGTATCCAATGCGTTGTGATGGGTGATAAAAGGCCTGGCTGCCGCACCGCCGGGAATGGATTGCAACACAGGAGTATCAACTTCCAATGCTCCTTTTTCATTCAAAAATTCACGGATGGCATTCATCATTCTTGTTCGCCTGATAAATGTTTCTTTAACAGAAGGATTCACTATCAGATCTGCATAGCGTTGACGATAGCGGAATTCAGGGTCAGTTACTTCATCGAAAGTTTCTCCATCCTTTTGTCTTACTACCGGCAAGGGTTTCAATGACTTCGACAGTACAGTTAGTTCTAAAACATGTATAGATGTTTCACCGGTTTTTGTTGTAAAAACATATCCTTTTACTCCAATAATGTCTCCAAGATCAAGCATGTGCTTCCAAACTTTATCATAAAATGTTTTGTCTTCACCAGGACAAATCTCATCTCTCTTTACATAGAGTTGTATCTTACCGGCAGTATCCTGAATAACAGCAAAGCTTGCCTTACCCATATCGCGGATGCTCATAATGCGGCCGGCAAGGCAAACATTTGTAAAATCATCTTTATTTTCTTCTCCTTTATAATGCTGTTTAATGGCAGCGGAAGTTATACTTACAGGATATAGCGCAGCAGGATAAGCATTAATTCCCAGTTTTTTTAATTCCTGGAGTTTATCTCTACGTATGATCTCCTGTTCTGATAAATTGGCGGTGGTCATTGATAAATATTATTATCTTTTAAATAGTAGGCAAAGGTAAGAGAAGAGAAGTTTAAAGTTTACAATTGGGGTACGAACGGATAAAGTTTGAATTGCTTCTTCTTTTCGTAATTTCCCTTTCTAATATTGCCAGTATATGATAAGATCTCAAATAAAAGGAATTGGAATGTATGTTCCCCAAAATGTATATACCAATAATGACCTGACGAAATTCATGGATACGAATGATGAATGGATACAGGAAAGAACAGGCATTAAAGAAAGAAGGTTCGCTGATCGTAAAGAAGAAACTACCACTACTATGGGTGTGGAAGCGGCAAAAATTGCATTGGAACGGGCGGGTACAACTGCTCAGGAAATTGATTTTATTGTTTTTGCAACGTTAAGTCCTGATTATTATTTTCCGGGTTGTGGGGTATTGGTGCAGCGTGCTTTAAAAATGAAGGAGATTGGGGCTCTGGATGTTCGCAATCAATGTAGCGGATTTATTTACGCACTAAGTGTTGCTGATCAGTTCATCAAATCCGGCATGTATAAAAATATTTTAGTGATTGGTAGTGAGAAACACTCTTTCGGACTTGATTTTAGCACAAGAGGAAGAAATATAAGTGTGATCTTTGGTGATGGCGCCGGGGCTGTGGTTCTACAACCTGCGATGGCTGATCGACAGGGCATTTTGAGTACACACCTGCATAGCGATGGAGAAAGCGCTGAGGTATTGGCGATGTTTAATCCGGGAACACATGCCAACCATTGGGTGCCTAAAGCGGTAGCCGATTATCAGGAAGCTGAGATCAGTAATATGTTCATGAGTCATGAGATGATTGATAAAGCGCAGAATTTTCCTGCGATGGATGGACCGTCTGTATTTAAAAAAGCGGTAATTAAATTTCCAGAAGTAATTATAGAAGCCTTGCAGGCAAATGGATTAAAACCTTCGGATATAACTATGTTGATTCCACACCAGGCAAACCTTCGCATAAGCCAGTTTGTTCAACAAAAATTACAGTTGCGCGATGATCAGGTTTATAATAATATCCAGCGATATGGCAATACAACCGCGGCTTCTATTCCGATTGCTTTATGCGAAGCCTGGCAGGAGGGGCTGATTAAAGAAGGCTACCTGGTTTGTCTTGCTGCTTTTGGAAGCGGGTTTACCTGGGCGAGTGCGTTGATAAGATGGTAGTGTCATGTTAACCATGAAATGTCTATAAATGTTGCTATCAGCCGTCAGCTATCAGCTATCAGGAAGCTAATGGGTAATATATTTCCTCCTGATTGCTGATAGCAAAAGCGACAATTTAAGGTTGACATTACAGTAGTATTCTTGAACCACGGAGGCAGGGTGGCACAGAGGATCACCGGTTAATATTAAGCCGTGACCCTCTGTGCCACCTTGCCTCCGTGGTTCAAATAAAAATCAAAAGTACCATGCACCGAAAAATTATCTATCTTATCAACCCCATCTCGGGAACCAGCGGCAAAAGCATACTGAAAGAGAAACTTGCCAAAGAGACTGAAGCAAAAGGAATTAAATATGAAATTTTTGATACCGATGCAAATGGTAACTATGAGAATTTAATTCTGAAGATCAAAAATGAAAAGATAACTGATGTAGTAGTTTGTGGTGGAGATGGTTCTATTAATGCCGTCGCATCAATTCTTATGGGCATTGATATAAATATTGGTATCATACCCATGGGCTCAGGCAATGGCCTTGCTTTTACAGCCGGTATTCCAAAAAATATTCATAGGGCATTAAAAATTATTTTCACAGGAAAAACTTCGTTTATAGATGGCTTTTATATCAATAACCGGTTTTCATGCATGCTTTGTGGGATCGGCTTTGATGCCAAAGTGGCTCATGATTTTGCAAAAGAAAGTAAAAGAGGTTTAATGGCTTACATTAAGGTTACTGTTGCTAATTTCTTTTCTGCAAAACCTTATATGTTTGAAATTTCCGCAGGTGGAAAATCAATTCAAACTGAAGCTTATTTTATAAGCATAGCTAACAGCAACCAGTTTGGCAATTATGTTACCATTGCTCCTAAAGCAAGCCTGAGAGATGGATTGCTGGATATCGTGATCGTAAAAAAAATGAATAAGCTGCTATTGCCATTTTCTGTTTTGAGTCAGGTCACCGGCATTAACACCAAACATGATTTTATTGATTCGCCGGGGAAAAGAAATATTTTATATTTTCAAACTACGTCTTTAAAAATTATTAACGGCAGTAATGCACCATTGCATATTGATGGAGATCCGAAAGAAACCGCATCAAAGTTTGAAATCAAAGTTATGCCTCGTGCAATCAGATTAATTCAGCCTTAGTATGGCTATCAGCCGTCAGCTATCAGCAGATCATTCTTAGTATGTTTCCTCCTGATAGCTGACTGCTGACGGCTGATAGCAAAAATCATTGTTTTTTTGATATCATTGATAGTTGCTTAAATTTTTCAAAAGCTTTTACATTGTTTTCATTGCCTGTTGCCTCTTCAATATTTATCTTTTCTCTTTTAGTAAGATGAAAGTTCAGTGCAGCGGTTATGTCTTCTTTACGGGGAGCATACTGAAACGAAAGTTTGTAAAATTTATCGTTGATGAAACTTTCCAGGCTCACTATTTCATTCTGACTATACTCCTGCATTTTATAGTAATTGTATTGCAGCAACAGCATAGGCTTAGTAATAATTTCGGAGATATTGTCAGACTCAAATGGATGTTCCCAGCCGCCACTTCTTCTGTCACGTATCTGAATCAACACAACTTTTGAAGTGTTTTCCATTAGCCATTTTCTGAAAACGAATAAAAAACGTAACGCTGTTTCCTGACCGTAATTATCGCGAAGACCTGCATCCATTACATCAATGACCGGCTTGGAAGGCAACCAAACGTTTGGTAAAACGTAAGGAAAGGTGGCATTCATTCTTAAAGCAGAAAGTAATCGTAAATTCATTGGATCCTGTTTTGAAAAGAGTGCGCCAAAATCAACCGCATCGGGATCCATTTCAGAAATTCTGCCAGTATCAAATGCAGGCTTCATTAAAAAACTAACAGGCTGCGTGCTGATGATCATTTTACGGCTATCCCTTGTAATAACAGAGTTGAATAACATCAAGGGAATTCTTGCATTAAATTCATCCTGTTCAATATCTTTCAACTGTTTATTTAATAACCATTGCGTGTTTTCTGCCAGCTTTTGCTCAAATGCATATCCCCTGTCTTTTATAAAATAATAATCTCCTACTTTAAATTTTTGAGCGGGTGAAGTAAGGTCTCTTGCTATAAATGATGATAACATTGGATTAAGAAGGTCTCCTGAAATATTTTGCAGGTATTTTTTATCCTGTAAATTTACCGGGTACCCTGATGATTTTTTCAGAGCCAGTTCCCGGAAATAAGATGCTCCTAACATGCCACCTGATGCGCCGGTGATCATGAAAGTTTTATCCATTAACCTGCCGTTACTTAAACTATCAAGATATTGCAAAATATTCAAAGTGAATGTTGCGCTTCTTGTACCGCCACCACTGGTAGTTATTAAATAAAATACAGGTTTTTTTTCCGGCTGTTTTTTCTTCCAGTTTTTCAGTACCTGTATCATATGCTTCCTGTCTTGTTCTACATGTTCGGGAGTGCACAAACTTTGAAGGGATTCCCGGTCATATAGTGGCCTGTCTTTCCTGTTGCCATAATTTAAACCATATGCTTTATTAGTGGGATCTATTACTTCATACTTATATAAAAAATTAAATAGTAGAAATAATAAAACTAAGAATGGAACGCTCCAGCTTTGAAGAAAATAAGAAAATGCTCCTGCAACAGCTACGAGAATAGAAAAAAATATTGTGATACTGGCGGCTGCAGGCAATTGAAAAATATGCCTGTCTAAAAAAAAGCCAACGATAATGAGAAAGACAAAAGCCGCAAAAATAGAAAGTACTGCAGCGAAATGATGTCGGCTGAAAACTTTTTCAATAAAAAGACTGCTATAATGCGATACATCCCTCACAGGTTTAACTGTTGTATGATTATGAAAATAAGATTGGATTTTCATTAGCCTGCTGCCACCACTTGTTTGTACAATATGCGACTGGTCCCTTGAATTAAATTCTTCGCTTCGTTCATCGCCTGCAATCATTTGCCTGTTAATTGTTTTATCGGCACGGAAAAAATAATAGAATGAAGCTGAGATACTAATAATCAAACCAAATAAGAAACCAAGGGTTAACAAAACAATTTCCCAGACGGTTAATAATTCTTTGTATCTCCCGAAAACAGCTGCGTTAAAAAAATAGAACAACAGGAATGAAAGCGGGATGATGGCATTATTAATACAATATTTTAAGAAGGGATTAGTAGTACTGGCTAAAAATTTAAAGTGCCTGCTGAAAAGTATAAATGTGGTAATATTCCAGCTCATTATAAAAACGCCTACAGCACTGCCTACAATAACAGTACTAAGAAAACTAACGTTTCCCAGATATTCCGGTGCGAGGTATAAAGAATCCACACCATACATTTTAAGGAAAGAACCATTTACGGCGCTGAATAGAATAAACCAGAAAATAATAAGCACCTGGAATTTTTTAAAATGAAGCAGTACCAACTGAACGGGGAAGGAATAAAATATTGATCGTAAGGTTTGCTTCATTGTTTGTGAGAAAGGCTATCAGCTATCAGCCGTCAGCTATCAGCCGATGTTATTGATTAAGAGATTCGTAATCTAAACGAATTTTTTAAAATGTCATTACTAAATCTTCGTTATTTATTAAAGTTAAAGATTAAGGCTGATAGCTGATAGCTGACTGCTGATAACTCACACCTAGTACTGCTTTTTAGCCCTCAACAGGTAAAACATCCAAACCATTACGAGTAAAGTTGACATTCCTGTAACTTGGTGAAGCGCTGCAATCCATTCGAACCTTCCCCAGCTATTTGGAATAATATAAGTGCTGCTTAGTACAGCAAACATTCCCAATATTACTTGTAATAAAATTAAAGTAGCAGGAAGCCACCTGGTTTGATTAAAGTAACTGCAAAGGGTAGTAATGCGGAAAGATTTAAAAGTCCAGATAATTATTAAAACTAATAGCAGGTAGGCTAGTCCCCGGTGAATAAAGTGAATAGTAATTTTATTTTCAATAAAATTTATGGCAGCAGGAGAGTACCTAAACAAATTGCCGGGTATCCACTTTCCGTTGATAGTTGGCCAGGTAGGGGCTGCAAGGGCGGCTTTATGGCCTGCCATTAAAGCACCAAATAATAATTGCAGAAATAATAATCCGATAATTATCCTGGTCCAGATGCGTAACGATTTGTTAGAAAATTTCTGCCTGAATGGAACCGATAATTTTAAGCCAAACCAGAGTGCATAGGAAATCAACCCAAGAGCCAATATAAAATGCACAGCAAGCCTGGTTGGATTTACATAAACAGCGTTACCGGTAAGTCCGCTAATAACCATGATCCAGCCTACTGCACCCTGCAATGCGCCCAACAAAAAGAGAATCAGTAATGGCCTGACCATCTCCTGGCTGAATCTTTTTTGAATAAGAAAAATTATGAAGGGTATTACAAAAACAAATGCAATAAGTCGTGCCCAAAACCTGTGTAACCATTCCCAGAAAAAAATGAACTTAAAATCCTCTAAAGTAAAATCAGTATTCAGTAAGGAATATTGTGGAGTTTGCTGGTATTTATTAAATTGGGCTATCCATTGCGGTTCGTTTAAAGGAGGAAGCGTTCCTGTAATTAAATTCCACTCGGTAATAGATAAACCTGAGCCTGTCAGTCGTGTAATGCCGCCTAATATTACCTGTATTATAAGCATGCTTATGCCTATATAAATCCAAATTGCCACCGGCTTGTAGGAACGTTGAGTTAATCTACGCATAGCAGATGCAAATGTATTTAGGAATGATTAATATTTGATGATTAGCTTTCGGCTCTTACCTTTCAGCATCAGCTATCTGAACTTCTTTTTTCAAAATGAAAGGTAATGCTGATAACAGATTGCTAAAGGCTGATTTCAATAATTATTGTATTTTTAACCTCAAACATTTTCAAATTGCTAAAATCATTTCATCAGAGGTCATTGATAGAGGCAGGTTGCGATGAAGCTGGCCGTGGATGTTATGCCGGGCCTGTATTTGCGGCTGCTGTAATACTGCCAAAAAGATTTCGCAACCCGTTGCTTAATGATTCCAAACAACTGAAAGAAAGTGAACGCGATGAGCTGAAGCCGGTTATTGAAAAAGAAGCTATAGCCTATTCGGTAGCGATGGTAGATGTTGAAGAAATAGATATGATCAATATTTTGAGAGCCTCACTGAAAGCTATGCATATTGCCATTGAACGGTTATCGGTTACACCTGCCTTCTTACTGATAGATGGTAATTATTTTACTCCTTACAAAGAAGTACCGCACCGGTGTTTTATAAAAGGGGATGGTGCTTATGCATCTATTGCAGCAGCCAGCGTACTCGCAAAAACATACCGGGATGCTTATATGAAAAAGTTGCATCATGACTATCCCTACTATTGCTGGCATAATAACAAAGGCTACGGAACGGAAGAACATCGTAATGCCATCACATCACATGGCATCTGCAAGCATCACCGCAAAAGCTTTAATATACAGCCTTTCAGGAACCTGATACAACCCGTTGAGCTGTTCACGGAAAACCCGCAAGAAAACCTATAAGGTTTTAAAAACCTTATAGGTTTGTAAGCAGTCTTTTTTCAGCCTCACAGGGTATAGCTAATATCCATCAAAGAATTTCTTTCTCACCTCCGCCCATTCATTTTGTAAGATGCTGAAGTAAACGGAATCCCTTCGCCTGTCATGAGGCATTTGCATGTGGCTTCTCAAAATGCCTTCTTCTATAGCGCCAATCTTTCGCAAGGTCTGCTTAGCACGTTCATTGAGGTTATCGGTTTTTATTTCTACCCTTTTAAATTTTATTATTTCAAAAGCATACTGTAATAAAGCAAATTTACAGTGACGATTTATTCCCGATCCAAGAAATGCTTCACCTAACCAGCTCCATCCTATTTCAATTCTTCTATCATAAAAAGAGATATTGCCAAAGCTGGTACTGCCACAAACCAAGCCGCTTATTTTGTCACGAATGGTAAAGGGAACTCTTTTGCCTGCAGCCCTATCCTCTTTTGCTTCGTTCATCCATTGAAACAGCTGCGCTTCATCATTCAGTTCTTTTGTAAAATATTTCCACAGAATATCGGATTGAGTAATGGGTAACAAGTTTGACAGGTCTTCTTTTTGCATCGGACTTAATAATACCCGGCCGGTTTCCAGTAAAAAATCAGGAGGAAAGTATTTGTCGAAAGCTGACACCTCATTTGAAGAATCTGCGGCCATCATAGAATTGAATTAATTTATTAAGTGCTTACTTCTTCCCAAACCCCAAGCCCCTGCCTTATCAAAGCCGGCGGTTCAACGGTGCAATCTAAAACCGTTGAAGGTATCATGCCTCCCAAACCACCATGCACTACCATATCAACCTGATTTTTAAAATTTTCATACATTATTTCAGGGTCTGTGTAATCTTCTACCATTTCGCCGGGTAAAGAAGTGCTAAGAATCGGATGACCTAATTCTTTAATTATAGTACAAGCTATTTTATTATCAGGAATACGCAAACCAATGGTTTCTTTTTTACTCTTTAATATTTTTGGAACCTGCTTACTGGCAGGCAAAATAAAAGTATAAGGACCAGGCAAATAGGTTTTGAGTAAACGGTATAAAGGGGTGGAGATGCTTTTGGTGTAAGTGCTCAGGTCACTCAGATCATTACAAATGAACGAAAATTGTGCTTTCCTTGGATCAACATTTTTAAGGAGGCATATTTTCTCTATTGCTTTATGCTGGAAAATACTACAACCCAGCCCATAAATAGTATCTGTAGGATAGATAATTATACCTCCATCCATTAAACAATCAATGATTACTTTTATATTTCTTAACTGCGGATTTGCAGGATGAACATACAATAACATAATCGAAGTTATTTAAAATTAACAAAGACAATAAGGGTAATTTTTAGGGAGAAGTTAGCAAACAATAGTTTCGTTTAAGGTATTTCATTAAGTGATTAACAATGAATTAATATTAGTTTTGTACTACAAACTTATATAAGTATGCACCTAGCATCTATTGACAAATTTGAAGATATTAGTCTGACTGATTTTCAGAATAATTATTATAACCCAATGAAACCCGTGATATTAACCGGGTTGGCAAAGAAATGGCCTGCTTATAAAAAATGGAACTGGGATTTTTTCCAGGAGGTAGTTGGAAACACTGAGGTGGGCGTTTATAATAATATAAAAAGTGATGCTTATACACCTGTTAATAAGGCGGATGGTTATATGAAGTTTGGTGAGTACCTGAACATGGTAAAGAAGGGTCCGGTTGAACTTCGGATTTTTCTCTTCAATATTTTTCAGCATGCTCCTCAGCTTATCAATGATTTTACATGGCCTGAACATTTGTTAAAAGGTTTTGTAAAAAAATTTCCAATGTTGTTTACTGGGGGCGCTGGTTCTATAACACACATGCATTTTGATATAGATATGTCTCATATCATGCACACGCAATTTTTAGGTAGAAAAAGAGTGTTGTTGTTTCCGCACCAGGAGCAATATAATATCTACCGTAAACCCTGGGAAGTTATGAGCTTTGTAAATTTTGAAAAATATTTTGATGATTATAACAGCAAGCTTGATCTCAATAAGTTTCCGGCGGTAAACCTGGCAAAGGGTTACGAAGTTATCTTAGAACATGGAGATACGCTGTTTATGCCGGCTGGTTACTGGCATCATATGGAGTACCTCGACAGTGGTTTCGCGATGAGCCTTCGTGCGCTCCAATCTTCAGTAAGTGGCAAACTTAAAGGCGCCTGGAACTTATTTGGCATGAGGAGCATTGATACAATGATGAAAAAAACTGCTCCTGAATGGTGGTACAAATATAAAACTGAGAAAACTTTTGAAGCTGCCACCAAACGGTTAACTACAACAGATGCGTTACTTAAGTGAATACGATTATCGTAAAAATACGCTATTTAATGATTATGCTTAAAATAATTTAAAATAATATTGCTTTATATACAAACAGTAATTACTTTTATTGCCGCTTATGCTTTGAACCAGTAATAACTGTAGCATCTGCAAATCTCCAATCTCTGTTAATCCAAGTTATCCTAATTCCATTTAAGAACATCCAATCAAATCATTAAAATTATTAGAAATAATTTTAATGAATCAGTAATAATCCTTAAAATAATTTATCTGATCTTTATAAAAAAGGATATTCAAACAGGGTTATACATTACGCTGTTTTGGATTCATCGGTTACTAAATATTGATAAACCTACATAACCTCTTTTCTTTTTGTGGTTTCAGAGGTAAGCACAGGCCGACGATTTCTATCGTCGGCATTTTTAGTTGGTTTAAAGTTTAAGGTTTAAAGTTGGGCCTACCAGGTTAAGCTAACTTGAAATAAAAAAAGCTCTCAATGGAGCTTTTATGTTTGTTGGATAACCAACATTAAACTTTAAACCATAAACTTTAAACTAACTTATAGTCCAGGTTTCACGACCGCTTAATAATTTGTCAAGATTTCCTTTTCCTTTTGTTGCGAGTACTTCTTCAATCTGCATAGCCATCACATCTTCGTAGCATGATCGTTGTGTTTGATAAAATACACCAAAAGGTCTCGGCAGGTGATCGGCTTTCATAGGATCATCAAACATTCTTATAAGAATCTGCGCCTTATAAAAATCATTTTCATCATGTATCCACAAATCATCTGCGCTAAAACCTTCTCCTGCCTCAACAACTACCGGCCTGAAACCATCTAATTTAATTCCTTTATTTCTTTGGGCTCCAAACACCAATGGCTTACCCTGTTCCAAAAATAGTGCTTCATCGGGTTTAGAAGTTTTTTCGGTAAAAATTTCAAAAGCACCGTCATTAAAAATATTGCAGTTCTGATATATTTCCAGAAATGATGATCCTTTATGAGCGTTGCTGCGTTTTAGCATATCCTGTAAATGCTTGGGATCTCTGTCCATACTCCTGGCAATAAAAGTTGCATCAGCGCCCATCGCCAGGGCTAGTGGATTAAAGGGATGATCAATACTGCCGTAAGGTGTTGACTTTGTTACCTTGTTTTTTTCAGAAGTAGGAGAATACTGGCCTTTCGTTAGTCCATAAATCTGGTTATTGAAAAGCATGATGTTAACATCAAAATTACGCCTGAGTAAATGGATGGTATGGTTACCTCCTATGCTTAAACTGTCACCATCGCCCGTAACGATCCAAACGCTTAGGTCAGGCCTTGCAGCTTTCAATCCGCTTGCAATAGCTGTGGCACGGCCATGAATAGAATGCATGCCATAAGTGTCCATATAATAAGGAAACCGGCTACTACAACCGATTCCGGAGATAATTACAATGTTTTCCCTGGGAATGCCCAGAACCGGCATTATTTTCTGTACCTGTGCGAGTATCGAATAATCGCCACATCCGGGACACCAGCGGACTTCCTGGTCGGTGGCGAAATCTTTAGCGGTTAAAACAGCTGGTTTACCAACAATCGTTTCATTCATAAAGTATAAATATTGTAGTAAAGTTAGTATATCAGAAACAAGAAAAGATGATTTGTTAATATTTTAGCATTACTATATAAAAAGGTCATGCATCAATTTATACTGGGGATTAACAGCATATTTGGAAAGATCTGTAATACCCTGTCCGGCAAGAACATCTTCATCAATAAAAAAATTTCCGGTGGCTGTTTCCGAAGGTTGTTGCAATATATAAAAAGCAGCGTCAGCTACAATTTCAGGCGTGCGGCTCCGTTGCATCAAAAAATCTCCTCCTAATAAATTCTGTACTGCAGCAGTAGCAATAGTGGTTTTCGGCCAAAGCGCATTGGCGGCGATTGTATCTTTTCGCAATTCTTCTGATAAACCGAGTATTATCATACTCATTCCATATTTGCTCATAGTGTAAGCCAGATGCGGTGCAAACCAACGTGCATCCATATTTAACGGGGGAGACAAATTAAGGATATGCGGGTTGACGCCTTTTCTTAAAAAAGGAATACAAGCCTTGCACATTAAAAAAGTACCGCGAACATTTATGCCATGGATAAGATCAAATCGTTTGGCTTCAGTTTGTTCTGTGGGAGATAAGTTGATGGCGCTTGCATTGTTTACCAGGATGTCTATTCCGCCAAATTCATCCACCGTTTTTTTTATAGCAGCTTGTATACTTTCTTCAAATCTTATATCTAGTTGAATGGGAAGCACTTTGCCATTGCCAACTTTAGCAATTTCTTCAGCAGCAGTGAAAATAGTACCGTCTAATTTTGCATTGGGTTCAACCGTTTTTGCGGCTATAACAATGTTAGCACCTTCCTGTGCCAACCTGATAGCGATAGCTTTGCCAATGCCACGGCTGCCTCCTGTAAT
>JAABUK010006534.1_pt1 | contig 17341 bp, 23 predicted proteins | sample 5559141 | NCBI WGS metagenome assembly JAABUK01 (sample SAMN10711869, study PRJNA513367) | rock metagenome | isolation source: Antarctica rocks | place: Antarctica: Victoria Land, Pudding Butte nord | collected 2016-01-03 | reverse complement strand
TAGACCACAGCATGACTGGTACCCATCAAGACAAACAACACATCTGTTAGAAAGGAGCCTCATGCTGATCCTGCTTATGTGGGACGCCCCCAGAGCCCACTGTGCTGTGTCACAGATGGAAATGATTGACACAAAAAGTACCAGTGTAAACTGTGGTGTATAGAAGTCAAGCATCATGTGAGCAATGGTGCACAGAAGCAGTGCCGAACACGGATCACGTGCAGGGAACACTAGAAGCTGTGCCGAACTTTGTCAGGGTGGGCTGAGTCAGCACTTCTGCTTCTGTTGGGACGCAGGACATGATTGGCAAAGAACACCAGAGGAGACCAAGTAGGATATAGTCAATCATAGGACTGCTGTGAAAATGAGATGATGCTCACCTGTTAAAAGTTGCAAAAGCTGAATTGTGGCCAGATTGACTGAGCTCAGTAGGCTGCATCAGAAATGAGGGCAGAAATATGCTTTTTAGGACCAAAATAGGATGCAGCCAGGAGAAAGCTGGGTTGTATCTGCCTTGTATCAGTGACGAGGCAGCCAGACATGTGCTGTGCACATGCAGCCAAAAGCAGCCAGAATGAGCAGGACACAGATAGGACTGAGCAAGAGCTGCTATATTGCAATTGCCATGTACTTGTTGCAGTATACAACACCAAGTTGTGACAAGGAGCAGACAGTAAAATTGCAATGTGACCAAAAAAGACAAGGCACATCATGCTAGTGTCGACTGGAAAAACACAGCATGACGGGAAGGTTCCTACATTAAGTCGTTTCTCCAACATATCAATTTGTCTGTGCAATGCTTGGTTGTCAGCTGTGGTCTCTTGCAGCCTGTTTTGGAATAGCCGAACCTGCTCCTGAACATCGCCTTTGGATTCTTCTGCTTCAGAGACACGGTCCAAATTTTTGGTGTTTGCATCAGTGAGGCGCCCCATCTGCAATGCCGTTGAGTCTAATGTATGTTGATGGCTGGTGCAGAAGTCTGCAGAGAGGGTACCAGTATGCTTGCAGCATCAGCTTTTCACAGTGCAATGCGTGCTGGAGTGGAGAGTGCAGCCGGTATCAATGGCATGGCAGCCAGGAGTGCATTTCTCCTGCCACGGGTCACTTTCACATGTAAGCTGATGCGGATGAGCTGGCACAAGTCTCACCTTGATCTGCAGTTCTCCTAAAGTCTCTGCCCTGCGAGCTCGTACTCTCTGTGCAGACTCACGGTTAGCAATACGCCTCTTGACTTTGCGTCTTTCACCCTGTGTGAGATTCTTTGCATCAGGATCACCCTTGTAGGTGATAGGACGGCCAACTCTCCTCCTGTTCTTGGACTGCACAATGTCACATGCTATTAGGCAAAAGTTGGCTGTGTCACTGTGTGAGGCCAAGTCCGTCGCAGGGGCACATGCGGCTGGGTTATACAGCAGAAGTAGGCTTGCAGCCAGAAACGTAAGTGACATGGCCAGCAGACGATTGCTCACATGAGAGATTGTTGTGCTGCAATAAAGCTCAACAAGCCTGACATATGACAGGCACACAACAGCCTCACAATAGGTATAGCTTCCCACCCGCGGACGAGTAAATGGAGACTTCTGCTCTGGCGCATATAAGGCATCTGGGTTGTCTCGACGGGAACGGCTGGCTCGAAGACGGGGAGTCCGCTCCGTGTCCGTGGCCTTGCGATCACCTGGACGTTGCAAGTCAGCTTTGGCAGCCATCTGGAACTCGCGCAGGTGGCCGACATAACGTTTCTCGATGCAATAAGGAAACAAATGTTGCGGTTGCGTTGACGCTTTGCACGGCAAGAACGACACGGCTTGACCTGCTGTAGAATATACTTAGTGACAAGACTGGATGCAAGGCATAGCCGGCACCTGCGCAGCTCCTTGCAGCTTCTTTCTGTACAAGTCGCTAACCAACACGCAGACACGCCATGAGCAGCAAAGCTTACCACGGCTAAGTTTCGTCTACCGAAGCGAAGGTCCCTCAGCACGAACCCGGAAATGCTTTGGTGCAGCAAGGCTACCGTGCAAAGCTTGTGATTGACTGTATACCGTATAGAGAGTAGGAAGTGATGATGTTGAAGCTGTGGCGGATGTTCAGCTTCAAGAGCGGTGCCAAGGGCACTACACTCGAAGGAGGCAGTACATCCGAAGGAGGGAGAGAACTTCTCCTTCTTCGGATGGAGAAGCAGATTTTTAGGAATCGTAATGAGTGAATCTGGCCCCTTCCAAATTTGATCTTTGTCGTTTTGTATACGGTAGGTGATCAGACTTGCTGGCTGGCTACTCTCTCAAGTGTCTCTCTCTCTCTCTTTTATCTCTCTCATGACAGACGCAGATCTGCAGCTTACACAGCTATAATGGGTTTGCACCATGTGTTTGCTTTTACTGATTACATGTACAGAAGCAACCCTCAGTGAGATTTGCCTCAGACTGGACCAGGTGTAATTGAGCTACCCGTTTTTGTCATCTATTGAACTCATGAACAATCAAACGATCATGTAAAGACATGGGACACTATTATTTGGCATGTGGACGTAGAGCATCTCACAGCAATGTATGTCAGCACACAATGTTATGGACATGTCACATCACTAGCACAGCTAGCAGTAGGCCCACGAAAATTACTAGTACTCTTTGCAGACAGAATTTGAAAATAATTGTTTGCAAGAAGCTGATACACAATCTTCAATACATAAATACACCTGAAGCAAAAAGGAGTGGCAACCAATGAATGAAGTTGGCAAAGTCAGGCAGAGATCTCCACAAGGCTGACAGATGTTGGCAGAGCTATGCATTCCTTTGAGTGTCTGGTGGACAGAAACTGAGCTGAATTAGCTGAAATAAGACTGCAACCTTCTGAAGGGGGCCAACTGACCCTTGGAACTGTTGAAGCCACAAGCACAGGCTCATCATGGCTGCTGTACAGTGTGCCTGTCAAAGTCTGGTCTACTGTATTCTGTTCAAGCGTACATTGCAGCTTTGTACTTGGCATAATTGGCAGCCGAGCTCGCTGTGTGACAACACAGCCCTGTGAGGTCTTTGGCTTGTGCACACTGACTGGAAGCTGAGGTGCAGCAAAGTCAACTGAGCGCTTTCTGCACAGAACGCTGTTCAGTCGTCCTGGTGTCTGGAAGACCTCTAGCCGTATCAGCAACTGCTGAACTTGTTGGCTAGTGACAACTATTCTGTAGTCAAGCAGGCGGAGCATGTCCAGTTCCATACAATTCAAATCGCCAATTGCAACGCCGCCGATCTTGGCATAGTACGCGTTGTTGTAGTACTTGTCATCCATGAGCTTGGCAGCCAGCATGACTGCTGTAATCAGTAGTCGGTGGACAGTAAGAGATGTCACTGCCAGCTCTGCATGATTCTGCAGAGAAACATTTTGACTCAGTGACAGTGATTTTATCAACGGATTATCCTGCTGGCATCAACTGCGTTGGCCACGTTTTGCTATTACACAGACCAGAGAAGTACAGAGCTCGCAATCGCACCTGAGAAATACGTTTCAAGTATGACCAAGCCATGATGAAACACACAGGGCTGCACTTGGAATGCTTTGCAATGCGTTGAACATACGCCCTGATACCGATGGGTGGCGTTTGCCTGCAGTGAAAAGAGCTTGGCTTGTCAAACACCTACAGCAGAAGACACAGCACAGTTAGTCTAGCACACACTGGTCTCGGCAATAGTGATGTGTCTATCAAGAATGGAAAAGGACAGCTTGGTGTCTGACCGTATGGGTGTCGGCATCGTTATGTTGAACTACTCGCTGCAATGCCCTTGCCAACTTGAAAATGTATATCGGTACCTCCTGGCTCGTGTCCAACCTCTGCAGTTGCGGTCAAGCCTTACGCAAGCCGAGGCCCGCAGCAAAGCGAACGTGCTGCCTCTGGTATCGAACAATCTCAACTCACCAAGCATTGACACGACGACCGTCCAGAGATATCGAGGCTATACTGGCAGATACCGGAGCAGTCCGAGCTGATCGCGCTGTCGACTACCACACAGTTCGCGACCATACGAGCAAAGCAGGCTTAGACCATCACAGGGAGTGATGAAACAATCCCGACAACTTGGAGTCAGACTTTTCACGTCACAAGGTACTGCTAAACATGCTTTCGCGGCGTTGTCAAAGGCGTCAGATGCCCAAGGTGAAAGCAGTCACTCCTGGGTCAACCCGTTGACAGCAGGTTGCCGCAGGAACCTGTTTTCAGCAACAGCAACTCCTGCTCAGCTATACGGTGAGGTGTTGCGCTACACCTAATGAGCCTCAACGACTCCGGCAGATCGTTCACTAAAACCCTAATTTGTGTACATAATAAGCCTCCAAATTACGAACCCTCGTGCATATCTGAGATTTGCTTTAGTCAATCAACATAGCAAAAATCAACACAGTAAAAACGCGCTGCAGGGGTCAAACATGGCATTGATAAGGATTTCCTGTGGATTGAGAGCCCCTGATGCTTCGATACAGTGGTGTGACAGCGAAGGAGTGCGTTGGTGGGACAGTCGAGGAGTTCATTGGTGGGACAGTCAAGGAATTCGTGAGTGGGACAGTCAAGGAGTTCGTTAGTGGGACAGTCAAGGAGTTCGTTAGTGGGACAGTCAAGGAGTTTGTTCTACATAGCCATTGCACATTTTGCCGTTCTTCGTCCTCCTCCTTCTCAATAAGACAGCTCACTGTGCACACAATTGCATTGCTAGGTGGTATGATTTGAGCTGCTGGCGTTGATTACAAGGATTGTGTCGTGCATCACTGGAGTGGTGCGTGCAGATGACAGCATGATTCAACATGCCAGAAGCTCACCAAGCAGTTTAGAGAATGACACTTGGCAGCAAATCACATCTGATTCAACACTTGATGAGAGCTATATTGCATCATGTTGTGCACATGCATGAACTGATGACTCCTCTAGATGCCACTTGGTCTTCTCCTATCCTTGCTTTTAGGCTCTCCACAGGCTGCCTGGCATTATACTATGCTGCTGGCAGCACCGACCCATCAGCTGTTGAACCTGCAACTCAGGACAGCTCAAGCCACTGATTTGCAGTGCCATCACAGTACAGCAGAAGGTGACAAAACCTTGATGCTGCAGTGCATGCTGCACAAGACTTCAGACAAAAAAGCATGACATACCTGACCACCATTGGCTTAGCACACAGCGTGGCATTGGTTGAAGGCGCCCCTGCAGGAGTCTATGCCCACGAAACACAAACAGTCACAAGATGCTGTGCTGCAAAGGGCATAATACAATGTCAGATTGCATGTGGGCATGCTTCTGCTTGACATTGCAGTGCATGTGCAAAGTAGAAAGTGTATGAGACCAGCTCTGCATGAATCAACAGGACACATATGTTGCCATGCAATGATAACAGGATGCTGACAACTGGGTCTTGAAGAGAGAGCTGGGTTGCAGCTACAGAATAGGAACGGCTGCACACTTTCTGCTGACAAGATTGCAAGGATAGGATTGTTTCATGTATGCAGGCAAAGCAACCTGTGAAAATGTCACTGGATATTGTCAACAAACATGCCTCTGGAAATGGCATCTTGCAATTCAAGTCCAGATGGCTGGCATGGCAATTGCTCTGAGGAAGCTCAGCATTTCTGCACAGCTAAGTCAGGGCAAGAAAATCCAATACAGCTCACAGTACCAGGTTGAGGCAGACATACAGTGTCAAAGCCAACTTGGGCAAATATGTCTCAATGGGCATTAGAGCTTCTGCTCAGATATGAGCTGCATGCATCCTGCGCCCCCCCCCCCCTCGCTTTTCAGCAATGCAGGGTCAGTGAGGAAATTCATATGGTGTGCTAGGACTTGGGTCCACATGCAGATCTGCTCAGCAAATCATGCAAAGATTGCAATGTCACCTCAGCCAACTGAGTAGAGCTGGTCTTCTCACTAAGTCTATGCTGCTGACTAGCGTCAGTCTGGTTGTGTCCATTGACAGAAACAGCATTGGCTACCACCTTTCTGGTGCTGTCCATACCAAGCCATTCCCCCACATCGCCTGCCTCAGTCATGTCTGCTTCAGCCTCTGCCGCACGCAGGTCTGCTTGCCCATTCTCTGAAGTGGAGCGACTGCCTGAAGGCGCCTGCACCACACTCCAAGCAAAGCCATGCAGCGTTCAGGAGTGCAAAGCAATGTCAGAGCTGTCAAAAGGAACCATGTACACTTGCAGCAACGCCAATCAATAGACCAGGCGCGCCAACCTGTGACAGCAAAGTAGTTCAGTACATCACAAGAGTGAGCAAACAGAAATGTGCCTGCCAGCTGTCAAGCCTGTTGACAATAGACAGGACTAGCTGTTGTTGCTGTGCAAAGCAGACAGGGCATTTGCTATTTCTTGGTAAGAAGCTAAATTGCACAAAGTACTGACAGAGGGCAACAGAGATCCCACAGACACCTGTGGAGCACCACCCAGGGTGTCAACATGAAGCTCTGACTCAGCATGTATGCCAGAAGGCGCAGCTGAATGGGCGTCATGATCCATGGTTTCTGCTCGAAGCGGGGAAGCAGAAGGCCCCCTGACCACTTCTGGCTCAGGGGTGGTGTTGGGCTTCTTTATGCCCACCAAAGCAGCTGCCTGATCCTCCGCTCGCTTGCGCTTTTGGCCTGCAGTGGTACACATGTGAGTTGACGAGCAGTGAGCACAAACATCAGCAGGTCACATACTTGCAGTGCTTCTTTAGAGGTTCTGGCTCCCTGCAATGCATACTCAAGTGGTAAGGTGGTTGCCCACAAAGGCTATACAAGCTGTGTCCACACCCAATGCATGCTCAAGCTTGTCCTCTACTTGCTGAACAGGAGTGGATTCTGCATTCAGCAGTGTGAAACATGAGGCTATGCCTGGCCTGTATAGTGACCTGCTGTCATAGTGTTCAGGCAGGCAGCGGGCGGTCTCACCTTCCACAGGCGTCTCTGCTGTCTGCTCTAGGGCATCTGCAGCTGTGCTAGCCTCAGAGGCAGCCGCTGATGCTGTAGGGCCTTCTTGCCCTGCAGTTGATCCATGAGATCAGATTTAGGCTGTTGGAACACAGAGATAGAGTGTGTAAACTGGATGTTCATCAGAAGACATTGATGCTATTGGACACATGCAGGTTTGTCATGTGAAAACTCCTTACTATGCAGCATATTGCATTTATATGTCACGCTGTAATAAGCACAAACCCTGTGCCCAGCATTGCACAGCAAAGTATCAGGGCTGAACCTACCATCAATAAATACAAAGGAGGGCAGATCTTTCTGTTTCATATGACGCACAACTACGTCCATGCCCTCCTGCCAGTCGTCCCAAGACATCACCAAATGTCGAAACTCATTCACAGGACCATTCAAATTCACGCTATTGTTGCTTGCACGCGACAAGGTGGTCGCTGTCATTTGGGTTGATCGTTTCTTGAGGCCCATATAGTACAGGGTGCTGTATGACTGTGGACCATGGCCAGGGCTCTTGATAGGTTTGGGCCAGGGCCTTACGTCAACTGAAGTCTCCAAGCGTCGTACCAGCTGCCGCAGCCTGCATGCTGATCCTACTAAAATGGAGTATGCAACATCACTCCTTGACACATGGCACAAGCAAATGAGCATCAGTGACAACATGTAGACAGCAGGTGGGACAACTGCAATGAGACACTATAGCAGCAGACATCACTAGATAGAAGCAATCAGCAACTTGACTAGGAGTCAATTAGCAACTTGACTAGGCTCAAGTACAAATATGCACCATGCACCGATGCACAGCAATTTCAGTTACATACCGAGAGTGCACCCAGCCCTCCCAAGCCCTGAACTGCTGCTCATCTGCTGCTACAACCTCAATCTGCAGGTAATTCTTGAACTGCTGGAAAAAGCTGTCCTCTTCAAACAGCCTTGCCCAGCCAACCTTGCCAGAGCGGCTCAAGAAGTCATCGCAGATTGTCACGCCACGCATGAACTCATCCTGGACAGTCAGGGTCAGGTCAAGACACGACTACAGAAGTGCCCGATGCACCTCTTGTCAGGCAGAGTCCCATGCTGTGCCAGTGTGCAAAGCAGCATTGCTCATGTACACTCATTTTTGGACGCTGCAAGAAACAATGCTGAAAAAGCTTAGGAGCACAAGCTGAAATGTGCTCAGCAGCACATGCACATGTTTCTCTTTGCAGGCCAAGCATGGCAATGGTTGCTCAGAACCTGCAACTCCCAACATGCTCCAACCAGATTTCACGGACAGCTTTGATGCACATGTGCCATGCTGTACACTACGGCATGAAGCTTACCATCATGATTTTGAGGGTACTGTCCGACACGTTGTAGCTGGAGTTCATACAGGGGTAGGCTGGAGTGATGATAGGCATGAGATGACTCTGATCCCGGTAGTCAAGCCGAGGGTCCCATTGCTTCATGCCCATTGGGTTCTGATGATCTATCTGCTGCAAGACAATGGGCGTCGGCCATCTCCAGTTACAGTATATCTGCACCAGTACAAAAAGAACATGGAGTATGGCCTGATTTCCCAGACATGCATGTGTCTTACTGAAAAGGAGGTTTGGTGGAAACACACAATCTTTGACATGGCTGCTGTCCATGCTGGCTCCTGCTCAGCGCCAACAAGGAGTGGTGGCATGCAAAGACATATTTGCCAATGTGCAATGTCAAGATGGGCCATGTAAAAAATATTCCAAATTCAGTAAGTCATTCTCCCTTGCACCGTGCAGTTGGCGTTACCTTGAAAAAGCGCAGCATGATTGTGCTGGCAACACCCCTGGGATACAGTCTGCATATATAAGCCACCAAAATGGCCCAGTTGACGCCACCCAAGAACCCTGTTACATTAGAGTACACCCCTCTACGTTCTGCCCACAACTTCATGGCTTTCAAAGCAATCCTGAAGTCTGATATTTGGCTTGCACCAACTTCTGCAAGGATGGTGTCTGTGACTCTACATCCATTTAGCGCCCTGACACTCTGCTCATCACAGTTGCGAAGTGTGGATTGAGCTCGCACATCCAGGTCCTCTGGCACAATTGACAGCTGAAGCTGGGCGTAAAGCAGATCAATGGAAATTCCATGAAGCTGCAGCCACACATTCACAGGAGGTGATACAGCAGAACATGGTCTGCATATCAAGTTTCTGGCTCAAAGAAGCAGCAGATGCAGAATTTTATATGCGCAGATGCTGCTGTGAATGCCTAAAATTTCAACAACGCAGGTAAACCAACATCAAGGCAAATTACCTGAAACTTGATGACAGGCACATAAGAGTCCTTGACAGCCTGCAGCTGGGTCACACCTGAAAGCTCCTGCAGAAGACACACAACGAACAATCACAAATGTGCTGAGAAGTGTGTTGAAAGTGCATAGTGCGTTGGAGCATAACACAAGATTGTTTGAACCAAGGTCCGTTACCAGCAGCATCGCCTGCAAGCAATGAGGTTCAAGTCCAAAGAATTCCGTTTCCCTGCTGACATGCCTTGGGCCCACACATAATGTATCTATATCAGCACCTACGGCAGCAGAACTGCTATCAGGATACGCCTATAATATTGCTCAGTTAATATTTGATATTGCAACTCCTATGCAAAGCAGCGTGCACATCTGGGCGACCCGACAAGTTAGCAGAACCAGTGTCTGATAAGTCGAGGCTATGTGTGATGCGCAGGCACACAGTACCAACTGACCTGGACCATGGACTCCAAGACGGTATGAGCCAAATGTAAAAATCTTTGCATTGCTGTCAGAGACAAAAGAGTCTGCCAGCTCAGCAGCACGCCCAACCTTTTTCACCCAGTCTTTCACCAAGTTATCCAAAGTGCCAAGAACTTCTTCTCTCAAAGAGGACTCTGCAACACTCTCATACAAGCCCTGCTCCTCGAGAAACTGCAACCAACAAGACTGTGACTTGCTCTGCCCGGGATTGACTAGCACTATCATGACGTACTTGTTTCAGCTCAGCTGTCTGTTTGATGTCCAAAATGGTCGGTGGGGCTTCGCTGATTGACTCGATTTTGTACTCTTTGACGGGCGGCATTACCCTGCGCCAGCAACTTGCTTACTCAAACTCGGTAAAGTGGTGCCATCCTGCCACAAAACAATGTGAGGTGTGACAAACTGTTGACAGCAAGATCAACGTCTTCCAGGGAAACCGCAGGGTATGCTGTTTCCCGTGCTTGATGGTACACTTGGCAAAATCATGCACGCATGCACAGTCCAACTGCCCATGTCTGGCTAGGCTAGGGTTTGCTGCTCGCCAAAAAGCCCTGCATGTGTACTACTGCACCACCTTGATGCCAACCCATTGGCTTGCGCAGAGCTGGGGCCGAAGGCTCATGACAGATAGATAATGCACATAAAGCAGCACAATGACAGCAGTGGAATGCATCAGCGCCGTGAAATTTGCTGTCTGGCACGTTTTTCGAATTAAGGGGTTGACTGTCTGGCAAAGGCTGCAGTTGGCTCTTCTGAAGATCGTTGCCGTGTGCGGATACCACTACGGCAAATATCGATCTTTTACAGAGACTCCCCGAGGTTCCGAAGCAATCGCATCCCGTGAGGATGCCTTGCGGGCTGTGCACGCTGTGAACGGGTTAGTTTTGATGCTGGCGCAAATGCACTGCCGTCGCGCGACCCCAACGGCTTGAGCGACGCTTCTGCCTGGAACTTGTAGGATCGCCACGAGACAACCGGAAATCGATGGTCATAACTTCATAGCAGTCGTTCTGCCAGTGTATGCCCGCACAGAGCACGATCTGGCCTTGCTATTCAAGGTCCTGCAATACCTCTCCAAACAGAAGCGCCCAGCTGATCTCATTGTCCTCGTGGATGATGGTAGCCCTTTGACGATCCCCAGCGTTATTGCTAATGAGGGGCTTGCTTTGGTGCAACTTTGGTGCAATAAGGGACCAGCTACAGCTCGCAACTGTGGCATAACCTTAGCCAAGGAGCGTGGCGCCAATGTCATTTGCTTTCTGGACGCAGACTGTCAGCCAAGCAGTGACTGGGTGGCAATGATGGAGCGTGCTCAGCAGGAGACACCTGGCATTGTGTGCGGCAAGACTCTAGCAGACTCCTCAGCCACTGCTGTTGGCCTGTACCATGAAGTGTTTGGCACACTCAATGGGAGGATGTTGGCAGACGGGTCAGTGCTGTATGGATGCACCTGCAACCTTTCCATCAGTGTTGCTGGTGTGGATCTCCTGTTTGACTCATCTTTTCCTGCTGCTTCCTTTGAGGATGTGGAGTTTTGTATCAGAGCCAAGAAGAACAGGATCAGAATGACTTACTATCCCCCTGCTGTTGTACGCCACCACTTTGAGCCTGGCTGGACAAGCCTTTTCTCCCAGTTCCAACGATATGGGAGATTTGAGAGGCAGACCGCATTGAAGCACAAGGAATACCTGCCGTGGCTGTGGTCATCTCATGAAATTTCATGCTTCTTCGATGGTGCCTTGCCCATATTCTGATTGAACAGGTGCCATGCTTCTGTACAGCGTCTTCGTTACTGCATGAAGATACTTCCTCCTTCTGATTCTGACCAGTGCTACTGTTGGCGGTGATGACACCACATGTGTTTTGTTTCATGCAGTAGACTGTTTTTTCACCATCAAGAGCACCTTTGATTGCTGCTTGGCTTTTGAACAAGAAGTTTCTCTGTGCAGCACAGTGTGTAGCGCAACAAAGACTGTTTGAGTCACGAGGAATGGTGTTCAGCAAATTCATTGTCAATGCAAGCCTGTACCAGATGTACGTTCTGATTATTCCTTCTGGTTCTGATCAAGCATCCAAAGATTCTGCTGCTCTGCCTATGGTCATTTACAACTTTTCATGAGCATGAAATGATCAGAAGAATAGTGATTGGCACTGTTGATCTAAAGCAGGATTTAGCAGTAAGATTTCTGATGCTGGTGTGCTTGACATCATGCTGCATACAAAATTTGCAACATATCTTGAGTTCAGGTCATGACTGTATCTGCTCAGGCAGGTCTGTATTTGCATGTCTGACTGCTCTGATTCAGCTGCATTGCCTTGAACTGCATCCAATTCATTTCTGCTTTCTGTACTCAGCTGTGTCAATTGCATCTGTATGCACTCTGGCGCTGCACATTCGTGCTAGGCATGGTGTCTGTTCGGTACGTTACATCTTCGTTCAGGCAACCTGCATTGCTGGCTATCAGTACTGATTCTGATCAGCCGATAAATGTGCGTGTATAATTCTGGGCAGATTTGTGGTGCATGCTCTTCATGTGACCCACAGATACTTTGTTTGCCTGCTGCAATTGTAACAGTCCCCAAGACTGCTGTATAATTTACCACAACAAAGTGAGCAAACCCAAGGTACAATGCAGTATCAGACGTGTGACAGTAGCAGACGTGCCGAACAGCCACAGGGGATAGATGTTTGAAGGTATATTGTTACAGATCAGACCCTGGACCAGTGATAAATAGTACGTTTGTTTGCAAGTTCGTAAAGTCAACGGGGCATGCACATGTGACCTGCAGCACAGCAGCACCCCTCAGATTGGTACAGCATGGCTGAACATGAATGTTGGAAGCGACAAACTCAACATCTTGCTTCACTATGTACTGAAGCACATTACAATCCAGTGACTGTAGTGACATTAGCACTCTCATACTACTTCCAACAACGCCATACTGCTTGACACAGCGTACACATTGCTTGGTTGCAAAAAACCTCCTGAAGACCCATGGCAAACGAAGACATATGCAATGTTGCTGCTTACCAATGACCAATGCTAGCCATGACCCTCGGCGCGAGTTCGAACAGGTTCTGTGTGTTGCTGCGTGCGGCTCAAGTGACGGTGCTCAAGCCCAGGCGCCTGCAGGCAACAAAGCAGCTTCTGCTTCAGCAATGTATCTGCCACAGAAAGACAGTATGCGGCTTGGTATGCTACAAACACAACAGATGTGCAGCAGTACAAGTTGAACACAGTGCAAGCACAACAGCCTGATGCTAATGCCTCACCTAACACAGTGCGCCATTACCTGACACCACATGCATATCTGCATGCTAGCTGCAGCATTCTTTCAATCTTGTGAGCACATGTCAGCTGAGATCTCAGCAAGGATTACACATGAACCCTGATTAGACAGGCATGCAGCATCAACTGACCTTGCTGAAGGAATAGAACACAGTCTGCAAGAAGCTGGGCAGTGTATCAGCATGTTTGAACAGGTGCTATTCAGCTGCTGACCTGTGCTCTGCTGCTTTTGTGTGCCCTGTGATGATCTGAATGCTGCCGCTCTCTATGCCCAGCATCTCTGCTTTGGTCCCTACTACGGTCTTTGCTGGCCCCTCTATGCTCTTGACGCCTGTAGCTGCTGCCACTGCCATTCTGCTTAGCATGACCATCACCACTGTCATCCTTACTGCTCCTTTCCCTACTGACTCGGCTGCTGCGACTCTGACCCTCCTCACTTGGACGCCATCTATCCGAGGAGTCAGTGCGAGGCTCAGCTGACTCTGGGCGCACTATTGCACTGCGTATTCGGTGGCCTGTGTGCCCTGGGCCCGCAGCTGATGGGGGAGTGCTGCCTCCAGGGGCTGAAGAGGGGGAAGGGGAAGCTGACTCAGCTCTGCCTTTTGCAGGGGAGGGAGGGGCAGACTGCATATGCAGAAAACAGCTGTCACCCGCTGCAGCCATGATGAGGATGCTGCTGTTGTAAATGACTTCATTGCTACATGTCCACGTGACACAGTGCTGAACACACAGCAATGATGACAATACTGATTGCAAATGACAACATTGCTGTATATCTGTTTGATACAGTGCTGACCTCATACATTCAAAGCCCGAAGTTACTAGCTTATGCAAAGACCACTGGAGAGTTAGATATGATGCATATGCTGCTGATGGAAAGCATAGCAACAGCTTAAGAAGTATGTTGTTACGAGCTGATTGGCTGCTGACAGCACTGCTATACACAGATTTGCAGTTGAGCAGCAAGAAGAGTTTAGGGTTAACGTGGGCGGCACACAGCATTCCAAGAAAGCTAAAATGGTATGTCAGACCTTGGTAACAGCTGGTAAAAGTGCCAGGCCAGCCTTGACTGCAGCCTCCTTCTCTGCAATCTGCCGCTTCAGCCTATCAATCTCAGTCTGCAAAATACAAGAAAATGATTGAGCACCAGATCAGCCAGGTGAAGGCAGGCCTGAGGGTACTGCCTGTCCATGTAGCACAGTTGACAGGCAACAGCAAGACATACACAAGAGTCGTAACACATTTGCATCGATCACAGCAGCATGCAGCATGTTTGCACGCTGTATGCTTTACATGGACAAGCTTGTGTGATCTTATGCAGCCCCTACTGGAGACAACAAGCAGCGATGCCCTTTACATCACTTTGGCAGCATGGTGCAAGTAAACAAGGAGGAGAACTGCCTGGTCAGCATGTGCACAGATGGAATGCCACAAAGAGATGCAGTTTACCTCCTGGTACACAGGCCTTGGTTCAGGCAAGCCCAGACGCTGCCGTTTTGTGCGCTCAGCTATCTCTTCATTCTCTTTTTGCTGCTGTGCAAAGCGTGCTTTGGCAGCAGCTAGAGCTGCCTGACTCTTAGCCAACTGCATAAACCAGAAATGCTATCAAGACATGACATCTGGTGCTGTCCAGGCAACAGAAAGAAACCAGCCAGATCTGCACAGCTGAAAAGCACTGCATGGCTGGTCTGCCCCACACTGCACACAACAGACTTTGAAATGGCGACATCAACTGGCAACAAAAGCAGAGCAGAAGAGCCTGGCTGCATCTTTCAGCATGACTAGACCTTACTGCAGCACGAACATGGCAGCATAGGATCTTGATGCTGAAGAAGATGACCAGGCACATGCACCGCAGCACAGCCTGATGCTAACCAGTATCAAATCACTAGCTTGACCGGCCACATACCTCTGCTGCTTTGTTTTGTGCCGGTGCAGGGGGTCTAGAAGCTGGCCCCCTGGGCCCCACTGCAAATGCACCCCCACCTGGCATGCCTGTCCTTTGACCTGCACTCATCAAAACACAAGTTACTGCAGAATCTTTGCTATGAACACTGCAAAACAGCATTGAAGTAGCAAATTTGTCATCAAGCACTACATAAAAGCATGCAGTTGCTACAGGACGAAAGGCAGATCTAATACAAATGGAAATGCTACCTGCGCAGGAAAGACACAGGGCCTACAAAGGACGGCACATACGTGTAAATCAGTGCAGTGACATGGGTAACATTGCGTGAAAAAGGTGCAGTGTGGAGCCTTTACCTGCAGAAGGATTCCTGAAAGGCTCTGGTCTTGTTGGACCAGCATCATGAGAACTGCACAAGCACAGAAAGGGTCACACCAATGTTGACAAATTCGGCTGAGATGCAGTTGGGCACATGTACATGACTCATGGAAGCTGCCAAAGGGGGCAGTGCCTTTGAGGAAAAAGCTGGACAGCTCTACTGAAGTTGTACATTCTAGCTCTACTTCGCGGCGCAATGACACTGTGAAGCAGACAGCATATGCCATGCCTTATGTAGCCAAGGAGCAAAGCCCCATGAAGCATTTTGTGAGCATGCACATGTGAATACTGACCTGGCATTGCCTTGATCTCCAGCATCCCATACCATGTCTGCAGCCAGCATGGGTTCTTGCCCGTTGCTTGCCCTGTCAAGTCCTTCCATGCCATGTGAGAGTGACCACCCAGGAGGCTTCTGCCTTGGCCTTGCCCCCTGGGCCTCCAGGGGGGGATTGCCTGACTGAGGGCGAGACTCCATTGGGATGGTTGTCAACGGAGCAAAGTTGGGGGCTCCAGCAAAGAACGGGGCTGCTGAATGGGGAAGGGGGGGCTTAGGGCCAGGAGGAGGGGGGCCCTGAGGGGGGCGAGGCGGCGGGACTGCTGGGCCCATCATGGCGTGATGGGGTGGCCGCATGCCGTTGAAAAAACCATCAGGCTGCATCTGCTGGAGCATCGGCAGATTCACAGATTGCTGTGAAATGCGGTTTAGAAAGTGCATGACCTCAGGAGGTATGGAAGCAGCAGCCGTGGGCCCTGCTGCAGGCGCCTGCAAGGCAAAGCCAAATCAGGACAGGTTGTGTACAAAGTCGTGTTCGGAAGACAAAGCAAACTGTGAATGGCACGGCTTCTCATGAAAGTCATTCACTCAGCCATATTGTCTGCAATGTGTCAAGACAGCAAAGTGATGATGACCCTGGAAGGTGCACAACCTCATGTTGAAGCATGTCATATGTCTTGTTTTGCAGCAGGTCATGTCCATAGTGCGTCACTGCAGGATGCAATTTTGCCAACCTGCAGTTGGTCGTGCTTCCTCTTGTTTTGATTCATTTCATCTGCTGCAGGAGCAAAAGAGGGCGCTTGCAAAAGTTGGAACAGTAGCCCAGGGTCGAATTCCTGGTGGCCCGACTGCTGAGGGGCTGGTGGCATGGCCCTGGGGTACTGATGACTCATGCTGGCTGTCCCAGGTGGAGGCTGCCGCCGCGCAGGTGCACCTTAAAAAAGAAGCATTGTTTTGTATAACAATAATAATAATAATAAATAATAATAGTAGTAACAATGATGAGCTGGGTACATGCGTATAAAGCCAACGTAGCACAAAGCGCAATGAAGCTCTGGCGTTTCTGTGTTCTTCATTGCTGTTGTCATGACCAGAACCAGCATACAGTGTGGGCAAATGCCAAGCAGGGGTGCATGTATAGGTGGCAAAACATGCATCCGGCCATGTGACAGACATGCTTGTTATTGATAAAATCTGCACTGCAAGATTGCAGGGCAATCATCCAATGCAACCAAGACAAAGACAACATTAATGTGAACAGCAGAATCTCAGACAGAAATTTAAGGTGCATACCAAGAGGAGGAGCAGTTGGGCCCCTAGGCCCCTCTGCTCGTCTGCTTTGGTCTTGCAACCCCTCCCTGCTTTGAGCATAATTGCTGCGACCCCGATATGGCTCTCTTCCCCTGGATGACTGCATTGGTCTTTGAGATCTTTGATACCCTCTTTGCCTGTCTGCATGTTCAGTACTGCTGTGCCTACTATGAGCAGGCATATCGTTTGTGTGAGCGGGCAAAGCATTTGCACTGGAAGGGCCCCAGTTGCGTTCACGCTCCTTCTTGCGTCTTTCACTCTACAGCACACAGGGTCCATTCTGAGTCACCCCTTATGTTCTATAGGGTGAGCTCCCTGAAGAGCCTTCACAAACCGGCCACATGATCAGAAACAGCCCAAAGTTCTTTGTGGGCTAAGGGCTTACTGACCAGCAAAACTGGAGGGTAAACCAGCGTAGGCAACAAGGCGGGAGCTAGCACATACCACAATGCAAGGTAAGTTGTTCACGAGGTCTGTTGCACAAATTTCAGCA
>JAABUK010006532.1_pt1 | contig 17345 bp, 17 predicted proteins | sample 5559141 | NCBI WGS metagenome assembly JAABUK01 (sample SAMN10711869, study PRJNA513367) | rock metagenome | isolation source: Antarctica rocks | place: Antarctica: Victoria Land, Pudding Butte nord | collected 2016-01-03 | reverse complement strand
TTGCCAGACTTCGGTGGAGAAGGAGCTTTGACTGGCTCAGGGGATGTGTCAGACTCAGTGTCCTCCTCAACGACCTCGGGCTCCTCTTCGACCTCTTCCTCCTCCACTGGAACGGCGGCGATCAACGTGTCAGTCTGAGCGATCTTCTCGGCCTCCTCGTCACCTGGGACAGGCTTGCCGGACTTGTAGGCAGCTGTCTTGACGCGGTAGATTTTTAGATTCTTCTGATATGCAGCGTTCCAAACCTGACAGACAGTCAGCATCGTGTACGACGGTCAGTGAGAGATGACATACGGCCTTGTCCGGTTCTGGCATGATACTCCATCGTCTTGTTCCTTCATCAGCTACCTCTTTTGGCTTTGCGTTAGAACCAAGTTCTTGCGCAATCTGAGGGCGAGCACTCTGCATGTACAAGAAGTATGGAGTCAAGGCTCTCTTGGGCGCATTAGGGTCGTGAGCTGCCCTCTTGCGCTTCTTCTTGGCTTCTGCCGGTGCCTCTTGTTTCATACCAGGGCTTGGTGCACGTTGAGTCAACAAACCACTGTCAAGCAGGGTTGTGGTCAGGTTGAGGTCAAGTGTCCCGGCACGGCCAGGGTTGAGGACAGTGTTGGCATGATTGATGTAAGCTTTGGAGAGGTCTTGGACCGAGTTCTGGAGAGTTGCAAGAGCAACGATGACCTTTTGATATGTCTTAGCAAGTGAGTCACGATCAGACGAACTCGAGACGACTGTGTCGATGAGGTTGACAAGCTGATCGGTGAGCATGTGTATCATTTGGACGGTACGTTGCTCATTGGCCACGACCCTGACGAAGTGATCGGGGGTGAGAGTGACACAACCGCCTTTCTTCATGATGAACACGGCCGAGGGTAGAAGTGAAGAGTGCTTTTAAGATTGTGTTGGAGGCAAGTGTTGTCTTTGGGTATAGAAGGGAAGTGGAAGGCTTGAATAGTAGGCTTTGTTTACATGGCGCGTCATGCGGGCATCACGCGTTCTGTTTGGGTAGAGAGGGAACGGAAGAAGATAAACACACCGAATCTCGAGTGCGCTGGAAGTCAGCGATGTTGACGACGGTCGTGTCTGAGTCGGGCTCATGCGCCTTGCGAGCCATCTTGGCGCAAGGAGGTTATGCTTCTTGGTATGTGAGGGATAGCAAATATGCCCTACTCTGCTAATTGAAGGGGTGGACTTTGGGGAATTTGGGGCGGGTGGCAGAAGGGAGGAGGAGAGGTTCAAGGGTCGATTTTCGGGGGGGAGTTGGGGGCTTTATCCGCTTCCGTTGGTTGGGCTGTAGGGGCTAGCCGAGAAGACCGCCCACTAGCGCCTGCAACTTAGGCGCCGCCCTTAGCCACTCCCTCAAGTCCACATCAAAACACAGGCTTGCAGTGAAGACATGCTTCCTTGCAACACTACCCTCAGTGGCCTTAAGTGAAGCGATATACTCCGTAGGAAGAAAGCGAAGGTCGTTGGCGAAGCTTATGAGGCTCCTCGTCAAGCTAAAACGGAAGCCCTTGGGGTTGCCTGTGCAGGTCCAGCTTGATGTTGCATTTGCGATTAGCTTACTCGTACCCTCGTGTTCTCTCTTCCAGCCTACGACCAACCATCCATTTCCCTTCCTCAGGCGGGACCACGCCTCCTTCTAAGGGCTGTCATTGGGCAGTGCCTAAAGTAAGCTGCAGTGCCCCGCTTTCTCTTGTTGATCTTCGGACGCTTGGCGAACTCTGCTCCGCAGCGAACGCTAGATGATGCCTGGAGACCTTAAAGCAGCGGGCTCTTTCTAGGCGTTGCCACCGCCGCAATTGCAGGAGTCAGGGCTGCTGCGGCCAACCTTCCCGCTTCCAAGCCTAGGGCCGCCCAGATGACAAGCTGCCGGGTGCGTGGACTGCCCTCCAGCGACAACTTTTGCATTGTGCCTTAACAGAGCCCCGCCGCTTGGGTAATATGACTCACCTAGACTTACATTCGTGGAGGTGTGCCCCACAAGAGAGAAGGCAACTTATCCCTAATGGCCGGCATCACCTGCCCATTGCCCATAGCCTTCAGTGGTGTTCCATTGCGGTGATTGGCTTGAGCGAAGGACCTGGCACGCAGTTCTCCCAGCGTCAGTACCTGACCTGCGACAGCCGCGGGCCTTCACCTCTCCTAGGCACCCTCCCCCGGAGGTTCATCATCATATCGCCTTTGTTAGTTATAGAATGGCAGTAGCTGCTCGGAGTGGATTGCCTCCCTACAATAGGCACCATAGCCTTATTCACCCCAAAGTACTCTCCGTCTACAACAGCCCCCGATCCACCTAAAATACTCCTTCATATCCTCCGCAATTTCCCTCACTTGTATGATCAGAAGTCTTCTCTGACAGCTCACTATCTATCATACAACCTTCGACATTCCACTTCCAAACAACAGCACGCTGGCATCCTTCTTCTGTTGAACAAGAGGCCAACTCCCGGTGTAAAGATTCAATATTGCTTCTTCCGTATCAACGAGTGTCAAGATCAGAATTCGGGTTCCTTCAAGTGCTGTAGATCAACTCAGATATATGTTCAAGTGATCCCCCCAACAGAGTTTCTCCATCATCTGTATCAGCTGATGTAGCATATCTTCACATTCATGTAGATGAAACGCTATGAGTGTAATGATTTGACTGTACTAGCGCTACCCTTTGGCTATGCTAGTAGCTGCTGACAGCTATAGTGCACGAAGTTGAATGCAATTCCCGCCATGCCTACCTTGTAGATTCAGAAAAAAGTCAGATACCTCGTGATGAGCCGGAAAGAAAACGCCTTTGAGCGCCTTGTCCGGCATTAGCTGTACATAAGCTTTGAGCTCTTCGTTAAGAAAGATCGGAGTTTTGCAACACTGATGTGAAACCCCCTTGACGCCGTGACTGCTTTTAGTTCGGATCTTCCTTGAGAGACTGTTTGTCCTCATAGCTCTGTTTGATGCCTCGTAGGTTAAGGTAGTAATGGAGGTTACAGGCGTTGAAAGCCGTTATCTCGCCTCTCCAGCTGGTTGAGCACTGGCTGTTGTCGCTACCCCTGGTACTGCTGATGCTCCTGGAGCCGGGCCCACCAGCGCTGCATTTCCTGCATTGACGTTCCTTACAATCTCATTTCCTAGACTCCACACGTTGACCATGGCAGTTTGAGTATCATCCATGGCTGATGCTGCTGCTGGCACATTCGAATGTGACCCTGATGCCGGGGTTGCAAGGCTTAAGGTTGGAGGATGTACGGTAGCATCGAGTATATGACTCGGACTGATCGGAAATGGTCTGCCCTGCCTGATTGCTTCCAGCATGCCATCGACGCCCAATTCATTTCTCTCTATTGCTTCCTTGAGCCACTGCTCCCATTGCTCGTCTAGAACCATGCCGTTTTCGCCCCTTGCTCGAGCTTCAGCTGCGGACCGTAGGTGCGCGTTGAGTCTATCCCCATGACTGGTGGATAGAATATCTATGTCGTCGTCTGACTCTTGATCTGCTTCGCCTTCCATCACATCTTCAAGTGGTCGATCCGGCAGGGTTAGTCGTGCTGCGGCTCGGCAGTCTCTCAGGTCGGGATTCGGATGGGCAACAGGCCTCCTAATTTGGTCTGCCAGAGCTATGCCATCCATTGTGGTATCTCTGATCACCATCCCCACATCCCTCTCGTATTTATCCTTTGCACTCCTCGTCCCTTCCCACTGGCACAGACGCAAAATCTCATTCCTAGTCAGGCACAACTCATCGAACACTCGGAAGAGCTTCTTGTGCCAAGGAAAGTGAGAGAGACGTCTGCGGTGCGGGACGTGGGAGTAGTCAAGACCAGGATATTGGGCTTCTATGCAGTCAAGGGCGCCGTAGAAGTTGGCGGTTTCAATTCTAACTTCGGGAACAAGATTTCGGTTTATGTGAGCGGAGAAGGTAGTTGGATCGCCTTGTCGGGGGCGGGGAAAGAGGGTTTTGTGGACGAGGGTTGAGAGGGAGGGCTTGTGCATTTTGATATGTTCTGAGGGCCGACACGGTCTTTAGAAAGGAAGAAGGTGAAGGTGATGCGTCTCGCTTGAAGTCGTTTACAACCTCAGTGACGGTGTAGTCGCCGTGCCCGACTCACGTACGAGATATAATTGTCGAAATTCTTCAAGGTAGGGAGGGAGATCGCCGGGAGGTAAACGGTCGAGGCTCAACAGCACGGCGCAAGGAAAGGTCGTCTCAATGAGGCCATGAGAGTTTGGTGGAGAGTGACAGGCATGACACGAACAGCAGAGCAAGGCAAGGCAAGGCAGAATGCTCCCAGTCTTGTAGCCTGTGGTGTTTTGTTTGACAATTCTCTAATTAGTCGAGCGGCGATGTTGGAGGAAGCCGGCACCAAGCATCTGAGACAGTGGGTCGGTCGCTCTCAGTCGGCAAGCAAAGCAATGTTACTACTAACTAACAAGTTCCCCCGTGATGCCAATTCACGTGAAGATTACGGATACATCCCCAAAGGAATCAACGTAGACCTGGGACCAGAAGTTATGTATACCACGAATAAGCTGATCTACTTCTGCGAAACGATGTCCTACTCCGAACACTTGTCTAATCGTAGACCCAAATCGGACATCACGTCACCACATACTGCGACTCAAAACACCCGTTGACGAATAGTTGATATTCCCATGGCCTCATCGTATTGTCCCTCGGTGCGTTTTCGCGTCTGCTCTTAAGCCAAAGCCCGCCAACTCCTGTGCTGCAGAGGAATCTCAAGGCGATGAAGCTCAAAGGCTCATTGCTGGTCAACTGAGTTGCCCTCTGCTGCACCATCAAAGAGGCTGGCAAGGCGCTTGGATAGTGGTAGTGACATCGAGAATCCAGAGAATTCGATCTCAAAATGCAAGGCCTGCCCGTCAGGAACATATGTCTTGCCTGATATGCTGCGCTTTGTGAGCCAGCATTTCCGCCCTTCCAGAAAGAGCTGCATGCTTCCTCGCGCGCGATTTTCGTGCTCCATTCTCTGACTTCCGGGCCGTTAGAATCACTTCACGGGCTTTGTTGAACAATCGACATCCTACTCAGCCTGAAGGAGTATCTACGCTATGTCGACATTCAACGGCATAGTGAGCGAGTTCCCTCGCATTCGTATCGACTTCTTCCGCCTTCATCCCTCACAACCGCCCCCTCTGGCATGCTTCCTGTCTCACATCCATAGTGACCATCTACAAGGTTTAGAGTCGCTCAAGGCGCCTTTTGTCTATTGCTCTACAGCCACTCGTCGGCTACTCCTACGGCTCGAGAAATACCCGCATCGTATGAACTTTATGACGGGCGTTCTGGAGAGCAGGAAGCAACACTACAGACATTTGAAATTAGTCCTCAAAGCTATTCCTCTAGAATGCCCTACTGAAATTGAACTAGGTCCTCTTGAGAAGATCAGGGTGACCCTATTTGACGCTAATCACTGCCCAGGTGCGGTGATGTTTCTGGTCGAAGGAGACAGCAAGGCGATTCTCTACACAGGAGATATCAGATCCGAGCCGTGGTGGGTCAATTCGCTTGTTCGGAACCCAGTATTGCTTCCTTACGCCACGCGCTTGAAACAGCTAAATCGGTTGTACCTAGACACAACATTTGCTGTGAAAGAAGACCTCTACAAGAGTTTTCCGTCAAAGGCTGAAGGTATACAAGAGCTTCTCGTCAAGGCACAACAATACCCGCCCGAGACACTGTTTTACCTCAATGCTTGGACACTAGGATACGAGGATGCGTGGATCGCTTTGTCATCGTTCCTGAATTCAAGTGTGAGCCATGTATATCAACCTCTTGAATTTTCCCCATGCTCACCTCTGCAGGTACACATTGATAGCTATCAGTCACGTCTCTACAGTTCACTCTCCAACACTGATGATAGAGCCAGTATTGGTGAATATGCAGCACTTAATGGTTTCTATGTCGGTAATCATCGTAAAGCCGGCTGCTTGACCACTCAATCCGCTACACGGATACACAGCTGCGAGCCAGGCACACCATGTCACGCCGAACTACTGAAAGCAAAGCAGGTTGTGTGGATCACGCCTATCATCACTCGTTCAAAAGAGGGTATTGTCGTTCCAGAGCTCGGTGCTGGAGGAGGCGGCGGTGAGTTGCACCGAACTTCGGAATTAGAGTTGGGCAACATAAGCTCTGTTTTAGAAATTGAGGAGTTTTGCAAGCAGATGGTCCAAGATCCGTACGATGTTGAAAGACTGCTATCAAAGGTCGAGTTCGGCCGATCATTAAGAGACCCGAGGATGTCACTGGAAGGGCTTGGCCTTGACACTGAAGCAGAGATCACATTACAAGAGTTCGCGAAACGCCTTCTGCGCTTGGACAACATCGTGACAGATACACTCAATGAGCGCGTTCGAGATAGACAACGTCTAGATGGCGGCCCACTGGGTGATACGATACACTTTCCATTTTCACGTCACTCCTCGTACAATGAGCTATCTGATTTGGTTGCTGCTTTCAAGCCTAGTGACATCTACCCTTGCACGGTCGAGGAGCAAACTTGGACAGAAGACGTGTCTATGAAAACACTGTTTGGGCATTTATGCTCCGGTGCGTTCTTCCGTCATGATGAAGAGATGCGATTGCTCCGGCACAAACGACTAGAAAATGAGGAGCCGCCGAAGAAGAGACAAAAGAGAACGACTACCGAGGATTCCCAGCAAAGTAGCTTATGGGGGAGCACCAGTCAACAATACAATACAGCCGCCAGGTCCGGCATACATATTCAAGGTCGAGCTGCAAATGCTGAGCCTCCAAGCCAAGAAGAAAGCCCAGCCATCAATGAAGAAGAGTGCACTGATCAGTGCGAAGCTATGCCTCCTCATCTCGTCGCCATCAAGGCTGCTTACGATGCCGACATGGCAAGAGCAAAAGTCGACCACACAGCCTCATCTTTCTCTGGTAACGATATGGAGGAATATGAGGCTGCAAGTCCTCTAATATTGAACCATGTATCTGATTCACAAGTATCAATACCCCTGTCAGCATTTGATTCTTTGTCAGAAGAAGTCCACCGTAATGCAGGGCTGCGACTTGATGGTGCACAGGATGACGGATCCTCTTGGGCTGTGCAGTCACACGTTCTCTCCGCCTCACATGATTCTTCTGATACACGTGACCGGCGCACTTTTCGTGAAGAAGCGTACCTGGCTGCAAAGCTTACCTTGCAGATGAGTGATAGTGGAGCTTGGGACGACCTCGGAATCAGCAGTGTGGGAAATAACAGGCACTGCGAGCCCGAACAAGAGCTCTGAGCGGTTCAAGGCTGGAGAGCAACGGGGATTATGCTGAAACGGCACACCAGGTGATGCCGCTGTAAGCTGTGTACCAATGTTGAAGCATTCCCTTCGCCTATCATTCTTGGTTCGGACCCGAGGACGTCGGACATGCCCTGTGCAATGATTAGTCGCACAACATCACAGTGATGGTGCCTTCGCGTGTGGGTGCTCCTTGGGAAGGATTCCTCGGGCAGAACCGACGCAGGTCGCCATCTTCGGGCGATAGCTCCAACCCACTCTGTGCACTAGAGCACATTGTCTGCCTCACTCGCTGCTCTCCCATGCTCATTGCTGGCGCACGGGAATCAAGCCCATCGGAGTTTCGAAACATCTCGGTTGCAATGGTCGGGGTGATAGACGCGTGTCGCTAAATGCAGGGCTTGGGATGACTCTTGGCAAGGCAGCAGCCTCTAAATGGTTAGGGCCGGTTGAGCTATCGTGAGACCCAAAGCGTATGACCTAGTACACCGCCATCCATTCGTGACCTTCAATGACCTCTTGATGCGCCAGGGCAGTCTCCTGAGCACATTGCCTGGTGCTTCATCCAAGTCTGACCCACCATGACTCCTCACGTCTCACCTGATTTATAGATTCCTGGTCCCTCGTCAAGCGCACATACCAAAAGCGCAACTCTCCGCCCGGCGAGTCCTCGCGCATCCACCGCCATGCCGTCAACGCACAATCTTGGTGGAAACTACTGGGGCGATCTGATCAATCAGGACAAGAGCGCAACACCTTTGCTAACCCAATTGTGCGAGGGACTTGCGAAGATAATCGTATGTTGTTGCCTTGCAACTGCCGATGATGACGCTGACTTCTCGCAGGCGACGTTTGAACCTGGGCCAGACACTGAGCTTACCCCACAACGACTTTCGACATTCTACAGATCGGTCGGAGGGAATGACTTTGTGTTTCGAGAGTTGGGATATCCGGGTCTATCATTGATGTACAAGACCCTAGGATGCTTTCATTCACTACACCCCACTTCGAACGCGTTCGATACACCTTCCGTACCGTGCCTATTACCGCCTGGCTTCGTGCGATGGCAGACTCTACAACTTCTCCTACATCCAGATGAACACACACAGTGTATGCAGAAAGCTGTGCAGCTTTATGATATACCAAAACCTGGTGGAGGCATCTTCCCCAAAACGATACCCCGAGAATCATTCCCTTCCTCGCCAGATGAAGCAATGGAGAAGTGGCATAACATGGTACTGGACAGACTTGACGAAGGCCATCACCGGCTGAAGAATTCGCCTTATTGTTCCCCCTACGAGGCGCCAGAACGAGGTGAAGGCTACTTCCCTCGGAGCAGTCTCCATATGAGACGAACCTCTCGACCTCCACGAACCGAGAACCAAGATCTGCATCATCATCTTTCTTCATCTTCCCGTCGCAGAAGGAGCGTGCCGACTGTTCCGTCGCCGATTCAGCCCCCTGAGCCCGATAACTATCACTGGTCTAGTGATCAAGCATACAGTGCCCCTAACTCGGCTGTTCCACGATCTCCGAGGCATCGTCCTTCAAGATCTACAACAGCTCAACGACCTCTTTCGCAGTCTTATCATCGCGCTTCAAACTCACATACTATGAACAGCACAAATGTTGCCAGCACAAACAATACCTCGGCAAAATCCTTCAACCTGAATTTTGAGAATTTCCACATTCCCTTCATTTCTTCTCCATTCAATTCCAAGAAGAACGGGGAACGATCCTCCACATCAGCTGCTCGGAATCGGGCTAGACCTCGATCTCCTGGTCGGTCCGAGGCAATTTCTACTGGAAGTGAAGCCAGCTCCGAGGACTCCCTCCCTAGAATTCCAATGTACGAGCGAGATCGGCGCAGAAGCTCTCTTGCCCCGCCAAAGGAATACAACCGTTATCAGCGACGACATAGCCATGACGCCAGCTACCTTCCAAAATCAAAGTACATGTCAGCTTTTCCGCCTCAGTCACAACGTGGCCCGAATGATCGCGCTTACAATCACCATCCTTACGTCCCTTCCACTGCGCCCATGCCAACTCAATACCGCGAAGATCTCTTCAACAATGGACACGGAGCTTCATCGGCCCCCGCATCCCCCAATGGCGCACAGGCGAATCCTAAACTTCGTTTCGTAGATCCAACGGGAATCGATCGTTCAGCTGAGCGTGGCCGTGAACGTCGCCACAACGGAGCAGAGACGCTACAGGAGAGACGGGCCGTCAGCGCGGAGAGGCGCAGCAGAAGCGACGACAGAAGAGGAGGGGTTAGCACAGATCGAATCAGCCGTGCGGATCTAGAGAGGGTCAATATGAGAAAAGAAGGTAAACCCCTGCGTGTGAATACGGTTGCTGGGTCTGGGGCTGGAAAGCGCGTCAGAAACCCTGAAGTGAGGAGTGCGGGCGTGCCGAGCTTGAGGAGGGTCCCGCCGATGGGTGGGGGAAGGGGGCAGGCAATTTGATACATACGAGTATAAAAGGAGCGAATGATTCGGCTGAAGTTGTTTCCACTTTGATGGAATGAGTTGACGACATGACGACTTGCATATGGGAGGAAAGCGCTTTTAAGTTGGGACGGGTCTATAAACGATGCTTTGACAGCGGTACGCACCGCAATGACTTGATGAGATGACATGGGGTATGGTCTCTGGGAGGAAGCGCTCTTTGGGACTGGCACGTAGGCATCTATATTTCAATCCTTCATCAGGGGCTTTCACAATCTCTCGGCTTCACAATATATATATATATATATATACAGCTCCTCTTTTGGTCGGGCTACATATAACTATGCTGTCCAATACTCTTTCTTAGTGTCTTTGGATTCTATTAGCGTTTGTCTCTAATACGGCTCAGCTGACTTCCTGTTATTCTCAAATTGATTTCCTAAGGCTAGGTCGACAGTGTGAGCAGGCATGGGTTGATCTTTCTTTCGGCAGCTCTCTATAATTCTATCGACGTCCCAATGCCTCCACTACCTCTACATCGCTTCTCTATCCCTCATTCCACCTTCAAACCTCTTAAACATCCTCATCCTCACCAGAAACCCTCAAATGCCGCACCACAAGTCCCCGTCCCGCCGCCTTAGCCATGACCTCCGTATGCAACGCCCCTCCCACAACCATCCTCTCTATCTCCACCCCCTCTTCGCCCAAGGCCTCCCTGCACACCCTCTCTAGCGCCTCAGACTGCGAAGTCGGGACGATCTCGTCTTTGCCGGCTTGGAGGATGAGTATTTTCTTCAAGATACTGAATTTGAGAGGGCGCACTCCAATATCGGGAATGGATTCTGGCTTTTTCCAGGCGGCAGCAGCAGCAGCATGAGCGGTATCCTTGATCGCTATTTCACTATCCCATGTCGAGCGAAGAAACGGCCAAAGATAGCGGTACGGGAGGAAATTTTTGAGGGTATAAAGCCACGAGCATGGAGCGGATGGAGAGGAAGGGCGTTTCGAGTATTAGGCTGTGGATTTTTAATGGCTGACATGCTGGTGGCTTTGCTTTGGTATGTTGGGATTGTTGGGTGAGGAGCGTGGCGAGAGCTGTAGTAGCTACGCCTGGTCCTATCGATTGACCCCAGAGGACGATTTTAGTGTCAGTGTGAGAACCTTGAAGGACGTTTTGAGAGAGCCACGTGAGAGCTGCTTGGGCGTCAAGCTCGATTCCTGGCTGAGTGGCACGGCCACAAGAGGTCCAGAAGCCGCGGTAGGAGAGCGTGAAGATGGTATATGCTGTTTGATTGGGGGCAACACTCTCAGATGCATTCAGAGCCTTAAGGACAGCTGAGAGATAGGGCAGCCGAGGAGGCAGAGAAGAAGCATTTCCCTGAAAGTAGATAACAAGCACACGCTTCGTGAATTGAGAAGCTGGTCCAATGCTGCCCTCCAGGAGCTTGAGTGCGACACCATCTGCGGCTCTGAGATCATGCTCTCTCCATACAACGGGTCGGCATTGGACGGCGTAGTCCTCGACTTTCTCGGACCTGGAAAATGGCGGTTCGGAGGGCATGTAGATGATCTTATCCTGGAAGACTACCATCATGATGCATTTGTAGGTCCATAGCGTCAGGAAGGGGCCGCCGAAGACGACTACGGGGAGGAGGATAGTTGATATCGAGGAAAGGCTGAATGCACGGGACAGTGAAGTGTGAAGAAAGGAAAGAAAGAATGCAGGTCGAGTGCCGCCCACGTACAGTACATGGGCATTGCGGCTATGACTGAGTGTATTGAATTCAACGGCCTGTGCCTGGTCCTAGATCTCCATCTCAATCGCATAAAAATGTCAATGAATTGCTTAGGTCCTCATAAGCCAGTACCAGGATTTAACGCCACAAACACTTCCGTCCTCGGCCGTGTTCTTATTAAATATGGAAGAACCTGGCCATTGAGCTTATAGATCTGTTAGATTGGTAGAATATAGTATTCTTGCTGGATTCGCGGATCACCTACAGGTTAGATCTAACATCTTATGAGCAAATGGATTTTGCTTGGCGCTGTAATTAAGGAACTGGCACTAACCATATCTAGCGAAGCTTTTATCTCCTATCTCAAACTGTAAATCGATGGACGATGCTTCGCACTATACATTCCGCATGAACTCACTTGCGCGAGATGTCTGTGATACTTGGTATAGAGACGGAAATGCTTTCCGCAGTTTCGCTATCTCACGAATTTTATGCGGCGCCGTCGGACGGACAGATAACAATGGTGAATCTCATTTCTCCCGCGATCCCAACTCGGCTGAGGTGGGACCGTTTGCTGTTGATGCGATTATTTCTCATCCGTTCCTCCCAAAACGTTGCACAGTATCTCCGTCAATCACGCCCAATAGCCCGCGTCTTCAGCTCAAGGGTCGTTCTGATCAGCTTGGATAGCATGAGCAGATTCATAGGTCGGTACACTTCCTGAAAATGATGGTGACATATTTCATCATTATTTATGTCGCGCCAAAGGCTGCGATCTGTCTTCCCTCGAATCTTTCTCTCTTTGCTCCGCGTTCTCTAATCGCCTATTCACTCATCCAACCTTCACTTATCCTCTCTTACCAATACCGCCTTTGCTGATCTATCTACTCTATGTTCTGTTTCTCGGTTGCTTTTTTGCCTTCGACAAATCATAATTATTGTCATCCGAACTTCTGCGGGATGCAATACTGCTTCTAAGATCGTCCGTCAAGCAAGCTTAACTCGGCAAAGAATATCCAACACTATCCAGGTCAGTAATACCCTGCGCCTTATTTTGCAAATTAATTCTTATCAATCTATCATTCTGTCAATGTTGCAAAAAGAAAAGGAAAACTTTTGGGTTTCAATATATTCTATTCTTTCAAGATTCTATCTTACTCACAGATAAGTTTCTAATTCTACATGACAATGGATTCATCTCGCTGTCTATTATCTGTCATTTCCGCTTTATCAGAGCAGATAATTTCAACTTTCTCACACATCAATCTAATTACTTTTATTACGGCTGATAAGAGCAATTAGCATTCTCTTCTTTCAATCTAAAAGGGACGCAAGCTACGAATTCATTGCGGTTCCAAAATCAATTGAAGATGTCAGCTCAACAATCGTCACATAGCGGGCTGAGCCTTGAGGGAGTACGAGCCATCTATGGCATCCCGAAAGAGATTCACGATTCAGCTTACTCAAAGATGAGCTTGAAGACAAGAGAAATAGCAAAGCCTAAAAGAATTTCTGATACGCACAGAGTCTCTAGGATGAAAAAAAAGTATCGGCGTTATAGAGACGAGCTTCTTCCTTTGGAAGAATGCATATGTGCTATCTCGCGTCATTGTCCTCTCAAACCTAGCGAAGAACATGATTGTCGGAGCTTAGCTCCAACGTGGAAGGCTGGACATTACAAAGGCTGGCAACTTCCAGGGTATCATCTCAGTCTTCATCGATATATATTTTTGGCTGACCTCTTTCAAAGCCGTCTAATCGACACAGACATTTCAAAAGACTTCGACAAACTCGTTCACACAGCAACATACTTTGGTAAACTTGCTCATGACCTACAGAGCAGTGCCGCGGACTTACCGCTTATTCACCAATGGCTTCGAAAGTGGCTCAGTGACATGCGATGCCTTAGCACAAACCGCATAATTCTCGCCGAATCAAATATACTAGAGGTTATCTCAGACTTCTCTCGTTGGATCATCAGAAATAGCATCACTTACCGTCGTGTACCCGAAGACGTGCGAGGTGACTTGGAATGGCTCAAGAAAAAGTGGCGAAAGGGCGATTGGAATCTCTCAAATCCATTACGCGGAATTCATGTTGCCACCAACAGTATAAGAAGTCTCAATAAGGATTGGGATTTTTACAACCCGGATTGGAACCGCTTTGGCCATAATGATCTGATTTCGGGAGAGACTTGGCAATATCGGATTGTCATGATGCGTGATGGCGGACATGGCTCATCTGAAGCTGGAATCTCAGGTATAGCTGGCGAAGGAGCAACGTCCGTCGTCCTTAGCAGTCCTAAAACGCGCGACGAGTATGCGGACTGGGATCTGGGATACAAAATTGGATATGTCAGCACATCTGGCGCCAAAGACTCCCCAACAAGCTCCACCCAATTCCTCTTAGACAGCCATGAATGGTACTTGTCGAGGAATATCAACATTGAGGGAGAAGAGCATGAAGAAAGCGGACAAAAAGAAGAAACGGACGGTCGACCGGTGAGAGTTTTCCGGTCGTGGAAGCTCCCACCAAAGAATATGTGGCGTCCCAAAAATGGGTTTCGCTACGACGGGCTATACAACGTTACTGATAAGGAGCTGATTGACGAAGATAGAGCGTTGTACCGCTTCACCATGGAGCGACGGCCTAATCAGGGGAAGATCAGAGTTGATCAGCCGGACGACCAGACAATGCTACTTTGGTTTCAGTGTGACGCCGTTCAGAAAGCCGCAAAATATTCGGATGATCTTGACTGGCGCTCTTAACTTCAGATCGGCCATGCGAGTCAGTATGGTGAAGAGCATTCCGACATGCATGCTGAAAGAATAAGCGAGAGATGAGAGAAAGGTTATGGGTGGTTTTTTGTTTCTGTTGCAGTTTTTTTTCTTTCATCTCTCTTTAGCTAACATCCATTCTACCAAAGTGGAAGGGCGTGATTTTGGACTCTCATTTTATCTTCGCATCTCTTTTGTGCTTCAAAGGAAAGCGTCGCTTTACTCCTTCTTGACTCACCATTTCATGAAGACCCGGCAGGCGGGCTTTGCCACTATCATCACCATTTTCTTTTGCTGCTTTCAGCATGATCAATCAGGATCATTTGCTCTATTTTTGGCTGTCTTTGAACTTCTCAAAAATGCTTGGTGACCGAGCAAAAGTCTCGCTACAACTTTCTTCATTGGGCTGGCGTTGGAAACCTTCGATCTTGCTGTATCTTTGCTAAGTTAGCTTTAAAACCTCTCAATTCTCTTTAATGTTATCTTCGCTTCTCTTCTCTTTAGATTCAAAGTATTCTTGCAAGTTTTAAATATGAATGTTAGCGTTAGATAACTCGAAGCCGTAGTAACTAACCCTGCCTCCAGACTTTTGATGTTCAGGTCCGATGCCGTCTAGAGTGGCGGTGGAATCAGAGAGAAAGCAGGAGTGTGACGGCACTCCCCTAGCTTCTTCGATTACAGACGGATGCCATCTTCAACTTCTTATCTCCACCCACCGTTCATTCCATCGGGCATTCCGTTGGACATTCCATTGGACATTCCGTTGGACATTCCGTTGGACATTCCATTGAACATCTCACCGCACATTCCATCGCACATTTCTACCCTCCCACATTCCTGGTAATACTACACTCGGACCGTGCAGTGTCGCCCAGCACAACGGTACATGATGACGAAACGGTAAGTACTCTCAAGAGTCGGCCTCCCTGTTGCACATCATGCAAGCTCTTACGGGCGAACTGGCGGAATCCTGAGGCTGAGGTATCTCCAGTACATCCCACCCTGTTATACGAGCTCTAGCGCTAAAATCGAGCTGCGAGCATTTCAAGTCAAACTTGCAGAAGATCTATCGGTTCCGAGTTCGGCAAGAAGAGCTTCTCCACCTATCATCATCAGCATGCACATCATTCACCTCCAGTCCAGGATGGATCTCAACAGCTTTAGCACTCTTACTAGGCTTGTATCCCCTTCGTGATCTGATGTCTAAATTAGCGTATTTTGTCTGAATTAAGATTTCTTATAACGATCAACAGCGCTAATTGAGACATTTTGCACCCCGGTCGGATTATGGAGGGGATACGCTACTTACTACGGTATCAGGCATAAGTAATGTATGTGGGGCACTAGTAAAGTCGAAGAAAACGCCCAGCTTATAGATATCCCTGCTGCTCTTGTACGATATCTGTCAAACAGCCTATGCCTCAGGGCGTCCATTGGTCAGGGTTTCAGCTAGCCTGCGCCCTATCCAACGCCCTGTCCAACAAGGCTATTTTGAGCGTTTTCTTGAGTATATAACACTCATTCAATGCCCCATTCTATATAGATTTAGACAGTCAATTCAATCTATTCTACAGACACTTCTGAGCTATTTAGGCTAATTTGTCTGACAGTTATGAGCTCGGTTGTCATCAATGCGCACAATTCTACGCACGCTAACCATTCTCACACGAAAAAAGACCACCCTTTGTCACGAAGAGTTCAAATCCGCTTGATGATGGCGATCAGCCTTAGATCTGGATGCACGTCTGCAAACCTAAAAAGTGATTACAGGATATTCATGAACTCTCTATCGACAGTTCCTGAGGGGGTGTGTCAAACATAAATACGTGGTTAGTGGCCAACTGTGGCCGCGGTCCTTTTGATCTGACAATATCCCTGTCGCTATCCGAAGCATTCTTGTATACTAAATACTAAATAGGCAAGGTCTGAATTAGGCGCTTTGTGGTGTTGTATCTTTACATAGCGTTACTAAAGTAACAACAACTTGCCGCAGACGACCATAAAGCCACCAGTATAGCTCGATATTACCGCTTCCTAAATTGGAATAGACAGCTTAAAAGCATACCTTGTGCTGTCAAGCACCTTTTGTATGATCTAATATAGATCTTGTTAGCCTCCAGCTCCTCCTTGATCACGCTAGAACCTCTACTTACCTCATCTTCCTAAGGCAATGATCCCAGCCTCTCTACCAAGTGACGACGAAACACAGTGTGCAATAAAGCTGCTGACCCGCTGGTGCCAACCATATTGCCAACTTGTTGACTAAGCAAGAACAGACTGACCATCAATGCCATACGTTCTTTAGGAGCTCCCAGCGTCAGCGCCACGAACTGGGTTGAGTTCACGATTCCAACGCCAAGGCTAGTGAATATGATATACAGTGATTCCCAGACATTGATGGGACCTTGCCAGTGGAGCGCCATGAGAGCAAAGACAGAGACCGATTGAGGCAAGGGTTTTGTAGCGTTTTGTCCTTGTTGATAATCAGTCAGCTTTGGGTCAGTAAAGATCTCAGTCGATAATGAGAGGGATGCCAGTGGTAAGTTGGAACGACGTAGACGTGGATTTACCTCTCGATGATCCTTCCGGCCGTGAGAGCGCCGATTGTGTTACCGACCGCCACTGGGGCCAGATGGAGAGCAGCTATAAGGTTTGAAGCTCCCTCTGTGCGGGCGAAGTACGATGCAGCGTTAGACACGATCTTTCATCATTTAGCTCAGGCAGTTTCGAGTCATTTGGGAATACTAACCGAGAATTGAGCGAACAGCAGCAGAAACTGTATCAGCATCTGGGCGCCCAATGTCCCCTTCAAAAGTTCGAGAGGGACCAAAGGTGTCTTTGCGTAAAACTTCTCGATGAGAATGAGAGCTATCGCCGAGACGAGAAAGACAGCAATCAAGAAGCTAGTCAACATTACTGCAATGCAGCTGTGCCAGCCCAATCAACTGACCGCGTTTTCTTTGCTGGCCTACCACTAGCACTATCACCTGGTTGTTCATGATCGTGCTTATCCCGTCGAGAGGTAATCGAGAGTCATGTCACAAACACCCAACACACAATAGCGATAGGTATTTGTCCGATAAAGGACCTGTCTATTGTTGGCAATCGCAGAAATGTCA
>JAABUK010006531.1_pt1 | contig 17345 bp, 19 predicted proteins | sample 5559141 | NCBI WGS metagenome assembly JAABUK01 (sample SAMN10711869, study PRJNA513367) | rock metagenome | isolation source: Antarctica rocks | place: Antarctica: Victoria Land, Pudding Butte nord | collected 2016-01-03 | reverse complement strand
ACCTTTGCCACCTTCCCCTCCATGATAGACATCGCCAACCAGGTGACCCAGCAGAATGCGCACAAGACGGCATGGTGTGAGCCCTACATTGCTGCCATTGTGGGGCCCTACAGCAAGAAACTGCCCACCTGCCAGTCCAGCATCACCTGGTTCTATGTCAACCACCCCTCAGGCCGCATCCCTGCTGAAGATGAGAACCCCTTGCAGGCTGGCTGCACCCCCATGCAATTACAGGTGAACCCCCCCCCCCCCCCCCAAAAGCCAAAAAAGAAAACTCCCCACTTTTTGGCATCAATCTTATGAGAAGCACTTTTGCATACTGGGCTGCCCATAGGTTACAGCCATCACTGCTTGAGCAATAGTTACGCATCCAGTTGCACTGCTTGAGCATGCATACTTCTGTCGCACTGTCCTTGTCATGAGGGCCGTCATGACCTTGATTATGACTGTCTCCAGGCTTTTCATGTGCAGAAGCCAGGGTCTTCTGCTGTCCTGCTAGATTTTGGTGCAATCTTGATGCTATCTTCAGACGAAGGTGGTAGTAGTTTTGCAATCGCCAAACTCAGATGCAGAGCTGCTAGGTCTTGCTTTATTCCCCCCTCCCCCTCCTTGCACCCGTTGCCCCTCGCTGTTCAGTTACAAGGGGTGCTTGGCTCCTGATACACCACTGTAACAGCACACAGTCAACCTGAGCTTTGTCCTTTGCAACTTGTGACTTGGGAACACCAGGAGTACGTCTCCACAATGTGGACTGCTCATACAGGTTGTGACACTGCAAGAGCCAGGTTTGGATGCAGCCCTCTTGGGCCCCGGGCCGACCCCCATGCTCGATGAGCTGGAGGCCCTGGCCCAGCGGTATGCTGAGGAGCGTACCAGGGCAGAATTGGGACAGCCCTGGCGGCAGGGCCTTTCCAAGCTACACAAACTGATGGCCTCTCTAGAGGCTTGGCTGGGCTACTGTCCTGCAAAGCAGCGGCGCCAGTTCTTGCAGAGCTTGCAGCCTGTGGTGCAAGCTGCTTGGGGCTTGCAGGCCCCCCCACAGGTCAGCTGCACACTGCAAACCTCAATCTAAGCTTTGGGTATAGTATAAGCTTAGTGTTCTCTTTGTTCTGAACTGTCGGCAGAACCTGTCTCCAAAAAGAATCGGGATCTGGTGGATAGGGTTAACAACAAAAGTCAGACTTGGTATTGCTGGAGGTTCAGTGGCATGGCTGTGCATGCCTGACCAGGACGATTTCAGATCTTGGCAGGCATACCTGTAGTTCGGTTTCCTATTACCCATGCATAACCCAGTTACATCAACTTCCAGCAACATTGATTCTGTACAGGAATCTGGTGACAAAGCACCAGCAGGGGATATGCAAATAAGCGCATGGCCCTTCAATGAAATGATCACATCCACTGACACGTTCATCATCCTCCAGCTGGTATGTAGCTTCATGTATCATGCATGAGCAGATGCAAGGGACCGCTTATCATATCCACAGGATCTCACAACTGGTAGTGTATGCAGGGGGACTTGCCAGCAGGCAAAGCATGGGGAGCGCACAGCAGGGCAGAAGAGGAGGAAGAGATCAGCGATGCCAGTGCTGGCAGACCAAGGCCATCTGCTCCAGGTGCGTCCTATTGCCACTCCTTTTGCTTTGTCTGATTTCCAAGCACTACCAGTAACCATCCCAAGGTTGCTGCGGGCGATTACATCCCTGTTTTGAAGGCAGCTTCCAGCGTAGCCTGCTTGTGTATGTCATGTCCCTACTGTGCTGCCTGAAGTAAACCAGTCTGGTCCTGCCGTACATACCCCTAGCATTTGCTAGAACATCCTGTTGTTTTTGTTGAATGTTTTTGTTGTTGTCATTGTTGTTATCACTATTCCTGTCACTGTCATTATTATTATTATTACTGTTACTGTCATTGTTATTATTATTCTTACTATTATTATTATCACCATTGTTATTGTTAACCAATTGTTAATCATACAATACTATTATTATGTCCCCATTAAGATTGTCCTGCAGCCCTGTTTTGCTTGCTAGAGCCTTCCCATCCAAACTGCTCAGAGACAGTTTGTCGCTGTCTGTATGTGTGTTTTTGTCAACATGACATCTGCAGTGTGCATTCAAGGCCTGATGTGTTTTTGCATGCCGTGTAGGCCACAACAGTCACCACGTTCATCAAAATGGAGGACCAGCATACAGAGGGCACCAGAGAGACTATGCTCACAATGATGATGAAGCAAGTGCTGCCACAGAGGGTGTGACTGAAGAAGAATATGCTGACTCAGCATCAGATCCTCATGGCCCACATGAACAGGCAGTGCCTACCTTGCATCACAACATGCACACCACACACAGTCACTATGCACCGTCAACTGAGCAGGACAGTTACGAAGAAGAACACGAGGACACCTCGTCAGAAGGAACTCGGTAGACTTTGCAGCTGATCTGTCTATACGTCTTCGATCATGGGTTTAAGAAGCAACTGGGCTGTCATCAAATGGCCCTGGAGTCCTGTTTTAGCACCTCCTCAGCATTGATGGCAATTTGTTGTTGGTTTGAAGCAAGTAAGCTTGGCATTGCAGCTGTTTGAAGACTGTGTCAGCGTCCATGAGCAAGCATTTTGCCAAGGTCTTGGTATACATGAGCCCCTACCCCTAGCAGCACTTGCTTCACTCAATAGTGGTGGGCAGAGAAGAGTACATACCTCGTTCTAGTCTCTTGTTGAGGTGTCACAAGTCAACAAAATGGTTTGAGAAGGCTGTGCTGAGGCTTTGACAACTGACATGGTCTTGCTTGCTTACTAAATCCTTACCAGGTGGTTGGTTAAACTATGGGGTGGGTTGGTGTTCATCTTGTGTCTAGCTGTTCATTGCTAAGTAAATTTTGGCTGTTTGAGGTCAACCTGCTGTGTTCACATCGACATTCTACGCGGTTCAATCTGCCAGCTTCTGGTCTGTGCCCCAAATACTCACGTCTAACAGGAAAATCTGATGTAACAGGCAATTCCCCTGCTGCAAGCTTGCACTGCATGCATTGAACTCGAAGTCCTCTGAGCACGTTGTATGCAGCCTGAGTCGACTGGAAGCACTAAATGCGGTTCTAGTCACGTACGTCTCAGCAAATGAACCGTAGGCAAAACATACACACCCTGACACACTAGTGTTGAACCGTGAACCCCAGCCCCTCAACATACAGGTAAGCCTTTTTGCTGATAAAAGGTATGACCAACTGGAAGGATCATGGATCAAACGGCAATTGCTTTGCCTGCATTTCATTCACTCATCTCAGCCTGTCCTGTCATGCGTTTCCAGACAAACTCGTTGAAAATATGTGGAGCAAGCCCCTCGTTTTCACTCTTAACGTCAAACAGAAAGTATATTTCAACAAGGTAGCCATAAATTTGAGCTGCGCACTGCGTAGGCAAATAACTAGAGTCTGTGATGGCCAGCCTAAACCAGGTGATAGCCATCTGCACCAGTTGTCCCATGTGACAACTGCCTTGCTTGAGGTCGGAAAGCAAATGGATGTAAGCAATAGGCCTACCAAGAGATGGTATGCCTGGTCTGAGCGCATGCTGAGAAAGACTGGAGACAGACGTACCTATGAAGATCTGACAAGTCAACAACTTCTAAGCCTGTCCCAAGCAATTGAGCAACCATTAAATGTATAGCAAAAACTACGGTGACCCCCAGGGACACATTGCTGTGCAGTCCCAACCCACAGACAGCGGACTTCTCATTGCTTCATTCGATGAGAGTGTGAGATGCGCTGCTGCTTCTGGTCCCACGCCTCTTGCAACTCAACAAGGCGCTGTCAAGGTACAAATCCTCAGTTGGCAGGGCCAGTTTGCTTTCTGTCTGTGCTGTTTGCCATTCAGACAGCCTTGCACAGTGGCAGCGCTAAAACATCAAGTGCTTAGCCTCGACTGGCCAACATTTGCCCTTGCAGAAACATCAAATTGCGCTGTGGCACCAGCATACAGCATAGTATTGGCTGTAGCTGTGGAGAAGCTGCCAGCATTTGCGTCAATGACACTTCCAAATCTGGAAGGTGGTTTGTGGACACCATGAGCATGAGGAATTCCGCCCGGCCCAACAGATCCTTTTCTTCTGCCACCAGCAGGGGTGGGGCTGGTCGGAGCAGCCCCAACTGCCATGGCAGGGCGCTGCCGGTGACATTCCCGCCGGAACTCGACCTCAATCTCAGTCAAGATTGCAACAAGCTGCTGAAAACTTGGTCTGCACAGCATTCATCAGTTGCTTTTGGCACTGTTCAGACACTACAGAAGCAAAAGCTGCATGTTGTGTGACAGCTTCATAGTGACACTTTGTCTATGTATAGAGAGCATATATGCAAGGTTTACCGCAGCAACTGGCCGGCAAAGTACACACAGACTGCAGCACTCTGTAGAGAGAGGAAGTCTGCGGCAGTTTCAGAACAAAACACGCACAATTGTTTGTGATCCTTTTTATACGCAATACCTGTCTTCAGGATTCTGAGCCCAGCACTGCTTGGCCAGCTTCTGGTAGGGCAGAGGGCAGGTGTCGTTGAAATGGGGCCGTAAGCTGCCATCACACACACCCACACATATCTGCGCCTCCATTAGGCCCTCATACGCTGACTCACAGTAGAACATCTCCCACACTGCGCCACCAAGCAAACATCTGAGCGCCGACCGTAAGTTGCACCACAGCACCTTGCCTTGGCACCCATCTTACTGACTGCCCTTTTTACAACCACTATGTGTCATGACTCCTTGCAGAGTTTTGTTAGGTGTGGCTGAAGCTAAGTCAAGATGTGGCTGGGGTGCACTGCAGGTGAAAGCATGACAGCATACAAGCCACAGCCTGATTTCCACAGGGTCTTGGACGCATTGTCACATACATTTGTTCTGGCGGCATTGTCACAGACATAGCTTTTGCCAGGACTGTCATACGCACGGCTTTTGCCAGCATTGTCACAGACAGGGCTTTTGCCAGCATTGGCATGGGCAAGGCTTTTGCCAGCATTGTCAAAAGCTGGCTTTCGGCAATGTTGCCACAGAGAGGGATTTTGGCAGCAACATCTTGGACTGGATTCAAGCAGGGCACTAATCTGCCAATTGGTCAAGCACAATGCTCATGCAACCAGGGGTTGTCAATAAGCAGTGCTACAGTACAGGTCCTTCGGCGCCCACAAGACTTACTCATGATGCCATAGGCGTACACATCCCCAGGCTTGGTCAAGCGGCAGTCTCTGAAGATCTCTGGGGCTGTGTACATGATGGTGCCCACATGATTGCCTGCCGGCACATCTTCTTCACTCTCTTGCAGGGGTCTGCTCAGCCCTGCACTTGCCAGCAAGGATACACCACCAATGACACAGCATAGTCATGTATCATTGCAGTCCGTGCGACCGCTTGAAAGACAGGTGATTGACGCAGAGTTTGCAACTGCCGGTAGCCCCACTGCACAAGCATGAACCAGACCCAGCAGCGTGGAATCGCTTAGGGCTTGCTATGCTGTGAGCATCATGGCAGGCTTTCTTGCATGTCTTTTGGCTAGTCCCAGTACACATCAGCTCATTAGGAGTGTTCTTTTGGCTAGTCCCAGTACACATTGGCATGTTAAGAGTGATATTTTGGCTTGTCCCAGTACACATCAGCCTGTGAGGACTGTTCTGTGGTGCTTGCTCAATGTTCACATGCCTTGTGCAACCAATCTCTTGCACATGCTACACTGGCCTGCACAGCATGCGATGCAGAGGGACTTGCACATACCAAAGTCTGACACCTTGGCAACATAACCCCTGCGGTCAACCCTGTGGGTCTTCAGCAACACATTGCCCAACTTGAGGTCCCCGTGAATGATGCCAAAGCTGTGTATGTAGTCCATGCCTTTGGCTATCTCCTGCGCTGTCCTCAGCAGTGCCCTCTGCAGTCATGAACAGAGACTGGCATATCAGACGGCGTCTTCTAGACAATGCTGACAATGTCAGTGAAACCAGGGGTACAGTCAGCCTCCATCGTTGCTGTCAATGTGAGGATGCTCAGAGGAAGAATGTATTGGTGAAGGGGAAGGCTAATTAAGCAGTCAAGGCGTGCCAATGCCTGGCAGCTAGGTCACAGATGTGAGCCACTTGCAAAGCAATGCATGCAATGCAATGCCTGTGACCATGAACTTTCACCAAGTCACTGCGCCTGTGCAAGCTGCCAAAGAATGCAAGGTTACCGGTGACACGCATGTGAGCAAAGCTCAAATGGCACCGTGCAGAGCTGCAGCATGCCGAGGTCTGAGCTGGCGAGTGCACAGACCACTGCAGAACCAGATGGAAGAGTGAAAGTGTCATCAAGGCGATGACGTGGCTCACATAGGTAGTGTGGTAGCTCCATTTGCCATGGGGCTTGAAGGCTTTCTTGTTGACAGCCCTCATCAGAGACCCCAGGTCACAGAACTCCATCACCACCACTATCACTGTATCCTGACCCTGCACTCACGTAACATACCACTGTCATATGCTTCATCAGAAGACAACTGGTTCTCTTTTGCACTGACATCTTTGCATTGTTTGCTATATTTCTGATTTTGACTGCACTCACACCAGCATAGCAGGATGCATATCACATCCTTCTAAAGCAAATCAAAAACAATTGAGCTGGTTTTGAGCTGCCTGTGAACTGCACAGCAGTGGTTGTGACAATTCCACATGAGTTCAAGCAGTGCTCACCACAGTCCTGAACATTTATCACTATGCTGCCTGGAAAAGCAACTGCAACGTTGGGACATTGTGCATGACTGATTCATGAAGTAGCCAATGTCATGCTGTTTACACCCTGCATCAGGAGCTACCCTGCATGTTTTCACAACAATATGCTGCTGAAGACTTTCTGTGCTTTTGTGCCATCTCAGGCACAACACTGCATGACCACAGTGCACACGGGGTGCAATGCAGTGTAACACCATTTTGTACCTTGAGGTCATTGTCATCCATGTCGAACACATTTGGCCTGTCCTTGTTGCGATGTGCTGCTGGGGATCCAAAACCCTCCTCAGAGTTGAAGGACGTGAACGATGCTGCACTTGTCTCTATGTGCATCCTGTCCAAGTCATACTGAGATACGTTGCAAGAGGACAGCTCACGCCGTAAGCCCAGGGTGTTGCCTCTGCACCAGCATGCACATGTGCACTGTCAGCAGCAATACGCATCTGAGTTCTTGCGGATTCTGTGGGGCAAAAATGCAAAGCTTGATGCCAAACGGCTACCAGGAGATAGAAAGGTGTAGCTCATGGGTGGCCATACCATCAGACAGGTACAGCCCATAGGTGGCAAGTCTGTGCTGTTGCATCAAGCAGTCCACAGACTTACAACAGGAGGGATACAAAAGTTGTTTCAGATCCTGCTGCAAGAGGCATGTATGAATGTTGAACATGCAAGCTTGTACAGCATTCGCAATCTTTATCACTATCAAGCACATTGGTGTTGCATATAGTTGGTGTAACAGCATTTCTTCGTTCCACCCTTTGTTGTGTGCATGTCGTCCCATGCTGTGTGTTACCTGCGTGTCTCTTGTGAGTGCACCCGGGATGTGGTGCGTGAGGCCCCTGATGTAGATGAGTCACCATTGGAGCCCACTGCAGTCACACTCGCGAAATGTGAGCTGCTACCCCCAAAGCTACCTGTACATGCGCTTTGGTGATGTCAAGATCACTGTGTCAAGCTGATTGTCCTGTGCAGAGTGCCAATCACATTGTACTTGAGCAAACATGTTGTGGCTTTGCCTCTACTTTGCTACCCAAACTTGCTGTTGCACTACAGATCCTCAGAAGTTTCCTTGGAAAACAAAGTCATGCAGTAGAACATCACCTGTCTGACAGGCTTCCTTCTCACACACAGACCCAGTCTCTGATAAGCGCAATCTGGTCCTAGCTGCTGTTGGCGGTGCTTGACTTTGAGTTATCTTGGCGTCAGATGTACCTTCATCACTGCTGTCGCCTTTCCCACTGCTAGGGCCAGGGGGGCTGAGTTGCTGACTAGCCCTTGAACCACTGTCGTCCCCATCTGGGACCTCAGACAAGCTCTTCAGACCAGACATCTGATAAGACAAATTTCGTCTCACAGGTTTGCTTGGTGATAAAGGAAAGTGTGGCAGTAGCTGAGCCAGACGTTTTTGGAGATGAGGGTCATCCAGATCCAAGCTGTTCTTGGGAGTGGGATCTGTGCAGTCAAGCAACGTGTGACCTGGCTCGTGCTTGAAGCTGTCTGCTGTCACAAACCCCTTTGCTGTTGTCTGTGGGCTGAGAGGGATTGCTGTCAGAGGGTGGTATGGCAACGTAGGAGACGAGTTGAGACTGCTGGAGCTGGATCGAGGTAGAATGATCTCAGCGACTTCTGTCTGCCTCTGCAATGCAAGTCCCGCGTACACAGGTGACCCGGCATCTTCCTCTATGCAGAAAGCTGTAAGCAGCGGGGGCGGCGGGGCCCTGGATGGCCGCTCATCCGCAGGTGCAGCCGGACTCACATATTGTTGCGCGGCGGCGAAGAAAGGAGAAGCGACAGTCCTGTGGCCCCGCGTGACATCCCCTGCTACACTTCCCGAGCTTGAATGAGGTGGCCCAGCATCTCCACCGGGTTCCTGCAGATCCAGGCTGCCCCGCTGTGATCTGTGCTCTGACCCGCTTGGGGAAGCGGTCCTGCCGCTGTTACTTGTTGGGCTGTCTGTGCGCGCTTGCTCAGTTTGATGCGTCACCTCAGCAATGATCCGGGGGTCAGCAATGGGCGCTGACTCGGTGTTGCCCAGCGGGTTGATCAAAGCCGAGGATGCAATCTGCAGCTGCAGCAGCTCTTGCTCCCAACTGCAGCCATTGCCTTGTGATGACGCTTCTGAAGACCCAGCATCTGTAAGTATGGACAGTCTGCTCCGCTCTCTCAGTAGCCTTCCCCTGGGTGGGCCCATATTCGTAGATGCTGACCGCCTCACGCGTGGCCTAGCCTGGCCTGGCCTGTTCTGCTCAAAGGAGCTGCAAGTATAAAACTGTCATGAGCACATCTTGAGTGTTCCAGTGCATGCACAGATGCTGCCAACACTCCTGCTACAGCATTGAAGCTTGAAGACTACATGTGACAAGAACAGAACAGGGTGAACACAGCAGGCTACCAATTGAGTCTTGTTTGGCGACATTGTATGTCAGGATGACATGCAACTTGTGTTGGCTATGCTATCAGTTATGCTCCACATTGATTGTGCATTCTGACAGAACACAGTGTGTTCTTTCTGCAGCACAACAAAGCTCTACATTCAGCCACGAGCTCTGTCATCCTTGAAATTGCCTTGCCATGCATCGCCATACACAGTACAGATGCTTTGTGTGGCACACGCAACGCAAGCTCATGACCAAATTTTCAGCCCAGAGTTTTGTACCTGCGTCCATGTGAGAAGAGTTCGCCAGAGACACCACCCGAGTACTCCATCCGGCCTGGCCCTAAGCTACTCCTGCGATGCCGAGGTGCATGTCCAGTCAGCAGATCAGGCCCCATACTGCTTCTGCGGTTTCGCGCTCTGTGGGGGCCCTCAGAAATCTCCCTGGCAGTGGGCGTGGACCCCCCTCTGGGTGTTGCAGACAAGTCATCCTGGCTGTTTGCCCCTTGCAATGCCCTCTGGAGTAGGTCACGCTGTGAGTCAGGACCCTGTACATAGATATGCCTGCTTTAGTTAATTTTGATATTGAGTATGTAACATATGATGCGCACAGAGTGTCCTTTGCTTGCCAACAATTGCGGTGGCCAACATGTGACTGGCAAGTTGACAGGCCACCAGCACCATGCAGCAGCATCAATTTCAGTCAAAACCAACAACAGCAAACACTGCATTAAGGTCGCCTGCAGTGATGTTACCAGCACTAAACAGCCTGATGGCTTGTAGCACACAGAAAATGACAGACCTGCTGCGCTGCTGCAGATGTGGAGCCGTCCAGAACTGTCCAAGCGTACGTCTGCACCTGAACATATTCATTGTGATGCTGTCAAGTCACAAGCCAACAGATGTGCGAACAAGTCTGTGGTAGTGACAAAGCGGCGGCTGCAACTCTTATGTGCAGTTTGACTGCCGCATCATGTCTACAAACCCACTTGTGCACAGAAAGCAACAGAGGTGCATGCAAGCAATGTTGTGATCTAGCAAGCAATTGTTTTGCATGCAACCTGTTGCAAAGTTGCTTACAGACTCAGAAACTTTGCTATTTTGCCAAGCCAATGGTATGCGGAAACATGCAAAAAAAATCAGCCACAAATCTGCAGGTACTGTACTGTAATAACCTTGCAAACTGATGGCAGCTATTGTGGATGTATGAATGGATGAACTCAATGTTTGGTACAGCTCTGAAGTGCTCAGTCAGCTCACCACGTTGGGGTGGGACATCTTCTTACTGAGGACCACCTCTCTGATAGCCCCTTCGATGCTATCAGCATCTTGTATGTTACACACTGCATACTTGACTGCCACTGGAGCTCCCCGCCAGGTGCCCTTGTACACTGCCCCAAACCCACCCTTGCCAATCTGCTCTGCTAGATCAATCTCATCCATTGAAACCTACAGGTGCAAGCACTTTTGAGTGTTGAGTGGCCATCTGTGTGACACTGCACACGAGACTTGACATCACATGAAAATGTAACTATTTGGTGAATCGCCCTGTGGCCATGCAAAGACAGTTGATGAGCCTTGGAGCAAAGCTCATGACACCAAGCAGAAGATGCATGACACGCATGCACAGATGTGCTCTTCACTGCATCTGCAGGTTGCTTGCATCCAGCTGTCATGCCCGACACTTGGTTTGCAGACTCTGCAGAGATCTGACCTCTATATTAGGGTTGATTGTACAGGCATCAATCACTGGCCTGTTGGCGAGACCATCAGAGTTCATGACAGGCATGGACATAAGGCGGTTGATGAAGGGTCTTGCATCAGCTTCCTCAAGAAACACTGAGATAGCTGAGGCTGTTCTGTAAATATCACCCAGCTCAATGGAGGCTGTCCTGCCAAAATTGTGGGCAGCAATGCCGGCATTGGATACTGCCTGCACCAAATATTGGGCTGCTGTCAGCTGCTTTGGACCTGATGTCATGCAGCAAGGCGCTGCTCAAGGTTACAGTTCGTTGTCTGCATGAGCACTTAGCTAAATCCACTGGCAATGTGCAATTTGCATTGGCATGACTCTATCATGCCACTCTTGCAGTATGAACAGATGTGTGGGTAGGGTATAAAAGTCCTCAATTCTGCTGTACGTTGAGCGTGTGAGACCAGATTACCCCATTGCTCTCCACAGATTGGGTGGTGCTGGCGCTGATTGCAATGCGCTGTTTGCCATCTGCAGTTGTCTTAGTCTGAATCTGCTTAGTCTCAAAAGGGGTCACCAAGACTTCGTCTAGCTCTGAGCTGCGCAGTGTCATGCAACATGGCAGCTTGTGTTGGTACTTGCTGAGACAGAACCCGCCAGCCACACCTGCAATTGCACTTTACATTGAGGGGCATGAGAGCGCGTGCTTGCATTGAGGAGAAGACATGAGCATTTTCATGCCGCAGAGGCTATGGTTCTGACAGATACAGAGGTGGAAGCACTTGACAAGCATAGCTACTGCTTTTGGAAGCTTGCAGTCTTTGAAAACCGTGGCAGAGCCGTTGGCCGGGTGGGGTTTAGGTTTGCGGATGCTTACCCAAAATGAACAGCACCGCAGACAAGACTGCAAGAGTTGCAATCACCGCAACTACGACTGTCATGCGAGTTAGGCACGGATCCGGAAGACCAGCCCCCAAAGCCCTTCTCTGCTTATGGAAGCTCCACCTTTTTTCGGCTGATGCTCAGCGTTTGTCCTCTGCGCTCAATGCTGTGCGATTTTAGGTACCCAGATGCTGAATCTTTACACCAAAGTCAGCTGCAGGTCTGAGCAAGCTGTGTGTGACTACTGCGCACTGATCTGCTCAGAAAAATTTGCTGGATTGCCTGGACCATATTTCCAGGCTCTGTGGCGATATCAAACTGCCGACCACTTTTTACATGTGATCACGTGCCTGCATGTATTTGTCTGCTGCTAGAGGTCTTAGCGAGAGCTTGCCGTGCTTGAGACGCAGAAAAGGTGGCGCGCTGGTAGATTTGCGGCATGTAAACGAGCGAGCGAAGCTTGCGCTCAGCACCGAGCTGACAGCTATCAGGGGAGCGTAAAACGGCGTGTCACGTCAATTCTGCTGTGCTACAAATTTTCCTGCCTTGAAAGGGGCGCAGCGGGCCCAACGTAAGATGCTGAGGAGCATGCTCTTGTCAGCGCAGTCTGGAGGTTGCTGCAACTTTTGCCACAGCTCAGGCCTGCATGCAATATCTTAGTTCCATTTGGAAACGTGGACATGGCCTGCCCATGCTCCGTGCCAACGCCCTTATACACGTAAATGCTTTGACACCGAGTCAGTACACATTTTGCCAGGGATGTGGTCCGGACTCTGACCTCTGCATGTGACGACACAGTTGACTGGTGAGCTAAATACAAACGCAACCCAGGTCTGACGCAAGCAGGACCCTTTCTGAGTCTTCCATAGCTGATGCACAATAGCCCCGTCTGGTCGATTTCCTCGATTCATAAGCAAAGGTGACCGAACAGCCACTGAGCGCCTGACTTGCTCAAGCAAAAGCATACAGAGAGTCAACGGCAGAGTCTGCAAGTATGCCAAGGGACGCAAGCTCTCATGGCAACATGCTACGGCAGATTTCCGGTAGCAGTGTCGCTGAAGGTGCTGAGGTGCGCAGCATGAGCTTTTCAACTGCTCAGTGTTGTCGGCATGCACAGCCCCTGGTCGTCAATACAGGACACCCATTTAGGTCAAGCTTAACTGGCTGTATTTAATCGTCCAATTGGCATGCTGCAATCGTAGGTGTTCTGACAATCTGACAAACTGCACAGCCTTCCAATACCATCTGCTTCTGCAGGATGAGGATTTAGCACTTGCCAAGGTTCTGCAGGAGCAGGAACAGATGTTTCTCAGGCTGAGGCGAGTTCATCAGCTGGCTACTTGCTGCTGTTGGGAGGCCCAGCACGTTGTTGGCCTAACAGACGCAAGTCTGCTTGCAGGGGCAGTTTCCAAAGAAGTCAAGCCACTGCCCACGCCGCACCTAGTCAAGATGCCGTGTCCACAAGCAGCACTGACAGCATACCGGCATCCATGGTCAACAGATTTCAGGCGTTGCAGAGCAACACAGCATCTGGTAGCACTGCTTCAGACACTGATGCTGCAACTACACCTAGTGAGGGCAGCGACCATGATGCAGACATGGAATTTGCCAGGAGATTGCAGGAAGAAGAAGACAGGATTCACTATCAGCGCATGCTTCAGATGGCAGGCATCGGTGAGACAATCACATACATGGGGCAGTACACAGGCATGTCATGTCGTTTTGTCCTGTTTCAAGCCATCCTCAGCTCATGAGAGCTTGTGCTTGAGAGCTATGTAGAGCGCTGCAAAGGGAAACTGTGCGACAACAGCCTGGTTGTGCTTGGGATTGCACAAAGCTTGAGCATGCAATCGTAGTCCTGCCTGCTGTACCCTGAACTTCAAGGAGCGTACAAACAATATACTGTGTGACATTTGAGCTTCTGTGAGACCCTGCTTGGCAAACAGCCCCACAGACATACAGGCACTCTGCCACTGCTTTTCCCATCACATCCAAAGCATTTTCCATCCACGTCACAAATAGGGCGCACAGACAATTTTGAATATGCAGGCACAGCTGAGGAGGACCCATACCTGTCAGATGATTCTGTGGACCCTGATGACATGTCTTATGAGGTAGTTAATGGCATATAATCTTGTCACCTGTGTCAGCCTGAATCACAAGGTCGGAGTACAAGGCTTGACTGTGAACTCAGGATACCTATGGCAGCTGTGCAGCCTGTAGGGCAGTGACAGGCATCATGCTCACAGCAACCTTCCAACCTTTCCTGCTGCAAGCACAAGCCCTGGGCCTGTATGCATGTGAACGCACTTGGATGCAGCTGTTGTTGCATCTAAACGTGTATGTGGGTTCGTGCGCCTGATGGTATGTCGGTGCATAAAGACTGCGCCGACCATGACACTATTGGAAGAAGGAGGGCACAGCCAGTGCCCAAAGTTGCACGTTGCAGAAATGCTGGCGTGCCAAAAAATGGCATGCTCTGGCAAGTATATAATCAGCCCCTAGCAGATGGCATGCTCTGGCAAGTACCTAATCAGCATGTGCAGTACACCAGCCAGAGGACGTCATTTGAAGCAGCTTGTGAAGAGTGGGTTTAGGGCTAGTGATGTGTATTGTATAATGCCTCAGATACGTCTTTGATTGCGGTACATGGGCATATAATCCAGGAAAAATTGTAAATGGTGTGTGTGTGTGTGTAGCAACTGCAAGCTCTGGGAGACACAGTGGGGGTGGTGAGCAGAGGGGCGGCCCACAACATCATGGACAGCTTGTGCAAGACCGCATATGCACAGCACAAGCCTGACCACAGCCAGGAGACCGGCACAGAGCAGTGAGTTGATTGCAGCTGATGCCTGTGCATCACTTGTAAATGTGATCTGACTGTGTGAGCTACTATTGGCATCTGTACACCAGAACTAGTCGCATCTTGCCAGCTTTGCCTTGAAGTATGAGACTGTTCATGTCTTCGATTTGACATACCCTGTGGCCTGCTGTCCTGCTTCAAGTTCTGCAGTTGTAAAAGTGACTTGAAGAGTTGCTGCAAACACATTGCACATATACTCATACCCATGCAACCTGAAGAGCAAAGCTTGCATGCCAGTTGAAGCGTGCAATGCAGAGTTTTGCCCAATGAAACGGTAACACAATCTGTATATGTAGGTGCACGATTTGTTGCATGGAGTTTGAGGGAGCTGATGAGGTTTGTGTGTTGGAGTGCAACCACTGCTACCATACAGACTGCATTGCCCAATGGCTCAGGCACAGCAAGGTGATCCCCTGCTTGGTGTCTTGAATTTAGCATCGGCCTTATAATTTAAGCACACTTTGACTGGAGCAACATGTTACTGGTGGCTATGCCATGCTGCAAGCAAGAGCCATGTGTGCATACACTTTGCCATTGTGCCTGTAGAGAATATGCAGTGCATGCATATCGTCCCATACTAGTTTGTGCTCTACTGTGCGTCACCAGACGTACTGTGCACGTTATGCGCAGTTCAGCTCGGACAATCTGGTGTGTCTGAGCGTCGGTGTCAATGAATCAGCTTTGACTCTTGACAGGCATGTCTTCAGCAGCATTTTGTGTCGTAATGCAGGTGTGCCCTATCTGCCACAAGGAAGTGACACCCACAGGAGCTGTACAGGCAATTGTGCCAGTCAAGCCTTCCAGTGCTCACCGGCTGCACAAAAAAGCTGTCAGCAAAGCCTGATGCACCTACTTCCAATGTGATTTTTAATGCGCATGAGGTTGAGACACTTCTGTGCATGCACGTTTCTTGCAAGCAAGTCAACTTCATGGGCTGCCTGCATGCAGTTGTGATCTTGCCAACTGACTTGGGTTTGTGTAAGCATTATCTATGGTTGCTACTGGATTGCTGCCAACATTTTGACAGCTCACAGGGCATGCTTCCAGACATCCTGAGGCTTTCAGCATCAGACATTGTTACAAATCCGACATAGCTGCCATCTTGCCATTAGTCTGTCTCAGCTCCCCTACTGCCAAATTTAGTGTTGGCTCTGCTGCCCATTGCACAAGGTATTTGTGCTTTTGCATGTTGCTGAGCCATGTAAGCATCCTGTTGATGTAGTACATGTATGCCCTTCTGCATACTGGCTTGCTCATCAGCTTCATAGCTCCAGATTGCCGAGTTTAGCCTCAGCTTGCTGTATAGTCTTGCTTTGCTGCAATAACATACCTATGAGCTTAACAAACACAACTCCTGAGCTTGTCAGCAGCAGCCCTTGCAACATTAGAGGTAGATCAAAATGGATCATGCGGTGCTGATTGATAGCAGACATACTTGAGACCTGACAAATGCCTGAATGCCACTCAGCACAACGAGATGCAGAGCACGGCAAACACATTGTAGCAGGCTTTGTATTGCACAAGCAAGGCTCATGTATGCACTGGTCGGCACAAGAGCAACCAGTAACTAGTACCTGCTGTGTGAGTCTGAGGCCATCTAGTAATCGTTTATTGTAGTCTATAGCAGCTTGCTGGCAAGACTTGAGCGTTCCTGTGCGTCAGCTGTCTTCCACCATGGACAGCTTTGAGAGACGCGACACTGAGCAACTTTGACAAGCAATGATTGCAAGCCACAACCTACCTCCCAAATGCAAAAAGTGCAGCATGGCTCGCTTGCTGCTGATCTCATTGATCATGCTTAGCGCACACCATAACTGCAAGACGCAAAATGCCATTGTCACATTATGCACTGTTTGTCTTTCTGTTAAACTAAGTCAAGGGTGTTGGACCCTTGACTTAGCAGGGGTTGAGTGGGCGTGTATGGTTGAAAATCATCATTGTTGTCTGCTGTACCTGCCGATATTCCTCTGTCCCGCAGCGCACCATGCACAAGTGGGTCACCGAATTGTAGTATCTGACTGAAAAACACACATCATTGCGAGTGTCAGCCAGGCTGTTTTTGTTCAGAATCAGCAGCAAACACTGGAGGCTCCACCACACCTGAGAGAGACATAGCGGACCTTGCAACGCCGTGATCACCAAAGTTCGCTGCCACGGACTCTCGAAACACAGACAGCAGGCCTGCTTCATCTGCACACACAGCTTTACGGTTGACCACACAGGCCTACAAATACCGAGCATTGAGCTCACGAGTTTCTCACTGATAGCCTCGTCTGCTTTGCCGTCCTTCCATATGACTTCGTACAGTATATACCTGAAGCAAATACGACCTTCTATATCAATAGCCTGTTATGTTGATGACTTGCCAGAGAAGTACCGACCTATTTTTGAATCTGACCATGGCCCACGGGTGCCGGCCCTCAGCATTGTTAGCCTGAACCGCAGACCACTTCAGCACATAGTACAAGCTGCTGCAACCAAGCCTGCTGCAAATGCTGCCGTATGTGCCACTGCCTGTATTTTTTGACAGGCGAAGAGCATCCTTGCTACATATACTCTTGAATTTCACGCAGACTCGTCGCTGTTGCACATCAACCAAAGCCAACGCCGCCAATGTTGAATCGTCCTTCGGGACAACCCGAGTTCACCCCCCACTTCTGCGACTTTTACATTGCTCCTCGATTAAACGCCTGCAATTTGTTTTGCTAGTACATATCTACTTCGATAGCAGCTGGAACTTACGTTGTTACCTGTGTGAAGCACCTGGAACTCCCGGTGTTACCTGTGTGAGGCGTG
>JAABUK010006530.1_pt1 | contig 17347 bp, 14 predicted proteins | sample 5559141 | NCBI WGS metagenome assembly JAABUK01 (sample SAMN10711869, study PRJNA513367) | rock metagenome | isolation source: Antarctica rocks | place: Antarctica: Victoria Land, Pudding Butte nord | collected 2016-01-03 | reverse complement strand
GCCTTTAGCGATGGCGTGATCGCGATCATCATCACCATCATGGTGCTCGAACTCAAGGTGCCGCACGAGCCCACACTTGCGGCCCTGGCGCCTCTGTTGCCCATCTTCGGGAGCTACGTGCTCAGTTTCGTTTACGTGGGCATCTACTGGAACAACCATCATCACCTGTTCCACCTGGTCGAGCACGTCAGCGGGGCGATTCTGTGGGCCAATTTGCACCTCTTGTTCTGGCTGTCGCTGATCCCCTTCACCTCGGCTTGGATGGGCGAGAATCACCTGGCGGCCTGGCCTGTCGTGCTCTACGGCGTGGTGCTGCTGATGTGCGCCATCGCATACTCGATCCTGACAATCGCCATCATCAAGCATGAGGGGCGTGATTCGGCTCTGGCGCGGGCCGTGGGCCGTGATGTCAAAGGCAAAGCGTCCGTTGTGATCTACCTGGCAGGCGTTCCTCTGGCCTTCGTCAATTCATGGATCGCCTTCGGCTTGTATGTCTGCGTCGCCATTATGTGGCTCGTCCCGGATCGCCGCATCGAGAAGACGGCTCAGGAGGCGGATTGAGACGCCAGCCGCGTGGGCGATAATTGGGCTGAAATACTAAGTGGAGAATGATGAAGAAGCTCTTTTCGCTTGTGATGGCGGCTGCGATAGCTCTGTGCGTGCTGGCGCATCCAGCGCACGTGTCCGCCTTGACAGTTGCCGAGGCTCAGCAGGTTGCCGATCAAGTCGTCGCTGGCTCGGGCTTGAGTGTGCATCCGCAAGGGATAGATTCGGCGGGCCAGCCCGGCTTTCAATTCGTCGGCCCTGAGTCTGAGGATCTGAGCATCGACATCGATCCAAAACTGGGAGTGGTGCGCTACTTTTACTGGGGCCGCAGGATGATCGAGAGCCGCGTCGTCCGCTTCTCCTTGGCGCAGGCTCTGGCCAACGCGGAGAAGTGGCTGCGCGAGAACCACATCAACCGCGATGACTCCTACCTGCCGCTGAGAAGCGAGTTGATCGACCACGGTCTCGGGGGCATCGAGTACCTCTTCGTCTGGACGAAGGTGGTGGATGGAATTCACTACCCCTCGGCGATGTTCCTGGACGCGAGCGCGGCTACGGGCGAGGTGGTGGGCTTTCAGTGGGTCGATCACCCCGTCACGCTGAAGAACCTCAAGCCTGCCTTCAGCGCCGAGCAGGCCATGCAAGCTGTGCGAGATAAGTCGAAGAAGTCTTGGTCTGGCGACGCGCATCTGGTCATCACGTCCCAGCAAGTACTTCAGTGGAGCGTGCGGCTGGTCGGGCAGGAAGAGACTGAATACACGCCTGAGCGCGGCCAGTCGCGAGTCGAGAAGTTTTTGGTGGCTGATGTCGATGCCCAGACCGGCGTCGTGCAGAGCTTCCAGGTCGGCTGGCTGAAAGATGGAAAGCGGGTTCGATTGAGGCCTCCGGTTCCCACGCCGAGGTCGAACTCGGTGGTGCAGTTCTGGCCTTCCTGGCGTGATGGAGGCCGCTCTTTTGGCTACTGGCAATGGACGGAGCAGGAGGCCGCCGCTCAGCCCCGTAAAAGTGGAAGCTACCGTTCCAAGCTGATCGGCCAGGAGGGTTCGCTTTCTTCTCTTCTTCTGGCCTCGCCCAGCTTCATCATCACCAACCCCGCGTGGTCTGACCGGAGCCAGCGCGTGGCGTTTGGAGATCGTGGAGGCACTCTCTACGTTCTCGATCTCAAGTCCGGCAGCATCGGGCGGCTCTATGATCCCGAGCGTGTGTCGCAGCAGATGCCGGCCTGGGATTCTCAGGGCCGCCAGTTGGCACTTTCGAGCACTCACTCGGGCAGCGATGACTTTGAAGAGGACATCTTCGTCACCCGCGTCCAAGACAAGCTGAGCGCCGTTTCAGGCCGCGACCTGAAGTGCGTCGCCGCTCTTGCCGGGCGCGATACGCTGCCGGTGTGGACGCCGGACGATAAGAACATCCTCTTCGCTCATCAGGAATCCGATTCCTCTGGAGCGGGTGCCTGGTCGATGTACCGGGTTCGCTCCGACCTGTCGCGCCTGGCCAAAGACTACGAGCCGCCAAAGCAGATCGTGGCGGGTCTGCTGGCTGAGCCGGAGCGTCTGAGCCTGTTTCCTGATGGCCTGCGCGTCTTGATTTCCTACAGCGGCAACGATTATGGGCTTAAGCACCCGCCTCAAGTACTTGACATCGCCGCCAAGAGCCTGCGGTCTCTAAGATGGCCGGTTCTGCATGATCCCGACCTGCCTAAAGGCCAGCCTCTGATTCCACGCGAGCTTGTTGTCTCGCCCGACGGACAGCGCGTTGCCTTCAGCGCGCAACGCTGGTCAGGCAACACCAGGGATGAGGGCGCAGTGTGCCTCTACACCTGCAAGTTGGATGGCTCCGATCTCAAGCGTGCCACTTCGCCCGCTTCAACATCGCCGCAAGTACATCAGTACCCACAGCCTGGCATCACAGCTCTCAACGCCTGGGAAAAGCTACAGCCCAAACCCAACCTGGGCGTGCTGACAAGCCCCTATAAATGAGCTATCAAGTTCAAGCTCGGGCCGCTTGCCTCCAAGTACTTGGACGCGGTATAATCCAAAGGCTTTTATTTCGCACCACGCCGGAATTTGGGTCGCCCCAAGTACAAGTACTTGCAAGTACTTGAGGTGGCATCGGCGTGGGAGGCGTAACCCAAAGGAGACAAATGCCAGTTAGCTCAATGAAGGAACTGCTCGAAGCCGGCGTGCACTTCGGGCACCACACGCGCAAGTGGAACCCGAAGATGAAGGCCTACATCTACGGCGAGCGCAACGACATCTACATCATCGACCTGCACAAGACGCGCAAGAAGCTCGAAGAAGCCTACGAGCAAGTCCGCCAGCGCGCCTTCAACGGCGATGTCTTCCTCTTCGTGGGCACCAAGAAGCAGGCCCAGGACGCCATCAAGGAAGCCGCCGAGTCGTGCGGCCAGCACTTCGTCAACTCGCGCTGGCTCGGAGGAATGCTCACCAACTGGACCACCATCCAGACCCGCATCGACCGCCTCAACCAGCTCGACCGCATGGCCGAGGACGGCACGCTCGAAAAGCTGACCAAGAAAGAAGCCGCGCGCCTGGGCGAGGAGCGCGAGAAGCTGCAGGCCATCCTGGGCGGCATGAGGAACATGGGCAAGCTGCCTGATGTGCTCTTCATCATCGACTGCAAGAAGGAGCACATCGCCATCCAGGAAGCGCACCGCCTCGAAATTCCCATCGTCGCCGTCGTCGACACCAACTGCGACCCTGACGAAGTGCACTACGTCATCCCAGGCAACGACGACGCCATCCGCGCCGTCAAGCTGATGGCGTCGCAGATGGCTGAGGCCATCAACGAAGGGCGCGGCCTGGCGCAGTCGGCGCGCGAGCAGGCGGCTGGCGGCGTGTCCGAAATGGGCGCTGTCCACATCGGCGAGGGCGGGCGCATCGAGTATTCGGGCGTGCCCCAGATGGAGCTGCCTCCCGTCGAGACACGCGAGGACGACTTCTCGATGGACGGCATCACCTTCGAGTCCAGCGACGTGGCTGCGGCTCGTGAGACCCCGGCTGAGGACCAGTCCAACATCGAGAGCATCGGCGGCAGCATCGGCGGCATGGAGTCCTTCGCGCGCAACGATAGTGCAGGCGGTCGTCAGGACGGCGGCGCGGATCGTGCGGTGGCGGGCGTGAGCGGAGCCGAGCCGAGCCAGCCTGGGGACTCGATCCACGATGTGGCGATGAACGTGGGCGGGCCGGGGCCGGCGGGCCAGTAAGCAGGCAAGTGGTGCGTGAACGCCGTGCGTGTTCTGCAAGTACTTGCAGAGCGCACGGCGTTTGCGTGTGAAGTTTAAATTTCAAAGGAAACACACAATGGCAGCGATTGACGCGGGCGCGGTAAAGAGGCTGCGCGAGGCAACGGGCGCGGGCATCATGGAGTGCAAGACGGCGCTCAAGGAGTCCGAGGGCGACTTCGAGGGGGCTGTGCGCTACTTGCGCGAGAAGGCCGGCGTCAAGGTCGGCAAGCTCGAAGGGCGCGCGACGAGCGAGGGCTTGATCGGCGTCTCGGTCTCGCAAGACGGGCACCGCGCGGGCATCGTCGAGCTCAACTGCGAGACCGACTTCGTGGCGCGCAACGACGCCTTCCAGACCCTGCTCAAGGATTTGGCGCAGGCGGCTCAGAGCGCCGAAGGCTCGCTCGAAGCCTTCAGCGCGCAGAAGTTGGCCAGCGGCAAGACGGTCGCGGAGGCGTTGTCGGACGCCATCGCCACGCTGCGCGAGAACATCCGCATCGCGCGCGTCGAGAGCATCCACTCCAGCGGCGTGCTGGGCACCTACAGGCACACCGACGGCAAGCAGGCCGCGATCGTGGCCGTCGAGTCCGAGGCCGGCGGCGAAGCGGTTCAGCAGCTGGCGCGCGACCTGGCGATGCAGGCTGTTGCGATGAAGCCCGCGTTCCTGCACCGCGAGGAGGTGCCAGGGCACCTGGTCGAGGCCGAGAAGCAGTTTTATGCGAAGCAGGCGGCTGAGGAAGGCAAGCCCGAAGCGATCCAGGCCAAGATTGCCGAGGGCCGCTTGAACAAGGAGTTCTTCCAGACCGTAGCCCTGATGGAGCAGCCCTTCATCAAGGAGCAGAAGCAGACCGTGAAGCAGATGGTCGCCGCCGTCCAGGGCGCGCGCCCTTCGAGCTTCGTGCGCTACCGCGTCGGCGAAACCCAGGCCGCCCAAGCCCCCAGCGCCGAGTAGAGCAGCCCAAACCACAAAGCCCGCCGCAAGTACTTGAGACTTGCGGCGGGCTTTTGCTTTGGCATCTCAGGTGCTTGGCCCTTGATGGCCAGGCTAAGCCATCTGGTGCGCAATGTCGCGTGCCTCTCAAGGCTTGAGCCGCGTTGTAGTATCGAAACGCTTTTGCTTTCGTGCGCCGTAACGCAGCAACACACTGAGAAAGTCGTCAGGGTATGACGGCTCAGCGCGAGGCAGTGTGCCGACATAGGCAGCAGCCAGACGCAACGTGGCGTCACTTACGCCATTGAATCTATACGACTTCCGGTGTATTGTGCCGAAAATGAAGAAATCAAGGTAATAGGCGAGCGTTCATGTATCACGATTGTAAAGCAGCGTGCCGGAATCCTGCATCTCCATCCCATTGAAGAACCATGTCAATCGCAGGCGAGGCGCAGTGTTGGTCTGAGCAATGTGAGCCAATTCCGTCAATGGATTGAAGACAACGTTGCCAGTGACAGGTGCGTCGCTGCCGAACTGCACTTCGTTTAGTGCAGCCTTCACATCCAAAGCTGAGACGAGCAACGCGGCAGCAAGAAGGACAGTCTTCATGAGTATTAAGGTCACACGAAACCCAGCCACTTTCGCAGAGAATGCGCCCAACGCAATATCATAGCGCCCTGGCAGTTTGACGCGCCACAAGTACCTGCAGTCTCAGCCGCCACCTGCGCCGCAAGTACTTGCAGCACGCTTCTACTTCAGCGCCGCGATGCTCAGCTCCTCAACGCGAGCCGCGCCGCCGCTCGCCGCCGAACTCCTCGGGCGCATCCGGCTGCCACTGTCTGCCACTGTCTGCCACTGTTGCATGGCGAAGTTTTTCATCGTCCTTTGTCAGGGTCGGAAGCGACTTGAGGGCATCACGAGCCCCACGCCTGGCCGAAGTGGGCCAGCCGGATGCCGCGCTCCTCGACCATCTGGCGCGCGGCTGGCGACTGCAGGGCGGCGGCCTCGGCGTCCCAGCGGTAGCCCCACAAGTACTTGCGGCGCAGAGCCTCGTCACTGAATCCGGGATGGGACATCAGCTCATTGACGCCGCGCCCCAGCCGGGCCAGGATGGGCAGCAGGGCGGCTTCATCGAGCGCGCCCGACTCGCTCAGGCCCCAGAATCTCGGCGCGACACGCAGCCGGGCCGCTCGCGCCTGGCGCCTGGCGCGGCGGCTCAGCATCGACAAGACGTTTAGCTGAAGGCCGCGCGTGCTCAGCCGTTGAGCTAAGCCGCTCGGCTCAGCTAAGCCTGCCTGGTGCCGCGCCCGCTCGTGCGGCACGCGGATGACCTGGATTCCCGCCTCCTGCGCGGCTTGCAGCGCGAGGCCGAAGACTCCGGGCATCAGGTGGACGTGCTGGTGGCTGTCGAGGTGCGTGGGGCGAATCCCGGCCTGCAGCACGCGCCGCATCTGAGCTGCGACCTCGCGTTGGATTTCGCGCTGCGTGAAGCGTCGCGAAAAGTAGCCCCGCGCGAAGGCCGCGTAGGAAGCGGGCAGCATCCCGTCCGCGTCAGCTAAACCGCCCAGCTCGCGGCGCGGAGCCACGCAAGGCTCGCCGACCAGCGAGAGGTGGACGCCCACGCCCAGGCCCGGCGTTTGCCTGGCGAGGCGAACGGCGTCCTCGAAGGCGGCGCCATTTGGCATCAGGCTGGTGCTGCGCAGGATGCCGTTGTGGAAGCAGGACAGGATGCCCGCGTTAACGCCTGCGCTCAGCCCGAAGTCGTCGGCGTTCACGGTGAGAATCGTAGCGGTTGACAATCGGGCGCGGCAGCCAGTTGAGCGTTCGATAAAGCGCCATTTCCTCCAGGATTTTGCCGACCACGCCCCAGCTCGAAAGCGTCGAGACCCCGGCCACGCGCGGGTAGTAGTTCATCGGCAGCTCGGCGATGCGCGCGCCCTGCCGCCTCATCTCCAGCAGCAGCTCGGCGTCGATGAACGAGCCCTCGGAGCGCAGCCGAATTTTTTGATAGAACGAGCGTTTGAACAGCTTGAAGGCGAAGTTCACGTCGCGCACGCGCAGCCCGAAGCCCCAGCGAATCAAGCGATTGTAAGCCCAGGACATCACCTCGCGCCGCTGCGACTCGGCCCGCGAGATGCGCCACGCGATCACCATGTCGGCGTCCTGCGTGAGCGGAAGCGCCTGCAGCGCGTCGTCCATGCGGATGGGCAGGTCGCTGTCCATGTACAAAATCCACTCGCAGCTCGCCGCCGCGAAGCCTGTGCGCAGGGCGCCTCCGAGCTTGCGGTTGCGCTTGTGGTGCAGCGCAAGTACTTGCGGGTGCTCGCGGGCGAGCCGATCCACGATGTCGCCGCAGCCATCGGTGCTGGCGTCATCGACCACGACGACCTGAACCTGCCGCGCCATCTGAGCACCCACGCGCAGCGCCTCGTGCACGGCGGTTTCGATATTGTCCTTCTCGTTGTACATCGGATACACGATGCTAAGGCTGGAAAGCATGGGTTCATTTATACCGCAGCGCCAGGGCCGCGGCGTTGGCGACCACGGCCAGCCTGCCCTCGCGCGCCCACTCGCGCGCTCCCGGAACCATGATCTGAGCGGCTTCAGCCTGCCGGCACACCACGAAGAGCGGCGTGCTCTTTCGCAGCGCGCGGCGCGCCTCCTCGCCTTCGAGCGAGCCCGCGTAGCGGTTCTGTGGCCGCAGCCGCAGGTAGAACAGCAGGCTGGGCAGGCGCGCCCCGAACGAAGCCACCTCAGCCGGCTGAGCGGGCATCGCGGCGATGAGGCCGCGCGTGCTCAGGCCCGGCGCGGCCAGCGGCACCACCGCCAGCACCAGCCACAGCGCCAGAGCAGCCATGCCGCCGCCCAGCGCCCACGCCGCCGCTGATGAAGCGCCCGCCGCAAGCCGCTTCGCCTCAATTGAGCTTGAGCCGGGGCTTGGGCTTGGGTTTGAGCCGGGGCTTGAGCCGGGGCTTGAGCTTGAGTTGAAGCTGTTTGAGCGCAGCAGCCACAGCGCGCCCAGGCAGGCGAGCAGCAGGATGGCTCCGGCGCCCAGCAGCGCGCCCTGAGCCTGCGGGAACTTGCGCTGTGCCGTGGCTGCCAGCCCCACCGCGAGCCCAACCGAGCACAGCAGAGCCGCCCATGCGCCGGCTCGCACGCCTCGCCGCGCCCGGCCATCGTCTGCGGCCCGGCTCCACAGCACGCCGACCAGCAGCGAGGCCGCGGGATACAGCGGGAAAATGTAGGTCACAAGCTGCGTCTTGGACAGCGAGAAGAAGACGAACACCACGCCAAGCCAAACCATCGCCAGCCGCGCCCCGATGACCGCGTTCCCTGGCGCTGAGCTGGCCTCGGCTGAGCTGGCCTGAGCCGCTGTTGGCCCGTGCTCTCGCCAGCCGAGGGCGAGGGCTTGAGGCAAAAAGGCGCTCCACGGGAAGAAGAAGCCCAACAGAACGGGAAAGTTGAGCAGGATCGAGTACCAGTGCCCGGTCTGCTCGGCGTGCTCGGCCTTGAGGAAGCGCGTGATGTTGTTGGCGACCAAAAAACCCTGCACGAACTCCTGCCCGTGCAGCGCGAACATCAGCACATACCACGGCAGCCCGACGAGCAGAACCATGAGCACGGCCCCGCCCGCGCTGGCGCCCAGCAGGCGCAGCCGCCTCAGCCACCACAGGTGCAGCACGAACGTCACGCTCAGCAGCAGCGGCGCCACGGGGCCTTTGGTCAGCATCGCCAGCCCCGTGGCCGCCCCGCAGCCCAGCGCCCAGCTCAGCCTGGCCCGCGCAGAGGAGGCTTCAGCCGAAGCCTCAGCGGAAAGCCGCAGCGATTCATCAAGCCAGCGTCGGTAGCAGAGCAGAGCTAAGGTGAGGAAGAAGGCCAGCGTCATGTCGGTGACAGCCGCCCGCGCCAGAACGATCTGCTGCAGGCAGGTCGCCATCACAAGAGCCGCGAGCCGAGCCGCCCGCGTGCCGAAGTCTCGCTGCGCCAGGGTGTAGACCAGCCCGATCAGCCCGAGCGCCGCCAGAGCCGAAGGCAGGCGGCAGGCGAACTCTGTCGGGCCAAAGATCGACACGCTCAGGGCCAAGAGCCAGTAGAAAAGCGGCGGCTTGTCGAACCACAGCGCGCCGTTGAGGTGCGGCGAGAGCCAGCCCGCGCCCCCCGCCATCTCGCGCGCGACCTGGCCGTAAACCGGCTCGTCGGGGTCCAAGAGCGGGTAGCTGCCCAGGCCCACGAAATACAGCGCGAACCCGGCGCAGCAGAGCACAACAATGAGGCTCGAAGGCAGCGAGGAAAGCGATTTTCGAGGCGGCGCGCCCGCGTTGTCTTGCTGCGATGTGCTCATGGGCCTTGCATTCTACTACACGATTTGGCGGCCACAACGAAAGCGCCCCCAAGTACTTGGGCCGTCAATGGCGCGGCGCGCGGGGCTTCAAGGGCTCGTTCGCTTGAGCTTCAGGGCGTGGCGCACGCTTGGGATGTCGGGCGTCCAGCGCGGCATCAGGGCGGTGATCGCCATGCGCTCCAGGTGGCTGAGGATCGCGACCCCGAGAGCTAAGCCGAGCAGAAGGCGGCTGCCAAGCACAAACAGCGCGAAGACCGCCGCGAACAGGAGCAGCCCGGCCAGCTTCGAGCTGAGGGCGTGGTAAGCCGCGAAGCGACGGAACTTGAGCCAGTCGAAGCCAAGCGCCAGCCAGTCGGTGAGCAGCCAGGCCGCGATCAGAGGAGCCAGAGCCACCACGTCCCGGCGATGAGCGAGCCACGCGCTCGCCGCGATGCACAGGCAGAACCAGTTATCGACCCAGCTGTCCGCCTCGCGCAGCCGCGCCGTGGCCACACCCAGGCGGCGCGCGAGGACGCCGTCGAAGATGTCCGAGGCCACGGCAGCCGCGAGCCCAGGGCCAAACCAAACTTCGGCGCGGCCTTCGAGAGCAGCCAGCAGCAGCAGAGGCCCCAGCACGAAGCGGCACGCGATAAGAAAAGCGGGAATCAGGCGCGGCATATCTTGATGGCGGCGGACTCCGGCAAAAACGCCCGGCACAGCAAAACCCGCCTCAAGTACTTGTGGCTTGAGGCGGGTTGTAGCGGACGCTTTTGCAGCGGACGCTTTTGCTCCGGGACGTTGGTTAGAGCGACTTCATGTCGATGACGAAGCGGTAGCGCACGTCGCCCTTGATGGTGCGCTCGTAAGCCTCTTCGATTTTCTGGATGGGGATGACCTCGACATCGCTGACGATGTTGTGCTCGGCGCAGTAGTCCAGCATCTCCTGCGTCTCGGCGATGCCGCCGATCATGGAGCCCGCCAGCGTGCGGCGCTTGGGAATCAGCGAGAAGGCGTGCACCGAGGCCGGCTTCTCGGGCGCGCCGACCAGCACCAGCGCGCCGTCGCGCTTGAGCAGGCCCAGGTAAAGGTTCAGGTCGTGCTCAGCCGAGACCGCGTCGATGATGAGGTCGAACGAGTTGGCAAGTACTTGCAGGTTCTGCGGCTCGCGCGTCACGACGAAGTGGTGCGCGCCCAGCCGCCTGGCGTCCTCTTCCTTCGAGGGCGAGGTGCTCAGCACCGTGACCTCAGCGCCCATCGAAGCCGCCAGCTTGACGGCCATGTGGCCCAGCCCGCCCAGCCCAACCACGCCGACCTTGTCGCCCGCCTTGACCCCGAAGCGGCGCAGCGGCGAGTACGTCGTGATGCCCGCGCACAGCAGGGGAGCCACCGCTTCGAGCTTAGCCGAGGGCGCAATCTTCAGGGTGTAAGCCTCATCCGAGACGATGTGGGACGAGTAGCCGCCGTAAGTGGGCGTCTTCTGGTCGGCTTCGGTGCCGTTGTAGGTCATCGCGATGTGCCCTTCGCAATACTGCTCCAGCCCTTCCTGGCAGCTTGAGCACTCGCGGCACGAGTCCACGAAGCAGCCCACGCCCGCCAGGTCGCCCGCCTTGAACTTGCTCACCTCAGCCCCGACCTCGGCGACGCGCCCCACGATCTCGTGGCCGGGCACCATCGGGTACATCGAGCCGCCCCACTCGTCGCGCGCCTGGTGGATGTCGCTGTGGCAGACGCCGCAATATAAAATCTCGATCAGCACGTCGTGCGGCCCGACCTCGCGGCGCTCGAAGCGCCACGGTTTGAAGTCCGCCTTCGGGTCAGTGACGGCGTAGCCCTGAGTCTCTAACATCGTCTGTGTTTTCCTTTGTTCCAAGTACTTGAGGCGCCAGGCCAACGCCCCCCAACCGCTCAGGCTGCGGCTTTTTCCTTGTAATAGAACATCACCCAGACCGTGAAGCCGATCATCAGGGCCGCCAGCAGGCTCATCCACAGCGCGCCGATGGTCTGGAAGAGCAGGTACACGTTGAGCAAAGCGATCAGGACGCAGACCGCGTAGCCGACGATTTTGGTGGGCAGCGTGTTGACGAAGCGGCCCATGCGAGCCGGGTCCGAGGTGAACATCATCAGCGGGAAGATGGCGAACGAAAGCTGCATCGAGAGCACGACCTGCGACATCACGAGCAGCCCGACGGTGTTCTTGCCACCCGAGGCCGAGATCAAAAACAGCGCCGGGATGATGGCCAGCGAGCGCGTGATCAGCCGCCGCAGCCACGGCTTGATGCGGATGTTGAGGAACCCTTCCATCACGATCTGCCCGGCCAGCGTGCCCGTGATCGTAGACGACTGCCCCGAGGCCAGCAGAGCCACCGCAAACGCCGTGGCCGCAATCGGAGCGCCCAGCAGAGGAGCCAGCAGCCGGTGCGCCTCCTGCAGCTCGGCCACGCCCTGGTGCCCGCTGTTGTGGAAGGCCGCCGCCGCCACGATGAGGATCGCCGCGTTGACGAAGAAGGCCGCGCCCAGAGCCACCAGGGTGTCGATGGTGTTGAAGCGCATCGCGTCGCGCTGGCCCTCGAAATCCTGCGCGCTGGCCCGCGTCTGCACCAGCGAAGTGTGCAAGTACAAGTTGTGCGGCATCACCGTCGCGCCCAGAATCCCCAGCGCGATGACGAAGGCGTCCGCGTTGGGAACCGAAGGCACCAGCAGCCCACGCGCCACCTCGGGCCACGAAGGGCGCGCCAGAAACGTTTGCAGCGCGAAGCACAGCGCAACCGTGGCCACCAGAGCGATCACGATCGCTTCGAGCTTGCGGAAGCCAAAGCTCATCGCCCCCAGCAAAACCAGCACATCGAGCCCTATGATCAGCACGCCCCACAGCAGCGGAATGTGAAACAGCAAGTCGAGCGCGACCGCTGAGCCGACGACTTCGGCCAGGTCGCAGGCGATGATGGCGATCTCGCAGCCCAGCCACAGCGCGATCGAAACCGGCTTCTTGTAATAATCGCGGCACGACTGCGCCAGGTCACGGCCCGTGGCCAGCCCCAGACGCACGCACAAAGTCTGCAGCAGCATCGCCATCAGGTTCGAGGCCAGCACAACCCACAGCAGCGCGTAGCCGAACTTCGAGCCGCCCGCCAGGTCGGTGCCCCAGTTGCCGGGATCCATGTAGCCCACGCTCACAGGAATCCAGGCCCCGCAAAAGACAGCAGCCGGCGCAGCCAGCCGCGCTCGCTCACCGCGACGCTGCGGTGCACCTCGGGCAGCGAAGAGGCACCCGCCGTGCCCCCCGCCTCCTGACCCCTGAGAAACAAGTCGCCGCTCGCCATCACTCAACTCCTCACCAATTTCTAATGAAGCGTCTAAACTTATTTTTAGGCGCGACTAAAACTGGGAAGAGGTTAAAGCAATCCCCGTGCCGCGTCAAGGCCACGAGGTTTCGCGGCTTTAGCGCCGTGTTGGGGGATCGGTGGCTTGAGCGAAGAGCAAGGCGCAAGTACTTGCGGCAGCTACTTGCAGCGGCGCAGGTGTCTGCGCGGGCGGGGTGGTGGGAGCTGTGGGCTCAGAGACGTTGCGAGCGGGCGTCGAGGGCGCTCACGGCGGCGCGCTCATCGAAGCCGGTGCTTTCCTGCTGGAAGGCGATGGTGTCGATGCCGAGGGTCAGCAGGCGGTAGCCGTGCTTTGTGAGGAGGCTGCTGCACTCGGCGCTCTCGCCGGGGCTCAGGAAGTTGTTCTCGAAGTGGATCAGGGCGGGCTTGAGAGCGGGTTTAATCGTGCTGAAGTCGAGCATCTTCAAAATCTCGAAGTCGTAGCCTTCGGTGTCGAGCTGCAGGATGTCGAGGCGCTCGACGGCGTGCTTGCGGAGCAGCGTGGGCAGGCGCAGCGAGGGCACGCTGGTGCTCTGGATGGGGCCTGCGTAGCCGTGGCCGTTGGCTTCGAGCAGCTCGCGGCGGAACGAGGCCAGCATGGAGGCGTGCGGCGGCAGGCCGGGGGCCGGGGCGAAGCTGAAGAGCGTGGCGGTGCCGTCCTGTTGGGCGATGGCGGCGTTCTCGAAGCTGAGCTGAGGGTGCTCCTTGTAGTTCTCGACGAGCTGAGCGAAGACGCGCGGCTGCGGCTCGACCAGCAGCCCGCGCAGGCGCAGCCGCTCGACGAAGGGGCGCATGGGATCGTAGCTCAGGCCGTCGTGAGCGCCGATCTGCACGAAGAAAAGGTCGTCACGGCGCGCCCTCAAGTCGGCCACGCACAGCGCCAGGACGTCGATGGCGACCTCGGGCGCCGCCTGCTCCTTGGCCAGGCGGCGCACTTCGAGCCCGCGCCTCTTGAGGACGCGCTGAACCAGCGCGACGACCTTCGAGGTTACCGTCATGGCTCCCATTGTACCGTGCGCCGCGCACCACGCCCGCCACCGCGCCCGCCAAATCGCTGCAAGTACTTGCGAAGTGCTCGCAGCTCAGGGCAACCGAGGCGAGCTCAGGCGGCGAGCGCGAATTGGGGCCCGCGACTGGCGTTCATGTCAGTTCGCGGCAGCTGGCAGCAATTGGGCATGGCGTGTGGGCCTGGCGTGTGGGCTTGGCGACTTGGGCGTGGCAAGTACGTGCGGCAAGTACTTGCGGTCGCACTACCTTCGCACTACCTTACCTGGGTTGCGGTCTGTCATAATTGGGGGCGTGCGCGAAAAAATTCTGGGTCGCAACGGCCCGCTCGGGGTGTTCCACGAGTACCCGCTTTTGCTGCGCCTGGCTGCCATCTGCGTCTGCGCGGAGATCGCCTGGGCGACGTTGCTGATCGTGTTGCAGTACCACTTCATGACGGACCTGCTCGAAGGGCAGCCGCGCCAGCTCATCGCCTCGCGCATCGCGACAGCGACGCTGGCTTTTGTCGCCGTCGAGACGCTGTTCAAGATTCCCATGGGCGCTCTGGCCGACAAGATCGGGCCGCGTCCGATGATCTTCTTCGCGCTCACGGTCGCCTCGATCTCGCCGCTCCTGATGACGCTGGTTTCGCACCTGCCGGGCGAGCAGTGGTGGTATTTCGTCCCGCTGCGCACCCTGGACGGGCTGGGAGCCGCCGCTTTGTGGCCGGCGATGAGCGCGCTGATGGCGCTTTCGGTTCCGCGCGAAGCCAAGGCCTCGGCCATGAGCGTCTTCAACGGCGCTTACTGCCTGGGGCTGGCCGTGGGGCCGATGAGCGGCTTGTTCCTGGGCCACCAGTTCGGCAACCGCTCGGTGTTTCCGCTGTGCGCGGTCTTGATGGCGACGGGCCTCTTCATCGCGTGGCGCGTGCTGCGCAACGGCGTGGGCGACAAGCCCCAGGGCGGCCTGCCCTCGCACATCGGCGAGAACTTCCCGGCTCAGGGCTCGGTGCTCAAAGGGCGCCCGATGCTGCTGCGCATGATGATTTTGTATGCGTTCTCGCAGTGCGCCATCGGCTTCGTGGCCAACACCATGGTGCCCTACGTGGACACCCAGTTCCACATCCACGAGGCCGACCTGCCGCGCCTGATGGCGGTGCCCGCGCTCTTCATCGCCCTGGCCGCGCTGCCGCTGGGACGCCTGGCCGACACCATGGGCCGCGCCAGGGCCGTGTGGATTTCCTACCTGATGGCCTCGTCGGGCATGGTGCTGGTCGCCGTGACGGGCCTGATGCCCTCGACCCACAGCTTGATCTCGCCTCAGATCGCGCTCTTCGGGCTGGGAATGCTGCTGCTGATCGGCTCCTACATCCTGGGCACCCCGGCCTGGCTGGGCCTGACCAGCCTTCAGGTCGGCTCGACCCAGCAGTCGCAGGCCCTGTCGCTGATGCAGACCTCGCAGGGCCTGGGCGTGGTCGTCGGAACCGGCCTCGTCGCGACAGCGGGCCAGCTCCTCATCAAGTTAGACACCGTGAAGGGCAAGATCATGCACCGCTACCCCAGGCCGACGGGCTTCTTGCACTGGCACGCTCCGCGCTTCGTGGACACCGTGCCCATCGACCGCTGGTTCTGGGCCGCTGCGGGCATCTTCGCGCTGTGCCTGGTCGGGGCGCTGCTCTTCGTGCGCGAGCCAGAGGGCGCGCCGGGTTCGCACGACGAACATTCCAGCGCCAAGCAACCTCTGGAAATCACAGGTGTCTGAGAGACGCGATTGGGATATCCTGCAAGCACCTGAGAGAGCACGCCGTGCCAAGATGCCTGCAAGTACTTGCGGCGCGGCAGCCGTTGGACTTGGGTTGGACTTGGGTTGACCTTCGGTTGACCTCAATTGACGGAGTACGGGAAGCACTTCAAAACATTATGAAGCACTTGAAGCGAAACGGAATGGCCCTGGTTTTGGGCGCGGCGGCCTCAGCGATGGCGGCGGGCTCAGCGGCTCAGGCCGCGCCGGAGACGATCGGGCTGCGCGGCACGATGCCCAACCTGGACAGCGTGCAGATCGACAACGCGCACGTGCACGACTACACCTTTGCGAGTGCCCCGACCGACTGGCGCGTGGCGTCTGGCGTGTGGGAGATGACCAACCGCTGGAACTGCTCGCCGGGCTGGAGCTGGTTCGGCGGGCGCTCGGAGGAAGTCGCTGCGGTGTGGAACAAGCGCAAGTTCTCGGGCGATGTCTCGGTTCAGTTCTACTTCGCCTTCAAGATGGGCCTGACCGGGAACCCGGCCTGGCTGTACCACCCCTCGGACGTGGCCATCACGCTCGACGGCGACGGCAAGAACCTCTCCAGCGGCTACTCGTTCATCATCGGCGCGGACAACAACTCGCACTCGCTCTTGATGAAGGGCGCCAACGTAGTCGCCGAGTCCACCGACGCCAAGGCCCTGCTGCCTGTGATGACCGACGGGATGCCCGACATGAGCGTGCTGCACCGCCGCTGGTGGTATGTGCGCGTGAACAAGGTGGGGCCGCGCGTCGAGTGCTGGCTGGACAACAACCTGCTCTTCGCCTACAACGACCCCAAGCCGCTCGACGCCGGCCAGTTCGCGCTGTGGACCTACAACAACGGCATCATGCTGTCGCGCGTGCAGGTCTTCTACGAAAACGAAGTCCACAACTCGCCCGAGTGGAAGCCCGTGCTGCCCGCCAAGTCGCCCCTGCTCAGCATCAGCGCCCCCGCTAAGCCCAGGGCCCCGGCCAAGGCGCAGGCCGCCGCCGGCAAGCCCGGCAAGCGCGTGGCGATGGTGCCGGCCCGCTCGCGCTGAAGAACCAAATCGGAGCGGCCAGTACTTGCGCTCAAGTACTGGCCGCTTTTGTTTTGCTGAGCCGATAAGCCAGGCCGAAGGCAAGCCGAGGGCAAGAGGCAGCTGCGAGCGCCTCGGCAAGTACTTGAGGCCTCGCGTTTCCAAGCGTCCTCGCCTCCGTTAGAATGTTTCGCGAGCCCCGACCGTGCGCCCCCGGCGCGCGGTTTTTGGCGTCTGGCGCTGCGGCCTGCGCCGCAAGTACTTGCCGAGCCCAAGCCACGAGACAAGCCCCAGCACGAGCCTGATGAGCGAAGCGAGGATTGGAGTTCTGGTGTCGGGGCGCGGGCGGGGCTCGAACTTCGGGGCCATCGCGCGCGCCTCGCTCGATGGGCTTCTGCGGGCTCAGGTCGCTCTGCTGGTCTCGACTCACCCCGAGCACGGCGCGCTCGCAACGGCCCGCGAGCTGCGGATTCCCACGCTGGTCCTGACGCCTGAGCCGGGAGCCGAGTCGAGCCGCTGGGAAGAGACGGTGCGCGACACTCTGCTGGAGCGCGGCGTTGGATGCGTGGCGCTGGCCGGCTTCCTGCGCCACGTCGGGCCGGCTTTGCTGGGCGCGTTCCCCCGGCGCGTGGCCAACGTGCACCCTTCGCTGCTGCCCTCGTTTGGCGGCGCGGGAATGTGGGGCCAGCGCGTGCACCAGGCGGTTCTCGATCACGGCTGCCGTGTCTCGGGCTGCACGGTTCACCTGCTCGACAACCGCTACGACGCCGGGCCGATCATCGCGCAAAAGTGCGTGCCTGTTCTGGACAGCGACACGCCGCAAGTACTTGCCGCGCGCGTCCTGGCCGCCGAGCACGAGCTGTATCCTCGCTGCCTGAGCGAGCTGGCCAACGGCGAGCTCAGGCTCGAAGGCAGGCGCGTCTTGCGGGCGCAAACTTAAACGGAGATCAACATGAAACGGGCTTTAATCAGCGTCTCGGACAAGTCGGGCGTCGTCGAGTTCGCGCGCGAGCTGGCTCGGCTGGGCTTCGAGATCGTCTCGACCGGCGGCACTTCCAGGGCCCTGCGCGACGCGGGCATCGCCACAGTGGACGTGTCGCAGGCCACGGGCTTCCCCGAAATGATGGACGGGCGTGTCAAGACGCTGCACCCCAAAAT
>JAABUK010006529.1_pt1 | contig 17348 bp, 16 predicted proteins | sample 5559141 | NCBI WGS metagenome assembly JAABUK01 (sample SAMN10711869, study PRJNA513367) | rock metagenome | isolation source: Antarctica rocks | place: Antarctica: Victoria Land, Pudding Butte nord | collected 2016-01-03 | reverse complement strand
GACGGTCTACCCAGTCATGCTTTCGGCGAGAATTATGTAGGACATCTAGAGTGGCTACGTATTGAAAAGCAGTTCGAATGGCCGATTCCCCCGGAAAACGGTTAGGTTTCTGGGTGCTGGTCAACTCTAGTGGCGGAAAGTCACAAGCGAGGTGGCGGATGTGAGCCATCACCCGAGCCAAGCAAAAACAGAGCTTGTCAGCGACTCGAACACACGAGCACCTCCCTCTACACCATCTTCCGACCTCGATCTTCTAGAGACATCTAACTCACTATCACGATACGCAGCCTGTATACTCACATCCCCCAAAATTACGCACGTGCAAAGACGACCACGTGGAAACCCGTGGGACGTCATTTACTTAAAGGAGCCCAGAGGTCCGCCGGGGTGGTCGAGACTTAGTAGTGGACCGGGGAATGGGGTGTGCTCTACAAGCTCGTTGAATATACAGTATCTGGCAAGTTGGGTTAGGATATGATCTGCGCATTTCGGGGTTTGCGGGATTGGGATTGGGCTGGGTGGACTAGCTTGAGTGGTGAGACAGAGGAATTCGATCTCGACCGGGTCGTCGCGGTGCTCCTTTTGATGTGTGGTAGGCTTTGACGTAGAAGTGATTCATGAGACGAGATCATGCTAGCTCTACAAGTCCCTGTCCGCCGCTCTCATCCGTCCGGGCCATCCTCAATCACCTCCTCCGGCGGTGCCATCCCCGGCCTAAACCCCAACATCCCCTCATACATCACCGGTCTCCCACCAGCACCATCATACACACCGGCTGCTCCACCCGGTCCCGTAACCGGCATTGGAGGCGGCTCGTTCGCTCTCGCCTCTTTCTCCGCTGCTTCCTGCTCCGCTCCCGCCTCGAGCTCCTCCAATGTCAACGAGCTCTTTCGACCGGGCACTATCTCCACTTCCTCCTTCTCCGGTTCAGGCGAGATATCACCATTCCCGTTGAACTGCGAAGACTCGTCGGCGATGGCCAGCATCTCCCGCAGAGCTCGGTTTTCATCTTCGAGTCGGAGTACCTCCATCTCCCGCTCCAGGGCCCAATCCGCTTGACCCTCCGTCCCGAAATACCCGCCTGATGCACCGGGCAGACAACCGGGAAATGGTGCTGGTCGAGCCGGCGCACGTTGGATGACGGATTTCTTGCCCGACGAGCTGGCATTGGACGGGGACGGCGGGGAACTGGATCCGGGATCGGAAGGGTAATTGGCGTGGCCATTGGGATTAAGTAGGCCGACCAGGTCGAGGTCGACGTTTTCTCCGCCCATCGATCGGAGGGCTGATCGGAGGAGTGTCGAGAGGCGGGTGAGGAGGAGGGACAGGGAGGTATTGTCGTGTAATTGAGCTGAAGAGTGGGCTGTTTGGAGGGTTTGAAGTAGGGAGGTGTAGTAGTTGTGTAAAGAGAGATCGTGTTGCTGCGATGCATGCTGAGCTCACCCATCAGCGAACGAGATCATCAAGTATGGGATAAGACCAACCGAGACGCCCCGGAATTTCCCCATGACCGTCTCGAGTGTCTGCTCGTACTCCTTTAACAGCGCATTCAGCTGTTTGTTCTCGTATTGCAGCTGCTGGTTCTCCAAGACAAGATGAGACGCAAAAGCTTCAAGCTCCGAGTGGAAGTCCTCTGCAGTCTCATCAGCAGGGATCCCACCGCGATGGGAGCCTACCGTCCGAGATGTCGAGGTTGAAACGCCGTAACGGGAAGCCAACGCCAACATGCGCAGCTTGACCTTTCACATTGTCTGAACGAGCCTTCAGCTGGGAGACTAATGTTCGATTGTTTGATAGTTGCTCTGTACGTCATCACAATCAGCGTGGTCGGGACGAACGACAACGGGACGTACCGGATAGCTCGCCGACGAGACCCCATATCCGTGTCAACTCCTCCTCGAGGTCCATCATCGAGCGAGCCATGTTACAGCCTTTGGGGAAGCCCGACTGACCGTGAAGCTGTCCGTGATCACCTGGAATACGTGGAAGGTTGGTAGATTGTCTGAAACTTGAGCTGTATGAGCAGAAGGGTATCTGTAAGCGTCTAAGGGGACGAGACGGAGATATCCCGGAACTCCGGATACGGATCACCCCCCTGTGAAGTCCGCTAATAGGTGATTTCCGGGTGTTCCTCTGACTCCTTCTACATAAAACATTACACGCACCTTCAAGTGACGCTTGACGTAGCGCGAGTCTGTTTCAAAGTGATAAAACGTCCTTTGAACGCCCTCATCGTATCCCCTTATGCCCTGCACCCCTTCCTCCCGATGATCACCCACGATGAACACCGTCTCCGGCCTCCAGTCCGCCCTAAAGCTCTGCGCCTCGAACAAGGTCAAAGACCGCTCACAAGGCCAGGAGCATGTCCGAGAGATCTTCAGTAATCGGGAGAACCTCGCCGCTTTTCAAGAGACGGCGTCGAGGGATGGTGGGGCAGGATGGGTCGCTTTCTTTCAGTGTCTGTTTCAGGTTGTTGTGGTGGAGAAGAAGGCGGCGGTGAAGAAGGGGGATAGTGCGCAAGGTGGGTCAAAGTCATCTCCTACCCAACGGTCTTCAATCCTGGTCATGTACGTGAGACTGGAGCTTGCAGATAGACAGATGAAGGGGCGAGTAACGAGGAACGAAGCGGATGTCACTGACTGCCGTCTTCATGTCCCGCTTTTGCCTCCTTGATGTGTCTTGACTTCTTAGTTTAGGGTTTCGCTTGCTTTCAGTCCGAATCCGACTGTCAACATTGAGCTGACTGTCACTGACTCCCAGCGGACCGAAGACTGGCCGAGGCGATCTCTCTGGTCAGATGGATGGCCGAGCGATCAGTCCACCTTATCTCCCGGAAGCCGTTCATTGCGCTCTTCACGCACATGACACACCTGCTCGTCTTCGCGTCAACGATCTTTCCTCCTGCCGCTTTAGACTATGCGAAAGCGCTTCGAAGTGTTCTCAGCTATCCGCCACACCTGGAGAACCTCGATCAGCAGGGATGGAAGATCCTCATGGGGATTTGCTGGGCGGCAGTACTCGGCGATCCCGTCACCGTCGATGACGAATGGCAAGAAGATAATGAGAGCGAGAGCGTGAACCAGGGGAAAGGCTTCAACGATATATCGACCCAAAACCCGCTCAGCAGCCGTACGACGTCGACCGTCTCGCAGTCTACCACCGAGCTCGTCTCCCTCATTCCCATCCTCCTCTCCAGCACCGCTGCGCCTTTAATATCTCCTCTACCTCCCGTCGGTCCAGGCTGGATCTCCGAGACAAGTCTCGGCCACTCTATACTCCTCAAGATCCACCGCTTCTTCCTCTTACATCCTACCGAGACTTCGGCCCATCTACCTATTCTACGATCTATGAATATCGTATTGACTGAGCTCGAGTTGAACTGCCGCGCCGACTTTGTCTCAGCCGGGATCAAGCTGTTCCCGCAGCTTGTCGAACTTTGGGGAACTCGGGATAGAGGGTTGCGCGAGCAAGTGCTCATCGCTCTGAAGACACTGCTGCCATACCTGACACACAAGGTTGCGGCTGAGAAAGACAAGGCCGGAGTAATCAGAGAAGCGATGAACAGCTTGATGGAAGCACTCCCAAGGGAAGCAAGCTCGAGATCGGGCATCCGTCCATTGGATTTCGGCGTATTGAGGCTTAAGGAGTACGTCCGGAACGTCAAGGCTGGAACATCTGATTGCTGGCAGCCATTCGAATCGATCACAATGTCGGTGAGGTCTTTCGCGATCGATAGATGGCGCTAAAGCCTTGTAGGCTGGGTTCGATTTCAGCCATGAGAGCGCCATGACTTGGGCTGTCCTCGAGCTGTATGCTGATGTTTGCTATCAGGCGAGTAAGAATATGATGAGGTTTTCGTCAACGATCTGATCATCGTGTGGCAGCTTTACCAGGGAGCCAGTACCCCGCCGTCAGCTACGCCGAACCGTACGAATACCGCCACCCCTACTCAGGACGGCCCAACAGCCAAACGACGAAAAGTTGGTGACGTCCTTGCAACACTCGTGTTGAGCATCAATGAAGGCCCTCACGAAGGACGAGTCATAGGACTGCAAGTTTTAAATGCTGTCATCCATCGATACTGGGCCGAGTTGCACTCCGAGGCGCAGATCGCTATCCGACAAGCCGTTGTGGATCTATTGAACGAGGATCATGTGGCGATCCAAAGCTGGGCCTTCCTGGACCTTGCTGCGATTGCCGTTACGCCTCAAGAGTCTTCCGAAGACCTGATCATCTCCAATGGTTCGCCAGCGTCTCCATCCCAGCAGAATGCGAGGCGGAAGACCGAAGAAAGCGATTGGTCCAAGGTCTGGGCCCACGGAGTTCGCAAGGCCTCGATCACACCCCTTTCACGCGCGGCTTGCCATACAGCACACGTCCTCCTGCAGTCCGGTAGGATACCAACAGCCTCTTGCGTTCAGGATGTCAGCACTCTCCTCCAGAATGTGGACATCCAAGGCCCGCCATACCCCTTCGATTCAGTTTGCGCGTTTCTCAAATCTGCTCTCCGCTTGACGCGTAGCGATCTACGACTATACGCGATGGACCTCGAGGATAAGCTGTTGTCGTGGCTTGCGAAGTGGGATGCTCTGGAAGGCTCACGAGGCAAAGGTCGCATGGATCCTCAAACTCCGGCGGATCTTCTCCTGCTCCTCAGTGAGAGCTGTCGGCTCCCCTCAATTTCCATGCATAGAAGCCCCGTCCTTGACTCCCTTCCCGATTGCGCGATAGTGGACCATGTACTGAGACAGGCGGAGACCCGATCGATCCGGGATTTCATCCTTTACGGCCGAATCCCTGACACTCGGCGCCCAGAAGACGAGAATATGCCATTGGCAAGCATGCCAAAGGCTGGCTCGAACAGAGATCTATACTTGCTGGAAGGTCCGCCACAACTCGCTACCCAGCTCCTATCTCGGAATTTACGGGATTTTTGTGTCGACTGGGGTGCCTCCGAACAACCCGCCGCTTCCCTGCCGGAGCGTGTCCGACGCAGCATCGATCTCGTCGTCCTAGTACTCGCTTTCCAAGCTTGTCTGGAACTAGGCGGTATTCGACCCGATGACGACTGCAATCGAATGGCTCTAGACCTTCTAAAACGCATTCAACCCTGTCTTGCTGCCACGCCATACACCGTCTCCGGGCAAAACCTGATCTGGCAAGGCTTTGAGCCTCTCTGCTACACTCGTCATCGAGATTCCGAGATCTGGCCGATCTTGCTTCGACCTGATATACAGTCTGGGGTTCGGCAGGACATCCTACCGCCCAACCGATACGAGACTGCACCTGCCCGATACAGTGTCGACGCCGACCGCAAATCAGGGGACCATCTACAGTCCGTCATTTGGAGTGTCTCAGCCGTACGTCTTCGACATCTCGTCCTTCGTAATCTGACAAATCATGCACCCTAGACAGCTGCAGCCTTCAAAGAGGTCTTTGACATCTGCCGGACACTCCTCGAACACGGTAACCCGGCGATACCTCTCTTTGGCTCCCAAGCGACCGCCCCAAATATCCTCAATGATGACGATTTCGGTGAAATTCGAACAGCAGAAAGCGAAGTGATGCCGCAATCAAAAGAGGTTCTGGAGTGCCGACGGGCGACTACATCCCTTCTGGGCGGTCTCGCTCGGCTTCGACTTACAGGGGCGACCCTTTCCTCGCCTGTTCGCCAGCCGTTCAAAGATACTCAACTGATCAACGCGTTTCTATCGGCAGAAGGAGCTAGGTTTATACAGCTGGGGACAGTCGTCTGCTCGGCCATCAAAGACGGAACTCTCTATCTCAACGCTGAAGCTGTGGAGCTCATCTTGGCGTCCTTCGAGGAGATGCTGTCTTCCTACGCATACTCGCGTGACGAGGGGTTGCTCCGCCTTGCCCTATCCTTCATGACCTGCTCGATGCCATATTGGCTCGTTCCGGAGCTGTCTACCTCAGATCTTACCGACAGGGTTGTCTATCTCGCTAAATTCCTCGCCACGAAGGCTCTTCGTGATCAAGTGCCCTCGTGGCGCGTACGACTCGCCATACTGCTCTTCGCCGACGAATACCTCGACTATGATCCCTCCTTCTCCGCTTGGTCAAGTTTGCAAATGGACGACGCGACTGACGACGATGCATGGGGTCCGTTGGCAGTGACATCCGGCAGCCTTCTGGACCGCGATGGGCGCGTCCGCTTCCGCGCTGCAACCTCGACCGCCGGTCTATTCTACCTCCAAAGCATTCCGCCAGGGCAACACTATCCCTTCTACGAAGCTACGATGAATCGTCTCCCGCGTCAGCCTAAGCACTGGGACTCGTTCATCACGGATATTGTATGGAAGCTCAACTGCTGCGTGACGAGCGCTCAGCTTCGCGCGGCAACCATATATCATCTTTACGAAGTCCCTCTGTCGAGCTCGGACTTCAATCACCACTTGCAAATTGGTCTTGCGGCGGTGGCTCAACGTCTCGGTCTAGACGGGATATCCACCCTGTATCTGCCTTACGCGGCTCTTGTTGTTCGCAGTCAGCTTGGGGTGAATCAATCTCCCATGCGGGTCCCTTATCGAGTGTACGGCAGCTCTTCTCACAAGGCCTTCGCCGCAAGCCTCCTTGGCGGAGTTTCGCCGTCTATCCTCGCAGCGATCAACGGGGAAGCTCCCTGCAAGGACGGTAACAGAGCGGTCACCGGCGCTCGCGAGCTCTTCGCATCCCTATGCGAAGCTGCAAGTCTGCCACTGCAAGAGGTCGTCAAACGACACCTGCCTGCGACTTTGGCGCTTGTTTCTGCCAACCTCGTCGAAGACGCAACCTTCTCGCCCGACAAAGACTTATCGTCACCTTTGATCGATGCCCTCACAGCACTCCCAGGGATCACCGCCGAGGCTGATGTTGACCGCCTTGTACCTGGATCCATAGACCTCGCCGCCGCATATCTGTTTGGTCTCGTTGATCTCGAGGCCTCAGCATTGGAGATCGGCAAGCTCCTAGATACGAGAATCAAGAATGGAGAACCTGGTTCACTGTTCGTCGATCTCATGAGAAGTGACGTCTCATCTGCCGAATCTCCTCCCGCTCTTCATCCAAGCTTTCCAACTGGGACCATCATCAACGCATACGGTGCCCTGAGCACGATCGGGATTTCCATGTCCACTTCGAAGATGGTCTTCAACGCTCTAGCGAATCTATTCCATCGATTGAACGAGACATTTCTCGTCAGCGAACAGCGCCGGTATCTGCGCTCAATAGCCTTGGTAACGGCTACACACCAAGCAGAGTATCGTCAACCCGCCGTCCTCGAAATGTCTCTCCGGGAAGCCATCATGCTCCTGGACAGGCGGGACATCTGCGCTTTAGTGCTATCATTCGTCAAATGGGGTCTTCAGCAGATCCCAAAGCTGTCTCCTGCCATCGGCGATCTCGCCGATATCTTTATTCGCCTCGGTGCGGCATGGAACCGACTCAAGGGGCTCGACAATCCCGCTGCGGACGTTGCTGACGACATGGAGTCCTGGATCAGTCGTTCTGCCCTGTCTTGGCAGAACGACGAGGCGATGGTCCGAATCATTCCGGTTGTCCTCACATTGTGGCCATCACAGCTTGCTCAATACTTCAAGAGTTGCCCGGAACCCACTTTCGGCGATTTGTGCGATCTCGCTGCCTCCTCGAGGGTAGATGACGTATCGATCTTGATGAAGAGATTGGTCGGCAAATTGACGGAAGGGAACCTTCAAGCCAACGTGGTGGAGCTCCAGCAACGGGCCTTCTGGCACCTCAAGAAGGCGATCAATCCAGCCTCTTTCGACGAAGAGGGTCTGGTTGCTTTCCTGGACGTGCTCTACATCGCCAATGGCCAGGTCCACGCACCCAGCCTTGAAGCCATCAAGGGTCTCGTCAGCAATGTTCCTTACGACAGTCTCGTCACGGCACTCAAGAAGGAACCAGCAGTATTTCTACACGCTGTCGTCGTCAATTTGACAATACGCCTGACAGCGGCGGAGAGTTACGAGACAAGGGGTACCGCTCTCCTCGTTCTACAGCGCATTCTCCCCTTCGTTGGCGACATGCATGGCCGGAAGATCCTCTCCCCGGAAGCAGTCGACCTGATGTCACACCTCGTCCCCATCGACGTCCCATGGCACTCGCCGCGAAACCAGCAAGTCAACGCTTTGTCGGAGGATCAAAGTCTTGTGAAACTTTCCAGGGTCCTTTCCGCCTGGTCGACCTCACTCGCTGCACATCTGTGCGAATTGATCGCTGCCGAAGACCCATTCTATTACGCGATTACCCCTCTGCTTTCTGACGCCGCTTCCGCTTCAGATCTGCTTCCTTTCTTGGTGCAAGCATGCCTGTCCTGCGGCAGCGAGAAGTCGATCAAGGAGCGAGTCCGCCTATTATCCGATCACCTTTCATCGGTCCTTCAGTATTCTTCAGCCGGCATTGAGACTGTCCGAGCCATCCTCAAGATCATCCTCCATCTCCGGCATTTCCATCCGCCATATCGACCTGATCTGCTGGGCTACAACGCTTGGCTGAAGATCGATTTCCTCCTTCTTAGCGAGGCGGCCATCAAATGCGGGGCTTTCGCCACGGCATTGCTATTCTTAGAGTCTGCGGTACCTAGCGATAACCTCGATCTCTACAACTCTCGAGTCCAGAAAGTATGTGAATCTGTATCTCCTCGACCTCACTGATTGCGATTTCAGACTATGTATGCGATCTACAGCAACGTGGAGGACCCAGACGGCTTCTATGGAGTGAAGACTCACGATGTCGAAAGCGCGTTACACCGCCGCCTAGAGCATGAAGGTGATTACTGGAGGTCGATTGGCGTCCATGGCGCCATTGTCGAATCGACCCTTTCGAGTATCTCTGCTGCGCCTTCGATGACCTCTGCGGCCCGCGACTTCCACGAGCTGGGATTCAACCACATAGCAAATGCTGTTCTCAGGAACGCCGGGTCCGGCACATCCGCCGATCCGTTCGTGCTCGATCTCGCTTGGCGGACCGCCGACTGGGATTTGCCACTGAATGCAGATGCTGCGTCGACATCGCAAGGCCTGTTGTACTCAGCACTACGGACTGTCCATCGTGAGCGAGACCAGGATGCGGCCAGACTCGTCGCGCTCAACGCCGTCCGAGCCGAAGTCGGCCGCTTGCAGGGTCTGGGTATGGAGCGCATGGCGGAGATCAAGCAGACTACTGCGAATCTGCTCTGTTTGCGTGAGATCGTGCATTGGCTGTCACCTGAGGTGCAGATTGCTGTCAATGAGGGGGACTTTGCGGGCGATACTTTGCGCTCTTTCGCTGAACTCCGCCCGTCTCTCGAGTAAGTAAATCCTCATCATGCGACGCATTGCTGATGTTTGCCAGGTTTCGTCATGCAGAACGGCTATCGGCCACTCGACAATCACTCCTACGCGCCACCAGGGCTCGTGTAAGCCAGGATCTGCTTGGCGACCTCTCGAATCCGCTAATGGACGGGCTCGCCGCAATGGAGAAAGCGTGCTACCTTCGCTTGGGAGCCGCGGCTCGGCTAGACGGCGAGACACAAGCAGCCATGAACGCCATCACCGCTGTTCGCGGGCTTGAGCGGAACGGATCGAGAAGCGACACCGCGAATGACGAGTATAGCCATGTATTGTGGTCTCAGCGAGAGCATTCGCTCGCCATCCAACATGTCGAGGAAATGGTGGGGACGCTGCTGCGAAGTGGCAGTAAGGATCGTGGACGTCAGGCGGTTCTTCTCGCTCGCATCGTGCGTTGACATGCCCAATGCTGTTGCTGACTGCATCTAGGCCAATTGGACTTCCGAAGCGAAGCTTAGGTCAGCGCAAGAGATACAGACGAGCTTTCACGAAGCGTACACCATCTCAACAACCCACAAGATCTCGGCGACTGAGCAGGCTCGACTGTGTCATGACTACGCCACATTTGCCGATCATCGTCAAGCTGCGTTATCACGATCTCCCGAACTCGAACGGCTGTACACCTATGTCAGTCGGAAACAAGCGGAGCTCGAACAGTCCCCTGCCCCGCCACGTCCTGCTTCGAAAAGAAAGCGCGATAGCGCAAAGCAGGATGAGCAGACAGCGACGCAAAGAGAGCTCGAAGAGGATCAAAAAGCTATCGCTGAGCTGCTAAACGAGCAGACCATGTTTGTCAAGACGGCTCTGCGAATGTACGCCGCTGCCTTCATGCTTTCGGATGAGCACGACGATTCGACCACCCGGCTCTGCTCCCTATGGCTCCAGCATGACATCAATGAAGACATCAATAAGGGCGTTGTCGGCGCTCTAGATCGGGTCCCACCCCACAAATTTATCTTCCTAGGACCCCAACTTGCGGCTCGGCTCGATCGTCCCAAGAAGCCCACAGCTTTCAACACCGCTCTTAACGGCCTGATGCTTCGCATGAGTCGTCAACATCCATACCATATCCTCTTCCAGATCATCACTCTTGCCAGCGGTATGACTCTACCTAGCACTTCACGGCGATTGTCCGATTCCGGCGCAGAAGGACGGGGACCAGCTGCAGCTGGGATCCTAGCGACTCTAGCAGCGGACAATGGCAACCCTCTCGCTCGCACAGCCACCAAGCAAATGAAACTATTTGCTGAGGCTGCGACAACGTGGAGTCTGCACAAAGAGCCCAATCGAGAGGAAGCCGGTTGGTCTGATCGGAACGTGAATTTGCCCTCCGGATGCCCTGTAGCGTCCCTGCAGGGTATGAGTATTCCGGTAGCGACAGCTCCACCACCAGTTGATATCGTAACGAAGTACGCCGGTATACCGACCCTAGTCAGATACAAATCGCGGTACAGCGTGCTCGGCGGACTGCATCGACCAAAGAAGATGTACGCGGTCGACTCGCTGCAGAAAGTTCATTCGCAATTGGTGAGCCTAACCATCGCTTTCAAGACTGACATTTGGTAGTTCAAAGGCGATGATGAAGTCCGGCAGGACGCTGTCATGGAGCAAGTTTTCGAGATGTCCAATGCATTCCTCTCACGCGACCGCAAGACCAAAGTCCGGGATCTCCGCTTCCGCACATATGTCGTGATTCCCCTCACGCAGAAGACGGGTGTCCTGGAGTTCGTTGGAGATAGTCAAGGCATAGGCGAATGGCTCAAACCGGCGCATGCAAGGTCAGCGAAGTGTTTGCAGACGAGCTGACTTCTCAGATATGGTCAATCAAACGGCGACATCCGGTCCGACAAGTTCCGCAATACACTCAAGCCCATCCAGGAAAAGGACGAGAACTCGCGCGACCTGGTCCTGAAATACACCCAGATGATCCAGCAGTTCCATCCGGTCATGCGGCATTTCTTCACCGAGAAGCACAAGGATCCGATGGCGTGGTTTGCCATGAGACTGAACTATACTCGGAGTGTGGCCGTGGCTTCTATGGTGGGATGGGTGTTGGGAATCGGTGATCGCCATTGCTCCAACATCCTCATTGACACGATCACGGGTGAGCTCGTGCATATCGATTTCGGCATCGTCTTCGAGGAGGTACGCATACAGACTTGCCCTCCTCTCAAAGGCTGACCGTTTGGTTCAGGGAAGAAGACTGCGTATACCTGAAAAGGTCCCTTTCCGTCTGACCAGCGATATCGTCGATGGTTTGGGCATCACTGGCGTCGATGGCACCTTTCGGCGCTGTTCCGAGCACACTCTTCGAGTTTTGCGTGAATCTTCAGAGCTTATCATGACGGTCCTCGAGGTGTTCAAGCACGATCCACTCTACGCTTGGTATACATCACTTCGCCTTCTTCCTAGATCGAGCTCACTAGTTTCCCAGGACTGGTGATCCAGACAAGCTTCAGCGTGCTCAAGGTGGCGGAAGAGTCGACCTCGCTCAATCTGCGACGGTACAAGAGAAAGCCGATCGGGTGCTCTCGAGGATCCGCCAGAAGCTAAGGGATGATCTGAGCGTAGAGTACCGAGTGAACCAGCTTATTCAGGAGGCGAGGGACGTGGAGAGCCTTGCTAAGATTTTTGTTGGTCAGTAGATCGCAAGACCCACTAGTCTCAGCTGACGATTCGGGCAGGCTGGCAATCGTGGTTCTGATAGATACCGTGAGTTGTACCGTGCGATTGAGATGCTTCAGCACAGCTGATATCTGAGATAGCCATCATTGATTCCCCTCACAAAATTACCATGTCTGTATCTAAAGGTCCTTCCTGATCACCTATTGCCCCTTCCACATCAAAGCTTCATCGAACGGTTCATCTGCGCATCCTGCAGGTTTTCCAGATGTATTTACTACTACATGCTGCCGGTCTGCTTGTCACTCAATCCTTCGGAGAGATCGCATCCATCAGAAAGAACGGACATAGAATCATGAACTTGCTGCGTGATTGAACCTACTGCACTAGAATACAAACGGAGAGAGGCAAATGACCTAAGTCGAGTACCGCCGATATTACGTAACTCTCGAATTTCTACAACTTGAGGAAATTCCAAACCCCCCCTCTTTGTACATCAAATCCAAACTCATCGAACCGAGGACGTGTACGAGGCATCATGTCCCGCACCAGAGCTCGCGCTCGGAAAGTCGCTGCAGCTGGTTCCAAATCCTCAAAAGCTGTCCCAAAAGCTGCCGGACCCTCCTCTGCCCCTTCTATTGACGATCTCGTTGGTGTGTCTGTAATTCCAGTCGTCCATCATCTAATCCATACGTCATGGGACGTAGAGGATGAACGATGAATGCTGATCTCTGATAGACAAGGCTCACACCCTCCTCGCCCAATCCGATTTCCCGCTCGCCATCAAATTCCTCACCCGTGCACTCTCGCTCGACCCCCGTCACCTCGAGGCGCGAGAGCTGCTAGGTGTGGCTGAGCTCGAGGGTGGAGATCCGGATGCCGGGCGAGCTGTACGTACTCCCTTTGTCATTCAAGCTGGAGCAAGCTGATGCTTGCCCACACAGAATCTGCTCCAGCTCTTCCCGCCCCACAAATTCGACCCACCAAGCGAGCCATCTCCATACCTCTACCTCGCACAAACCGCTGAAGATCCGAATGAAGCTCTGGGGTACTATTCAACCGCTACGGCTATGCTCGAGAAATCTATCGTAGCGCGGAAGAGCAAGGGCAAGGGACGGAAAATGGCTCCCGAGGAGGATGAGGAGGAGAGGAAGATGGCTATGACGGCGTTGGTGGCTATGATCGAGATCTGGATGTCTGATCTTTGGTGCGTGCCTCTTATGTCCACAAACCTCCCAGCTATTGCATTGACGGATATGATCAGCTTTGAGGAAGCAGCACCGAGCAATTGTGATGCCCTAATAGCCCGTGCATTAACGATATTGCCAGACGATCCGGAAGTCAAATTGTCGCTTGCTTCGATCAGGATGAGTCAGTCGAGGTTGGATGAAGCGAAGGCTGTCGTGGTTGGACTGTATGAGGAGATTCAGGGGAAGGAGCCTTGTGCGTTTCGCCCATCTCTCCCCTGAAGCTCAGACTGACGAGTAGTCATGCTTCTGTGGTATCTTGTAACGTCCTACCCTTGTCTGAGTAGTTGATGATACCCTACCCGCCCTTCCCGCTCGACTCGACCTCACTCGCCTCCTCCTGGAATTCTCACTCCACCTCCCCGCTCTCGACGTCCTCTCCACCATCCGAGAAGAAGACTCCCTCCAAGTCGAGGGAGCATACCTCGAGGGCTGGGCTCTGTGTCTACGGGCTGAAGCACTGGGGACAAATCCATCCCAGTCCCGAGATGCGAACGAGGAAGAGGCGGAGATGATACCGCAGGAATGCTACGAGGAAGCAATGAGAGCGCTACTTGAATGTGCGAGGTTGTTTGCGGAGCAAGATTATCCGGATGAAGGGATTGGGGCGCATGTCAAGGAGCTGTTGGAGGGGTTGGAGCGGAAGGGGGTGAAGCCTGCGGAGGGTGAAGAAGGGGAGGGGGAGGATGGGGAAGAGAACGGCATGGGAAACGCGGCTGGGGACGGCGAGGAGTGGGAGGATGTGGATGCTGGGGATGTGGATGTGGATGGGGATGGGGATGTGGATGGGGATGGAGATGGAGATGTAGGGATGGTGTAATGATGTGAGGACCTGTCGATGCACGACCAAGCTACACTGCCCTTTGATACACCCCATTCATGTCCCGCCATGCCCAGGTAACGTCGAACCCCACTGATCACCCTCCTTCTCCCCACCTCCTCGTCTCCTCACATCGCCCCCTCCTCTCCTCACATCGCCCCCTCCTCTCCGCTCTCCACCAATCACCTCCTCAGGCCCCTTCACGTCGCACGCGGAGCTAGCGATCTCCCGTCTCCGCCGAGCGAGTCCGGAAGCCCACCAGTCCTCCATCTCTGAACTGACTGATATTCGGGAGACTGAGGGGTCGCCTAGCATCTCGAGGCTTCGGGAGACTATCCGTAACTATCCCTGAGTCAGCTTGGCTCGCCAACGAAAGAAAAGAGGGGCGGGGATGAAAATGAGGTCAAGGAAAACGGACGGGAGGAGGAGGAGGAGGAGGAGGAGGAGGAGGAGGAGGAGGAGGAGGAGGAGAAGGGTAGGAATGGCGTGAGGAGGTCGAGGATGATCGGCTCGAAGTTGGGGTTGAGTCCCCCTCCACCGCCTGGACCACCGCGTGCGTCACAATCTGTCGAGTGTGAACCATGTGCTGATGGTCAGGACAGCGTCTGATCCACCTCCATTACCCCCGACGAGCAATCATCCGTACGCGATTCAAGAAGCTTCGTCTTCCCGGTCAGCAGCGCTCTCCCGTGCAGCAGGACGGCTGAGCGCGGTCGGTGCCTTTCGAAAAGCTGGATCAGCTCGAGCCTCCACACCACCTCCTCATCCTCCACCTGACGAAGGATTACCACCTTTACCCACCCAATCAGCTCCACCTAATCAACCTTCCCCTTCGACCCCTAATCACTCCTGGAATGCCTCCGCCTCGTCCTCTCGCCATTCGAATCGCTTCTACGCCTCCGCCTCCCCACCTGCCTCGCCTAATCCATCCGGGCCCACCATCTCACCACGTTCTTCGTCCCTCTTCACTCCGGCTCAGGTCACGCCTGCAGCTGGGGTCTCTGTCCTCGATGCTCCTATTGAGTTACGCTCTTCCCCTGGAACTGGCTCGCGATCACGAGCACCTCGGACACCCTCGCGCCAATTACTGCAGACCGCTCTGGATCTTGCGCAACGAGCTGTCGAGATGGATAAGAACAATGACGTATTAGGTGCACTCGCGGCGTACCGAGAAGCGGTCGCGAGGCTGAAGAAAGTGATGGAGCGGGTTGGAGTGGAGCCTAATCTGGATGAGACGAAGCGAAGACGGAGCACTGTCGGGAAGGCCGACGAAGAAGGACGGACCCTACGTGGAATCGTTAGTCTCTCGATTCTGACATCGCGGAGAAGCGCTGAAATGATACAGCGCGACGCGTATGTGTCACGTATACAGCTGCTCTCGACCTATGATACCAACGACCTACTTCCCTCCTCGTCGATCACCACTGAACATCCCTCCATCTCCACGTCCACTCTGGTTCCAGGCCGCACGCCGAGACCGCATGTGTCAGAACTCAGATCTGAAGAACCTACACCTCGCGCTTCGCTGGACAATTTCGGTATCATGGGAATAGGCGATCTCATGCTAAACCAAGCGGACCAATCATTCGATAGCTCGGTTGCCAGTCCGCCTCGACCCTTGATCAACGGCAGTCCAGGTCGACCGCCCGGCTCATACCCTCGTAATCCCAATCTCCTCCCTTCACCAGACATCTTCGGAGAAAGACCCAGAAGTTCTTGGCACAGCGGTACTGCCCAAAACGGTGTTATCGCTGACACGCGATCGAGGACATCCTGGTCGAAGCTACCAGCATCGGACGATGCTGCATCTAGCCTTTCTTCCTTTTCGCCGGGATCTCCCATCATCCCTCCTATAAGACGTCAATCACTCGGATTCGGCCTGCCTGCTTCCCCGCCGATATTGCAATCCCCTCTCCACAGCTCGCCATCGCGACAGGGCAGTCGAGATACCGGAAACTCTCCGATAGCGCCCCGTCGACCGTCTGGACCTTCCCTGGGACTGGATACGGAGCTGAACATTGTCGATGAGCCAGAAGAGGGTATGGAGGAGCTGGCTACTACGCCATTGAGTGCGAGTCTTCCAGCTGCGGCAGAGGAGCTCCTCGACGGACCCGGTCGCCCTGGGTCCGGCTCCTTCGCCTATGCCTATCCGGGCGGAAACCGACCTCTCCCACTGGTTCCGCACTCGGCATCAGGTATCGACATCACAGGACTGCAAGTGATCCGAGCGCGAAAAGGTAGTCTTAGCAGTATGTCTGTACCCCTCAACCGAGATCCAGGCTCGTTCGGCGCCGCGAACATGCAGGCGTCCTCTCATCATAGACAGCATTCTCGCAATCTTGATGATCCTATGGCTCCGATCTCCAGAGCCGCTGCTGTCCAAGCGATCATCGATGGTCTACCTGCGAGTTCCATTCCATTTCCCGGTATATCTCAGCGGTCCGCATCGTCCACGAATCCATCTCCTGTTCTTCCGTCCGAGGTGTTCGAAGCGAGAGCTCGCACCAGATCACAGCCAGAGACTCGATTACCGCAGCTCAGGCGTCAGTCGAGTCAGTCGGATCTCGATGTTCCGTCTTCAACCCTTTCTAGCGTGGACAAATCAGCATCGATCTCTTCTCAGCCAAATCACGGACTTCGGATCAATACGGATAAAGGCAGTCTCGCCCCGCTTTCTGGCATCTCCACTCGGTCCACCCCTTCCACATCTCGCTCACTCCCACCTTTACCCAACACCACCGCATCTGCCGCTGGATCCCTCATCTCCCCATTGCCCGAAGCGCAACCCAGTGACATCATTCACCGTCCCTTCCACCTCCTCCGAATCCTTCACTCATCAATGGACCCCGAGTCGTCCGGATCCTATCTCACTGGCGCGATCCATATTTCGTCACCAGTGTGGAAACCCTCAAATCGGGCAAAGGCGTCGTCGAAAGCCCTTGCTCCGCCAAAAATCACAGCTCAGGACGTCAAAGTCCGGTGTATCGAAGCTTTACTGCTCCATTTTGAGATCATCAGACAGACCGGATCTGGGCTATTTGACGGACCGAAAGATGGGCGGTATGGCGCGAGACCGGGTTTGGCTCTTGGAACCGCTGGGAAGCGGGTCACGGTGATTGCGGAGGAGTTTTGCGGGGCGTTGGATGGGCTGGACGAGGAGATGGATCAGGGGTACAAGGCGTTGATGAAAGGTGGAGTCAGCGTGGGCGGGTGGAAGGGGAAAAAAACGGGGGTGAGCAAGTTCGGATCAGGCTTAGATGGCAGCTGATCAGGTGGGGTATGCGTAGAGCACGAAGTCTTGGGGTTCGA
>JAABUK010006527.1_pt1 | contig 17359 bp, 25 predicted proteins | sample 5559141 | NCBI WGS metagenome assembly JAABUK01 (sample SAMN10711869, study PRJNA513367) | rock metagenome | isolation source: Antarctica rocks | place: Antarctica: Victoria Land, Pudding Butte nord | collected 2016-01-03 | reverse complement strand
AATGTGACTGAGCTGTTGTGCATCTGTGACCTGATCATGATCTTGACAATTGTAGCACACTCACTGAGCAATTGTAGCACACTCACTGAGCAATTGTAGCACACTCACTGAGCAATTGTAGCACAATCACTGAGCAAGTGCAGTGGCCATGAGGTTACAACGCAATGCAAAGAAGACATGCACACAGAGCCAATTGCAGTCATAGGGCAGCAGACTGGTGGGGAAGGAAGCAAGTGCATTGCATTCTTGGAAAAAGGAAAGAAAAGACTTTCAATGAGAAGCCAAGTATTATACCATGCTGCCTAGCATTGCATTCTCACCATGATGGGGGTACCCTGACTGTCAAAGTGCTGTGCAATCTCTCTTGATTTGGTGCCCATTTCTGCCCCTGAGGCCACTGTGATGACCTTTGCTGTGACTCCCAGTTGCTCATCAAGGACATAGCCTAGCTCAATGGCACCAATCCATTCCCTGGACCCCACAAATGACTGGGGCTTGTCTCCTATACAGAAGGTACCGGCGTGGATTCAGTTCTAGCAGGCTGCTATGCCAAGCTTGACACCAAACATTAGCTCAAGCATGGAAAGGCTGAGTCACATTGCCTCCCAGGTGGAAGCCATCAATATAGAAAAGAAAAGAAAAGACTACGCCTTTTGACGTCGATGTAATGAGAAGCCAAGTCTTACACCAGGCTGCCCAGGAGCCATCAATGTACACATGCAGGATACTGGTGATACTGGTAATGCTGGATCTCAACCCAAACCAGACATCACAAGGATTGAAAGCACAAATGGTAACAGCAGCCTGGACAGCAAAGTAGCAGAGTATGATCTGATGCAGGGCTATGCTTTTACAGAAGCCACACGCACGCCAGTTGCTAACTGCAGACTTGGCAAATGCAGCAGTTGTGTGGGATGCACCAACCTATGTCCACCAGGGTCTGTTGGATGTCTCTCAGAGGCGGCACTGCCTGCTGTGTGTAGTGCTGATGCCTGAACCAGGAGTGAATTGTTTGCAAGGATCGGTATGCACATCCCCACCCTGCATCATCTGTCTTGTCCTGTAGACGCACACACATATGGTGACACCATTACACAAAAATGCTGCCTCGAAATAGGGTGTTTCACATTGTGTTATTGGTAGTCAGGTTCTGGTGCAAGACAGGTGGCATAATCACAGGATTATGCCTGCAGCATCAAAGCACGCGGTGCAGATAACCGCTGCAGTGCTGCTCTATGCGTTATGCGGATCACAGGAGTTAAACAGCCATTGTACGATGCAGGTGCCATGGCTCCGAGCTTGAGTCTTGCTGCCAGCCTGCCAGAGACTATGTAGTAGACTACGAGTTTGTTGGAGCATGACGCAGTGTAGCCATCACAACACATGCAATGGATAAGCATGAAGCCATGATCATGCTGTCAGTGGTGCAAACAAAGCCACTCTGCATTTTGTGCCACATGCGCTCAATAGGAACATGCTCCCTGACGTGCCACACACACACACACACACACACACACACACACACACACACGAGAGCCAGGTGTGACGCAAACCTGCATGTAATGGTGATAGTCGTAGCTGCCCTCAATCATGTGGACTGTTCCCCCAGCAACTGGTGGTGGGTTTAAGCCCACATGCACATCCTGCAGCCTTGCAGCTCTGGCCCCAGGCAGGCTCTGGGGTGGCCCCACTGCTGATCTGGGGTCTACAGCATTATTCAGTCGCAGCAGGGGCCTGTTGGCAGGAAGCCCAAATCGATCATGCAGTGCTTGCCTACAACAAAAAGAAAGGTGCATTGGCCTGAGGAGCATACTCTGTGTTGCCTGAAAATATACAGCATCGTCAAGCATGACATGCTGCCTTGTTGAGGTCAGCATGCTCATGCAAGATCTTTGCCGACAGCAGCAGACGTGATGTGCATGCTTGTCACATGACAACCTATGTAATCATGAGGCAATATGTTTGCCAGCATGAGAGGCCCACAGTAAAGCAGGTCTGCTCAGAAAGCTTGAGCCAATTTGACATGGTATGCTGTTGCAATATAGGCTACCTGACTGGCCTGAGGTCCTCTTCTTCAGCATTGGTTGCCAGGGTGCCCTGCTGTGCTGAGCTTCTGCCCTTTCCTGCTTTGGGGTTAGCCAGGGGGTACATGAGGGTAAGACAGTGGGGCCAGCCTGGGGGTTGCACCTGCCAGACACAACAGGGATGAGGATGACATTCAAGCCCTTAAAACGCTTTCATGTAACTCCAACCCTCTTGACCCTTGCCATTCAAGTCACAAATTGGCAGCGCGTGAAACGCCAGGCATGATTCACAACAGCCAACACCCCCTCATGGGGTGGGGCCTTAGCCTCGGCAGGGATGTAATTTATGCCGGCAACCATTGCGGTATGCCATGTACAATATGCCATTCACAACTGAATTATGTGAAGATGCGTAAATGCCAGGTATGATATTGGCAGATATCAGCATCAAAACTTAGCAGACACTGGAGTTACCCCTTACCAGCACAACCAGAGCCACACTAGCAAAATAGCCATAATCATCTGCTGAAGAATGGTCAAGAGCTACAACAGCCCTTTGGCCAACTTTCATATGCTCCCATAACAAAATTTCAAAATGCACACTGAGCGCGGGACAGGAGTACCTGAAACACTGTCCAAGGCTGCAAACTGCCCTGCTGCACGATTATATGCTGCAGCGCGTTCAACTGCCTTCTGATGGCAGGCTGTATGTAGCTTGCTTGCAAGTCTGCCAGCAACGCTGTGTTTGGTACATAGCACAGCACACTCAGCGTGACTGTAGTGCTGTCATAGCTGCAGCTTCCGCCTGGGTAGACACAGAACATGTGTGTATGTCTAAATAGTAATAATAATAAGAATAAATTCCCTTTCCAGCTCATGATGAGCTAGGTGCGTGCAGGACAAGTCAATGTGTGCACCACCTGGGAAACACGACATGACTGTATACTGCTGCTAGTTGATGTTTGGGTAAGCATGCAATTGTCTGAGCCTGCTGTACACGACATGCTTCATGCTGTATGCTGTCGCAACAGCTGAGCTGCAGTACACAGCTTTGTGCAGGCAATGCATGATGAGGTGGCCTTTTCAGCAATCCACATTTGGCAGTTCCAGTGTTGCAACATTACCTAGTCTGACCCTGAGCAAAACTGGCAAAGGTGCATGCAGGCAGTACCTGCTACAGGCTGGTAGGTGATGCAGGGCGGCTGTGCAGCAGCCTGTGGCAAGCTCCCGTTGTTCAGCAGGGTGATGTCAACAGCTTCTGTATGTGTGCCTCTGAAGTCCCCACACACTTGCTTAGCTTCACTGCTCTCAGGCGTCAGCAACATTGGCTCTGCACGTAAGCAGCAAGTTCGAAATTGAACAGAAGGCAAGCAGCATCTGACAGGCATTGTACCTTGTGGAGTCTACGCGTATCATACATTTTGCAGAGCATGACTGACTGGCTGGTAAAAACCATAGTGTGAATGTCGAAGCAACAGGAAGGGTTTTGCACACATCAACACTGTGCACAGTGTTACATAACATTCTTTTGTCAGTGTGACCTGACCTTGCACACAGCAAGCTGCACACCTGGCTCTGATCAAAGTGTCAAGAAAGCTGAGATGCGCTCATGAGATGTGCGCCGAGCCTATGAGACAGACAGAGCATGTGCTTCACATGAGTCATGCAAAGATAGGATGGCGTGTCACATGAGTCTTGCAGCTTTGGTCTCTGTGCAATGATAGCATAGTCAGTACCTCCTGAAGGAGCTTTTGCGAGCAGCACTGTAGAGGAACTACATAGATCATGTGCTGCTGTGTGAATGGCATCAGCAATTGCTGCCTTGAAAGGCTGACTTGGGCCAGAGTCTGTCTGTGCCTGACCAGGTGTGCCAGGCCTGATACCATACACGTGCAATCTGACTGTGGACTCCCAGTATAGCTTGGTGTATGTCGTCTCCCAGTATTTGCTATCAAGATTCAGAAGGTCATTGTGAGCAGCTGCATCGCCAATGTCTTCAGTGGCTATGACTTGGGCTTCAACTGGCTTGGCTGATGTTGCACTATGCAGCTGGAACCAGGAAACACTGTCTGCTGTCAGGATGGCACAGAGGAGCTGGCTCTTGCCCACACCAGATCTCTGCATGCAAACTGCACTTCACACTTGGTCATGAGGTCGACACAACAAGAGAGTAACAGCTCAGGCCTACCTACCTCCTGATATGCTTGCAAGGATGCATATGAGCAGATACAAAGATCAGTAGCCTGTATCTGGGTGGTCAATTTCTCATGATCAGGTCTGTCTTTCCAGAGGGAGTAGGTACCAACAATGCTCAAACCACCCGGCAACAAGCTGCTAACTTCCTCTGCAGTGAGTGATCAGTCAGACCATCATATGCATCTCGGATGCAGCAATTTCAGCTCTGTCTTGAAAGCAGTACCTGTATCCTGCTGAAGCTGTAGGCTTTTGTCAAAGTTGATCTTGCTGCGCAAACTACTGGTGACCAGGGCCCGCCCCTCGACTACCAGTCCCACAAGCCACCCAGCGGCAGCAGCTGCGCTATCGCCATCACCGGCATGCTGCAGCAGTCTAGGTATTACTGAGTGAAGCACTTGCAAGGCACCAGTCATCGTCCCGGCAAGCGAGGTCTAGACTGAAACCAATTACTGCTTGCTCATCGGCAAGACTTTTGACGATTTGACTGCTCGCGATGCAAACTCTAAGTACGCAAAACCGCCTGCAATCGCAAAACAGTTCCACCTCAGGTAGCTGAAAGTCTGTCTGTTATCGTCACGCTGCTTTGTCTTCCTTCGCCCTACACCTTCGGCCCTTCTGCTTCGGTAATGCCCTTCCAGATGCCCCACAATTTATGCGCGCGGTCAAACTTGCCTTTTACTCGCTGATCGCGCTTATTCACTCGTCGATCAAATTTGTGAAGTCAGAGGCATCGCTCTTGCGAACAGATACTGGCGGGGAAAGCTCGGTGTTTCGATCTAAATTAGCCGGGCAGGTAAGCAGCTGATGTTGGTCATCAAGCACTTGATTTGGTGCTCCTGGAGGTCACAACGGCCACCTTGATGACCGATCAAAGCTGTCTGCATAATACGCATTGCTGATGTTTTCGAATCCACGATTCTCACCCCGCTGAAACTAACGACCTTCACCATTTTCAAGGCTTGTCTTTGCGGACCTCCTCAGCCGTCCCGACGCACACTTCTTTGCTTGCAGTGCGTTGGCGGCTTCAGTCCGCCCTTCATCCTGGCCATGACCGGCTTGGGCGCTTCTGGCCTATACACAGCAGCAAGCTCACAGGCTCGTGTGTTCGGAACACGGATCTTGCCCCGCAATCAGATTCGCGTAGCAGCCAGGTTGACAAAGCCCCGCACGCGCAGTCGCCAAGTCATGAAGCCACAGTGTACTGCTGCAGTAGATAATCCTGTTGCAACAGACAGTCACACTAACGGCACAGGCAACTACTACCAGCGGGTTTATGGCAACATGAAGACGGGAGACACCTTGGACAAGGATTACGCCAATGATACTGCAGCAACTGCAAAGAACAGGCGTGCAGGTATGAACTTGCACAGGCTTGTCAATGTGTCCACTTCTGCAAGCAGGACCCCGCAGATTGACCATTGCACCTATGCAGGTGTCATATTGCACCCAACCTCTCTGCCAGGTCCCTATGGCATTGGAGAGATAGGCAAAGAGGCCTTCAAGTTTATAGACTGGGTGGCTAGCAGTGGCATGCAGATGTGGCAGGTGCTTCCACTTGTGCCGCCAGAGACGCAGTACTGGTCACCATATGCTGGTACAAACATCATCTTTTGCTGCAACGATGGCAACAGACTTCCAGCAATGAGTAGCCTCTGCCCAGACGCCATCCTCATCACCTTTCAGCAAGCAAACATCTTTGCACAGGGCACAGCAAAGATGGCAGTTTGCTGAAGAGTGATGAGGATGGCATCTGGGCAGGTCCTTGTGCACAAAGCTGTTGATGTTACGGAGATAAGGCTTTCAACCCATGGATTTGGAATATGTCCCATGCGAATGCTCTGAATTGCTACGTGGTGTCCCATCTGTCAAAGGTAATGTTGAACAGTCAGTTACACTGCAGGTGTGGATGCATTGTGTGGCAGCACGCTCATGATTGGCCTTGATGAACTCAAAGAGGAGGGCTTGCTTGCAAAGTCAGATTTGCCCAAGAAGATTGCTATTGGTACAGTTGATTACCCTCAGGTACAGTAACACCCACTTCACATGGAAGCCCTGTTATGTCACAATCAAGCATGCATTGTCTGTGAAAGCATGCTGATTCAAGTGACATGTTGCTTCTCCATTCTTGCATTTGGAGTCTTTTGGTGACCGGGCCAGTGTGTTAGGTACCCAAACAAAACGCTCCTATTCACCATATATTCTGAAAACCTGTGCAGGCTGTGCATGGATCAAAGCTTGCATGTTCTTCTGAGTGACTTGCCTTATCAGGAAGGTTGCAGCCTGCTCTGATGCCCAATGTCATGCATGCACACAAATCATGTCTATAGCACTGCTGCTCATGCATTGACGACTCGCACCCAGCTCAGGGGTACACTAGTTGCAGCTGACCCCAAACAAGGATTCAGTGATCACATTAGGCCTGCAGGTTGAGGCAGCAAGGGCACCCTTGCTGAGGAAGGCAGCTGACAAGCTACTCAACGAATCCAAATTCAGCTCTCTGCGAAGAGAAATGGATGCTTTCAGAGCCGAGAACCCATGGGTTGAGGATTCTGCACTCTTCTTCTGCCTCATAGAATACCAGGTAAAGACATGTGCAACCAATGCCACAGCCAATCAGTACCTGTCAACATCAGCACAGTCATAATGTAGGTAGCCTGATCAACAGAGCAGGTGCAAGATCCTGTAGGGTACCTACATTCTCACATACAATATACAACAAGCTTGCAAGTATGTGGTGCAGTGTGAGTGTCAGAACAACTGCTGCGTCTATGCACTACAACTGACGTCAAACTGAAAGTCTGGCACAGGCATATGGCACCCACCATCAGTGGGATAGAGCACTCAGTCTGGACAAGGGGTGACTCAATGCCGTGCCTGAATCTGTATTGCTGAAAGGACAGCAGTTAGTAATGGTGTTTTGTGGTGCCCATCAGCATAGAAACCCATTGTAGAGGCAGTGAATGTTTCTTCTGCATGGCACACAAGCACAGGAACTTGGTGCCTCCAGATCTGGTGATGTGCTATTTGCAGGAGGACACCAAGGATCAGGGGTGGTGGTTCTGGCCGGAGCCTATCAGGAAGAGGGACCCGGCAGCTGTTGCAGAGGCTACCAAGAGGCATGAAGAGAACATCAATCGCTTCATTGCGCAGCAGTTCCTGTTTGACAGGCAGTGGAAGGCTGTCAAGGTAGCTTTCTGTCTGATGTGTCACACCAAATCAGATTTGTCTCAAATGTAGCTGTGCGCATTGGCAACTTTCCATGCACAAAATCTTACTCATGCCGTCATGCTGTGCCATGCTGCATCTGTTTTGCTGCATACCACTGTGACATAGCCTGTGGCCAGCCAAGCAGCTGCCTCAGACCTGCCCCTGCATGTGCATTACATGCTGTAGGCGTGGCGCCCGATTCCAGCCATGCGCCTGGGCACAGCAGTCAGAAACAGATGCACTATCGTCAAAATTGAACCGCTGAAGACAAGTACTTTGTAGCTTCCTGCAACATGTTCACGACAAAGGCAACCTTCCAGAACGTCAGCTCTGCTTAGCAAAATGCCTTCACATGCATGCAGGCCTATGCAAACAGCAAGAAGGTGAAGATTGTAGGGGACATGCCCATCTATGTAGGAGGCCAGTCTGCAGACGTGTGGGCTCACCAGGAGCTCTTTGAGCTGACCCCCTCTGGGGCCCCAGCCAACGTCTCTGGGGTACCCCCTGATGCCTTCAGTGAGACTGGCCAACTGTGGGGCAGCCCACTGTATGACTGGCAGGTATGTGCAGCTACTATAGTGGTACCTAGTAACTGGACTTACCTGCAGCTCACACAGTCAGATTTGAACTGTGCCTGGGTGCATAATGGGCTGCGCATCCTCTGTGTAGACATTCTTGTGCATCGAGCCATGCGTGTTCCAGTTCCCCCTGCATCATCATCACAAGATGTGGCCTGTTGTGCATGCTGCTGTAGCTCTGTGGCAGCTAGAACTGAGCACTGCTTGTCTAGCGTGTTGCACGGTTTACTCTATATTTTACTGTACATTTGGCTATTGTCCCAAATGCTGCCAAAAGGCATGCAACGCTGTTTACTTCTCTACAAAGTCCCTCCAGCATAACACAGTACAAGGCCAATGGCACATATGCTGGTTATGTGTGTGGTAGCATTGGCTGACATGGTGCAGGCACATGAGAAGGAAGGATACAGGTGGTGGGCCCAGCGCCTTGGCCGCTCCTTCCAGCTTTATGATGAGACCCGCATTGACCACTTCAGAGGCTTTGCAGGTAACCCTTTCTGCATACAGTCTGTCGTTGAACAAAGCGTGCCCTCAGCCTCATAGGATGGTGAAAACCTCATTCACTTTTGAGGGCTGATTGTTATTTCCAGCCTCGGTGCATGACGGGCCAAACTCATGTCGTGAAGACTGATTGCAATGCTTCAGCGTGTCAGCCTTACCTGAAAAGCTCTGCTGGTCTTAGCTGTGGAGCGTTCATGCGTCAAGGCATGTTCATATGCATACAGAGTTTTGAGTGAGTTAGCGCTCATCAACAGCATGTTCTTTGTTTTGTCTGGAGGGACAGGCCAGCCATCCCTGAAGTCATTACATGTTGCTGGACTCAATGGACTCTGAGACACACCATCTGTGCTTATTACGCATGCACAGTATGCTCGCATGTTAGCCTGAGCCAGCTTGTGAGCATACCATGCTGTCGTGGTTGATAGCTTGCTAATCTGCTCTTGGCAAGTAACACTGCTATGTATAGTAAATGTAAGCAGATGCAGACACGCGCGCTCAGCCCTCAGACAAGGCTACAGCAATCTACTCAAGGCTGGTCTGCCAAGGCAAACATTGTCATGCCCGCTTGTCTATGCAAATGTAGTCATGCTGATGGAGCATGTCCATGAGGTGCTAAGGTCTGTAGCGTGATGTACAGGTTATTGGTCTGTGGATGCTAAAGCTGACACCGCCATGGGTGGCGTATGGAAGAAGGGACCAGGGCTTGGCCTCTTCAAGTCTCTCAATGATGTGAGTCAACCCTTTGCATTACCAATGCCACACATCTGCATGCATCATGCTGCAGGCCTGCCAGTGACACCAACCATGCACACTTGAATTGCCGTAACACATGCAGAGAGCTTCACTGTATACCAAAGGATGCATCTTGCATTGAGGCTGCCTGCATGCACAACATATGTGCTTGGGACCTGAGCACACATGCACAGTGGGACCCAGCAGCCAGGGGGGTCATAGTAATCACACATAGACTGTGTGTTGCCGCAACTGGGGCATGTTGCCATCAGAGTCATCACACATGCACTGTGTGTTGCAGCAACTGGAATATGTTGCCACCAGAGTAATCACACACGCACTGTGTGTTGCCGCAACTGGGGCATGTTGCCACCAGAGTAATCACACCTGCACTGTGCGTTGCAGCAACTGGGGTATGTTGCCATCAGAGTAGTCACACCTGCACTGTGTGCTACAGCAACTGGGGTATGTTGCCATCAGATTAACCACACCTGCACTGTGTGTTGCAGCAACTGGGGTATGTTGCCATCAGAGTCATCACACCTGTACTGTGTGTTGCAGCAACTGGGGCATGTTCCCATCATAGTGATCACACATGCACTGTGTGTTACAGCAACTGGGGCAAGTTGCCATCAGAGTAATCACACCTGCACTGTGTGCTGCAGCAACTGGGGTATGTTGCCATCATAGCAGAGGACCTGGGCGTGATCACCACAGATGTGAACGAGCTGCGCAAGGCCATTGGGGCACCAGGCATGGTGGTGCTGCAGTTTGCCTGGGGCAGCGGCGCCACCAACACCCACATCCCCCACAACCACTATGAGAACTCTGTCTGCTATCCAGGTAATTCCCTCGCTCTTGCAGGGCGTCTCACAACTTATGTATTGAGCAACCCTTTCCAGGTGTGGCAAGAGTTCTGTCCCCCACCCAGGGAAGGTCTGCTGATCTTGCCCACCCATCTGTGACTGGGCGCCACATGCCTTTTGTTGTGAATGTGATACCTTGGCAAGGCGTTGTGTCGTATGAGTACAATCACAAGTGGACTGCAAGACAAGCAGCAGGCATTGTTGTAGCATGTTCCCTCGCAAGCAGCCGTCAAGGACAAGAAGGCAGCAGTAAGTGGGTTTCCGCTTGCAGGTGCACTCAGCTGTGGCGGTCTTCTGATTGCATGAATGGCCTGTGAGCTGTCATGCATGCCAGCTATTCAGCATCCTCCTGAGCAGCGAAGAAGCTGTACCTCTCCTGCTCAAGTGTAGTCAGCAGTGGTGGCAACAGTTGCTGTCAAGCACTAGAACACTCCAAAAGTTTCCTGGCCTGACATGTTGTCATCTCTTCTCAAGTTGCAGCATGTGCTTGTGTTGCTGCAGGGACGCATGACAATGAGACAGCTGTGGGGTGGTGGAAGGACAGTGCCACAGATGCTGAGAAGGAGTACATCAAGCGGTACTTGCACACAAATGGCAAGGACATTGCTGGTGACTTCATGCGGGAGTCCTTCAAGTCTGTGTCCAAGACATCCATTGTCATGCTACAGGTAATAATTTGCTCAACAGGTTGTGCATGACACATGTGAACCACAGAAGTCTTCACACGCCTGACAAGTCCAGCATGATTGCTTGCGCCCGCACTGCTGCAAGCTCTGTTACTCAAATTAATGTGCGTCCATGAGCGTTTGAACTAGCACAAGGTTTGACTTGGTCATGCGACTGAGTGCATGACTTTGAAGGCACTTTGGAAGCAGCACTGGATGGCAGCCAATTCATATGTTGGTAAGAAGCATGTAGTTGAACAACCTGTGCTGCACATTCGCTGCATAAACGGTGCGCAGAGCTCCAGTGCACGGCTGGCTTGCGCCGCACACTCACCTGCTGTGTACAGACCATCTCATGCTGACATCACAGAGATGATGAATGAATATCTTGCGCAATATCAGATTGCTCACTCTTGTCAGAAGCCCTGTCACAATGAGGGAGACCAAAATGCACAACACAACATCAAGGAATTTCACCGGTTTGGAGCCTTTCAGAAAGTGAGCAACATCGCCAGTGGTCATGGCTGCATGCAGGCGACACAGAATGATAACAGTGACTGCTGGTGCATGCAGGACATCATGAGGCTGGACAACACTGCACGCATGAACTTCCCTGGAACCACAACAAACAACTGGGGCTGGCGAGTGGGTGAGACCAACATCTGGGGCAAGCTCAAGAAGCAGGCTGCAGAAATCAAGGGCTGGCTCGAAGATTATGACAGAACAGCAGAGATCAACCCACCTGCTTAGATCTGCACTGGGCATTACCGCAACTGCCAATCTTTTGAATATCTGTTTCAGCAGGGCTGCGATTAGACTACAGCTGGTTAGATAAAACGTATGCTGCTGATAGATGTAGATTAGTGAGGTCTGATCCCTACCTGATAAGGAGGGACAGCTGGAGGAAAACCAAACACAATAAAGATGGTAAAAATATATTGCGTTCTGAACTAGCAAATAGTAACATAGTTGATGTCTCAAAGCGAGACTGCATTGCAGCCAGCATGACTTGAAGCAGCCAAAACTCATTGTCTTGCTAGCTTTGCTGTGGGGGTACATATGCATAAATCAACACTAAATCTACAATGTGACAGCTAAAGCTATGCTGCTGGCAGCAAGCTTGCAACAGCTTCTAGTGTCTCCATTCACTTGCAGAGCCACCTTCGTCATAACAGGGCAACTCAGCAGGTTTTGATCTTCTGATGAGATGCCCACTCTCAGTTAGCTCTGAGTCTCGCTGCATGCTACCATTGCAGTGTACTTTGCTTTGCTGCTCACGTACCATATGTACAAACAGCTGGTGCCTGCAAAAACAAAACGATGCTGTCACCATCATGTGCCTCCAAAATTCTGGCAAATCACAAAACGCATAGTTTGCCTGTCAGCACACTTGTATCCTGATATGGCAACATCAGTCATGATGCTTAGTGGCTGCTGCAACATGACTTGCTCACCATCTGAGATCAGATGTAAGCTCTGGGTGGAAGGCAGTGGCGAGAAGATGCTGATCGCGCACTGCAACTGCAACAGACTCTCGTCCCTCCTGAGCTTTCTGCTCATCAGGGCTAAGATGATATTCTGCCAGAATCTCCACTGAGGGCCCAGAGTCAATCACACCGGGGGCCCTGCAATAGTCACATGCTGTTTGTACTGAAAGCATTGCATTTCATGTATGTCTGCATCTGCATACGTGTGTGCAGAAGCTGTGCTTCTACTGGTGAGGGCACTGACTGAGCTTTTCCTGGAGATGTGGCGCAAATGAGCATGGGGTGAGACAACATACATCCGATATGGTGATCAGCAGCAAATGCCAACCTGATGAAGACTGCTCTGAAGTCTTCTAGCTCTGCGCCAAAATCTTTCATGCATGCAGGTGCTTTTAATTTTGTAACAAAGCTGCGAATTTGAGCCCCAAAGAAGTTGCGGTGCACAGTGCAGTCCAGGCCACCTAGCAAGGCTTGGCCGCCAGACTTAGTGCCTGCATGTGTATACAGTTGGTCAGGACTTGTATTAAGACAATCTGCAGGCTGCCACTGAGTTCCAGCGCATTTTGTAATGAGCTTGGAGGGCATGCTGGTGACAAAGACGCAGTGTGTGGGCTCTATTGCCTATACCTGTAGCTTTGTCTGCCAAGAAGATTGCGCCAGCACAGGTGCCCCAGACAGGACGATGCTGTGCAGAGAACTGCTTGAGCTCTGGTATCAAGCCCCATCGTTCAGCTAGTAGAGCCATGGTTGTGCTCTCGCCTCCAGGGATTATTAGCCCGTCAGCGCTTTGCAGTTCTTCTTTTGTGCGGACCTCGAAGGCTTGTACTCCGTCAATTCTCTTCAACATAGTAACATGCTCGGCAAAAGATCCTTGTAACGCAAGCACCCCAATCCGCGTGGGCCTGTCCGATGACATGGCGGTGAACGCTGTAAGACAGACTCAGTAGCAGCCTAACTTACAAGTATGTAAGTATGGTGGTCACATACATTGATGATTTGCATCATAGATCAATGTCAGCACTGAGACGACATGAGTGGCAGCAAAGGCTTGTGGTGCAACGGCTGAGTTTTGAGTGTCACGAACCAAAGAAAACGGTCACCAGGCCTGTGGTTGGTCAGGTGCGTAAGTGCGATGCCTTGCGGCAATTTCAAACTTCTAAGACCAGGAAACTAAACGCCAATGCTGTGAATATCAAACACTGCTAAATGATTTGCAGCAAGAGTTGCCAGTGCCGCCACCAGCATGTATGTCAACCAAGCAAACCTACGAGCACCTCTTTGCTGAGTTCAGTAATCGTTTACAGATTAGGTAATCAATCAGATTGCATTTAGATAACACACACATGACCACCTAGAGACTTCACGTGAAGACCCACCTCGTCTGATCTCGCATGCACATGCGGTCAATCACACAGGAGCTCAACAATGTGGCATCAGTGTCAGCAAAACCGGAATTTCTTCGAAGCAAAGAGACTTCCATGACGGTCAAGCATGCAGAGTCACATATATGATCACATTAATGATCAATGATCAAATTAATTAACATTATGAGCCGTGCTTGGCCAATGTACCATGTACCATGGTACATGCAGCACTTTAAGAAGGATACGGTTTGTTTACCCATTATGCTACAGTGGATTTCCCCCTAACCTCCACCAAACGCATGTGCGCAAAGGACCCTCCGTCAAATGCTGCTGCTGCCCTTTTTGATGCACGGCAACACATGCATCGTGAGGCACGCACCTTTTGTGCAGCGTCCGCACGCACGCCGCAGCAGGTCTCACAAGTCGTTACACGCTGCGGCTGGAGGCGCAGAGCGTGCCGTGCTGACAAAAGACAAATCGGGCGGGAAATAGAGAGGTGCTAAAATTTGGGCTAAAGTATATGGAATATATGCGATATGTTTATATCTAATTGACCTGCACACGGAGCTTACTGCTGATTGCACCTGTGACTACAAGGAGCGTGCGCGCGTCTGATGTGATAGTGGCATTGGTTGTTATTGCCCGGATTGCTTTTGATCCCAGCTTGTCTTGCAAGCTTCAGCAAGCCTGCAAGCATGCCTTCCGGCACGTTCTTGCTGTCACTTTGACGCGCACAGTCGCAAAGAATGGATCAGCTACCTACCTGGTCTTACACCAGTCACAGAAGCTTTGTGACTGCATGAAGGGCTCGCGTTCAGACGCTCGCGTTGTTTGCTGCAGCATTCTCGTATGATCTTGCAACAACCGCAAAAAGAGTTTGTCCGCTTGGAGCTCAGCAGCGGCTGACTTCGTGACTTAGACAGTCATGAACGGCATGCAAAGACCTGGGCAGCCTTCTTCCGGCGAGCCTGCCTGGAATGCGACACACATGTAGGTTTTGCTGGTCTCCCCGCCTGGACCCAGTACTCGCAGAGCCTTCGAGACCATGCCAACATGCAGGCTTGATGTGCATATCCTTGACTACCTCAAGAAGCGAAATCTGCATGAGACAGCGTCCTCGTTTAAGCAAGAGTGCAAAGTTTCCGAGAAACCTCGTGGTGAGTCTTGTCCTGCTGCATCACCTGATAGCGCAAAGTCAACCTGAGTACCAGTGCCCAATTTATCTGCTTTTGCAGCCATAGATGCTCCTTCTGGTTTTCTATTTGAGTGGTGGACTATTTTCTGGGATATCTACATAGCGCGCACAAACCCAGCTTTTTCAGAATATGCGTCAACATACACTGAGGTAAAGGCTGTTCGAATGCATGCACCAGCCTGACTGAACGCGTCTTTGCTGAGCATTGCACTCACACAGTCACATATCCACGGCTATGCCGCATGCGTAGAGCTTGGCTCTTTCTGACGTCTTCTTGTAATTGCTGTAGGCACAAAAGGCCAAAGGACCTCTTCGGCAGCAGCAGCACCTTCAGCAGCTGCAGGTTCAGCAGATGCAGCAGCAGATGCAGCAGTCCATGCTGCAGCGTCAACTGGTATGCAGCCAAATGCAATAGCATCACACAGCTGTGCCTGTTCTTCTTCAGAAGGCCTACTGTGCCTTATGCATCCTCTTGTGTCAAAGCACATGCCATGCAATGGCTATTGCATGCCAAGCTGAGTGACCCATTAGTAATGTGGTGCAGCATTCAACTGGTCATCAATATTGCCACATCAGCAGTGTTTTGGAGTGTGTTGCCACAGGTTGTATGTGCACAATCAGCATCTGCAATTATGCTGCAGATTAGAGAGAAGAATCTGCAACCAGAGCATGCAGCGCAGCTGGCTCAGCATATTACATCAGGAAGGATCAGGGTTTCTGAGCTAGGGAGCCTTGCCAGCGTGGCCAATCAGGAGCAACTGGTACATCTCCTGCCCTAGTGGCAATGTGAGCATGTGCACAGCTGTTGTCAAGATGATCAACTTGCATGTCCTGCCATCTTGGATGGCATCGTTTGCTGCGATGCACCATCGTGTTCACTGCTCTGGAAAATCTGCATAGCTGCCTTTGGAGGTTTGGCAGTAACAGCCTGATGCTTTTGCACTGCAGATGAATCCATCAACTGTCTGATTTGTGCAAACATCGCTTTCTTCGTCATGGGTGTCTGTTTGATTCCTTTGTTTATGCCATGCAGTTAACAAAGCTGCAAGAAAATCGCATGGGCTCACAGCAGCAGCATCCATCCTTTCAGGTGTGTCCCTGGCTTTCACTCCTTGTCACGGCTCAGTCATCAATGGAGTCATTCACGATCATTGGTTCTGCCAGACCTTGCAAATACCTGAGCCTCTTGTTCTGCTGCAAAAGCTGAGCAGCCTGTTGTTGCCATTGTGAGTGATTGGCTTGCAACGATGCACGGTCCATTGCCTCTTGCCAAGCGTGTGTTTTGAGTAGCATGTTGTACCAGAACGCAGTCATTGGCTCTGCGTGACTTGCCATGTTGTATTGCAGCATATACCAGCCATGCTCATACCATGCTATGGCTTTACTGCTGCAGCTTTGGCCATGACTCGTTCCTGCTACGCAGGGCATCCGCCTTCCAGAGGGTCCCTGGGCTCTTTGGCAAGCCCGGCTCTTGACAGGCGGCCAGGCAGTGTAGACCCAGTGCAGCGTCACCAGCTCATGGCAGCCTTTCAGGCAGCTGCTCAAAGATCCTCTGATCAGGTATGTGCTGGTCACTGTATCTTTGTCTGACTGCTCTGGGCATCATGCTATAGTGCAACCAGTCTGAATCAGCAAGTAAGACAAGGTCCTTATTGATTGCAACAGATAGCTGCCACAGTTCATGGCAGCAGAGACAGTTTGAACGCATGTCTGCAGTTTGAGCAAGCCAGTGAGATCTGTTGGTGCATGTCCTGTGTCATAGTTGTCGGTTTGTTATCCATTTGTGATCATCAATTAATTCACATCATGAGAGGCAGCATACACACTTCTCTCATCGGTCTTGTTGTCAAACACACTGCCTCTGCGCTAAACTGCATTGTCTGCAATGTTGCAGGCTAGCATGGCCAATGACCAAAGCCTGAACCAGCTGCTGGGAGGGGTCACCCCTCACACCCCTACAGCTAACCTTCAAGGCAACCTGCCTAACCCATGGCCCATGTTTGGTCAATCCCTTGCTCAGAGGGACTTGCTGCCTGCTGGTGCTGCTCCTTCCATGACCTCACCACAGGGCATACCACTAGAGCTGCGCCAGCAGGCGCTGCAGAAGCTGCAACAGCAACAGCAGCAGCAGCAGCAGCTGCACCAACAGGGTGCTGAGCAAGGGATGTCTGGGGGTGTATCAACACAGCCTGGATCGTCCAGACAGTCATCAGGCACCATACAGCGTAACTTCCAGTCACCTACTCTGGCTACGCAGCCCCAGTCCCAGCTGAACCCTCACCAACTGATGCTACTGCAGCAGCACATGCAGGTGTGTAGCTGACCTAGTCATTGCCAACACAACTGGGCAGGAGATGATGCTGCTGGGATTACAAACAGTGGCCTGTGGGATCTATGTATTGGGGTCTACTCAAGCTAAGTGCATTGTTCTGGGGCAAAATGGCTTGCCTCAAGACACTGAGGACAACGTGCCAGCCCGCTGCAATCTTGTTTTAGCGTGGCTGAGCAGCTTGCAGTGACACCCAGCAGCGCAATTCATGAAAC
>JAABUK010006526.1_pt1 | contig 17359 bp, 21 predicted proteins | sample 5559141 | NCBI WGS metagenome assembly JAABUK01 (sample SAMN10711869, study PRJNA513367) | rock metagenome | isolation source: Antarctica rocks | place: Antarctica: Victoria Land, Pudding Butte nord | collected 2016-01-03 | reverse complement strand
GGGTGAAGAAGGTGACCAAGAGCAGTCCCAAGAAGACAGCCAAGCCAAAGGCTACCAAGCCCGCTGCTGCTACCAAGCCTAAGGCCAGCACCCCAAAGAAGAAGGCTTCTCCAGCAAAGAAGCCGACTGCCAAAAAGCCTGCTAAGGCTGCCAAGGCTGCACCCAAGAAGAAGGCAACCCCAAAACCAAAGGGCAAGAAGGTTGCAGCCACCAAGTCGTGAACGCAAGTGTGCGCAACCTCTTGGTCCCGCAAAGGGACTTTCATCTGATCTGTGGTCTTGTACATACGTCGTGCAGCCTTGTCAGTGCGCGTGCCAATAGTTTACGTCGGTGTGCAACGCGATCGAGGTGAAAAGGTGTGCCAAGGTGTCTCAGTTAGGTACCATATGTGTTGTTGTCAGCTAACACTGTTAAGCTGTTTGGTTTCGCCAGCTTACACTTTTGTATCAATGCCGTTTGCAACCTGCTTCCAGTAGAGCCAGCTGTGACAAACGTTTTTGTGTGTTGCACCTTGACATATACGCCTACTGACTATGCCCTCACTAGGGTACCTCTATGAACTGTTCTGGCTGATGCCTTGCTGTCTTTCAGTCTCTCAGATAACTGGCACCAATTTACTGAGAGCTTTCAGCCAATTGTATAATACATGCAGCATGTTCTTGTTATGGTCCAGGACTGTAAAGTTTGTCCTTCAACAGCTTCAGGCCTTTCTGCTAGCCTTTTTGTGCATGACATTTGTGATTTGCTGGGAAAGCCAGGCTTTGTGGGTTCCCTGATGTTAATTTTGCAGAGGCTGTGTGGGTGGCTATGCATTTGTTTTGCTTCCATTCAAGGTGCGACAGTCGAACTTGCATCACCTCACCTCTGGCTAGCTGACGTTGGTCTTGCATTGCTTTTGGTGACCTCGCGTCCGTTTCGTACGTGAGATCAGGGAGGCGTCGCCACACAGAAATATTGCCCAGTATCATGCTGCACAGTCTTGCATCGACAAAGTCGACAACGCAATCTTGGTTGGACGGACAGACGCAAGCACGGACAGAGATGAGGCATACAAGTTGACCCTTAATCTTCTTCGCGATTCCATTTAGACTGACTGAGTTACAGCGTCAGTCGTAGCAGCAGCCCAATACCAAACTGCTATTGGAGATCAACGTCCCCTGAAGAGACCTTGAGCAATGCCTGCAATCTGCTGTCTTGGACGCAGCAAGTCCACAAAGATTGTGCTCCGTGATCCCCAGATCTGTATTGTCCCCCTTCTCCCTCCGCGCCATTTCGCATAGTTTTCGGTTCCAAATCCTCTGAGACGTGTACCATTTGTAGCATAGCATGCAACCCTTGACACCCTTGAGAAGTTGCACGTCAGCTGCAGTTGTCAACCCAATATGTTGCCTCAATGGGCAGGTAGACTCTACTTAGTGGCTTGATTTCTAGACTTATTGACGTCTAGATGCTTCTTGGTGGTCAGCTCGCAATACTGAGGTACCTTAATTCAGCTTGGCTGCAGCTGTGCTTCAGTGTTTGCAAGCATGCAGGCTCAGTGCTGTATGCATAGTTGAGCAACCATTTGTTTTGAGTTTCGAGCATCAAAGTTCTGCATGGCTCCCTGCATCATGCACCATACAACCACAGGTTACATCACACAACACATATGTTCGAAGTCAACAATACAACGAAGTCCTGGCCCCGTGTGCAGGCAAAGACAATCACTGCCAATGATTAGACAGCTTTGCCAGACCTGGTGACTCTGTGTACCAGTTCAAGCCATTCCAACTAGGCCAGAATTCAGCTGCCGTTTCTGGCCTACTCCCAATGCAGTCAAACAAACTTGCAGCTGGCACTGGAGTGCTTCAAACCAACACATCAGACACGTCAGATAATGCAGACCTGGAAGCTGTGGATGAGATTCTCTCTCAGCACAGCAATCCGAGATCATCTGCAGCCACTGTTCTCTCAAAAGCTGACTCCCCAGCTATTAGCATCCCCAATGCCATCAACAGTCCCAGACACAGACACAGACTCGGTGCCTATGATTGCCATGCCCTAGCTCCTGCTAGTGCCTATGACCAAGCCCTCTTGCCAGTCATAGACCTATCAGATTCTGCAATGCCAGCAAAACGTGCTGATACAGTTGCGCAAAATACGCCCCATTCACACTGCGGGAACCCCAAAGCGGACTCCTTGCCAGAAGTTGAAGCAAACATCAGCCATACCAGACCTGCAATGCAACTACCAGAGGAGACAAGTAACAGGTCTGTTAGCTGTAGCTGTGCCCGCTAAAGTGCTCTGCTGCTTTGAGCATGGCATGCCATTCTCACAAGCACAAACACTGGCATCAGCATGTCAACATGCAACAGGCACCATGGGACACACGCAACACAACTTCAGACTCTGCATAAGACAACAGCTTAACAAAGCATCATCTCTTCCCTTGCACTGCAACACTTACCATCTTGCACAATACCACACTGCTCCAACCAATTGGACATTGCACCACTGTTGCCATGACTGCCTCATGCAGCTGCTTGCATGCTTTGTACTTCAGCCCTGATGCAGGGCCTGCCATGTTCTGCAGAGGGGGAGAGGCCGGTCTCAGTCACAACCCCAACCCATCTCCTGTGGGCCCCTGGACAGAATCAGTCAAGATTCCTGACTCAAAGGTTGCACTATATCACCCTTATCCTCGACTAGACCAGCTATTACTGCGCCCTTGCTGCACAAGGTTTTGTGCTTTCAATGGCCTTTACAGTGATATGTGGTATGTGATGGTCATCCAGGGCACTCGCCCTGTCAGCGCACACCCCTTGGGTGCAATTAGTGTCTCACGTCAGTGCATGTTGGCTCACAGGACTAGGGTTTAGGCACACCTAGTAGGTACCTGGCAAGAACGATTAGCTGGAACGCCTGTAAATTATCATTATTATTATGGTCATCCATTCACAGCTTGCCAGCTTGAAATGGCTGCAGCGGCTGTCAACCAGCACTGCCAAAAGCAGGAGTACTGGTACTCCTGCCACCAAAAGCAAGTGTACCAGTGCTGGTGTTTTTTGTTGCACTGCTTGACACCAGCTACAAGCAGAACAGGCTGAAAATCCATGCACACATGACGACCATGCACATGCACTTCGTACAGTAGCCAGTCACCAGTTGAGTTTGTTTGTGTCTGGTGCTAGGAAGCTCATGCATGCACTGCTCAATCTGCCCAGGTTCACTACACTGTACACTATCATGTGCAAGACTTGTCCCGCACGTACCTAGCTCATCATCAGCTGGAACGCGTAAATATTATGATTGTGATTATTGTGTGCAGGCTCCAGGAGCCATCATCTTGAATGTCAAAGCCTTTGATGAGAGCTGCTTTGCCATCAGCTCCATTTACTACAATCCCCTGATCCCCATATACAAGCAGCTTGCATTCAAGCCCGTATGGCATCCTGACCAGAAGCTCTGGGCCTTCAAGAATGAGACATACCCAGAGCTCATGCAGAAGCTTCTGCAAGTTGACTTTGCAGGTGAGCTGTGACATTGCAATGCTGCACATTGCTGTAGATCAGCTCCTGCTGGCCAATGTGCACTTTAGTAACCTCAGCAACACATTCTGCTGCATGAGGGCGTTGGGGCTTCGTCCTGGGGCTGCCCACTTCTGGGTTGCAATTCAGGCTGTTTAGGCCCCTGCGTTTATCATCTCTTTGGTTGCTGAGGTACAGCGCCGTGAGACCTTCTTGGTGAGTTGTGCAACAAGCAGCGTCTGGGTTTTGAAATGACCCTTCTTGTCAGGCGGTCTGTTGTTGTCTAACGCTGCTTCTTGAGCTGCTTCTTAAAACGCTTCTTAAGCTGACAGCCACCAAGTGCATCATGGAGCTTGTCAATTCATTTTGATTTGCATTGAGCGAAATCCAATATACAGCCAGGTGTTGTAAAATTGGACAATGTAAGGCAACATCAATGCCACAAAGAAACCAGTTCAAGGCTCTCATGAGGCATTCCTTTTTGAAAGCACATACGATTGTGGCTCACAGTCAAGTGGACAAAGTCATGATAACCGCCATCACTTCTGCCTTGTTGACAAGGAGTGTAAACCATACCTCAATGCAGTGACTCATAACACATCACAAGTATTCTTTTTATCCCATTTGCATTCTCAGCGTGTTGTGTATTCTCTCAACTAGAATGAGCCTTTGTCTGCCTGCAGTGAGGGTGATCCCCCTGGGGGTTGACCCATCAGGCACCCCATCAGAAGCTTCCAGAGCAGATGACGCTGCCATAGCTGCAGCACTCAAGTGCCCACCGCCAGCAGTGGCTTCAGACGCAGACGTGCAGTCTCTGATCACCCACAACATACCAGACTCGGTGTTGAGCCGGCTGTACCCCTTCCAGAGAGAGGGGGTGCGTTTTGGGGTCAAGCACAAGGGCAGGGTCCTGCTGGCAGATGAAATGGGTCTGGGGAAGACTGTTCAGGTGATGTGATTAGTCATGAATTGCAGCAGTACTCAAGTCTGTGACATGTGGCAGGATAGACATAATTTTTCACATTTCACACATGATTAGCAGTATTCACTATAAAGGAGAAACGTTGCCCAAAGTAGTGTCTTTCCTCCTAACAGAGACCTCGAACGCAACAGTCTTGGACATGGCAGCAGCCATGTGCTCTGTTGACCACTCTTTCCCAAAGATGAGTAGTGGGAGCAAGGGGAACAGACTCGCCTGACTCCTACTATTCATCTTTGGCAAAGAGTGTCCAACAGAGCACATTGCTGTTGCCATGGCCAAGCTTGCTGCATTGGAAGCCACTGTTAGGTTTGGACGAAGAGGTTCAGCGCCCAGCGTTATTTCTCATTGGTTCTGTGACCCTAAACCGCAAAAATGCAAAAAGCGCTAAAACCCAAACCCCTACAACCTGTCAAATAGCCTTGACAAAATTACAAGTTTGAAAATTTTTAGGGTTTTGCAAAACCCTAACGGTGAGAACCGATGAGAAATAACGCTGGGGAGGTTCAGCAGGTATAACAGCCACAGGTGCAGAGGATACTGTTTCAGCGCCCTTCTTGGCTTGCCTACGGTGATCAACCGCTTGCGCTAATAAACCCCACCTTGTAACTGTGTGACTGTGTAACTGTTTTAACTGTGTAAATCCCTACCTTGTCTTTGAAACATCGAGATAGGCTGCATCTTGGCAACATGCACTGCTGCCTGCTAGTCAAGATGCTGATGCCACCCTCTGCTTCTTTGTTGCTTTTCTTCTTTGATTTCGGAAATGGTGCAGCGTGACACCATCTTGCATCAGACTCAACACTCAGCATGGTCTTGCATTGTGCTCAATGCTCTTTGTCATGCAGTCAGCTTGCATTGCAGAAGCTTTGATTTGATGCTTCTGACAAATGGCCACCAGAGACACATGATCCTGTGTGGTTCATCAAACAGACTTCACACCTGTGTGCAGTTATAAACAATAAATAATATATAAAAAAACTAATAACAATAAAAATAATAATAGTAATAAACCTGCTAGAGATATTTTCTCATTGTTTATTCACTGGTTGTTTTGTGTCTTCACTCATACATTCATTTGTGATCGCAGGCAATCTGCATTGCAGCCTGCTACCCACAAGATTGGCCGCTGCTCATCATCTGCCCTTCCTCGATGCGCTTGGTGTGGTATGACGCCTTGCTCAACTGGCTGCCAGCCTGCCTCATACCTGAAGGCTCTCATCAGCTCGCTGTCATTGGAAACGGCAAGGTCCGTCGTGAACTTGCCTTTTCAGCTCTCTCTGAATCAACACATGTCTGCCGGTTCTAACTCATGGTATTGCCAGCTTGTTCAGTCACTGTCACATGATCTTTCGATCTTGAAATGAACAACAAAGAAGCAACCCTTTGGGAATATCCAAACATGTTGCTGCTCCTGATTTTGGCAGTGCATGGGCTCTGGGCGTAAGCCTCAGTCAGATTGATGTACTGATTTGAGCTAAACTTCGAATCTGACCCCCAAATCCCTCTATCTGCAATGCTACACTCCACAACCCCAAATACTGACCCCTTTCTGAATGCTATGCACTGAACTGGGATGCCAGCTGTGCCATCATGCCTGTCAGCTCAAGGCATTGTCACAGCCAACACAGGCCAAGCTGCTCACTGTGCATGTTTGTACACTCACTATCATGCGTTTTCCCATAGACTCAGCTACATCCCGACTTGCACCCTGCTTGTCCACAGGGATGACTCATGTAGAGTGATCAGCATGCAGCACCCTGCCACGTTCAGTCAGCTCTTCAACAGTCACATTGCCAAACATCTGGGGGGTGCTGCAGGACCTGAAGACAAAGCTTGTGACAAATGGCAAACCTCCCAGGCAGCACATTGTCATCATATCATATGACCTTGTGCAGAAGATGCAGAGCTACGTGAAGCAGTAAGCCCTCTTAAGTTACCTTTGTCTCACCCCATGTTCAATGCTCCGGACAACAAACCTTCTGGGTCCTGCACACTGCCACATGGGTTCTCTGCAAGTCAACTGACTGCAGCATTGTTTTAAGATGTGAACCCTGAGGAAGGCAGTGTATTGCATGACAGATTCGGGATGCAAACAGTGATTGTGCTTGAGACTGCGTTCAGGCAGGTGTCAAATTTCGTTGCACTCTGAGCTTTGTCCCAAAGGGTCCCAAAGTCTGTCATTCCGGATTTTAGCTTCCCACACTCTAGAACCTATCTGGCATGAATCGGCATCCATCTGAGCAGGTCCTGGAGCCACTGGACTGTCTTTGTATGTGCTGGTTGCCTTTCTGGCTGGTTTCAAGACATGATTGTAGCTGTATATGCTGATTGCGTTTCTGTGGCTTACACATACACATGCAAGCTGAATACAGTCTTTGGCTGACCTGCGCATGCAGTGGCAGTCATGTATACCTTTTGCTTCCTGTGGCTGCGCTTTGTATGCATTTGCAGCCTAAGCTGCATATACAGCCTGCCTGTTGTGGCTTACGTGATTGTCATGCAAACGCATTGGTACATGTGTATACATCATGTATGCTACTTGCTGCTTTGGTTGAATCCCACAAAGGCGCACACCTCCCAACCACAATTTACTCTAGTTTGTTCAGAAACGTAAAGAATCAAATGATTTTTGTATACATTACAGCTTTGGGGTGATCATATGTGATGAGAGCCATGCATTGAAATCCCACAGCGCCAAGAGAACCCAGTTCATCTGCCCCTTGGTCCAGCAGGCAAGCAGGGCCATCCTCATCACCGGTACTCCAGCACTCTCCAGACCTATTGAGCTCTTCCCTCAGGTCAGTCCCTTTCCCTTCCCTTACCTCGCCCTACTCTTCCCTTTCCCTTCCCCTCCCCTCCCCTCCCCTCCCCTCCCCTCCCACGTGCTATGAAAACGTGCTATGGCCCTGGCCGCTCACACTTACACTCACGCATCTTCAATTCACGTGTGCAAGCAGGTAGTAAAGTATGGTAATGTGGTATTACCATACTGTACTACCTGGTTACCACCCAATATGGTATTATGAGTATCATTATCATTATCATTATCATTATCGTTATCGTTATCATTATCATTATCATTATCATCATCATAATCATCATCATCCTCATCGTCATTGTCATTGTCATCATGATCATGATCATGATGATGATTATTATTATTATTATCACTATCACTATTGATGTTATTGTTGTTATTGTTATTGTGTGCTGCAGATTGACATGCTGGTGCCTGGCTTACTGGGCAGCAGGGACGAGTATGGGCAGCGCTACTGCGGCAGCAAGCAGGTATTCATTGCCAGAGGCATGTATGACTGGCGCAACAGCAGCAACCTAGCAGAGCTGAATGCAGTGCTACAGAAGCACGTACTGATCAGGAGACTGAAGAAGAACGTGCTGCAAGATCTGCCAGCCAAGCTGCGGCAGCGCATACCGATAGAAGTTGATCCAGACTGTGTCAAGGTGCATTGCTGGAGTTACCTTGAGCTTGTCAAGTTTGGCTTGAGTTTGTCAGGCTTGCTTCCTGCTTGCCAAGGTGCATTGCTGGGCTTGCTTTGTGCTTGCCAAGCTTGCCTTGAGTTTATCAGGCTTGCTTCCTGCTTGCCAAGGTGCATTGTTGGGCTTGCTTTGTACTTGACAGACTTCCTATTGGGTTTGCTTCCTGTTTGCCAGGTTTGCTTTGTGCTTATTGGGCTTGCTGTTTTCATCACAGAGCTAAATGTGTCATGTCCAGACGTTGCTTTAGGGAGCCACAAAAGGCTGCTTTGTGCAGTTTCAAAGCTCAGTAAGGGTCAAACTTTGTCGGGCTTGCTTTGTGCTTGTTGGGCTTGACTTGTGCTTGCTGGGCTTGCACACTGCACTCTTTGTAAGCTTTGACACGTGGGCAGTCTATGAAGGTGAGTCATACAATGGAAGCCTGTGGGAATAGACTTCGATTGCATCCCTCAGCTTCATAGAATGCCCAGGTGACAAAGCTCACAAAGAGTGCAGTACGCAAACAGATTGGTATTGGCAAGCTCTTGCTTTGTTGTGCTCTTTCAGAAGCTTCAGCACTGGGTTGATGTTCATCAGGCTGTTGACTGGTCTGATCCGACTATTCAATCCATTGGGCTTGTTTTGCATGTACCTAGCTCATCATGAGCTGGAAAGCGATTTTGTCAATATTATTATTGTTAATTCATTGGGCCATGTTGCCATGCTTGGCGTTCCTCCTTGCAGCAGTAGCACCTTCTTCTGAGGCAGCACACATTCCTTTATTTGTTTCACTCTCCTCTCTTTTGCATTCTTCTGTAAAATCTTGCTGAAGTAGAGATGCCTGATAGTGTTTTCCAAATGCTCCTGAGCTTGAGGCTACATCATGGCATTGGTTCTTTAGTTCAAACGTTGTGATGTTTTCTGTGTCCCTAAGAGCCTGTTATCCTTACAGTCAGCAAGATGAAGTTGCAGCCACAGGTGCAGTCAACTAACACTGACCTGAATTTGCAGATACCAGCGTTGCTCATATTACTGAACCACTGCGGTGATGTTGCTCATGCTGAAGACGTTGACACTGACATTGACAATGCGGCTCTGGTGTGCACAAACCTAGCTCATCATGAGCTGGAAAGCGATTTCTATTATTATCAACATTCATATTAATCAAACAAAATAAAATAAAATAAAGTCAAACCACTTTCATTGTTATTTATTATGAGTGTTGTCATATTTATCATCATTGTTATTGTTATTGTTATTGTGCAGGAGTTGGAAAGGATCAAGGCTGAGATGGCTGCCATACAGCGCAACCCAGACCTGAGCCAGGACGAGAAGAAGAACCGAGGAGAGGTGAAGATGCGCGAGCTGTACAGCGCCAGTGGCAACGCCAAGGTCAGAGGGGCTGTGGAGCAAGTGGAAAGAGCTCTTGAAGAAGGTGAGCTGAAACTTGTTTTTGCAATACAAGTTTTACATACAAAACTATCAAGCCATGTCCATTGACGGCACCAGCCTATGTCATTTGCAATCTGTCTGTGGCACGTAACAATGCAATTGCAAGTATTGCAGGGGGAAACATGATTTCATTTGGACATTACTGTAGGCCATTTAATGGGATTGAGCACAAGCTGGGCTATGTATGTCAGGCCATGTGCATTGACAGCAGTCTACATCATGGGCAAACTGCCTTCGGCATGCATTGCAGGCGGCAAGGTGATTGTGTTAGGCTATCACCACAAGGTATCGGATGGCATTCAGCAGAAGCTGGGGAAATCATATCAAGCCATGCGCATTGACAGTAACATCAACCTATCTCATATTCAAACTGCCACTTGCATGCACTGCAGGCGGCAAGGTGATTGTGTTTGGACATCACCACAAGGTGCTGGATGGCATTCAGCAGAAGCTGGGCAAAGCATATCAGGCCATGCGCATTGATGGCAGCACCAGCCTACACTGTGAGCATCACGCTAGCTGTGTACAGCAATACAGTTGCATGCATCGCAGGCGGACCAGGCCCACCAAATCATCACCACAAGGTGCTAGACAGGGTCAAGCACACGCTGGGCAATGCATGTCCGGCCACGTGCTTTGGCAGCAACATCAACATATATCACATTCAAACTGCCACTTGCAGGCGGCAAGGTGATTATGTTTGGACATCACCACAAGGTGCTAGATGGCATTCAGCAGAAGCTGGGCAAAGCGTATGAGGCGATGCGCATTGATGGCAGCAGCAGCATGGAGGCGCGCAAGAAGGCCATGGATGATTTCCAGCAGAAGGCCTCTGTCAGGCTGGCCATCCTGTCTATCACTGCTGCTGGGGTAAGCTCTCACCTTTATATGTGCCATATCAGCTCTTGCGCATAACAAGAATAATCAAAACAATGACATTAATATTATTATTATTATCAATATTATCAATATCAACATTAATGATAACATTAATATCACCAATAACAATATTGATGATGATATCAATCATGTTATTGGTGATATTGGTGACAATAGTGCTGTCCAGCTCATGATGAGCTAGGCACGTGCTCTTGCGCATGCATCCCCCCACCCCTTTGTTGCATGCAATCATTCCTTGGGGTAAGCTCCCGCTGTCACATTTAACTCTCTTGACACTTTAAACCTTGTACATGCAATGATTCATTTTCACGCATGCATGCATGCATGCATGCATGCAGTTCCTTGCGTGTCTGCTGGGTAAGCCTCATCTGATGCATTCTCACTTTGACATAAGGAAGGTCTGCTGTGCATGCAAATGATGCATCATCAGTACAGGAATCCATGTCAATCTGCATGCATGCAATCAGTCCTGTGTACTTACTCTCCATTTCCACTCAGTAATCCATGTCTTCATGTGTGCCTGTGAGACAGTTGTATGCAATCTTGTACTCCCTTGTAATGGGAGTGGCTTCATTTTTACCAATATTCTGACGTCCTAAAATAGTGATCTTTTGCAGCAGTCCTGCTAGGCTTGACTGCTTCCTGTCCTGCATGTTGCCAGCAAGATGCATGCACTTATCAGATGGCATTCAGGCACCTAGCAATTAGCAAGAGCTGGTTGCTAGCTGTTTGCTAAGCACTCCCTGGGGTAAAGACACCAGTCCCCATGCCTTTCTCAGTTTGTGTCCACACTTCGAAGCAAGCGCTTCTCCTGAAGGTTTGTGACATTACTGCATCTCCAAGAGTTGTATGTTTCTGATGGGGGCTGGCTTGGCATGCCAGATACAGCATGATGACTGCAATGAGGCAATCGCTGGAGGGATGAGTTGCTTGTGTGATTGCAGATGGCAGACAGCTTTGGAGAGACAACACTTGTCCCGCGCGTACCTAGCTCATCATGAGCTGGAAAGCGATATTATTATTGTCATTGTTACTGTTATTGTTATGAGAGTGATGATGTGAGTGCAGATGGGCATCACGCTGACAGCAGCGCAGTGCGTCATCTTTGCTGAGCTGTACTGGAACCCCGGCCACCTCGTCCAGGTCAGCACTGCCTTCACTTCTGAGTCCTAACGGGATTGCCTGACTGCCTGACTGTCTGTCTGACTGTCTGACTGACTGACTGACCAACTGACTGACTGACCGACTGACCGACTGACTGACTGACTGACTGACTGACTGACTGACTGACTGACTGACTGATTGCTTGATATGCTGTCTGATTGACTGACTGACTGATTGACTAACTGATTGATCGATGTACTGATTGATTGATTGACCCATTGAATGATTGAATGACCGATTCATTGAGTGATTGGTTGATGCACTGATATATTGATTGTCTGTCTGTCGGTCAAGCATGGTGGATGGTGGTGCAGCAACTTCTGACTACTTGGCCTTCTGGATTGGTTATTGCGGGTGCACCTTCAGGCAGAGGACAGGGCTCACAGGCTGGGGCAGCAGCGTTAGGATAGCAGGCTGTAGACGAGTGTGTCTGTCTGTCTGACCACTCGGCCTGTTGCTTTGACTGTTGTATGTGTATCGTCTGACCACTCGGCCTGTTGGATTGGTTATTGTGGGTGCACCTTCAGGCAGAGGACAGGGCTCACAGGCTGGGGCAGCAGGGTTAGGGTGGCAGGCTGTAGACGCGTGTGTCTGTCTGTCTGTCTGTCTGTCTGTCTGACCACTCGGCCTGTTGGTTTGACTGTTGTATGTGGACCCCTCCAGGCAGAGGACAGGGCTCATAGGCTGGGGCAGCAGGGGTGTGTGCAGGTACGGTACCTCATTGCACCAGGCACCGTGGATGATGCCATGTGGCCCCTGCTGGGCAGGAAGCTGCAGGTGGTGGGAAAGGCCCTAGATGGGCATGCCACCGGCACTGCCACCGGTAAATCTTTATCAAACAAAAAATTAACAAAAATAAAAACAAAAACACAGTTTTTATTTCATCTCAGCAAACGTTTTACATCTTAAATGGGTTTTGCTCACTGAGAACAGCAGTGCATGGCAAGCATAAGCTGGGCCAGTAACAGTGACGATACATGTATGTGCTTTCAGCTGTGGGACAAGGGTGCAACTGGGTCAAGCCACAGCATGATGCATTGTCAACTGCCTTTGAGCATGCAGTGCTGAGTTTGTATAGGCTGTTGACTCCCTGCTGAGTCACAAAGACAAGAAAAGCAAAATTACCAAAAGATTGCTATGCCATGTCTGGAAGGTGTCACACTGCATGACATCCAGCTTTGTGTTGCAGGTCTACAAATCAGCGATGCCTCATCCTTTTCAGACTACATTCCCACAGACAGCCACCAGGGGGCCATAGCTGTGGGCCCACCCTTCTCCAGGGCAGGGCCTCCATTAGAGACACAGCAACACCATCAGAGCACACCACAAGCTTCAGGCTTGCCAGTACCAAACATGGCTCTTGGGCATTCGCTGCACCAGCAGGCATCAGCAAGTGGGCAGCCAATGTATCTTGAAAGGCAAGGTGCCCACGTCAGTGGGCAGCAAGGGTCTTCTGATTGGCAGCAAGCCCCAGCTAGCAGTGGGCAGGAGCTGCAGAACAGTGGGCAGTCTTTGCTCAGTGGTGCCCAGGCAAAGCAGCGCAGCAGGCAGACAACACTTGATGGGGGACTCAAGAGGGCAGCTAGCACAACCGTTGAAAGGCCCAGCAAATCTGTCAGAAGGCTCAGCCGGCTGGCTGATGGGCAGACTTCTGCAGCCAGTGGGCAGAAGTTGCCTTCTGGCGTCATAGGCTCCACAGGCGCAAAACCTGACAGGGCCCATCTGGCAGACAAGCCTAGGTCTAGTTTGTCGCCTTATGGCAGTGTTGCACAGGTTCTGGATCTGACTCAGGACCAGGAAGGTAGAGCAGCCACAGATGTGGCCTCACTACAAGTTGGGCATGTGATTACAGTCAGTGAGTGCAGGAAACGTCGCCAGTCCATGTTGCAATTAGACCGCCAAGTGGTCAACTTTGCAGCAGACGATTTTGTTGACTTGACATGAACAAAGCATGTCAGCGTAGTGACATGAAGTTTTGGGGCAGGCGTGTATCACTAGTAGAGGCATCACTGTACACGCTATGTGGTTAGCTAGTCTCAACAGTACCTATACTTGGCTGTACAACTAGTCCAGTGCAATGTTGCCAAGGTGAAGCTTCATGACATGTGAATTAATTGTCATCACAAATTGTGCAACAGCATTCTGCAGTTCAACAGCTCTTGTGTTCATGGAGTCCATGTGTCCAGTCGAGTCTGTTGGACAGAACTTTGTATCATATTGGACGAACTTTTGCCACAACATAAGTACCATATGCCGTGCTTGTATTCATCTGACGCTAACACTGTGACCCATGCCCTTCAAAATGCGTACGAACATGTTCTCTGTACAGCATAGCATGACTCACATGCAAACTGGAAGTCTTCTTTGACGTTGGCATCACACGTTAAAAGATCAATCAATCAATCAATCAATGTATTCTGATGTCCTGGGGGGCAACTGGGAGCAACAGACAAGAAGTTCAGTGCAGTGAATTCATACAGACAAGATTTGCTTCCTACATGCAAAGCATTCCCTAAGGAAACCACCACATGCATTTGGTTCACACAAAGTCATAAAGTCTGCAATGGTACAACAGTGCTGCAGGAGGTCTAAATGTTGTGACCGGATATGGCTGTACGCTGGGCAATCAAACACAAAGTGCTGCTCGTCCTCCACACAATCCAATGACCTGCACACTAGACATAGCCTGTCTGTCCTACCTAGGTGAACACCGTCTGCCCAGCGGCCTGTGTCTACCCACAGACCATGGCATCCAGTCCTAAACCTGCTAATTAGCCTTCTATTTGACGCACACTTGACAACAGACAGATACTCTGCAGGTCTGTACTCAAGCTGCATTGTCCTTTATAACATGAAGCTGCTGTGCTGATTATCTGCAAAGTACTAATAGGCATGCTGATGCTTAGCCCTAGTCTATGACAGATGCAATGTCAAACATGTGAAAAAGCTGCTGCTGTCCTAAATGACCAATGATCAAATTGCAAGCTGATACAGGCCTCAGCACATGAACAAAGAGTGAAACTTGACTTGAAGCAAGCGCAGTTGCACCCCTATCATTTACCTGATGCACTAGTCCTACATGCTAAGAATTGTAGCAGTTCATCCTTGTATTTCATAAACTGGTCACTTGCTTGACATTGATGAAAAGCAGCTAACGCTTCTTCGGCTTCATCAATTGTGCATGATAGCACAATGTCTGTCAGGATCTGAGTTGTGTTGAAGCAGTCTGGATCCAAGAGAGGTGGTTGGTATGCAGAGTGGCATTCAAAGCCTGCTTGATATTGATCAGTTTTGCTGTCAGTAGCATGATTGATTGGTTCAGCAATTCTCGTGGCTGGATGGTGTCTATTGATATCTCTAGTGATGTGTTCTGAGCAACGCTCATCAGAGTCCAGTCTGAGTGCTCCAACAAGGGTCTTTGGACTGTCAAACATACACGAGTGGAAATTGAACGCCTGCTGTTGCCCTACCCATGCATGCATACTGTCGTACAAAAGTAGGTGCGACTCAGACGGAGCCCCATACACTGATGACCAAAACACGTGTTCTCTGCGCCACCCAAGCTCCGGTCCTTGCAGGTAAAACTCCTCGTCAGGGGAGTCCCATGGCGTTTCCCTCTTTGCATAGCGTCTCCAGACGTTTCGTTCAAAGTAGCGCTTCTCTGCAGCCTGTCTGGAGCCCTTGAGCAGAAGAAGGGCGCCGAAAGGGTGGTTAAACGGCAAAAGACGGAGGACCACGCTCTCATAGCCGTAGTCACCTGACTCGCACTCGTACAGCAGCACGTAAGTATCAGAAGTCATCTCTGCTAAAGGTCAACGTTGCACGCCCGAAGTCCGACAGAATTTCGCCAAAGCCGCAAATGGTCTCTGAAGGGTTGACAGGGGTTCTGAACGGCCTCTGGATTGCTCCTGAGGCTTTACAAACGTCTCTGGAACAAGGTACACTTCACAGGACCGTGTTTGCTGAAGGTATGTCAGCTGTGGAACGACTAAAAAGTCGCCCGAGAGCGGAATAGCGAATGTCAGCTGTGGAACTCAGTTCAGTTCCACTCTTGTGCCCTCTGACAACAATGACTCATGACATGACTACCACCCATCCCAATAATGAAGTCGTCCGGACCTGCTGTATGTGATGCGGTAAGGTTCAGGAGAGGGACGTTTGTTGCAGATGTTCACCCTTCCGACCAATGCCGAAGATGCAGGCCTTGCTATACGACGACTCTGAGCAGGGCTTGCACCTGAGTTGTGATCAGGAAAAACCGATCCCAAAATCAGGCGAAGCGCTAATACGGATTCTGCGAGCCGGCATATGTTCCACGGTTGAGTTTTTGTGTTTTCAATACTAATCTGAACTCAGGGCACACAACAGCTGCAGGCCCAGTGTGGTGTGCACCGCGTGCAGCTGAAGCTGTCTGTGTCTGTACAGGACCTAGAAATCATCAAAGGGTACGTGCCGGGGTACAAGTCTTCTCTTGGACACGAGTTTGTCGGTGTGGTAGAAAGTTGCGATGATTCAGAGTGGCAAGGTCAAAAGGTGGTGGGCGAAATCAACTGCCTGTGTGAGGCATATCAGCATTCTGATCCTGTCATGGTGCGCAACCACGCGCCAAACCGGGTCGTCCTTGGCATAATCAACAAAGATGGATGCATGGCTGAGTACATCACCCTGCCCAAGGAGAACCTACATCTAGTCCCCTCAGATCTGTCAGATCAGGAAGCATGCTTTGCTGAGCCATTGGCCGCGGCTTGCCGAATTGCAGAACAGCAGGTATCTATGCTACCCTGCTTGACAGTCCAGCTTGCTATCACGCTGAATGGCGCTGTTCAGCATGACATCATCTGCGCCATGAATTTCACACCCAATCAGAGCACCATGCCTACCACGTGCATGTATTATATCTTGTTATAGGTAGCACAAGGCATGTCAGCTCTGCACTGCCAAATTGCAGGTCATTCAAAAGTCTGACAAGGTGGCAGTTATAGGCGATGGAAAACTGGGTCTGCTTGTAGCTCAAGCCTTGATTGTACTCAAGGAAGTGAAGCAACTCACACACTTTGGGCGGCATCAAGAAAAGCTGAGGCTTGTCAGTGGCACCAATCAGGTTTTGGTGAACGATGAGTCCAAGACTGAACACAGTCAGGTGAGCATGACAGACATCTGTGACCTGCCAACTGCTGCATGTACCAAAGGTTTGCGTATACAGGCAAATACACATCTGTGAACATGTGGCTTGACTGTCTTCCAGCACTGGTGCAATGCCAAGCAGCAATGCTAGACTTGGTCAGCCAGTGACTTCTTGCTGTGCTGCTGTGCTTTAAGCCAACTACAGATCTGCGGCGTGTTGATTGCAAACAGTGCAAGATATTGACAACCTCACATGGTTTTTCCTTCATTGGTGGTCAACAGCATTTCCCAGATCAAGCAAAGCCACCTGTGCACTACAAAGCTGCGCAAATGAGTGTTGACTTGCTTAGCCAGGTTTACCTCATACATTGATTTTGGGTTGCGGATACTCAAAGTTGATAGCCCTGAATGTCAACGTGTGCATGAATATGCACCCTATGAAGATGAATTTACACCGTCACACCGTCATGAGAAGGTAACAGGCGTAATCAGCTGTTAGGTCTGCAATGGACGGCACGATACAGGTAAATCAAGCATGAGCGGCCTGCTGTGCGTCATTGCAACCCAAAACAAGCATCAGCGCAATTTCTCAGCTATGGCTATAGGGTTGTACCATAATCCACAAACCCTAAATGAAAGGAACTTGTACGGTTCCAACGTATACCAAAAACTGTGAACTTGACAAGTCTGAGGTTAATGTATTTTTGCTGCTGTAATGCTATATATTGAGTATTGCCTATTGGGTACGCATACGCTT
>JAABUK010006524.1_pt1 | contig 17365 bp, 16 predicted proteins | sample 5559141 | NCBI WGS metagenome assembly JAABUK01 (sample SAMN10711869, study PRJNA513367) | rock metagenome | isolation source: Antarctica rocks | place: Antarctica: Victoria Land, Pudding Butte nord | collected 2016-01-03 | reverse complement strand
TGCTAGAAAGTACACATTCAGTAGTCAAAGATTCAGAAGCAAAAGAGTCATTTGACATGCTCATCATTGAAGAAATTAACATCTCTTTCATCACGTCTTTGATGAAAGTCTCTAGTTTTTTGCCTCGCTATCTTCAAAAGAAGACATTTTCTCATTCTCTTTATTCTTCGAAATGATGATTTCATGTAAACGAGAAGTGAATGCATGAGATGCAGAAGTGTTGATCTTGTTCAGCTGAAAGTAATTCTTGAACAAATGATTTGAAATCTTACAAGTATAGCAGATGATAAACGATCTTGCTGACTCAGAGATAAAGAAGATGATAGACTTAACATAATTAATTATCAAAGTCATTACTAACAATGAAGTAGTAACGCGTTTATCAGGTATGATCATGACTTTGATGATGACAGTGACAATGACAGTGTGACGTTCGCTGCGTAACTGATAGTTGACTCGCTGTTTATTATTCACACTCTGAAGAAAGATTCTTAAGCGAGTGAGCGAAGTAAAGTTCTCTGAACAGACTGATAAAGCATTCTGCAAGCGATTATTGATTTTATTCTGAAGATTGTTCATCAGAATGCAATTGTCATAATCGAGATAGCTGAATAGCTTCATAAAGTCAAAGTAGAAGACATTGAAAGACTTGTCTGCTTGTCTCAGAGCGTTGTACTTGCAACGATATTTTCGATTTCTATTCAGTTCATTGTATATTTCTTTCAGATGCTCAAATAGCTTGTAGATTGAAATGTAAGAATGCAAAGCATCATGATGATGTTGAACAAAGATATGCTCAGCAGCATCATCTTCTAGTCTAGATATCACATAAACAATGCAGATAGTCTCATTGACGAAGTGATTAACATTTGTCTAAAGTTTGTCATTTATCTTGATTCTTCAACTATCTCATGTTGATTCATCTTCATCAATGAATACAGATGAGTTCAAAAACTTGAAAAACTTGTGATGATCATTATTGAATAAAGTGAATGACTTACGTCAAGTATGATTCTCAATAGATTGATGAAATAAAGATTTCATAAAAGCTTGAGATTCAGTAGATTGACAAGATTGAGACTGATTCGTTGAACGCTGTCTCTTTTTTAAACTCAAGACTTTCTCTTGTAGTTTGATGATAGTTTCTTCTTGAGTGTCTATTGTCATTTGATTAATCTCTAGCTCATTAAGTTTCTTGATGTGATTGACTTGAACATTGATTCATTGCTTGTTGAGTTTCAAAGTCATGTCTCGTTGATCTCTTAACTCGATCAGCATCTTGATAATCTCGTCTGACTGATCAATAGCTCATTGACGAAGTTGTTGATCTATATTGATGTTTCATGAGATAGCGACATTCTGAGATTTCGCTGAAGCATCAAAAGAAATAAGAAAAACTCGTTTACTAGCAATGCTTCTAAGCAGATGAGCTGTTCATGACTCAACTGATTCAGAGTCGTGTGTCATTGTGAGAAAGATAAAGATAGATAAATAGATTTAATTGTGATAAGATTAAGTGATTGATTTGATAAATTTGAGTAAATTTGCAGATGTGTTTTGATGAAAGTAATTCAAAGAATCTTTTGCGAATTTTCTGAATGAACGAAGTAAATTATTTCGTATTGTTTACACATTGATAGCAGAGTAGTTGATTAGCATTTATCTATTGTTAGAAACCAGCATAGAGCGAGTCATATGAGTGTCATTTAACTAATAGATAAATGCTAAGAAAGAAAAGTATCTACAGAAAAGAACTCGATTTTTATATGTGTGTTTCTCAGCTCTGTGCTAGACTCGATTGAGTTGACATCTTACACATATGATGCAGAGACTCAATGACATCACTTCTAGATCAGATTCTCACTAGGTTTGATTAGAATGAAATCAGGCGAAGACTAGTTGAAGAATAGACGAAGACTAGAATTGTAACAGTTTGCGCAAACAAGCACTTTCAATCAAACAACTTCTTTCTTTTGTGCTCTCGTTTTCTCGTTTCTTCATGTTCTTTTCACTCTACTTTTTTGTTCTCAATAGTCATTTTCTTGTTGCAATTTGAGTACTTTTTAAGTACTTTAACATTGCAATTCTTTCAATCTTGATGATAAACAACGTCAATATAATGTTCATGTTTTTGAACTGTGCTTTTGCTTTAAGCTGTAACTGTTCTGCTCTATAATGTTTGCAGTTCAGTAGTAAGTGCTTCAACGTTTGTCTCGCTTTGCATATTTCATAGCATTTGTTTGAATTATTCTTTGATAATCGATGCAAATAGTTCTTGAAATAGTCATGTTTCATTTTTAGCTGTATAAATGTTGAAAACGTCAGTCTGTTTATTTTTTGAAACTTCTTTAGTGATTTGTAACTCAGATTCATTCTCGCTGTATACTTTTGATACTGATTTTCTTTTTTGATGCTGTCATTTCATGCAATTAGTCATTGCTCTTTTGTCTCTTTGTCTATTTGCTTTTTGATAAAGCTCATGATTGTTCTTTTTCTGATGTCGATTGTCAATCTTTTTCATGTCATGTCTTTGATCAATTGATTCACTGCTTCGTTTTCAACGATGTTTTTGCAACTCAATACTCACTGTATGCAAATATGACATCAATTTTGTTGCAGATTAATCAGATTTTGTCGTATGTTATTGAATAACTTCAAGTTGACATTGCTCTTTGCTTTTAGTCTTTGCAGCGTCATTTGACTATCTGTGTACACTCAAATTTCGCTGTCTTCAGATGCTTCTTCGCTTCATATCGCGATTGCATCATCGATAGCTTGCAATTTCGCTTTCGCTATGATTATTTCATTGATCACGCTTGTCGCTTTGCTGCATCTAACAGACTCATGCGTGAATATCATCGCGATTTCGATTTTTGTTTTGAGCTCTGTTATCTTTTTTCAAGTTTGCGATGCATCAATGTACATCACTATGTTTTTCGTCTTTTTGACTATTGTTTTCAGTTCTTTATAGTGTGTATTTATCGTTTCGCACATTTCATCTCTTGCGAATTCAATTTGCATCTTTGTCAGATATTTAATTTTCTGATCTTATGATTTCTTGAAGTGAGATATTTCAATCTTCTGTATTGAACTAAGCGTTTTATGCACTTTGTTCAATATTCAATATATTTGTGTGAGCTTCTCTTTGCAATTCTTGACTTTTTGAGACAACTTTGTCATTGACTCATTTCAATTCAGATAATTTGTCATGTTTAGATTCAAGTTCAATTCGATGATGTATTAAGATGAGTACAATATGAATGTTTGTTTTCTTGTTGAATGCTTTTTCGATAATTCAACTATTTTAATTGCATAGTTCTTGCATTTTTTATCTAGTCGTACTTTCACTGACGAAATTTCAGTCTCTATTTGCATGACTTCTATGAGCGATGTTCGAAATGCTCTCAATATCTTTCATAATGCTGCGTTCTGCAGCTTGCGAAATTTGATTGCGTGACTTTTTTGATTGTTTCACCAGATTTCGACGTCATAGTCGCTAATGATTGTGATGCATGCTAAATACAACTGTCTTTCTGACTTCGCGTTTAATTCTCACTCACTATTCATTAGTCTAAAGAGTGAGTGTAACGTAAGAGTAACTGCAACGATTTTCGTTTGCACATGCATCTTGAAGTTAAGCTTTCGATTCAGTCAGACTTCTAATCATCATATGCAGATCTTCGATTTTACGACTGTGTCATTGAGTAGCATAATTGTTTGATTGAGTGTCACTTTGTAACTTTCAAAATGAATCAATTCGAATTTTGAGTCATCAAATTGCACTGCGTTTTCATTCGCTCATGTAAATGCGATTTTCGTCATCTTTTTCAGCTTTTTCACATTCTTGTCAATGCTCTTTTCTTCGACGTACAGTGCAATGTCATCTATGTAGCTGAGTGACTATAGATTTTCAATTCTTGCGCGAATCTTCAAGAATAAGTGTCGAATGTAAATTAGAAACAGAATGAGCGAAATAGATGATTCTTGCAATATTTCTGTGAAAATTTCCTTTGACTTCTGATGTTCTTCATCAAATGCTAAGTCAATGACTCAATTTTGTAAGAAGCATTTTACTCAGTTGATCAAATTGATCAATATCTTCTGTTTGATCAAGATCTTGATCAGCTGTTTCAACGTCACATGATCAAAGACATCTTTGACATCTAGCAGTAGACATGTAAGTGTGTTTTCGCGACTTTTTGCCATTTGCGCATCGTGTACTAGGTTTAGTACTGCGTCTATAGCTGATCTTTGTTTTCTGCCTCTCATTTGATCGAAGTCTAGCAGCTTGTCATTTGTTTTCGCTGTGTATGACAGTTGCATCGCTATTAGCTTTTTTGCTATCTTGTCTAAGCAGTTTAGCAGTGTGATAATTCTGTATGTCTTTGAAATTGAATAATTCGATTTATTCGATTTTTTCTGAATGATTTCTGTGCCTTCGCGTCATATCTTTGAATGATAGTCACTTTTGATCAAATTCAAATACATCAGATTGAAAATTTTCAATACACTTTTGTATGCTCACTGCATGATTACGAATGACATATCATTTGATTCAAGTGCTTTTCTGAATGTTGAGAAGTTAATAGCATGCTTAATCTTTCTCTTGATAATTCTTGATCACTATATACTTTCGTTTGATAGTAAATTCTCATTGATTTGAACTTTCAAAGATGATGAATACATTGCTTTCAAGAATGTCTTGCACTTTTCATTGAATTCAGTTTTCAACTTCTTTTGCGCATTTTGTATTGAGAATAGCTTTTCAATTAGTCGTGATTTGATGAACTTGTATGTCTGAAACACTTTCTTTTCTTTGACTTTGTTCAGAAAGTTGATTCAGAATTGATTTTTGACCAACTTTATTGCATCATGATATGAATTTCACATTCGCATTATCTCTGTTCATGCATCATCAGTTCTGCATCTTTTTCAAATTCACTTTCTTGATGACAATGCTTTTCACATTTCGATGAGCTCGTCGTTTCACCAGAATTTCAATTTTGCACATGTTCACTGTTTAAATACAAATAACTTCACTGCACTCTTAATGCATTCAATCAAGTAAATGACTTTTGTCTTTAGACTGATAGTTCTTCACATTTTGATAATCATTTCATTCTTCGTCTTTTGTAAGTGCATGTTGAATCTTTTTCAGTCGACTTTTTGCAAGTTGTATGATGCGTTTAGTGAGTTTTCGATCAATTTCACCTTTTCTGTGACTATTGTAAACATAATTACTTCATGATTGAACTCTGTGTTTGCATCTTCATTCACATGTCAGTTCTTGATGTAGTTTTTTCTTTCTTTTTCTTCATTAAGTGCATGCAGTCTATGACTATGATACTATCTAGACGCTGTGTATATGCTAAATTACATGCAATCTAGTCAAAATCGCTGCAATGTATCTTTTCATTGATCAATCACATTGATAGTTTGCACAAATGAGCGCGTGAGCTATCTATATAATCAAGTGATTCTATAAACAATTCAAGATTGTGAAAGCTGATCACTTCAACATGAGCTTTTGACTTGTCTGTATGATCATCAAGCTAAGTGAACTAGATGAGCTTTGATTTATGTAGATGAAAGCTAATCACTTTGACGTGTGTCTTCAAGTTTGCTGTATGATCATTCAGCTGAATGAACTAGATAAGTTTTGATTTATGTATTTGCAATGCATGTAAATTGATCAGAAAATCGAAATTGATCAATTTACTGCGTTGCACAGATGTGTATGTGTGCAAAAGCTGAGTCATGCCTTTGCAGTATGTGTGTGTGTGACTTATATGAGTTGCAGCGCATGCGCAAAAACGTTGCTGTTGTTCTGTGTATATGAGCAAAGACTGTGTCATGTCTTTGCAGTGTATGTGATTGCAACGCATGTAAATCAATCAGAAAATTGAAATTGATCAATTTACTGTGTTGCACAAATGTGTATATGTGCAAAAGCTGAGTCATGCCTTCGCAATGTGTATGTGTGTGATGTATATGAGTTGCAGCATGTGCGTAAAGACGTTGCTGTCGTTCTGTGTATATGAGCAAAGACTGTGCTGTATCTTTGCAATGTATGTGATTGCAACGCATGTAAATTGATCAGAAAAACCGAAATTGATTGATTTACTGCGTTGCACAGATGTGTATGTGCGCAAAAGCTGAGTCGTGCCTTTGCAATGTATGTGTATGTGATGTATATGAGTTGCAGCGCATGCACAAAGACGTTGCTGTTGTTCTATGTATATGAGCAAAGATTGTGTCACGTCTTTGCAATGTATGTAATTGCGATGCATGTAAATTGATCTGATAAAGCGAAAAATCAATCGATTTACTGCATCACACAAGTCTGTAGATGTGCAAAAGTTGAGTCGTGTCTTTGCAATGTATATGTATGTGATGTATATGAGTTGCAACGTGTGCGCAGAGACGTTGCTGTTGTTCTGTGTATATGAGCAAAGACTGTGTCGTGTCTTCATCATGTATGTGATTGCAATGCATGTAAATCGATCTGATAAAGCAAAAAATCGATCGATTTACTGCATCATGCAGACGTGTAGATGCGCAAAAGCTGAATCATGCCTTCGCAGTATGTATGTGTATGTCATATGTGAGCTCAACATGTGAATAAAGCGCTGTTACTGCTCTGTGTGTGATTGCGCTACATGTAAATCGACCTGAAAATGCGAAAAATCAATTGATTTACTGCATCACATCTGTCTTTATGTGCGCAAAAGCTGAGTCGTGCCTTCGCAGTATATGTGTATATGTCATATATGAGCTCAACATGTGAATAAAGCGCTGTTACTGCTCTGTGTGTGATTGCGCTGCGTGTAAATCGGTCTGAAAATGCGAAAAATCGATTGATTTACTGCATCATGCTTGTCTGTATGTGCGCGAAAGCTGAGTCGTGCCTTCGCAGTATGTATATGTATGTTGTATATGAGTTGCAGCATGTATGCAAAAACGTTGCTGTTCTTCTGTGTATATGCAAGCTTCAATGCATCAATGACTGCGTTGTTATTGTCTTGCTTTTCGACTGTGTGTGAGCTCAATGCGTGAGTAAAGCGCTGTTACTGCTTTGTCAATGTTGATGAGATTGTTCAACTCTTCTGACAAGCATAGCTTGTAGAAGATTCGTAGTCAGCATCTTGTACAGGTAAATCTCGTTGTTGACTCAGTTCTTGATGTAGTTTTGTACACTTCTTGATGCAAAAGCTAAATCAATTACTGAGCTTAATTTTTCAAAATAACTGTGATAAGTGTTTATATTCAATGTATTAATCAGATCATAGTCATGTCTTCTTACTCAGTTTACTAATGCTTTCATTCTAATGAGATTTGCAATCTTTGCGTTTCATCAATTATGATGTGCATTAAAGTCTTCTGCAATAATAACTTTTTGATCATCGTTTAATCTAATCTTTGCTAACTCTTGCTCAATCATGTATGATTGTTTCTTCTCTGCGTTTTGTGCTTTTTCATTATATATGTTGAGTAACAAAATTTCATTTGAAATTTTATCGTTCGCTATCATTATTGCTTGTATGTCTTTACTGTTGACTATGTCTGATCTTGATGTGCAGATAAACTTTCTTGCGTTTTTTGCAACAAATATCAATACTCTGACTTGAGTCTTCTAAATATTTGATTTAATGCATATAAATGATGAATGCGAGATTGTTATATTCTCATCTTTCATTCATGATTCTTGCAGAATAACAATATTCGCTCTGATTTTCGCAAACTTTATGCATGCATGCATGATTTGCATTGATCTTGCGCAGTTGTGCTGTAAAATTTGAATATTCAATTCGTTTGCAAAGTTTTTGTCATTTGCAATATTTTGAGAGTTTTCTGATGTGATACTCATTACAATTTCTTGATCAGATGATCTCTTTGAGCGTTAATAGACTGAGCTGCCTGATATGTTTCACACATAACATTATTTGCAAAGTGTGCATTTTAACAATTACAGCACTTTGATATCATGTGATTGCATGATTGCTGTTTTCTGCATGTGAGCAGTGAGCATTTATGCTCTCATGTCAGATGATTTTGTTCACAAAACAAGCATCTTGATGATTTATTGCACTTGTTCTGCAAATGTTTGAATGTTTGACATTTCTGATACTGATCGCTTGATTGATAGTCTCAATATTCAATCATTTAATATGTTAATCTCGCTGCTAGAACTCATTTTTTCAGATGTTTTTATGCTTCAACTTCGATTTTGAACATCAGTATCATCGAAGCATGATTCTTTCTTGCTTTATTTTCATCTTTTGATAATCATATTGAGTTGATTATCAGCTTCAATCTCGAGTTGTACTTTTCTAGCTCAATTCTCAGATATTTCATTTCAATCTTCATGTTGAAGATATCAGTTTTCAGACTGTGTATCACTATCTTGTATTATTTTTCATTCTTCTTGATACTTTTAACTTCAAATATATGCTTTCATATATCTCTTTGCTTTAATAAAGCTTTCGCGATGTATTTCTTTGAAATCATCAGAGCAATATTGTTATCTCTTTGTGTTTTAGTCACTGTAGTGACTATTATGTCAGACTTTGCCTTATTCAGTGCATTGTTCACTGCATTGCGTATTTTCATCGCTTGTAAGATTCAGTTCTCATTTTTCGAAGTGACTATCAATCTTTTTTTGCAATATAATATTTCTTGTGACTTTGACGAGAGTTTTTTGATGACTAGATTTTATTCACTCACTTTTGCATTTGCATTTGTCTTAATGTTTGCATCTGTTGATTGAACTGTCTTTTGTGCATATGTTAACTTCAATGCAGATTTTTGCTTCATTTGCGTTGTTTGTAAACTCTGCTTCATCTGCGAGATTTGCATCTTTTTCATCATTTGCTTTGAGTTAATTTCTTTTTCAATGTTTCGTGCATTTTGCTGCACTATTTGCAGAATAGTCTCTAGCTTTTTGTTCATTTGACTTTGCAACGCATTCATCTGCTGTTGAATTGAATTCTTTATGCTTTCATTGCATGCTTTTCTTATGTAGCTTAAGCTATGCTTGATGATCTCTTTCTGCTCTGACATTGTTGTTTCTAGCTGATTGATTGTGAATTCAGCTTTTTCTCGCAATCTTTTAACTAAAGTCTTCTTGTAGCTGACATCTTGATTTTCATCATTGTTATCTTTATTGCTGACTTCTTTGTGTAAGCTTTTCATCGCTTTTTGCTTTTTTATTTCTTTCAATCTCACAATCACTTGCGTTGATTGCATATTCTCATTTGCATTTCGTCAGTTTATTGATGCGTCGATTGTCAATGCATTTAATGAACTGAGCACAATCTGTGTTTTTCTTTTCAATGATGTAGATGATTTTTGTTGACTGCAAAACAAGTCATTCATATTCTTTTGTAGCTGCTGTTTTGTTGACAGAGTTCAGCTACTCTCAATTGACTTTACGCGTTTCATCGTTGATGTTTTGAATTCTTTTCTTGAGCTGTCGCTTATGCTGATGTTCGAGTTGATCTCTGCTTTCTGCAAAGATGCGATCAACAAGAGTGAGATGTGTGTAAGCACATTTGATCTTAATGCTTCTTGCAAGAGTTCAACTCTTGCAGATGCAAGATGTTCTTTCATTCTTTCTTTTCACTTATATATCTCTTTAACCTCTTATTCAAAGCGTTTCACGTAGACAGTAACTCTAGTATAAAGATTTCTTGATATATATCTCGAAATCTGCAATAGTTCGCTTGCGTGTAAATATGCAAAAGCTGAATTCTTTTTTGATTTGATGCATATTATAGCAGAGAATTTAATGATCATTAATCATCTGAATCTGTTTCAAAATTGCATGATTCTTTAATAACTTATGCTTTTTTATTCATGATTGCAATATAAAGTTTTGCTCGATTTCAAAGTCAATAAGACAATAAGCTTCACACATTCTTTCAGAGACATTTATCAGCATTAAAATCATCATTGCATGTGACAATCATCTTTTCATAATTATATTTAATGATTCAATGATGTTACAATACTAGTCTTCATCTATTCTTCAACTAGTCTTCGCCTGATTTCATTCTAATCGAGTCTAGCAAAAACCTGATCTAGAGATGATGTCATTGAGTCTCTGCATCATATGTGTAAAACGTCAACTCAATCGAGTCTAGCACAGAGCTGAGAAACACACATATAAGAATCAAGTTCTTTTCTGTAGATACTTTTCTTTCTTAGCATTTATCTATTAGTTAAATAACACTTTTATGACTTGCTCTAGATCAATCTTTAACAGTAGATAAATGCTCATCAACTACTTTGCTATCGACGTGTAGATGATACGAAATAACCTACTTCGTTTATTCAGAAAATTCGCAAGAAATTCTTTGAATTACTTTCATCAAAACACATCTGCAAATTTACTTAAATTTATCAAATCAATCACTTAATCTTACTACAATTAAATTTATTCTTATTTTTCTCACAATAATACACGACTCTGAATCAGTCGAGTTATGAACAGCTCATCTGCTTAAAAGCACTGTTAATAAACAAGTTTTTCTTATTTCTTTCAATGCTTCAGCGAAATCTCAGAATGTCGCTATCTCATGAGACATCAACATGAGTTAACAACTTCGTCAATGAGCTATTGATCAGTTGAACAAGATCATCAAGATGCTGATTGAGCTAAGAGATCAACGAGACATAACTTTGAAACTCAATGAGCAATGAATCAATGTTCAAGTCAATCACATCAAGAGACTTGATGAGCTAAAGATCAATCAAACAACAATAAACACTCAAGAAGAGACTATTATCAAACTACAAGAGAAAGTCTTGAGTCTAAAAAAGAAACAGCGTTCAGTGAATCAGTCTCAATCTCGACAGTCTATGAAATCTCAAGCTTTTATCAAGAACTATACTTGACGAGAGTTGTCTACTTTATTCGACAATGATCATCACAAGTTCTTCAAGTTTTCAAATTCATCTATATTCACTGATGAAGATGAATCAACATGAGACAGCTGAAGAATCAAGATGAATGACAAGCTTCAGACAAATGTCAATCACTTCAATAATGAGAATATCTGTATTGTTTATGTGATATCTAGACTAGAAGATGATGCTGCTGAGCACATTTTTGCTTGATGTCAACATGATGCTTTGCATTCATACATCTCAATCAACAAGCTATTTGAGCATCTGAAAGAAATATACAATGAACTGAATAGAAATCAAAAGTGTTGTCATGAGTACAACGCTCTGAGATAAGCAAACAAGTTTTTCAATGTTTTCTACTTCAACTTTATGAAGTTATTCAGCTATCTTGAATACGATGATTGCACTCTGATGAATGATCTTCAGAATAAAATCAATAATTACTTGCAGAATGTTCTATCAGTCTGTTCAGAGAACTTTACTTTGCTCACTCGCTTAAGAATCTTTCTTCAAGATGTGAATAGTAAACAATGAGTCAATTATCAGCTTCGCAGCGAACGTTGCTCTGTCATCGTCAAAGTCACTGTTGTACCTGATAAATGTGCTACTTCTCTGTCAGTAAAAACTTTGATAATCAATTATGTTAAGTCAACTATCTTCTTTACTTCTGAGTCAGCGAGATCATCAATTATCTGCTACATCTGCAAGACTCTCGATCATTTGTTCAAGAATTGCTCTCAGAACAAGATCAATACTTCTGCTTCTTGAGCTTTCATTCTTCATCTACATGAAATCATCATTTCAAAGAATAAGAAGAATGAGAAAATATCTTCTTTTGAAGATAGCGAGGCAAAAAACTAGAGACTTTCATCAAAGATGCAATGAAAAAGATGTTAATTTCTTCAACAACAAGCATGTCAAATGATTCTTTTACTTCTGAATCTTTGACTACTGAATATGTACTTTCTAGCAATGAAATTAGTTACTCATTAAAGTCATTGATTGACATCGAAGCTGCTGACTATTTGTTCATTGATGAAGTGATTGCGCAGATTGTTTATGATCAGTTGCAAATCAAGTCTTTGACTTTGATCAAAGCAAAGTCAATTCAAGAATTCGACGATCATTATGCTAAGAAACTCATTACTCATGTCATTTATTTGAATCTGACTGTTCAAGATTATATGATTGACACAGCTTCTATGTTGATCACTCGATTAGATCAACATCAAATGATTTTCGAAAAAACATGAATGAACAAAATCGATCTAGTAATAAATATGCAAATCGATTTTCTTCGATTTTCGAATTTCACTTCTAGTCAGAAATTGATTGTTCTACTCTCAAGTCATAAAACAATCATGAAACAGAAGAGCTTGACTTCTACTCATATACTGAAAAGATTGTTCACTTTCGTTATTTCTTAACTCAGTCAGAAATCACTCTCTTTTGATCAGTCAAAAGAAAAGTTCGTTAAATTGATTAAACAATCAAAATCACTTAAAGCAGTTTCGTCTAGCGTCAATTCTAAATCAACGTTCAGTCTGAAATCAGCTTTCAGTTCAAACAACATATTCATGATAGAGACAGTCGCATATAGAATGTTAGTCAAATGATCAGACATCAAGATCTTTGCTGTTATCATCTTGAAAATCGATCAACTCATAACTACAGTTGAAAACAAGTCTGAAGAAGTGAATCTGCATGAGCTTTCTCACACTGAAGCTTTCAAGCAAGTTAAGATCAAGCTTTTCTTTGAATATCACAACTATCTAGACATCTTTGATTAAGCAATGATCAATCAGCTATCATTGCATTGTTTCTATGATTACAAAATTGAGTTGATTGATGAAGAAACATCTTCGCGAAGCAGACTATATCAGATATTCAATCACAAGCTTCAAAAGATAAAAAAGTATTTGATTGAACATCTGAACAAAGAATTCATTTTCTTCAGCTTTGCATCATACGTTTCGCTCATTTTGTTCACTGAAAAGAAAGACGAAAGTCTGCGTTTCTGCGTCAACTACAGAAAGCTCAATGCTTTAATCAAACGAGATCACTATTCTTTGCTCTTGATAGATGAGACTTTCACTCATATACAAGAAAGTAAATATCTGACTTAATTAAACATCATTGTCACGTTCAATAAACTGCGAATGCATTCAGATAGCAAAGATCTGACTATTTTTATTATCTTTTTCAATTCATACAAATATCATGTAATGCTTTTCAAATTAATCAATGAATCAACATTTTATCAACATTATATGAATGACGTGCTGTTTGAATATCTTCATCAGTTTTGTTAAATTTATCTAAATGACATTATCATCTACAGCAAGATCTTGAAGAAATACAAGCAACATGTATGATTAATCTTGAATAAACTATGTTAGAAGTCAGCATAGAGCAAGTCATATAAGTGTCATTTAACTAATAGATAAATGCTAAGAAAGAAAAGTATTTACAGAAAAGAACTCGATTCTTATATGTATGTTTCTCAGCTTTATACTAAACTTGATTGAGTTGACGTCTTACACATATGATGCAGAGTTTCAATGATATCATCTCTAGATCAGATTCTCGCTAGACTCAATTAGAATGAAATCAGATGAAGACTAAATGAAGAATAGATAAAGACTAGAATCATAACATTATCTCTCTTTCTTGACTATTCATGTTTGCATGAATGTTGTTTCTTAATGCACTTTTCTTGAATATTTGATATGAAATTCATCAATCATCTCTTGAGTATTCATAAACTCGTTGTTGTCAGCGTTATATCAGTTGAGATCATTGTCATAATTCTTTCATTTGACTTGATATTAAAGTCGTCTTCAATATCATTGAAAGTTCAATATATCATTGATTTTTCATTCATCTTCATCGTTTATCACTATTGATTTCAAGAGTTCATTCTTTTGATCAGACAGAGAGTTATCAACAACAGAATGAAGAAGCTCTGAATGAAATACGTCATGTATATGCATAGTCTCTGATAGTTTCAACTTATAGAATGAGTCAACAGAGTCTGTGATCTGAAAAGAGTTGAGCATCTTGTCATTCAATTTCTTGAAGAATCTCGCTGTAATGATGTTTCATTCATTCAGAAACATCTTTGATTCAATCTTGTAATTGATCTTCTTTCTATGCTTGTTAACTTGATTCATCATTTGTTCTCATGTTCTGATCAGAGCTTCGCGAGCGAAGATCAGTGTCTTATTCATGTGATTGAATATATCTTTGACTCAAGCAATCTGCAGACGTTCACGAGTGCTTTCATACTCGATGATGTCAAAGTCGAAGCTCATATGAGAGTGAAAGTTCTTGTTCATGAAGAAGAAAGTCAAGAAAATGACTGAAGACAAGACATTATTGTCAACAAACTCAATTATGAGTAGTCACTTGAATCAGTCATTCTGCATGTATGAACAGAAGAAATGAAGATATCGCTTGACATTCTGATTAACTTGTTCGCTTTGATCATTGATCTGAGAGTGATAAATGATGAACAATCAAAGAGAAATGCTCAGTCGTTTGCAAAGAGACTTTTAAAGAATGAAGATGAACTGAGAATCTTGATCAAATACAATGAAGCTTGATAGATTGTAAGTTTGATATACTCATTGAAGCAACATTTCAGCTGTCTTTTCAACTGTGATATCTTCATCATCAATGATGCAAGAAATATAATGTCTTTCTTTCAACAATCTGCAAATGACAGTCAAAATAGCGTTGTAGTTGTATGAATCAAATAGATTGATAATGAAGTTCATGACTATGTTCTGTCATTGCTGTTCAGATATAGATAAAGATTGAAGCAAGTCATTTGATTTATTTCTTGATGTCTTTGAACGTTGACATACGTAGCAGTTTCAAATATATCGATTCATCGTTTTTTACATAGAAGATCAATAATAATTTCGCTTTATGATTTTCACTGTTCTAAGAATTTCAGAATGATCAATCGATGATTGATCATGTATCTCACAAATCAGATTCATTTGTAGAAGTTCGTTGAATGAGACTCATAACTGACTATCATGAAACAAGATTTCATTCTGAGTTCGACAATTCTTTAATTTGATATCTTCATATTGTGCTTCGTCTCTTGCTATTGCTTCGCGAAGTAGCATACAATTCTTGTTGATTTCATTCACATCAAGAACTTGTCTATAAATTGATTGATTATTATTCTTCTTTAAATCAATGATCTTCATTTAATTCAATGTCAGAATAGTAGTTCTTTGATATTAAATGCGTTCATCGTTGAGATTTCTAGACATGAAGTCAGCTCAACGAGTTAATGCATTGATCTTAATGTTTTGTTTGTCAGATCAATATATTATCTTGAAGTTGAAGTCAGCTAGCTTCTGAACTCAGCACACTTGTTGTCAACTCAGTTTCTTATCTTTCATCAATGAGATGAGCGCTTGATGATCAATGAACATCTTGATAGAAATGTTGATCAACTTCAGTTCAAGTCATCAGTGTTCAAAAGCTCAAATTATGATCAGCAGTTCTTTATCATATATTTCATAGTTGCATTCAGCAGAAGACATGTTCTTGCTATAAAAGACAATTGAATGTAGAACATTTTCATCATCATATTGAGACAGAACTTCATCATTGACGTAGTTGAATGAGTTAATTTCAAGAATAAAATCGTAAGTCTGATCAAAGTGATGAAGTATAAAAGTCTCAGTCATATGTCTCTTCATGTAATTGAATGCAGTTTGACAAACTTCATTTCATTCAAATATGATCTTCTTTTGAGTGAGTTGAATCATTGAACGAACAATCTTCGAAAAGTTCTTGATGAAGCGTTGATAGAAATTGCAGAAGTCAATGAAAAACTGTATCTGAGTGAGATTATTGAGTGTAGATCAATCAACAACTGCTTGCATCTTTCGTGAATTCATCTTAAGTCTTTCGATTAACATCAAAAGTTCTAAAAAGATGGTTTTCTGAACATGAAACTTGCATTTATTGATGTCTATCTGTAAATCAGCTTCTCGTAGTTTATTCAAGATCAATCATACATGTCACTTGTGTTTCTTCAAGATCTTGCTATAGATGATAATGTCATCTAGATAAATTTGACAAAACTGATGTAGATATTTGAACAATACATTATTCATATAATGTTAATAGAACGTTGATTTGTTGATTAATTCAAAGAGCATTACATGATATTTGTATGAGTTGAAGAAGATAATAAAGATAGTCAAATCTTCGTTATCTGAATGCATGCGTAGCTTGTTAAACATGACAATGATGTTCAATCAAGTCAGATACTTGCTTTCTTGTATATGAGCGAGAGTCTCGTCTATCAATAGCAAAGAGTAGTGATCTTGTTTGATCAAAGCATTAAGCTTTCTGTAATTGACACAGAAACGCAGACTTTCATCTTTCTTTTCAGCGAACAAGATGAGCGAGACGTATGATGCAAAGCTGAAGAAAATGAATTCTTTGTTCAGATGTTTGATCAGGTACTTCTTTATCTTCTGAAGCTTGTGATTGAACATCTGATATAGTTTGCTTCGCAAGAGCATTTCTTCATTGATCAACTCAATTTTGTGATCATAGAAATGATGCAATGATAGCTGATCAATCATTGCTCGATCGAAGACATTTAGATAGTCGTGATATTCAGAGAGAAGCTTGATCTTGACTTGCTCAAGAACTTTAGCGTGAGAAAGCTTATGCAGATTCACTTCTTCAGACTTGTTTTCAACTGTAGTTATGAGTCAATCGATTTTCAAGATGATAACAGCAAAGATCTTGACATCTGATTGTTTGACTAACATTCTATATGTCGCTGTCTTTATCATTGCTATGTTCGTTGAACCTGACATCAATTTAGAAATTTTGACGTTAGTTAAAGTCGCGTTACACGATTTTAACTGTTCAATTAGTTTAACTGACTTCTCATTGAACTGACTGAAAGAGAGTGATTTCAGACTGAGTTGAAAGATAGTGAAAGATCTCTTCAGTATATGAGTAGAAGTCAAACTCTTTTGCTTCGTAATTATCTTGTTGCTTGTGAGTAGAACAATCGATTTCAAATTGAGAGTGAAATTCAAAAATCAAAGAAAATCGATTTGCATATCAATTATTAAATTGATTTTGTTCATTCAGATTTTTTCAAGAATCATTTGATGTTGATTTAATTGAGTGATCAACATAAAAGCTGTGTCAATCGTATGATCTTGAACAGTCAGATTCAAATAAATGACATGAGTAATGAGTTTCTTAGCATAGTGATCGTTGAATTCTCGAATTGACTTCACTTTGATCAAAGTCAGAGACTTGATTTGCAACTGATCACAAACAATCTGCGCGATCACTTCATCAATGAATGAATAGTCAGCAGCTTCGATGTCTATCAATGACTTCAATGAGTAACTAATTTCATTGCTAGAAAGTACACATTCAGTAGTCAAAGATTCAG
>JAABUK010006523.1_pt1 | contig 17366 bp, 18 predicted proteins | sample 5559141 | NCBI WGS metagenome assembly JAABUK01 (sample SAMN10711869, study PRJNA513367) | rock metagenome | isolation source: Antarctica rocks | place: Antarctica: Victoria Land, Pudding Butte nord | collected 2016-01-03 | reverse complement strand
TCGAGCAGGACGCCCGCTGGGTCGACATCGCAACCGGCGAGGAGTAGGGGCGCGCACGCATCGCCTCGCAGTTCTTCGTCGACCAGAGCCGGATCGCCAAGTACGTGCGGCATGACGACGGGTTGCCCCCTGCGCTGACCGCGGCGCGCCTCGGCGACGGCGATGAGGTCACCGAGCGCCACGCACCCTGACTTCTCGCGTCCATCCGTCCGTAGGCAGATCCATTGTGACACATGATCGGATCGGTCAGACCTGACCGGCGGGTGCGCCGTATGCGCTTCCTTCTGCGAGACGGCGGCCTATAGCTGGCCCGGCACGGTCCTGCGCTGCGGCGCGCTCGTTCTTCGCATCCTCGGACCCACGTAGATGCATACGGGCAGTCGTTCGCCCTGCGGACTGACCCAGTCTGCCTGCCGTCGGTCCACCAGGCGCCATCCCAGGCGCTCGTACAGCTTCATCGCCGGTGCTCCGTCATCGACAACGTCGAGCATGAGTTGCAGATCGTGCACCGACGTCCACGACGACACCGCCGCAAGCAGAAACGTGCCCAGCCGGAGCCCACGGCCGCGTGCTACCGGCGAGACAAACAAGCGCGAGACGCTGGCCAGGCGGTTCGTGCTGACGCCTGTCAGAGAGGCAACCATCGGGTCGTCGAGCCCGCGCACCACGCAGACATGCCCCAGGATCGAGCCCGTTACCTCATCGTCGACGACCCATGCGGCTGCGCACCCGCTTGGGCTGAGCCACCCGGCAGGGTCCGCCGGCCACCACGACGGGTAGCCATCCAGCCGGTGCACGCCCTCCAGCGCACGGACGCATCCGGCGAGGTCATCATCGGTACGGAGGCGCGCGATCACGTCACCAAGCATGAGCCATTACCGGCTCTTCACTAGTTAAGGGTGTAGCTGGGGGCGCCTCGGTCGTGGGGTAGGAGTCGGCATGCACGGCGTCCCGCAACCGTGCGGCCCGAGGGGCGATCCTGTTCCGGTCACCGATCGGCTACTGCGTCATCGGTCGGCGGGTTGGCTGAGCGCTTCGAGCAGAAGGTCAGCGACTTCAGTTGGCGCTTGCTCGGCCATGTGGTGTCCGCTGTTGATGCGCCGGCCGGCGAGCGTGGTCGTCCAGGGGCACCATACCTGCAGTGGGTCGCCGTACAGGGTTTCCATGTCATCGAAGGTCGACCAGGCGACGGTCGTCGGGCAGCTGATCGTGTGTCCGGCGTCGCAATCGGCCGCGTCGGCGGCCCGGTCGGGGCCGAGCCCGGCGCGGTAGTCCTCGATCATGGCTCGCACGACGTTCGGGTTGTGGATCGCAGCCAGGTAGTCCGCGTAATTGTCGTTGCCCATCTGGGCCTGGAGGTCGGCACCCACCCCGTACCACGCGTCGGGGTCGGCGTTGATGATCCGCTCGGGCGTCTCGGGCTGGGCCAGAAAGAACCAATGCCACCATGCCTGAGCGAAGCGTGCATCGGCGCGGGCGAGCGCCTCTCCGATCGGCACCGAGTCGAGCACCACGAGATTGGTGACTCGATCGGGGTGGTCCAGCGCCAGCCGGTAGGCCACGTAACTGCCGCGGTCGTGTCCGACGACCGCGAACCGGTCGTGCCCGAGCTGATGCATCAGCCCGACCACGTCTTGGGCCATCGCTCGCTTCGAAGCCTGAGCGTGGTCATCGCGTGGCTGTGGCGCTGAGGACTGGCCGTAGCCGCGCAGGTCCGGGCAAACAACCGTCAGTCCGCCGGTCACGAGCCGCGGCGCGACTTTGTGCCAGGTCGTATGCGTGCGTGGGTGCCCATGCAGCAGCACGACCGCCGGGCCGGCCCCCCCGACACGGAATCGCACACAGACTTCGTCTTCCAACGTCACCGAGCGAAGCTCGAAGCCCTCGAACATGATGCCAATCTTGCCACCGGCAGAGCGACCCGTCTCGGAGCTCGGTCGATCGGCAATTCCCTCCTGCGCCAGCTCGCACCGCCGCTCACCGCCCGCAAAGGGATCGGCGATCGGTTCGGTCGCGGCAGCCGACGTCAGCTCGGGCGGCGAGCGGCGAGCAACACCTGCGCCCGTCCGGACGGGTCAGCCGATAGCCGCAGCTCGGCAACCGGCTCCAGGCCGGCTTCGGCGAGCAGGACAGCAAGCTGCTCGGGCTGCCACAGGTGGGTCGTCCAAGTGACCGGTACGCCGCCATAAGCCTCCGCGCGCACCACGTCGCCGTTGCCAACATGCGTGCCGATGAGGACCTGACCGCCGGGAACGAGCGCTCGGGCGAACGAGACCAGCACGCCGGGCAGTACGTCACGGGGCAAGTTGAACAGAGACCACCAGCCGAGGACCCCGCCCAGTGAGGCGTCAGCCAGACGAAGGTCGGTGGCCGACGCCACCGAGAACCGCAGTCCGGGGTGGAGCCGCCGGGCGTGCGCGATCATGCGTGGGGACAGGTCAACGCCGCAGACCTCGACGCCGAGACCGGCGAGATGGGCCGTGACCGTTCCTGGGCCGCAGCCGACGTCGAGCACCGGTCCGAGACCGTTGACGTCCTCGGCGAACGCCGCCAGCGCGGCACGCAGCCACGGCGTCGGTGCCAGCTCGCCGATGCCCATTGCGACGTAGTTGTCGGCAACCCGGTCATAGGACGACCGGGCGACCTCGAGATCGGCGGGCTGCGCCATGTCTTCAAGCACAGGGAGAAAGGCTAGAGGTCGTTCATCGGCGATCGGGCTCATCGCTCGCGTGTCCGGGCCTCGCCGTATGAGGATCGCTATCCGGTGACGCTCGGACGGTTGCCCGCCAGCCTCCCCGGGCCGCACCGATAGGCAAGCGCTAAATCAAAGGCACGCGTGTAGACGAGGCGGCGCGGACGATCAAGGCGACCGTACCGAGCCCCGGTCGGCTCCGCGGACCCACAGCCACGCGCTGACGCGTGCTGTCAGCCGGCGGCAGACAGGAGTCGTCGCGGCTCGTCGGTCGTGGGACGATGACTGAGCTATGGGCCCGATACAGCGCGCGGTACGCCGTGTGCTCAACCCGATCTCGACGCGCGTGACGATGCTGGTGCAGGGCGCGGGTACCCGCCGCGCGTTCCGAGCTCGTCCTCGCGCGGTTCAGGGCGGATCTGCGGGCTATGGCTGGGCGCCGGCCACAGCACCGAGAACTGGAAGCAGACCGGTCAGCGCCCGCACATCCGCAGTACCGGTGGCAGCAGGCAGGGGTGAGGTCGTCGTGCCGAACGTGGTCGGCCTGCCCTGGGACGATGCCCGCGCGATGCTGCACCGAATTGGGCTGGTCGCGGTCGGACCGGATCCGGACGGTCCGCCCTTGGCGGCGTGGGGATGGCCCGACGGCATCGTCGTCGACCAACGACCCGACGTAGGCGCGGTGGTGCCAATGCGGTCTCCAGTCACGGTGTGGATCGAGCGAGGCCCGGGCTCGGCCGGGGTGCGTGAACCACGACGTCCGAAGCCTGCTCCGCGGGCAACGTCCGGGATGATCGACGAACAGCGCGACGAAGCCGTCGGCTGACCGGCGGGTCCTCCCTCGGTTCGCGCCGGTGGTGTGTGTTCTACGCACGACCCAGCCAAGGATCCGCTACCGGACGACCGCTGGCACCGAACGGCGCGTTCAGCGACTATCGACTGGTGGATGAACACGAGACGCGCTGGACCGCCTCTACGCCGTTGCCCGGTGAGGACAGATGGCAACATTGCCGTTCCCGGCCACGACGGGACGTGGCTGAGTCTCTGAATCCTGCTGGCCGCAGAAGGAGCAAGCAGGGCCGCCCGACGGTGCCGGAGGAAGACGCCGAGCCCGACCAGGTCCACCCGACACCCCCGGCCGCTCGTCCTGCAGATGAGCCAAGCCTAGTTCGCGCACCGGGGGTAGCCCAGGACCTGCCGGTCAGTGGCAGAGCGGGTCCTTGTTCCGGTCACCCGCCCGGTCTTCACTGGGTGCCACCTGCCCACCCGATCAAGGAGCTCCGTTGATGAACCGTTGGACCCTGGCCGATCTGGATGAGCAGAGCTCCCGCACGGTGATCGTCACCGGCGCCAGCAGCGGCCTGGGCCTGATTGTGGCCCGCGAGCTCGACGCCGCCGGCGCCCGTGTGGTGTTGGCCGTGCGGGATGTGGCCAAGGGCCGCGAGGCGGCCGCGGGGATGACTGGCAGGACCGAAGTGCGGGAGCTCGACGTCGCCGACCTGGGGTCGGTGCGCCGCTTTGCTGCGGGGTGGGACGAGCCGGTGGATGTGTTGGTCAACAACGCCGGGATCATGGAGGTGCCGCTGCGGCGCACCGCCGACGGGTTCGAGTCCCAGCTGGCGACGAACTACCTGGGCCCGTTCGTGCTGACGGGGTTGCTGCTGGGCCACATCACCGATCGAGTGGTGACGGTGGCCTCGCAGCTGCACCGGATGGGCACGGTCCACCTCGACGACCTGAACTCCACCGACCGGCCATACAAGGCTGCTGTCGCCTACGAGGACTCCAAGCTCGCCGGGGTCCTGTTCTCCCTGGAGCTGCAGCGCCGCCTGGACGCCACAGGCAGCCCGGTCCGTGCGGTCGTGGCCCACCCCGGGATTGCCTCGACGAACCTTGCCCGGCACGCCACCTCCGGTAGGGTCACCCACGCCCTGAGGTTCCTGTTCAACGACCCGGCCACCGGTGCGTTGTCCATCCTCTACGCCGCCACCCAGGACGTGCCCGGCAACTCCTACATCGGCCCCCGCGGCCCCGCCGGCCTGAAGGGCCATCCCGCCCCCGGCAGGGCCGCCCCCGCCGGCCGCGACCCCGACATCGCCCGGCGACTCTGGACGGCGACCGAAACCCTCCTGGCCACGACCAACAATCCAAAGACGGCATGAACCTGGGACGGCTGCACAGATCCGGGGTTTGGGTTGCCGGGCAGCGGCGAGGGCACATGAAAGACGAGCGGGACTCCCGGCGCGTGAGATCGCGGTAGCACTGGTCGACGCCAGGGTCGCGGTGGTCATCTACGACGCGGGTCGCCGGTACTCGACGCAGCGCCGGGCCGCACGCAGCCAGCAGGAGAAGGCGCGCCGTCACAGCGCAGTGGTATGTCCGGGTCCGATGTCAGGTTCGGGATGACCTACTCGGAGGCTGCCGACGACACTAAGAAGTTCCAGGTTCTCTACGGCTGGGCTTCCCGGGACGGGCGTGAACCAGAGCAGGCGCTGCGTGCCGTCCTCGCTGAGCAGGTTGAGGCAGTTGAGCTCGAGCTCGCCCAGCGCCGGGTGGATGAGCGTCTTGCGGTCCGCGCGTCGTACAGCGACGTCCTGCCGAGCCCAGAGGTCCGCGAACTCCCGGCTCTCGTTCAGCAGGCGGGTGGTGAGCTCGGTGACGAGCTGGTCCCTGCTTCGTCGAGCGGTGACCGCTCGCAGGTCGGCCACGAACACGTGGGACTGGTGATCGTGTTCGTCGGGGTGGTACCGGTCGCGGGCCTCGGGGTCGGTGAACCACTGGTAGAGGAAGCTGGCTGGCAGTCCTGAGGTGTGCTTGGGCCAGCCGAGTAGTGCGGCGGCCAGGGGGTTCTGGACGAGGGTGACGCTGAGGTCGCTGATGATCTGCGCCGGGGTCGTGGTGAGCCGGTCCAGCAGGTCGAGCATCCCGGGGTGGATGTGGGCGTTGGGGCTGCCCGCGGCCGGCAACGCGCGTCCGGCGAGGTGGTAGAGGTGGTTGCGTTCGTCCAGGGTCAGGTGCAGGGCGCGGGCGAGAGCGGCGAGCATCTGTTCGGACGGCTGAGCTCCGCGGCCCTGCTCGAGCTGGGCGTAGTAGTCGACCGAGGCGCCGGCCAACGTCGCCACTTCATCCCGCCGAAGCCCTGGCACGCGACGTCGTGGGCCGTCGTGCAAGCCGAGGTCGCGCGGGTTGAGTCGATCCCGCCGCGACTTCAGGAAGCCACCCATCCCGACCAGGTCCATGTGGACATTGTGGGGCCCGCGTGCACGGTCGAGCCAGGTGACGCTGCCACCACGACGGTGTGCGGGCGACGCCGGGACCGCTCGTCCGGTGGTCGTGGTCCGGGGGTGGTCCGCCGCGGGGATATTCGCTGAGGCAGGTGTTTCCGTCACCAGTACTGACGTCGCCTCGTTCTCCTGGGCGCGTCCTGGCACGGTCGATCCCGGCGGCCGGCAGGGACGCCAGGAAAGGAGACGGATCTATGACCGGGCCGAGGGTGGCTGTGATCACGGGCGGGTCCCGTGGGATCGGGCGTGCCGTCACTGAGAGGTTGGCGAGTGACGGCCTGGCGGTTGTGGTCGGCTACGCGGCCTCGCCGAAGGCGGCCGACGAAATCGTCGCCAGTGTGCGGCTGGCCGGGGGCAGCGCGGTGGCGGTCCGCGCCGACGTGGCCGACGCTACCCAGGTGGGTGCCCTGTTCGAACGGGCGGAGTCAGAGTTTGGTGGTGTCGACATCGTGGTCACCTCGGCCGGGATCCTGAGACCGGCGCTGATCGCCGAGGTGACGGACAACGAGTTCACCGAGCAGGTCGAGGTCAACATCCGAGGCACGTTCAACGCGCTGCGCCAGGCCGCGCGGCGGGTCCGCGACGGTGGGCGCATCGTGACTCTGTCCAGCACCACCCTGGCGTTGAACGCACCGGGCTACGGCGTCTACAACGCGACCAAGGGTGCGGTCGAGGGTTTCACCAGGGTGCTGGCCAAGGAGCTGGGGGCCCGCGGTGTCACGGTGAACGCGGTCGCCCCCGGGCCGGTCGAGACGCAGCTGTTCCTGGCGGGGAAGAGCGCGAGCGACGTGCAACGGCTCGCGGGCCTGGCCCCGGCGGGCAGGATCGGTCAGCCGGTCGACATCGCGGACGCCGTGGCGCTGCTCGCCTCACCTGAGGCCGGGTGGATCAGCGGCCAGGTCATCCGCGTCAACGGGGGTGTGGCATGACCGAGTCGGGACCTCGCGGCACCCCGCTGGTCGTCGTGGTCACCGGGGCCGGTTCGGGGTTGGGCCAGGTGATCGCCGAGCGGTTGGCCGTCGCCGGCCACGTCGTCTATGCCGGGATGCGTGGTGTCGCGTCCCGTTCGGCTGACCGTGCTACGACCGCACGGCGATTCGCGGCCACGCACGGCGTCGCGCTGCTGCCGCTGGAGCTCGATGTCCTGTCCGACACCGGGTGCCGTGCTGCGGTCGACCAGGTGCTGTCCGAGCGGGGGTGTCTCGACGTCGTCGTCAACAACGCGGGCATGTTGATGTCCGGGGTCGCCGAAGCGTTCACCCCCGAGCAGTTCCTGACGATCCTGGACACGAACGCGGTCTCCTGGCTGCGCACGGCTCGCGCGGTGCTCCCTGTGATGCGGCGTCAGGGCGCGGGGACCCTCGTTTACCTCAGCAGCACGACGACGCACATCGTGGAGCCGTTCATGGCCACCTACATCGCCAGCAAGGCCGCCGGAGAGGCCTTCGCCGAGTCGATCGGCTTCGAGGTCACCCCGTTCGGCATCGACACCGTCATCGTGGTGCCCGGCGCGTTCACCCACGGCACCGAGCACTTCGCGCACACCACCGGCCCGGCAGAACCTGCGGTCACCGCCCAATACGGCGACATTGCGGCGGTGGTGGCCGAGATCCCACAACGGCTCGAGGCGATCGACATCGCCCACCAAGGCCACACCGCCGACGTCGGCTCGGTCGGCGACGCCCTGGTCGAGGTCCTGGGCCAGCCCCGCGGCTCGCGCCCACGGCGCGTTTTCGTCGATGCCCAACGCAAGGGAGCCGACGACATCGACACGCTCCGGGCCGAGCGGCAGCAAACCTTCTTCACCGCCCTGGGCATCGACCACCTCCTCGACCTTCCCGACCGGCCCTGAACAGCACGACCACGCCAGCAGTGACACCACAACCACGGAGACCCCCATGCCCGATCCACTGCACCAGCTCGTCGACACGTTCTACCGAGCGTTCTCCGGGGACACCGACCTGCTCGATGAGGTCGTCACCGCCGACTGGGAAGACATCCCACTCAGCCCCGGTCAAGAACCCGGACCCGACGGCATCAAACCCATGATCAACGGGATCGGGCAGTCGTTCACCGACTTCCACATCGTCGTCCACGACGTGATCGACGGACGCGGCGCCGACGGCAACGGCAACATTGGTGTCCGCGCCGAGATGCGCGGCACCCACACCGGAGACATGTTCGGGATCCCCGGCACGGACCGGATGGTTACCATCGCGATCCACGAGTTCCACGTCGTGCAGGAGGGCCGCCTGGCCCGGACCTGGCACCTCGAAGACTGGTTCGGCTTCGTCAACCAGGTCGGCCACGCCCCCCTCATCGGACAGGACAACCAGTGAAAGCCATCCAGATCAGCCACTACGGCGACACCCCCACCCTGCGGGACGTCCAGGCGCCCACCCCCGGCCCGGGTGAGGTACTCGTCCGGGTCGCCGGGGCCGCCACCAACCCCCTCGACCTGAAGATCACCGCGGGGTACATGCACGACTTCTTCCCCGTCACCTTCCCCTACACACTCGGCACCGACGTCTCCGGAACCATCACCGCAGTCGGAGACCGGGTCGAGGGCTGGGCTGTGGACGACCAGATCGTGGCGCGGTTAGACCCTTCGGCCGGCGGCGGGTACGCCGAGCTCGCGGTGGTCCCGGCCGGGCAGCTGGTCCCCGCGCCCACCTCGATACCTCTGTTCCTCGCCTCCGGGGCGGCCACCGCCGCAGCCACCGCCTGGCAGGCGGTCACCGAGATCGCTGCACTGCAGGCCGGCCAGAGAGTCCTCATCCACGCCGGAGCCGGCGGCGTCGGCAGCTTCGCCGTCCAGATGGCCCACGCCCTCGGCGCGCACGTCATCACCACCGCCTCCGGACCCGGTCTGCCCATCGCACACGACCTCGGAGCCGACGAAGTCATCGACCACACGACCGGGCCGTTCGAGTCCCAGCTCCACGACGTCGACGTCGTCATCGACACCGTCGGCGGCGCCGTGGAAGAGCCGTCGCTGAAGGTCCTCCGCCCCGGCGGGCTGCTCATCGCGGTACCAATGCCCCCCGACACCGAACGCGCCGCCGCACGCGGGCTCCGCGCCGAGTTCCTCTTCCACGCCTCCGACCCACAACGGCTGCGCACCGTCATCGAGATGGTCGACGCCGACCTGCGGATCCTGCTCGACCGCACGCTCACCCTGCACGACGCCCCCGAGGCGCTGCGGTACCTCGCGGCCGGGCACGCCAAAGGCAAGGTCATTCTGACCGTTGAGCCGCGATCCGTTTGATGTCGAGCGGCGCCCCCTCGCGTGGCCGAGCTGGCCCACCGGCGGACCCCGGCGCCGCCGGCTAGAGGCGTTGCTCGACCTCGCCCGGTCCCACGTCCCGGGCACCCGGATCGTATTTGCAACTCCCTTGTCAAGTCTTAGCCGATGGTGGGCGTCTTGCATAAGGTTGGAAACTGGCTCTTCACAGAAGGGGGTGTAGGGCTGGGCGCCTCGGTCACGGGGTAGGGGGTCGAGGTCTTCGCCTGGTTTCTGCTCCACTGATCTGGACGCGTTCTGCCTGCTCGACCGGCTCGGCCTAACTGTCACCGGCCAGCACGTCGGCGAGGACCACACCGTGCTGGCCTGCCGGGTCGTCGACCCGACGACGTCGTCGACCGTTCCTGCTGGTGTGAGCGTTGCGGAGTGCAGGACATGACTGCGTGCCGCGGCACCTCAGGGCTTCGCGGCACGCGGTGTTGTGGGCGTTGAAGTCCGTGGTCATCGACCGGGTCTCGATCGCCCGCGTCGCCGCGAGCCTGGGCGCGTCGTGGCACCCATGGAGGCCCGGTTGACCTCATCAGGTTCCGCGACGAGCGTGACGGCACCAGTATCACCGGACCAAGGCCCTCTGGCCGCCGCCGCAACTCCGAGGGGTTCACGTGCTTGGTTCCAACTTGTCCAGTCGCGCGCGCACCTTGTCGGCGATGGCGGTCAGGGTCGCCAACTCTGCTGCGGTGAGCTGATCGATGAACGCGGAGCGGACGTCGGCCAGATGCTGCGGTGCCGCGGCTTCGATGAGCTCTGTGCCGCGTGCGGTGATGGCGACGACTGCTCCCCGCCGGTCGTCGCTGCACCGCTCGCGCAACACCAGGCCACGGGTCTGCATCCGGCCCAGGTGTTGAGAAAGACGACTCTTCTCCCAGCGCAGTAGCCCAGTGAGCTCGAAGGACCGCAACCGGCCCTCGGATGCCTCCGAGAGGTGGGCCAGGACCTGGAAATCGGCGTTCGACAGGCCGCACCGGCTGCGCAGCTGCCGCTCGAGAAACTCTGCGAGGCCCTCGTGCATCGCCATCAAGCCGCGCCAGGCCCGGTCTTCCCACTCGTCCAACCACTGCTCCTCGGTCATACCCATCAACCCTACAGGGCGGTTGACATGTGAACCAAGGAGGGCGCATCATCAGGGTTCACAGGTTAACCACATGGCGCGGCCACGACCTTGCCGGCGGCCATGGCCATCAGGGCGCACACCAACCCACTCGGGACGATCGAAGGAAGGCCGACATGAAGATCGTGACAATCGGACGAGGAACGATTGGCGGCGGGCTAGCAAACCTATGGCGCGATGCTGGCCACGAGGTCGATGAGCTCGGCCGCGGCGGCGGCGACGCCTCGGACGCCGACGCGGTCCTGGTCGCCGTTCCCGGGGCGATGATCTCGCCCGCTCTGAGCGGGGTGGAGGGGGTGGAGGGAAAGATCGCGATCGATGCGACGAACGTCCTGCCCGGGCGTCACGGCGACTACCCGTCCTATGCCGAGGAAGTGAAGTCCTTCACCCACGCTCCGGTGGCCAAGAGCTTCAACATGAACTTCGGTGGGCTGTTCGGTGCGGTGCGCGAGCAGCGGGTGCGGCCGAGTAACTGGTACGTCGCAGACGAGGGCGCGCGCGAGGTCACCGAGCAGCTCATCCGCGACGCCGGCTACGACCCGGTGCGCGTCGGGGACCTCACACGCGCACGCGACTTCGAAAACGCCGTCTGGCTGCTCATGGGCATCCACCCGGTCGGCGGGGTGTTCTACCGGTTCGCCGTGCCCGGCGAGCTCTGATCGGCAGCCTTCGTCTACGTCAACACCAGCCTAAGCCTGCGCACGTCAACAGATGGAGAACAGATGAAAGCCGCGGTCGTCCAAGGTCCACACCAAACACCCATCTACGGTGAATTCGACGAACCCACCCCGCGGGACGGCTCGACGATCGTTCACGTCGCGGCGTCCGCGCTGTCCAACGCCACCCGGGCGCGGGCCAGCGGCAGCCACTACTCGCTGGCGGGAGTGTTCCCTCTTGTGCCCGGCGTCGACGGTGTCGGTCGGACCGAGAGCGGAACCCGGGTCGGGTTCCTGCTGCCGACAGCGCCCTTCGGCGGCATGGCCGAGAAAACACTTGTGCCGGAAGCGCTCTGCCTGCCGGTCCCGGACAACGTCAGCGACGGGCTCGCCGCGGCGATCATCAACCCAGGCCAATCACCCATCGGTGCGCTACGCACCCGCGCGGTTCTCCAGCCCGGTGAAACCGTCCTGATCAACGGCGCGACCGGCACGACCGGGCAGATCGCTGTCCAGATCGCCAAGCACCTCGGCGCCGGTCGCGTGATCGCCACCGGCCGCAGCTCCGACGCGCTGACCAAGCTCAGAGAACTCGGCGCTGATGACACCATCGACCTCACCGCCGACGCCGACGTCATCCAGGACGCGCTGGCGGCCCACTTCGCGGACGGCGGGATCGACATCGTCCTGGACTACCTCTCCGGCACCCCGACCGAGATCGTCCTGGCGGCCTGCGCCCAGGGCCACAAGGCGGCCAAGCCGGTCCGCTACGTCATCGCCGGCGGCGCCGCGGGCCAGTCGACCAGCGTGCCCACCAGCGTGTTGGGTTCCACCTCGCTAGTGGTGATGGGCAGCGGGATCGGAGCAGTACGTGTGCCCGACATCGTGCAGTCCGCCACCGAGGCACTGCAGATCATCGGCTCGGCGAACCTGCAGATCGACCTGACCGAGCTACCACTGGACGAAGTCGAGAAGGTGTGGACTACCGATTACGGCCGAAGCCGCGTCGTCTTCACCATCTGACGAGATCAACAACCCGGCATGGGCCCCGCCCGGTGTTCAACGGTCCTCGAGATTGGGATGGAGAACGCAACTGCCTTGTGTCCAGTCTCCGAGTGAGGCGATGGCGGTCTCGAGCAGGTGTTCATCGGTGGGGCGGTGTTCGATCGTGCTGCGGTAGTAGAGCGGTCCCAGGAGCAGTGCGGCGGCGGCGGAGCTGTCGACGTTGAGGGTGAGATGACCTTGGGCCTGGGCATCGTCGAGGGCGGCGGCGAGTCGATCGGCCAGGACCCGCGCGAAGGTCTCGCGTCGTGCCGCCATCTGCGGGTCCCAGAGGGCGGTGTTGGCCAGGGTGGTGGCGACAGCACGGACGTCGTCGAGCTCGAGCTGCCGGGCGATGATGGTCAGCTCGGTGCGCAGCCAGTTGCGCACCGGCTCGGTGTGGGTAGCGAAGAACGGCATGGGCACGGTGGCCATCGCTTCGGCGAGCAGCTGTGCGGTCTTGGGCCAGTGCCGGTAGACGGTCGCCCGACCGACCCCGGACTGCGCGGCGACCCGAACGTGGGTGACCGCACTCGGACCGCAGTCAAGCAGGAGCTGCCGGGCGGCCAGCAAGATCGCCTCCTTGCTGCGGAGAGCGCGCGGGTCGTCGCGTGAACCCATGACTGCCATCGTATGAGACGTCTTGACTCATAGCGAGAAAGCAGCCACCCTAGTTCTATGAGACAGCATGTCTTGAAGCGAAGCGTGGCCGTCTTGGGAGCTACTGGAGCCACCGGACGACACGTGGTCGACGCGGCCCTGCGCCGGGGTCACGAGGTGACCGCGTTGGTGCGGCGGCCGGGGTCTTTTTCTCCGGCCGAGCGGCTGTCCGAGGTGGTCTGGGCCGATCTCAGAGACGAGGCGACGCTCGCCTGGGCCCTTACCGGCGCCCACGCGGTGATCAGCACGCTGGGCGGTGCGGCCAAGGGCCCGACGACCGTGTGCACGGACGGGATCCGCTCGGCAGTGACCGCCATGGACCAGGCCGGCGTGTCCCGGCTGGTCGTGGTCAGCGCTCACGGGGTGGCCGAGAGCCACGACCGTTCCCTTTACTCGCTTGCGGTGTGGGCCGGCGTGGCCAACCGGATGCGCGATAAGGAGACGATGGAGCCCCTCATCACCGCATCGCACCTCGACTGGACCATTGTTCGACCGCCGGCGCTGAAGAACACCCCCGCCATGGGGCGCTACCGGGTCGCCACCGACCTGCCGATCCATTTGTGGACCTCGGTCGGGCGAGCCGACCTGGCCGGCTTCCTCGTGCGCGAGGCCGAGAAGTCCGAGTTCGTCGGTGCGTTCCCCCGGATAGCGCGATGAGCCGCGCGACCGGCCTTGACGGCAAGGTTGCTGTCGTCACGGGCGCGACCGGAGGCATGGGCCGGGTCATCGCGCTTGAGCTCGCCCGCCGTGGGGCCCGCGTCATAACAGTGGCCCGCGACCCCCGCCGCGCCGACCCACTACGGCAACAGATCGAGGCCGAGGTCGGCGCCGACCGGTTCGACGTGGTTCCCGGCGACCTGTCACGACGCGACGACGTCCTCGCTGCAGCCCAACACATCGCCGACCGGCATCATGCGGTGCACATCCTGGTCAACAACGCCGGCGCGCACTTTCCGGACCGGCGGCTGTCGGTCGACGGTGTCGAGATGCACGTCGCCCTGGACTACCTGGCCGGGTTCGGCCTGACCGTCCTGCTCCACGACCCGCTCATCCTCGGCCGCGCCCGCATCGTCAACGTCGTCTCTGACACGCTGAACGACACTCGCCAGGTCAAGCTTCTCCGTCGCCCACGCCCCGTGACACTCAATACCGCGCAGCTCGCCGACCTGCGCGCCCTGAACCCCGAGGCCGGGTTCACACCGTTCGAGGCGTACGCCCGGGCCAAGCTTCTGACCGTCATGGCCGGCTATGAGGCCGCCCGGCGGTTCAGCCCCTACGGGGTCACCGTCAACTCCGTGCACCCCGGTATCGTGGCCACCGACATCATCGACGACCTTGTCCCGCTCCTGCTCACCCCGTTCAAGGGGCTCATCCGACGGATGATGCTGTCCCCCGAGCAAGGTGCCTCCGCAACGCTGCGACTCGTCACCGATCCCGGACTGTCCACGACCACCGGCGCCTACTTCGTCAAGGACACCGAGACCGCCACATCGGCGGTCTCCTACGACCTCCGCACCCAACAGAAAGTCTGGAACGTCAGCACTGACCACTTCGGGATCGTCCCAACCTCAACAGACACTCCTCCGGCATGTGTTCCTTAAGGGGACGCCGGGCGCACGCGGGCAGACGCCTGTTCTCGACCGAGGCGCAACAACCGAGTGCGGTGACGAGCTCCGGGAGGTGGTGCCAGGCCGGGCTGGTGCCTGGGACGTATGTGAATCAGTTGTTCGCGGAGCACCCGGCCTGGCACCGTCACAGCGTGGACGACCTGGCACGTCTACTCGCGGCGTACGACGATCCGCTGCGCACCGGTACCGGACAGGGAGCGCAGTCTCGGTCACCCGGCACGGTCCGGTGCTCCTGGCGGCCTCCGCGGGCGGGCGCGGTTTCATCACCTACTGTGACCTCCGGCCGAGTGGACGCCTCGACGATCCGCCCTCGGCGCGGGTCTTCAGCAACTAAACCAGAAGGGAAGTCCTGGGTGCGTGCACTGTGGTTCGAAGAGGTAGGAAAACTTGTCTGGCGCGAGGTCGAGGACCTCGTCGTCAGCTCCCCGCTCGAAGCGGTTGTGCGTCCGGTCGCCTCGACGACGTGCGACCTGGACCGCGGGATCGTGCACGGCCTCGTGCCGCTGGGCGCGGACTTCCCGATCGGACACGAGTGCGTGGCGGAAGTCCTTGACGTCGGCGCCGCTGTCCACCGTGTGGCGGTCGGTGACCTCGTGGTCGTGCCGTGGCACATCAGCTGCGGTGTCTGCCCCCCCTGCCGCAACGCGCTGCCGACGGCATGCACGACGGTGCCCGGCCTGCAGGGTTACGGCGCGTCGATCGCCGGGAGCTGGGGCGGGCTGTTCTCGGAACAAGCTCGGGTGCCCTACGCCGACGCCATGCTCACCCGCCTGCCCACCGGCGTCGAGCCGGCCGCCGCCGCCGCGGTCAGCGACAACCTCACCGACGCCTACGTCTGTGTCACCCGGGGCCTCAGCCGACACCCCGGTGCCCGCGTGCTCGTGGTCAGCAGCCTGCCCAGCCTCGGGCTGTTCGCGGTCGACCAGGCGTTGGCTGCCGGGGCCCGGCAGGTCGACTACGTCGACCGGAGCGGCCGCCGCCGAGGGGTCGCCACAACGCTGGGTGCCGACGTGGGCGTGGACATCGACCCGGGCACGCAGCACCTGAGCTACCCGGTCGTGATCGGCGCCACCAGCGACCCAGCACTGTTGCGTGAGGCCGTGCTGTGCCTGACGCCCGGGGGGCACCTGTCCAACGCCGGCATGTTCTTCGCCGACACCCCGCTCCCCCTGTGGGAGATGTATCAGCGTGACGTCACCATCTCGGTCGGCGCGGTCAGCGTCACACCGCACGTGCCGGCTGTCCTGGAGCTGCTGCGCCAGCGACGGCTTCGGCCCGAGCTCGTCATCTCGGTGCATGACGCCGAGCACGCACCTGAGGTGCTGCTGGCACGGGACATGAAGCCGGTCCTCGTACGCCCCCAGCTCATCGGGCCTGCACCAGCCTGACGCGGCAGGTTGGCTCTCGAGCGCGCCGGCGGCGCTATATTGGACGAGCGTCGAGACGACCCGTTCAGTGTGGGTGACCGCCTGTTTCACCAGGTCAACTGGTGGTCGTCAGGCGTTTCTGCAGCACGACGAATCGCAGGTTGTTTACTAGAGGTCGCGCGAACACCGGATCGGCGGGGAATGGGCGTGTCTCGCCCGTGCGGTGGAAGCCACGACGCTCGTAGTAGCCAATCAGCTGATCTTGCTGGGCCAATACTGTCATTTCCAAGGAGCAGGCCGTGAACTTCGTGTTGGCTACGCGTTCTGCCTCGGCCATCAGCCGCCGTCCTACGCCACGGGTCTGCGCTCGCGGAGCGACAGCGAAAGTACCGAAGTAGACGAGGCCTTCGCCGCGATGCTCCAGCTGGCAGCAAGCGAGCGTGTCTGTCCCGCCGTGCAGAACCAGCAGCGTCGAACTCGGTGCCGTGATCAGGTCGCGGACCCCGGACTCATCTATGCGGTCACCGGCGACGAGGTCGGCTTCGCTGGTCCAGCCTTGTCGGCTGACATCGCCGCGGTCCGCCGACCGGATCAGTTCGACAAGTGCATGTGCGTCAGCGAGCACCGCGTAGCTGAACCCCCGCGCACTGTCTGACATCCCGCCTCCCCAATCCCGTCGGCCGCCGAGTAGCGAGCCGTGCATGTCGCGACATCCATGACTCGAACAGACGTTACAGACCAGTCTCGCTCGGACCCACCACCGGAACCGCCTGCTTGCCGTTCTAACGCTCGCACGCGACCACCCGCACGTCAGCGGGCCGGCTGTCGCAACCCTGATACAGACTCAGCCCCCAGGCGACGACCGCAACGTCGACTCGGTCAGCACCGAGGAACGCGTTGCTCGTGACGTGCTGCCGCATACCCGGTGCGCCGCCACCTGCGGCCCATGGGGCGAAGGCCTGCCGAAACGTCACCGGGCTCGAGTTGCGACGGTGCGCGCGCCCAATGTGTCCACCGCGATGTGGGTGAAGCTGCGCAGCAGCGGATTGGTGTCCTCGCGTCTGCGCGCGACGACGACGTGGCTGGGGGGCATGTCGCTGAGTGGGATCACGATGAGCCCGCCCGGCAATGGATGCTTGCTCACCGGGGTCAGGCCGATGCTGTTGTTCCACAGCACGGCTTGGAGGCACTCGGTGACAGTGCGCACGACCGGTGCGTCCGACGGTACGGTATCCGCACGCGAACCGTTCCAGAACGCCTGCCACTGCGTATCGGTGCCGTCGGGGAACCGGAACCACCGGCGGCCGGTCAGTTCTCGCATGGTCAGGGTCGGGTGCCGGGCCAGCGGGTCATCGTCGCGCAGAACGACGCCTACGGGGTCGGCGCGCACCACGTGCACGCTGATGCCGGTCTGGTCGAATGGTGCCCGGGTCAGTGCGATGTCGACGAGGCCGGCGCGCAGCCCGGCGGAGGGATCGGCCAGATCGGCCTCCCGGATTCGGACATTGACGTGCGGGTGGCGTCGCCGGAACTCCACCGCGAGTCGCGTTCCGGCCTGGTCTGCGCTGTCGGCCAGCACACCGATGGTGACGGTGGTCGTTTCGGTGGCGGCCAGGACATGCGCCC
>JAABUK010006522.1_pt1 | contig 17368 bp, 8 predicted proteins | sample 5559141 | NCBI WGS metagenome assembly JAABUK01 (sample SAMN10711869, study PRJNA513367) | rock metagenome | isolation source: Antarctica rocks | place: Antarctica: Victoria Land, Pudding Butte nord | collected 2016-01-03 | reverse complement strand
AAAACTAAGTATAATAAGATTATTAGATTTTAACTTTATAAGTTAATTATTACTAGGATTTATTAAACTTATTATATTTTAAGAAGTTACTAATTTTTAAGATTATAAGTAATATAAAAAGGTAATATAAATATTAAGAAGAAAAGTAATAGATATAATTTTTAATTTTTAATATAAGGAAATTAATTTAGGATTTTAATATTATATAAGGTAAGTAGTTTAATACCTTAATAATTTAAATTAATTTAACTTAAATTATTAAGGAATTAAGAGGTTTTTAAGTTAATATTAATAATTAGAATTAAGTATTTAAGTTAATATTAAAGTAGGTACTAAGTATTTAAGTTAATACTAAAAGTTAGAATTAAATCCTAACTTAACAGTTAATCTAATTAAATATAAGATATATAAAATGATTTATAAGGTCTATTAAGAGGTATATAGATTATAATAATAAATATACATTATTAAGGCCTTGCTACTAATTTTTAATAGGGGAGCTTCTGCGATGTGCGGCCCACTAGCGTCTGGCCAATGCCTTCGTAAACTGCTATACCTCCCTTCTTGTTTCCCCCCACAAAGGTCTGGCATCGGGGTGCAGCCTACACGGCGTGCTGTTCGTCAATACATAATCAACCTGCTTTGATGAGAAGGATGCCATCCGTGCTATGGGCGAGGGCGGCTTCAAACCGCTGATAAGGATGCAACGACCAAAGCCCTATGTCGAGGGGTGTCGTCCTTCACCTGCGTGTTCCTCCGCTGTGACCACGAGTGAGGATAGAGACGGACCAAAGGAGTATTCCTCCATCGTGATCCAGTCTTCCCATTTTCGGAGGATGAACCTGAAGCGGTCCTCAAGGGCTTCACGTGATTTCTCATGTCTACAATGTGATGAAATTGTGGTGTGAGCCGGATTTGCGCCTTCAGACGGCGCTTCTCCTTGTAATGGGGGTTACTTAACCGTGAGGGGAATGCTCCCCATAACCTGTAATCTCTTCGACGATGTCCTCTAAACAAAAGCTCGTGGATATAATGGAAGGTGGCAGGGGGTCCCATGTTCCGACACCAGTGTTACTGTTCACGCCCCAGACTTCGCCGTCGTCCTCTGATGGAGGTTCTCGATACGGCTCAAGGCTTCGAGGAGGTGGGCTGCGGCAGCGATCGGTCATTGTCGGGTGATTCGTTCACGTATCCCTGCTATTCACTGACGTGCTCTAGAGTATCATTCTGTTCCTCCTCACCCACATGCTCGGTCTCACTTACTATCTACTCATCATAAGGCTTAACTTAGACCTTAGAATTCGATCCCTATTGCTCCCTTACCTTTAACGAACAATCAATCGATCCCTATTGCTCCCTTACCTTTAACGAATAATCAATCGATCTAATCGCGGCCCACATGAAGTAGGCGTCGGAGATAAGTGAGGCATGAAGTAGCAGCAATGTCTTTACCCCGAAGAAATCGGCCCCCCCCCCCTAGATCATGAGCGCCAAGCAGGTATCGTGTTGTTAACTATAGGAACAAACATATTTTTTTTCTGGATGGATAGAACAATACGATTCGACGGGGTCAAAGGCATTCTCTATTTTAAGCAACCGATTAGAAGATTGATACTCAACTCCTCAAGTTCAATAATCAACGATAGAACAAAGCGAATAAAGGTAACCGTCATCGGATGAAAGGAACTTTCGAATGAGTAACAAGTGAAGAATATAAGGACAAACGCTACCTATTTCGACTTTTTTTGATTTTCACGACAATGGCTCCTTAAATTCTTCTTTCAACGGTCCTCATCTCTGTCTATTCCTCTGCTTCCATCTTCATACTAAGAGCTTCACGCAGTACCATTGTTTGTTTACAACACCGCAGGAAAGCAAAGGTGTCACTCACTACCATTCAAAAGAAGTAATCATGACGGTAATCAAGAGGAGAGATACTAAAATGAGCAGACAGATTCCTAGGTCTCACCCTCGTATAGCTCAAACATACACTATTGTGGTCATATGGCAATGCAAAAGCTGCGGATATATTTGCATCGAAAGAGTTTCGCCGTCCAGAGGCGAATATACGCCCCAGCCAGCAAGGGATTGTCTCGTGGATATGTGGACGCACCGGGATGGCAGTGCTATCGAAAAAGTTCCTCAAACCCGCGGGATGTGTCCATTCGTCCGTCGGGATCGGTTTTCTCGAGATTCGCTGAGCGATGTCCCCGTTGTGCCAGCTGCTAGAAATTCAAGACACTTAGAATGAGGGTTGTGGTCATATTGATCGTGACTCGGAATGTTTTATCTCTATAATTACTAGTGGTGCGAGAAATAGACCAATTAGTCATGTCATCAGATTCAAAGAATTTAGGGACCTGGCCTTGATGAAGAATCAACATGCTTCTAATGTAGTGGTACTGTAACACAGACTCGTTCTTGAGCTCGTCGCAGGTGTACTCTTCCCTTTCATGGCGCCTTGTGGGCTTATATCCATGTAGAACAAATTCCAAAGTTTTCATGATTGTTGTGTCACGATTTCAGAGCTGAAACTCTATCTCCTTACATACCTGGAATCCGAATTTGTTTATTCTTGGATCGCGTGATCATCTTTTGAAGGCCTTCACCTCCCATCTCCTATAACAATGTCAGTTTGATCGCTCCTCCGATTACAGGTTGTACTGACCACCAAGCCTTGAAATCCTGCGTTCTCACGTTGATCCCTATGTCCTTCAGCACCTTGGTCGACAGGTGAGTGTCGTAAGCTGCGCGTGATCAGAAGTTAACGCCGTTACTCGAGGGTGAACAGTCTAGGATCGCAAGACCCTAAATGGAAGCTAGGGAGTTTTCAAGGAGAAGCTGTAACTCAATCATGCTGAGAAAGTTGGATCAGAATATACATACGCCGCTGCACGCTTGCTTCACGATCACTGCCCGGTATATCTGCTAAAATCCCATCCATGGGCAGACCCATTGCATCTGCAAATATCTGACAGATCTCGTACTTTGTCATCTTATCCTCTGATGAAAATTGCAAGACCTTGGGCAACCGCTGCCGAGTCTCAGGATTGTCTAGATACTTGGTAGATACGTCGAGGCACACGCGTGCCACATCTTCAGTGTTTGTAGGGTATCGCTGCGCCCAGGCATCCATTTTGACCTTAGCACCCTTCTCTTGTGACTTCCATAAAGCATCCATCAGAACATTGATGGCGCTGTCTTTTGGCTCGTCAGCCTTACCGTATAACACAGGCACACGTAAGACGACGCCTAGACTCGTCTCTTGGGTAGCTCCTAGTATCGCCCTCTCGCCATCAAGCTTCGTTTGTCCATAGAGATTGGTAGGGGATGGTGTTGCATTCGCCTCATAAGGTGCATCCCCCGGCGTTCCTGGGAACACATAATCGGTTGAAATATAGATGAGCAGGATGCCTTGATTGGAGGTCGCTGTGGCCAGATGCTTTGAGGCTTCCACGTTGGTGAATCTCGCGTTGTCTGGGTCGGCATCACATTTATCTGGGAAACGGTTTGCAGCACCTGTGGTGAGATGAAATCAGAGATTACAGACAAGGAAACAGCCGGGTCAACGCAGACTCACAATGCACTACGACTTCTGGCCTTGAAGTCCAAGAGCGTCAGTACGGCTCTCTCTCGAAGGCATACAACATGCTTCGAAGTGTGATTGGGAGAGGAGCCTACTTGACCGCTTGAAGTACAGAGAGGACTTCAGCTGGTATAGTCAAGTTGATCCTGAGAATGCTTGGAGGGTCGGCTCGAGTGAGTCCTGTACCCACAGTGTTCCATCCTGCCGAAAGAAAAGCCTGCACAACCTGACGTCCGAGAAGGCCACTGGCACCGGTTACCAGCGCTGTTCTGACCATGTCCGGCAATGGACTGTTATCTTTCTACGTAGGAGAAATTGTCATCCACGTGATAGCGTCCCACTGACGCATCGCAAGTAGTCGAGAAAGGACATTCGTGCGGAAACATTAAAATACTTCATTGCTACCAGCCAGGCGACATAGCTACGTACTAGTACATTTAATGAAAGTATGACTGCCTACTTTATGATCACATTGTGTTCTGTCAAGCTGTTGCTCTACTTGTTCGGTCTGTCTACGGCTTGAGGGATCTCTTCTTCACAGCCGTCCTTCGAGGACAAGGAGCAATGAAAAGGTGGACCAGCCGTAGACTGATGGTTCTTGCCAAAAATTCCCATACGATCCGAAGACCATATGAAGTGGTCATAGTATAGTTTTCAACTAGCAAAAACGCGATCTCGGACGAATCCTCACTGATGCGCGTATTGCCCCTGCACTCAGATAAGGAGGAAAAAGGAAAGGAGCGGAGTGTTTGGCTGCAGAGGCGGGTATTAGTACCCGGGGACCAGTGCCAGGTGGCAGAGGTGACGATTTAGAGTTTGGTCAGGCGAGCAGGGCTTGATCCCACTTCACAAGATGACAGGCAAAACCCTCCCTCAGGCCTATGCACTTAGATGTGGAGAAAGGTCGGGGCAGCACCCAAACGTCTTCTTCTTTCGGAGTAGTCGAGAATTTCTGAGTGAATGCATGACTCTGACTATCGGCTTGAGGTATAGGCAGCTTGATAGGGCTATCTTATACTAAACTGTGATTCCCTCAATCATACCTGGATACCCTGGACAAAAATCATACTAGATATGGCCGCAAGATGTGGGTAATAACGCAAAACTAATTATTAATGCATTTCAGAGGTCCTCATCTTCATCATCCAGCAGCTCCTCTAGCAAAGGATCCTTTGTGTCCGTTACACCCTCATCCTCGATCATCTCCAGCTTGACGTCTTCCTCGTTTGCCCGGACGGACTCTTCGCCCTCGTGACCATCCATCACAGTCAGGCCGTCATCAGCATCAGGGGCCAGCGTCTTGTCCAAGCTTTTCTTCGGTTTCCCTGCTTCGCCCATGGCTTTGGTCAAGGCCAAGTGCAGTTTATTGAGGGCATTACGTGACCCAGCGTCACTAGCGAGTTTGTCGACGACGGCCTCGGTGACTGAAGTATTTATCGTCTGAAGCTTGTCGAAGCTCGAATTGACTGTGATGTACAGCTTGCCAAGCATTGCGATGAGAGCTTTCTTGTGTTCTTCTGGACTCGGCATTAGCATGGCAATCTTATCCATTGTGAGGGCAAGCTTACTCGAGCATCCGTGACTCATCGCCTGTTCAAGAAGGCTTTCCGCGAGGTCGAGATGGATATCTCCATTAACGGCTTTGATTTCTTTCTTTCCAGTCTCGTCCCAGCTAACAGAAGCCTCATATTGGACCACAATCTTTCTGGCATCCGTCCAATCTACCAGCATGTTCCCGACAGTACTCAAGCCCACCATCTCTTCGCTTTCGTCAAGTTCCTCGCTCAGATCCACAAGTGTATGCATGACTCCTGCCGCTATACGTGCCATTCTTTCCATGTTCTCTCGACGACTGTGGCAGTATACTGGTAAGAAGTAGCTCAAGGCCTGTCTGATTCCAGCATTGTCTTTCGTTGCCGGGTCAAAATAGCAGGTCACGATCTGCTTAAGCAGGTCCTTGTCATCAATGATCGAGGTGAGCATCAATTTGCAGAGTGCCGCAATAGCGGCCAATTGCACCTCGGGAGTGTGCTGCGCTTTTACACCCTTTGCGAAAACTTTCAAAATCGGTTTTTGCAGGTTAGCTTCGGCATCTTGCGTTGAAAGCAGACTTGGATGGGTCGTTAGTAGATCGGTTATGACATGGATCGCTGTGACTTGAAGAGTCTCATGGCCCTTGTTGAAGCAGTGGAGAAAGAGAGTGAGGTTTTCTTCGGCCAAATTCTATTATCATAGATATCAGCATATCAAGGCATCACCACCGGGATATCCACTTACCTTGTCGAGAAGACAACAGAGCCCCAAACACATGAGTCCTCTCTCCCTAATCGGTGCCTCGTGGCTTCTGACGGCGGGAACCACGAGATTGTTGAGCATTGTCACCAAGTGTAGATTGTGCTGCAGATCGCCCTCGACATTTTGCAACATGCATTGAGCTATATGCAAGCACTTCATGTTGATCATGATTTCCTTGATGGCTTTGGCTTCGTCCTCCTCCTCGTTCCCTCTTCTGTTGCCGGAAAGGTCCCCGGGCCCTTTGTCTTTCGTGGGCGTCGTGTCACTCAACTCAGATCGTGCGGAATGAAAGCTCTCATCTTCGTTGTCCGCCATGGGCTCGTCAACTGCAATAGCATCGTGTACTTCAGCTACCGCTTCGAGTACGATACCACAAAATTCTCTTTCTCCCGCCTTCTCTGCTCCACAAACATCGCGAAGAACTTCGACAACGAGCTTAGTGATCTCATGGGGTAATTCGGCAATTGCTAACGTCTCCCTCAACAAGTAGAACATCTTCCTCCGGCCAACTTCGTCACTGTAGTCTAGACTTTTCGCTACGTGCAGGAGTTGCTCTACAATAAACTCTTGCTCCACTGTATCTTCCTCTTCATCTCCTTCATAATTATCATAATTGCGTCGCAGAGACTCGACCAGGGTGTTAGTGTATCTCTGCAAAAGAAACGCAAGCTTGGTGACTTCGGGCATTTTCTCTTCGACCATCAATTCATGCTTGCCGTCACCTTCCTGGCGACAATAGTCGTTGAAGGTTCTGGCCAGGAAAATCTTCTCTGGACTCAAGTGGGCCCAGAATGGCTCATCAAAGCTCATAGCTTCCTGGTAATCGGGTCGCCCTTTCCAGAACTCTTTCATGGCTTCCAAGGCCACACCCTCTTCGACGCCTGAATTAACGACGTCGATACGCTCAAGAAGCTCCAGGAGGCCGTCGATACTCGGCACTGCGGCTTCGGGCTGATCATCACCCTCGCCCATCCCACGCGGTCCAGCACAGTCTGCAATCCAACGCTCTCGAAAAAGCCTAGTGGTAGCTTTACGGACATTTTCATCACGGTCGCGAAGTCCCCATCGGAGCAGCTTTTCTCTCATAGACAACGACAGATGACGGAAGTCTCCCAGGGCAGGCAACAAGCGAGAATACAATGCTCTCCGGGTCGCCGGGTCCTGATCTCGAGCTCGTTCGAGCAGGAAAGGCAGCGTTCCAGGTGTCAAAGGAAGATTGAGTAGAAGTGAGCGGCGAACATCTGCGCTTGGATCATTCTGGAGAACGTCAAGCAGCTTTTCCAACAGCCCATTCGTATCGTCATCATCACTATCCTCACCCCCTTGGTCTCCGTCCTCATCGTTCCCCGCTAGGCGCCCGAGACCTAGCACCGCTTGAACTCGAATCATCGGCTCTTTATCCCTGATTCTTTTGAGAAGCCCCATCTTCAACAGGTGATAGTAGTCGTCATCGATCGAGTCTAGTGAATTGATTATGTGAGCGACGAGCTGGGTTGCACGGTATCTTACAGTCTTCTCCTTCGAACCTAGCAATGGGAGCAGAATGGAGAGGATGTGAGATGTCAGTCGTGTGCTCGCCGTCTCTGGGAATGAGCCAGTCTCGTCAAAATCCGATTCAGAGACCAGCGCTGCATCTTTCTCACAAGCATGACGCAAGAAGAAGCCCAGAAAGCGAACGAGTCGGTCCCCTACACCTTCGCTTTTCTTGACCCCCATCAAACGGATCACGCATCGTGCGATCTCGACATTGAAGTCATCCTCATCAAATTCTTCACAACTTTTCTTACCAGGTCGTGTCGGCTCGTAGACACAAGCCTCCTGGATCTTCCTCAAGCTCACGATTAATTTTCGGTGTCCAGCGGTAGCCTTTTGGGCATCGCTGAAAACAGTGCAGATTTGCGCGCGCAAAGCAGACGTAGGTGACTCCTCCGGGGGGGATGCGGTAGATGTGCGCGAGGCGAGCGACTGAGCGGAGGCCTTGCAAGAACTGCGCGGGGCTGTAGAGGTGCCTGTAGAGACTTTGCTCGGCATGCTGGCTAGATATCGATGTTGGCGACGACGCTTTGGTTTTGCGGCAGGAGATACAATTCTGTGGAAATTGTAAACAGATCTACAACACGCGCTGGAGTGCGTTCCTTGATGTCACGGAACGACTCGGGTCACGTGATCGAGTCTTGGCATGGATTCTTGGCACGCACATACGTTGCCCACAACCACGTAGAGATACATAATAATAATCATCAATCATATTATTTACCATATCCACGTATCCACGTCCCTGTCTTTGACAGCTGATCTCCATTTAGCTCTTGTAACCCCTTGGCACTAGATACTTCCCCTAGCATTTTAGTTAGCTATTCTTATATTCTAGTAGTATTCCTTTAGTATCTATAGAAATACTAATTAAAGCTATTTATTACTTTAATAAGTATAGCTAGCCTACTAGGGTTCGAAAACTAATTAACTAGCTGTAATTGGTTTAGCTGATGTGTAGATCTAGCCTTCATGAGTCTAGCAGTTGCCACGGGATTTTGCGCTAGATGCGGGACAATGATGAGAAGAATTCTGCTTTGTTCTTGACTACAATCCTCTACTATTATTTGAGATCTTGCGTCCAGCAAACCATGTTCAGACATGGCGTGCGAAGATTCACTACCACAGCACACAAAGCTGCAGAGTATGCATCCAAAGTAGATATGGCAAATCATTACGGGGTGCAGCTCGCTAAGGCTCAGGGTCATGTCAATGGCTTTGTTGGAGGTAATGCTATTGTTGCGCATAGGCCTATAGTGACGGCGCTGAATCGAGTTTAGCAATTGGCAATACCCCTCTCATTCGACTAAAACGACTCTCTGACGAGACAGGATGTGAAATCCTAGGCAAAGCCGAGTTTCAGAATCCTGGAGGCAGCGTGAAAGATCGTGCAGCGCTATATGTGGTCAACGATGCAGAAGAGAAGGGTCAATTGCGGCCAGGCGGGACGGTCGTTGAAGGCACTGCGGGCAACACAGGGATTGGCCTCGCGCATGTTTGTCGCTCCAAAGGCTACCAACTTGTCATCTACATGCCAAATACGCAATCCCAAGGCAAAGTCGACTTGTTGAGATTGCTAGGGGCAGAAGTCTACCCCGTACCTGCTGTAGCATTCGAGAACCCCGAGAATTACAATCACCAAGCCAAGCGACACGCAGAGCGCACGGATAATGCGGTATGGACGAACCAATTTGATAACATTGCCAACAGGAGAGCGCACATTGAGACCACCGGACCAGAGATATGGTATCAGACAGGTGGAAAAATTGACGCATTTACTTGTGCGACAGGCACTGGTGGAACATTGGCTGGTGTCACAAGATATCTCAAAGATATATCCGACGGAAGGGTCAAAACCTTCCTTGCCGACCCCCCGGGCAGCGTATTACACTCATATATAACAAGCGGAGGACAATTAAAAGAACGAACCGGCTCAAGCATCACCGAAGGCATAGGCCAAGGTCGAATTACAGATAATCTAGCACCGGACATCGAGCTTGTGGACGGAGCATTACATATAAGCGACGAAAAAAGCATAGAGATGGTCTATCGCTGCTTAGATGAGGAGGGTCTTTACTTAGGAGCAAGCTCTTGCCTGAATGTGGCCGCAGCGAAAGATGTGGCCGAGAAGATGGGCCCTGGAAACACTGTGGTCACGATTCTGTGTGATGGAGCACATAGATATGCCGACAGACTCTTCTCCCGGAAGTGGTTGTCTGACAAAAACTTATTATGGGCAATACCGCCTCATTTGGAACGATTTATTATCTTGGCATAGGGCCTTTACGCAAGATAACGCCAGTGTAACCCAGATGGCTGTCATTCGTATGACTTGGTCGCTAACAAATCGTATCCTCACGATTGCTCGCTCCAAGTATACAGCCATGACGAAGAGCCTCAATTCCCCTTTAGTTGTCTCGAACTGTGTGAGACCAATTACATTTGGTGCGTGTAGGGGCCCACTTGAAGTGAGATTCAGATGGGGCCCAAATCAATGCAAAGCTACTCCCGAGGTATGGATCGCTGTAGCTCATTCTCTGCTGAAGCACGATGTTTGGAAAAATGCGTGTGCTGAATTGAACACTCATTCAAGACAAGAAGATCAATGTCGATGTCGTTCTGCTCGCACACCCAGAAACAACAGCAGCGGTGGTGTTGAAACACAGTTTCCCTGGCAGTGATCGCCAAGCGAACAATCGAGACAGTCCTCAATCAACACAGTGCCATCACTGGCTCACTCACTGCCTTTGTGCTCTGCATCCTCGATCTTGACCTGGGTTCGCGACGAAGGGAGGGAGTAGGTGTAGACACATTGTAGAAGACGAAAGGCAGAATTCGATCTGGCGATCGATGACTTCACGCAAATATGTGATTTCCCAGAAGTTCTGGGACGGAAAACTTAACCAAAGTGCCAGTCCCCTGCGTCTCATCTAATCAACGCCACACTAAGACTGACCACATCTTATATTTTCCCTTTCCGATCCATGTATTATTGCTTCCACGGCTTTGCCAGCCTTCCTGTTCCATGAATACGGATGCAAAGACACCCCCAAATGCTCATTTTTCATCCTGCTCGGCTTCTTTGCGTGACTTGAACGTTGACACACTAGCCAATCCCGCCATGGCCTTTCCAACATCCTTTCGCACATGTCCTGAGTGGCTCGTACGATGCTCTAGATCCTCATTCGCAACTTTCGCATTATCTCGACCTGATGCTGTCGCAGTGTTCAACGGAGTAGACGCCGGAGTGGATCCGGCAGTTGGTGTTCGACTAGCGACAGCTGCTCCCATATTGCTGAGGCTCGAATTGCGTCTTTGCATCTCCCTTGACGCATCTTCGTCCTCTTTCTCGTGTAGCGCCTCACTTGGAAGCATGATGGCACGATCAAGTCCGTACGGAAGACCACGATGGCGGCCGCGAACCTGCATAGCGATGATAACGAGCTTAGAGATGACTTTGAATTCGGCTGAGAAAGACGCGTCAATATTCGGATAGCCGAGCGAAATCCCTACTGTTCCATACGCTGAGACTATCTCGAAAAGGACCGAGAAGAGCGTAAACGCATAATCATTTACGTTTCCCAGCCGATTGCCTTCAGCGATTGCGATGATAAATAGCCCAAGAAAAATATACCACAGGTCAAAACTCAGCTGACGACGCAAGTGAGCACCCAAATAGCTGGGATCTTTTTCAGCTTCCTCCTGTTCCGAGGAAGACCCATATACACCCAGACTTCTCTCTTCGTATACATTTGTACGTCGTACGGATATAGCAATCGGGAACACGGAGATATACATCATGATGAGATAAGAGACTTGGATACCGGGGTGCAGACCTGAGATTGAAACAGAGGCAGTACCTGCAGTGCGTGTACTGACAGCTTGGAACAGACCGTTCAGCACTCTATAGCCTGGGGGGTTGATGCTCGTGACTGTTGGATCGTGGATCTGCGTCAAGTTTAAGCGAAAATCGAGAAAGGTCATTGGCTTGAGGTACATACGTCGAGTATAATGAAAAATATCATATCGAGCCCATTGAGGACGACAAGAACCCAAAACAGCCACCAAGTTGCCAAACCCGGGAATAGAAGCGTGAAGCATCGTCTGGGGTGATCGAGCAGGAATCTGAACTCTTCCCAGACACCGCTGCTGCGGGGCACTACATTTGATGCAATCCAGATCATAAATCGGAGCATACAGGGGAATCCCGTATTGCCAATCACGATTAGGAAGGAGCCCAGAAGAAGTGGTACAACCGCTTCTTGAAACGATACCATGGAGTCTGGAGTAAGCGTGAAGCCGACATCATTGAACATTGTTTGGGGAGTGAAGATGCCCCTGAAAGCTAAGTTAGCCATCTCGTCAAGGGTTTGGGGCGAATTTCATACCACCAGGTCCGTGATTGACCGTCGTTATCGATTATAGATCCCCATGTGTCGGTGCAATTGATCCACGGGACTAGGATGATTACGCCGAGTAGGTGAAATAGAACATAATAGGCTTCATAGTAAGAAACGCTTGTTAGTAGGGTAAGCGACCAGACGTAACAAAGTACTAAACTCACAAACAAGAACCACAGCCAGCGTCTTCAATGAACGATACTCAATCCCTCCTAGCTCTTCTCTCTGCTCCTCAGTCAAATCTATGAACTTGGAATTCCTTCCAATTGTTGGCTGCCAGCTGAGATATGGTGTCGCTGGCGGCTCATTTTCCTTCGATCCCCAGCCTCGCAAGCTAGAAAATGTACCCGTACGAGTTCTCGGACGATTAGGCTCGGCATTTAAATCATCAGTGGGCGCTGATTTGAGCTTCTCCGAAGTACCGCTCTTTCGTATAGAGAGCTTTGGAAATGTACCCGTGTTCACCCGAAGGCGAGGATGATCAGGCTCGTCAATTGTGACGCTTCGTTTCACACTATCTTCGTTTACATTTCCCTTCACCTCCATGGGGCTCGTAGGCTGATTACTAAGCTGCCAACCATCATTCTCATCGTTCAGTGGCTCCGGCACGCTGCCGCGATCAAAGTCCCGAGGGCCAGGTATCCGAAGCGTTCCTTTATCCTTTGGATTCCTTTGATTCTCCAGGAATATGATGTGCTCTTCTGGGCTTAAACGTTGGGGCAACATGGGAGGCCTCAAGTCCTCCCCTTTAGGTCTTGTGACCTCGTCCGCGAAAGTGATGTCTCGACGTAAAGTTGGCAGCCGCTGGGGTGGTAAGTTGACTGCATGGGGGACAGCTGCTTTAGTATCTCCGTGACTAGTAGAAGATGCTGTGTGCGATTCTTCGCTTTTGTGTCCCGATGCGTCAGGCTCCTCTGTATTTACTCCCTTGCCATTGCTGCTTGTATGTATATCCCCATTGTGTAGCACCACTATGTTACGGCCACGAATACCCGTTTCCCCAAGACTGGGATTTAAGTCATCCATGGGCTCAGTCTTACTTCGTGACTTCGTGCGTCGGAAATTACGAGCCTCTCTTACAACGTTCTGGAATCTGCGCTCGAACCAGTAGAGTCTGACAAAAACGACGAATGTGTTGATGAAAATGGGCGTGCAGACCATTCCCATAATATAGAGGACAACATGCGGGGAAAGTCAGTATCTTGCGTTCAGATTAGGGGGGTGGGAAGGTGCCAACCTGCTGGTAGGTATTGATATCATTGACGTTCACGCTGCCACAATTTCAGCGTGTGGAACCCCAAATGAGGAGAGCCGCATACGTATTAAGCCCGCTCTGTGTAGCAGCCCCACTGGCAAAAAACAGAGCATCTATGTATGCCAAGCGACCAGCTGGATACAAAAGTATTGAACCCACTATTGCCGCGGAGAGGATGTAGAGGTCTGTGCACGGATCAGCCTCGAAATGAGCTTGGATCTCTGCTATTGAAAGTTGAAATGTACAGTGTATGGTAATGAAGTTAAAGCGGCGCTTCCTAAAGATCGAGCGAGGATTGTGTGCCTTGGCCCAGTCAAGTGACTCGACAATCGGGGCGAACATGTTTGGTAGAGATTATATGGGTCTGGCCAGTAGGTATACGAATCTTTAGTTCCTAAACAGGGCTTGACTTCGGCACCATGAGGCTGTCTGCGATAGCTCTGCAAGAGCAGTAGCTGGAGAAGTGGAGATCTTCCTGCAGGCAAGAGTATAAGACCTCGTTGCCCGGGGTTATTGCAAGGGCCTATCGTTGTCTGCGTTTCGCCGCTCAAGTTGGTCATTGAGAAGCAAAACCATGATTAGCTCTTGTGGCTATTCGCCAAATGAAGCGTCGGTCCGCAGCAACACGTAAGTGGCCTGTACTTGGCAGTCATCACCTTCTGTTCACGAGTTCTCTGCGGAGAGAAGGAAATGGTCACGGGTGGCGGGCCGAACAATAGCCGTGTATTACAGTACCGATAACGTGTATTATCTATATAGTACTGTGACTATTTAAGGGTTTGCCGCCAAGCAATCTACCTCACGTGATGGAACTTTTCTTTTAATATATTCTTTATAACCTACTTCGCAAGCTACGCACTCTATTATTAACCCTTATGATATCTATCTAAGTAGGCTAAAAGATACGTATTAGCCTACGGTATCTAATAATCTAATAATAACGAAGATCTATTAATATACGTAAAAGATATTACTAGAATAATAAACGTATAAGCTAGAATTACTAGGCTTAGCGGGGTTGAAATAGGAGGTCCTACGTCCTAATATTACCCTTACGTATCTACTATAAATATTAGCCTTACTTTTAGTATTAGTATTAGTATTAGTATTAGTATTAATATTAATATTAGTATTAGTATTAATATTAATATTGTAAGGCTAGGTACCGCTAGCTCTAAGCTAGCGGCTTAGAAATATAAAAGACGGAAAGTTAAGTAATATAACTTAATATAAGATATAGTATATTAATATCTTAGGTAGTATACATATTAGAATTAATCTCTAAGGAATTTAGGAAAATATAGGAGAGTACCTAGATAATATATATCCGCTAAGATATAACCTAATATTATATTAATATTACCCCGTATTTATAAGAAAGGTTTACTAAGTAGATTATATAGTAGTATATAAGGCGTATATATATTATAGCCTAATAATTACCTCCTCTTTTAGGCCCTAGTCCCTAAGGATATAATAATATAAATATTTATTAAAAACCCTTAAAACCTAGTAGGAAAAATAAGAGAAAAGAGTTATTTAATATATTATTATTATAGCGGTATTAGCTATTATATATAAGATATATACGTATTAAAACCTTTATAAGGCGGTAATAATATTATTTAATAGGCGTATATTAAATATATCCTTATATAGGTAGATAGTATATAAGTATTTATAATAATACTATCTTATCTATTTTATAATAGTTACGCCTATAATATATATTAATAGTAAAATAAAATTATTATTACTTAACAAAGATATTATAGTTATAGTATATATTAATAGTAGATTAAATCTTTATAAAGTATTTTATAATATTATACTTATTACTTATATTAATAATAGAATAGTATTATAGTAATATATTATACTAAATAGTAAATATAATGATAAATAGTAGGCGTATATTAATAGTATTATAATACGCGACTCCTATTAGATAAATATATTAAGATATAATAATAAATACGTTAGTCTTTATTAATATTTAATATAGAATAAGATAGAAGGTTAATATCTATTATTACTAATTATATAACTTTAGTTATATACGCGCTAATATAGTAGTATATTAATAAATTTCTTAACTTAAAGTTTTATCTTCTTTATAACTCTTATAACCTCTCTTATAAGTACTTATATTAGCTATAAGATAGTAGTAATAATAATTATAATATATAATATAAATATCTTATTATTATATATATATATATATTATAACTTTATAAGTATATTATTATTATATTATTATATTATTATATTATTATATTATTATATTATTATATTATTATATTATTATATTATTATATTATTATATTATTATATTATTATATTATTAATAAGTTAATATATAATAGAATTATAACTTTTAACTTTAATATATATTTATACGCGCCTACTTTAAGATAGTATATTAATATTAATAGTATATTAAATTTACCTTATAAGACTTATCTTTTAAAAGGGCTTAATAATTATATTAGAGGTAAGGTCCCTCCTTATACCTAATACATTAATAGCTATTATAGTATTAATTATTATATAAAGATAAGTACCTTAATACCTCTTTATTAATATATTAACTAACTTATAATAAATTCTTTTAATATTATATTACCGCGTAAGGTAGACTATTAATATTATTACCTAGTATAATATAATAATAATATAAGAGAAGAAGAGAAAGAAGCTTAATAAATTAATTACCTAATAATATAAAGTATATAGGTAAATAGTAGCTATAGTTAGGTTTATACTTAATATAATTATTAATATATAAGTTATAATTAATACTTTAAATATATATATTAAGGAATTAAAGGATTAGGTAAAGGTCTTATAAGCTAAGCTTAATAGCTTATAATAGTATAAAGAGGAATTAATACTATTAAAGTCTTATTAGTATCTTCCTTATAAGCTTATTAAGCTTATAAGATTAAGCTTATATAATCTTTAATAGAACTTTATATTTAATAATAATCCTAATAAATATACTTAAAATTTTAATAATAAATTAGGGCCTAAATTTAAAAGCTTTAATTAATTAATCGTTATAACTACGCCTTAGTATAAATAAGTTATTAATATATCTTATTTAATATTAGACTTTATAAAGTATAAGATACCTAGGCTTATTATTTAATAATATATCCCTAATATCCTCATTAAATTATATTAAGATTAATAGTATTCTTTTAAATATAATATATTATAACTATTATAATTATATAGATAAATATAATAAAAGTATATTCCTACTTAAACTACTTATATAAATAAGTATAATTATATAAAGGAATATAATTATAATATAAATTTATTAAATATATACCTACTTTACCTTATAACTTATTACGTCGCCGCTATTTACTAATAATATATATTATTAATTAAATATCTTTATTATATTTATACTTATTACCCGCTTATATATTATAAGATTAAGTTAACTTATCTACCTTATTAAGGTCTTTATTAAATACTTATTAATTATATTTATTATCCTACCCTATATATTTAACTTTATATTAGATACCTTATTTATTATTAATTTTATTATTAATTTCTTTATCCTTTTATTATTCTTTATTATTAATAAGTTTAGGAGCTTATATAAAGGTATCTATTAATTTATTATAATTATAAAGATAGTAAGGTTTTAATAATAAGATATAAAATATATTATAAATCTTATAAGTTTAAGATAATAATAAATAATATACTTATATTTTAATTTTATCTATAATTTTAAAGGGTTTTATAAACTTATAAGATAACTTCTTATTTAAATATCTTTACTTTAAATTCTTTATAATTAATATTATTTAATTATAGCTTATAATTCTTATTATAATATTTAGCCAAAGATTGTTATATAATTTAAAGGCGTTTAATAGCTTTATCTCTTGTAGCTTATAATAATTTAATCCTTTTATTTATATTAAATATCTCCGTTTTAAAGGATTTATCCTTAAGTTTTTAATAGCTTTTAAGGTAGAATAGTATTATTTTAATAAAGGAATAATAATTATTTATATATATAAATTTAATTATAAGTAATTATTTAATCTAATTAATTTAAATATTATTTATAAAGATATATAAATAATATTTAAATACCTAATTTTAATACTTAATTTGTTTATTTATTTATAGATAGAAGGTAGTATTAAGGCGCCTCTTAATTTTAAAGTAAAAGTAAATAGCTAATTAAAAGGTATTGATAAGTATAGAGCCTCTATTATTAATAATACTATTTAACATATTATATTAATATATTATTTCTTTATA
>JAABUK010006520.1_pt1 | contig 17371 bp, 26 predicted proteins | sample 5559141 | NCBI WGS metagenome assembly JAABUK01 (sample SAMN10711869, study PRJNA513367) | rock metagenome | isolation source: Antarctica rocks | place: Antarctica: Victoria Land, Pudding Butte nord | collected 2016-01-03 | reverse complement strand
TGAAACACCACTGCTACTGAAGGTGAGTTGTTCTGCGGAGCTTCATGACAGCTTTTCTCTGCTGCAAAGTGCCTGAGCAGATAGAGACAATATGTGCCACTGCAAAACTTTGGCTGAGAGCCACTAGACCACCATGCTTGTGAATGTTCCCTTGTTGCCCTGCCCCGCCTTTCCTCCCAAACCACATCTCATTTCACACACCTGCGCACGCTTGCAGGGACTTCAATATGCTTGCATTAGGCCCACCTCTTGACCTGCACCATGCCTAGGTCCCCTGCTAGACCCATGTGGGGGTGTAGGTCCTCATGATGTGGCTCAGGAGCCTGCTGCACTGCAGAAGGGCCCTGCATAACCATTGCAAACCTACTTTACTCTCAACCACACTACCAGCAGCTGCATACCTGCTTTGAGCATACAGCTTGTGGCCAGGATAAACTTGAAACCAGACGCCTCAAACTTGTAAAAAGGCTGTTTGAGGTTGTTGGAAGTGAAAATCCTTTCAATTGAATATTCCTGCTTGTTTGACTACGTGAAACAAAAAAAGACTTTGTTTTGTTGAATACTGTAAGGCTGCGCCAACGCAATATGCAATACGCGTAGGTGCTGGTTGCAAATGCTGCATGGGTGACATATTGACAGTACAGTGCACCAGAATAGTATGGCATACTGTTAGGGGCAGCTGGACTGGGCCAGACTGTGTTGGCAGGGTTCGGGGTAGTTGGGCTGCTGGGGTGGGTGGGGGGCCGGAGGTGAAGAACTTGTGCTTGAGTGCATCTTCTGCTGATAGCCTGCGTGCTGGGTCAAACTGCATCATCCTTGACAGCAGATCCAGTGCGTCGTCTGAAGCCTGTGAGAAGCATGTATCACCTGGATGGGCCCAAGGCAGCCTTTTGCAGATTTCTGTAAACTACAAACCACATTGCCAGAACATGCATCAGACAGCGAGAAGCAGAGGATCAAATGGTGCGCTGAACGGACAGAGCAGTGCTCTGAGAGCAAACTAAAAACAAGCTGTGAATCCGGCAGTGATGCAACAGTATGTTGGTACACTCGGGGTCAAGAAAGATGAGACAAGGTGGCTGCAGCAGCATTATCAGAAACTGCAACTCTTGTTCCTAAGCAGGCAAAAGTAGTGAGTGTATACACTCTGATGTGTACAGTAGAAAGCCCAGCTTACCCCTTTGACCATGGAAGCTAGCGGGGGTGCAACAGTCTTCTGGAAGTCAACAAAGTTGGGAAGGTCCCTCATTCCAGGCCACTGTGCCTCAGTTGGCGTACCAAAGGCTTGAAAGATCTTCCCGAGAATTTCCAAATCAGTGCCGCCCACAAACCATGGCCGACGCATGATCAGCTCTGCACCCACCAGCAACGTACATCCACATCAATATCAACATCAAAAGGAAAGACTACACCTTTTAGCGTCAATTTGATGAGAAGCCAAGCGATATGCTGGGCTGCCCAAAGTGGGCTGCCCAAAGTTGACATCAAAAGCTACGCTGCTGAGATTGACAAAGTCTGCTCACAGATGAGAGCTGTTTGGGCACTTCTGATGTCGGTGCTGCTTCTCAAAGCACTCATTCCTTGAAGCTTTGACAAGCTGTGTAATAGGCTTCTCAATGCAGTTTGAATCATGTCACGTCTGAAAAAAAACGCAAGCAGAGCACTTGCATGTTTACGTGAATGGAAGGAGCACCTGCAAAGATGCAGCCTGCAGCCCACATGTCTATTCCAGGGCCATAGCATGTGCTGCCAAAGAACAGCTCTGGCGGTCGGTACCAAGTTGCAAAGACCTGCAGTTTTACAAATTGTGAAGCAATTCTTTGCATACTGTTGCAACAGGCCGACAATATTTGGGGATGTATTCATGATGGGCAGGCGTACATGCAAAGAGATGCTGAAAGCATGTTATTTGAGCGTATTTTTCAGCTGAATGCAAGTTTTGCAGGATAGCAAATGATGGTACACAGATAGAATCAAGCAAGGAGACCAACCTGATTTGTCCATTTTCTATCTGGACTGCCAAAGATGCGGGCGAGCCCAAAGTCTCCTAGCTTGACGTCTCCTGCATGCACCTTATAAAATGAAAAACCTTGTCACAACCATCCGCTGCACATTTTTGCCAACCGAACTGTCCATCAGCTCCAGTGATCTAGCCACATCCCAATAAATTTGCAGCAGAGTAGTGCATGTAGTGATTGGGACTGCTTGACGAGATGGGTGAATGGGTGAGTTGACACCTTGGGCAGCTGATACGTCAGTTTGAAGATGCATACGGAAAAGACGAGTTAAGAGAGAAAGTTGAGAGCTGTGCTGAATTGCGTGTCAAAGACCAGGAGTGCATACCTTGCTGAGATATCAGAAAATTGTTTGGTTTGATGTCACGATGAAGCACCCAGCGCTTGTGGCAGAAGTTGATACCTTGCAACACCATCTGCATGTAGGCTTTGACATCTCCTTCAGAGAAGGTCAGTGATCTGTCTTTTATAACAACCTCCAGGTCTGTTTGCATGTACTCAAACACCTGTCACACAAGGACATACACGTACTCAGATGAGTCATGTTTGCGGCTTGCTGGTGGAGTCTGTGTGGTGCAAGGCAAATATGCAGCACTGGAAAAGCCATCTTGAGTCATGTGAGCAACCTACAAGCAACCTACAAGCAACCTACCAGACTCAGGTTCTGCTTGTGAGGAAAAACATCTAGTAACTGCACGATGTGCGGCCCATGCAGCTCTTTCAGGAGCTTGATCTCCCTCAAAGCTGTGACGTTGACGCCTTCCTTTGCTTTGCCAAGCCCAATCTTCTTGATGGCCACAACTTTGCCAGTCTGTCATTACAAGTGATAAATGAGCCAGACACAGAAGTAGCAGTGAAGCTGATTGACAAGGCTCCAACAGGATGTTGTAATACCTCCTTGTGAGTGGCCTTGATTACCACTCCAAATGTTCCTTTTCCCAAAAGAGTCCCTTTGACGTACTGATCCATGGTGCGCGGCGGTAAGACTCACTGACAGCTATCCGCCCAAATGCTGATCATGATCATTTGTGACACCAGCTCTTTCAGGTGCTCAGATCCGGCGTTGCTTGAGGGTAGAGTTGGTAGCAGTGATCACAGGCCTTGTGTGTGACTCCGTACAAGCAGTACATATGGCTTGCACTGGTAGTCCACGAACACGATTCGATGCACAACCACTTGCATGACACTCACTCATGGTTAAGTACCGCACTGTCTGCCGACATCAGGCAAACTGCCAAACTTGCAAACAGAACCATGTATGTGCAAGCGTGCACAAAGTACCAGCGATACAACAGTTGGCTACAAGTGCAACGTGTCCAAGCACTTATATGTCAGGCAGTTGTTGCTACTTCCGTGTGCCGTCTCAGTATTGCGTGCAGATAGCTTGCATGTGCTGCCATTCTTCTTTTTGAAGAAGTTTGTATCGCTTCTGAATGCGGAGCTCAATCCAATTCACTGCCGCTGCACGGCAGCTGGTCCGATCCACGACCCATTAATTTGAGGACTCTGCGCAGAGCGTAAGCGGCCCATACGTGGTGTGACCGGACTCAGTGGGTGATGGGTGCAATCAGGCAGTGGCTGCTGTTCGCTGCCTTGTTGTCGTTGTCGCTCTCGAACGGCGTCTACAGTCAGGACGATGTCGATGACGTCATTGAGGAGGATGTAGATGTACCAGACAAAGCTTTTTTGCTTGTAAGGCATAAGATAGACACTGTCGAGCTTGTCCAAGGCAGAAACACATCTGTAGTTGTTGAGCTGTACAACGCAGGCAACAGGTATGAGCAGTACTCATGAAAGAGACACGTTGTGTGCTTCCTTCATCCGTTATGCACACCCCAGACTAGAGCGCAGCCCCAATGCAGACCTGCACAAGGGGAAGTCTCAGCTTGATCTGTGCTACACTGCAGTGCTGCCACAGACATTGTCCTGAAAGGTGCCCAATGGCCTCTTTCCGACTTTGAAGATAGCGGTGGAGTTGCTTCTAGGTCATGGAGCAAACTCTCCCCTGGCGCAACTGTTCGCGTGGAGTACTTCTTGACACCCAAGGCATCAGGGCCATATCCACCTCTAGACGCAACTGTCACATACAAGGCAGAGACTGGTGCCAAGCCACAGGTCCGCAACTTCCATGCTTGGCTCGGAACTTCATGCGTTAACAACATATAGACCTTGTGCTGGTCCTGCAGGTTGCCTTTGGCGCAACACCCGTCCTGTACATCCTGTCTCCAACCCAGAAGCTGATGCGTACAGCACTTTACGTGGTAAGCACACATCTCTTATCAAAGGATTCTCCCTTTCTGCTTGGGAATGACTCAGATGAAACATCCTGATGCATGCATGCAAGCAGCTTACAAATGTTGGTTGATTTAATGCTGCAGGGTAGTTATTTATCCCTTGGAACTGTACGAACTCCAGAGCAATGGATGTGGGCTGGGTCTTCTGTTGGAGGTGGTGCCCTGTTGTTAGGTGGATACTGGGCCTACACTATTGCAACAGATGCCAACAAGAGAAAAAAGTATAGAAAGGCCTTGGAAGAAGTCACCAAGATGTCATAGCAACATGCTTGCTTGTAACAGATGCCCTCAACACCCTCATTGTAAGTATGCGAAAGTGTTGCATTTGCATGTCTTGTCAGACAAATTTGCATGCAACTTGACACGCTGCAAATCACACAACATCAGTACTGACATGCACACAACATATCCTATCTTGTCACATACCAAGAGACACAGAAAGCAAATGCCTACAGCCCATTCAATCACAGCCTGGTCTGCACATTGCACCATTTACTTAGTTCTACTGCACATCCAAAGCAGGTCATGCAGGTGCAGTTGGCCTCGTGACAGACACTTGCGCAGCAAATGTTCGTCTCCCAGGGCTCTCTCTGCTGAGTGCACCATCTTCATCATTTCCTGTGCTGACATCATCTAGCAGATGTTTTGTGTCCTGCACTACCTCATCAGCATTGTGGGCTGCAGGCCTGCTGCTCTGTGCATCATCACTTTGTGGTGTGCCCACAACCACTATTGGCGCATGCTTTTCTGAACTATCATGCTCATCTATGGGTGAGTTTGCCTCATCAGCCTGCTCTTTTGGGCCACGTGATTCTACACATGACACATCTGATGGCCCCAATGCCACTGGATGCCTGCGCTGCTGACTTGCAGGCAGAACATTGCTCCTCGCAGAATTTTCATCTGCAGCTGCGTGTGTCATTGTGCATGATGTTCTTAGCACTGACTGCCTGACAGTATGGCTTTTGCTTGGATGCTGCAGCCTGCCTGCTGAACCTGTTGAAGTCCAGGCTGCCATGCCTTGGTTGGTTCTGTCTGTCAGAGGTTGACTTGTAGAGGGTTCAGTTGAATGACTGCCCTGCAGACCACCCTGTACACATGCAGGCACATAGACTTAACAACAGATGCAAGTGTGGGCATACCTGATTCTTGCATAATTCAGCAGCTGTACATGTGACAACAAACTCTGCACAATTCTGCAAAAGAAAAGCTCGCAGCAGTCTGCCACTAGGCTTGGCTGACCATGGCGAGTCTGGCATGTTGACAACAGAGAAACATGCAGGAACTCAATCGGCTTGATTCAATATTGCAGCAACCATACCTGAGCTAGCACAGACATGAGCTGCCATTCCATGTCCTCCTTCCTCTTCATCAGCTGCTGATTCATGGCCACCTGGTTCTGCACCTGACTGCCACGCTCATTCAAGCTGCCCTGCAAAACGATCACAACACCTTTTACATTGAAATCATATGCATGTCTGCCAAAATGCTTGCACAGCATTCGAGTGAACCATGAACAGAACTTGGTCAGCAAATGAACTTTACTAGACAAGCATGAGAGAGCACCTAAAACACGGCGTGTAAAATGCATTGTAGCATCAGGCATGCAAGATGCCACAGTATGATTATTAGCCAAGATTATGCGCAAGGTATAAAAGCAGCTCATACATGTACTACAACGTACACACTGGCAACATCACATGGCATGCAGCACCGGCTGTGGATGGACTGGTCAAGGTGCCCACCTGCAGGCTTGACACCTCATCTTGCAAGGCAGTAATCTGATCTACCAGGCCGTCAACTCTGCCGCAGGCTGCCTCTTGCTTCATCTACAAGTGCTCACATGCTGTGAAGGGCAGGCGTCATGCATAGCAATGGCAGATGAGCTAATCACAGGGTTGCCTGCTGTTGTAGAGATGCTACAGACACTGATGCGCTTAGCCAAACAGTTGGTGTGCTGCTTGCTTGCTTCTGGGGGACGTGTCTGTCAGCTGTATTTGCCTATGTGCAAATTAATCTCCTGTACCAGTTTAGGCCTTTATGCACTTAGTGACAATGTGGCTTTGGAATGCAGCCCTTGGCACTTCCATGGCTTGCCCTTAATGTCGCAATTCTCACATATGTTCCTTGACTGGTTCTCACATGTAAAACCTTTCTGCAAATGGTGTTGGCTCATGAAGAACACGTAGAGCAAGCGTTGGGTCGCCTCCTTACCCATGCCTCGTTACATTCCTGCCTCATGCTTCTGGACCCCTCCATCAACACCCTGTTCTCAGCTGCCAGCTCATCACACCGCTGCTGAAGCTGTGACAGGTTGTGCTGTGTGGCAGCAGCAGCCTCTTGGTTTCTGCAAGCATACCTTAGCAGCTCAACCACATGACCCAGCAGTGTATATGGTCCCATAAGTGATGTCTCATCACATCTGTGCTGAATGATGTTGTGTCTGCATGCATGAAAGAACAGCATGTGCCTTTCAGCAACCATGAGGGGAGCCTCTAAAGGAAGCAGCCTGCCTCAGCAGCTCAGCAAATGCATGACCCAGCAGTGTATAATGTCCCATAAGTCATGTTTTGTCAAGTCTGTGCTGCATGATGTTGTGTCTGCATGTAGGGGTAACAAATGCTCAGCTTGACAGCAGGCCAGACAGGTTTTGTGTTATGTTGTTTTTTGGATAACAACTGGGGTTTTTGCCAGGGCTGTCAAAGCATGATAGCCATCTTGATGTTGCCTGCCAACCATCATGTGTTCACCTAGCCAAGAGACTATAACGTACTCTCAAGAATGTAGCAAGAGCCAAGGTGTACATGTAGCACACAGGCTTGTGCAGCTTTGCAAATGCGGAGTCATGCTGCAAGGCTGGAGCACCAAAGCAGGGTCAGGTGCAGAAGGCCAAGACACAGGAGGAGCTGCAACAGCAGTGCAGCAAGCAGTGCAGCATCAGTGCAGCATGAGCACTCAGTCTGAACACGTTTTTTGTGCTGTCAAGGCAATGAGGAGAGGCTGTATAGCTATTTCAAGAGCAGCGCGACGTGCAAAAAGCATTTCAGGCCAGCAACAATCAGCTACTCGGCACAGCAGAAAACAGCTGCTTTTGCGGTATTAGGGCAGCAGGCTGTCCCAGGGCAGCAAAGCTCAGCAATCATCAAACAAGGTGAAGCTTTGATGCTAACATTATGCACCGCAGCCAACCAAGCAGGGCTGCCATAGCAGAACCGCCATCATGCTGTCCAGACCAAACACACCTGTCCAGTGCTTGCTGACATCTGCTCAGCTCCTGGCCAGTCTCCTCAAGCTGCTGCTGTTGCTCGCCAAGTTGCTCCTGCAGCTGTGAGGTGCGGCTGTATGCTTCATTCAGGGCTTTGCCGCGACAGGCCTTCAGGCCATCCAGCTCAGCTTGTAGTAGCCCTCCATGACTCATGGCTGCCTTCACCCTTTCCTCCACTCCTGCTCTTACCTGCCGTCGCATTCACACCAGATCAGAAAGCGCTGCCAGCAACCACAGAGGCTGGCTTCCAAAAATCCCTCCTTCTACACTACAACACATATGGTCTGTCTAAGCATGCACATTACTTACAAGCAGTGTTCCCATCAGAGCATGTGCCTCTTGCTCTTTGCTTCTTGCCACAGCTCCTGTTATGTTGTCAGGAAGAAATTGTTGCTTGCTGTTGCAATGATACAAGGCAGGTCAAGGCAGAATACAGCTCTTCTGATGACCATGCATTCACAGTGAGTTCTGAGCAGGCAGGAGAACAGACAGGTCAGCAAGGTTTGGTACCTCTTCAAACCAGGGGCCCCTTTGATCTTCCACTGCCAAGCGCAGCTCATCACGTTCCTGCACTGCTGAGACAAGATCCCCTTCGCACCTCTTCAGGCGCATGAGGAACACCAGGTTGTCTGCAGTCAGGGACGCAACCATTTCCTGGTGCCGCTCTGCCACTACTTTAGCCTTTGCTGCCTCTGTCTGGAGACCCTCTACCCTGCTGCTTGCAGCCTGGGCAAGATGCACATAGAATTACAGATACACATGTACTGTTCATTGCAAGGGAGCTCCAGGCTGCCGACTTAGGAGACTCCCGTTATGGTCGCGGAAAAGCGTGCACTTCTCTTTTCTTTTCTTTTCTTTTCTTTTCTCTTCTTTTATTTTATTTTATATTATTTTCTTTCATTTTCTTTTCTTTTCTTTCTGTTTGCAGGGGCGCAGAAGCTTGAGCTGTGCTTCAGTCAGTGTTGGTCTCAACTTCTGATTGTGCTCAGCTTCTGTTTTGGATGCCTGGTGTTGTCTCAACTTATATGTTAAAGATTCTGCTTGCATAGCCACACAAAGGGAGAATGCTGAATGTGACCCTGGCTTGGCAGGAAAAGTATGGTGCGCAGTTTGTGACAAGGGAAGGCAAACAGCTGGTCAAAAGACCCAGGGCAATGTTTGACTGACACTGGCCAAGTGTTGACAAGACTGACTACAGCCTCTTGTGTCATGCCCTGTATTGCAACAGCAGCAGCACACCATGGTAGCACATCACATAAGCATGGATTCTCAGATTGTACACAGCAGTGAAAACCTCTATGCAGTCAGGTAGTTGACCTATTGTCAGCAATCTGCCTTGCTGGTCTACCTGTTCCTGAGCAATGGCTTGAGATGCAGCATCCCTCAGATGCTGTGTCTCTACATGCATGTCGTGCATTTGGCTCTCAGCTTTAGCAGGTCTGAGCTGTGCTGTCTCTGAGTCATCTGCTAGGGTAGCATGTTGACACCTCAGGCTTCTGACCTCAGCTTCTCGATCAGCTGCCTGCGCATGACGACATGCAAGCTGTGATTAGCAACACACCTTTACCACTTGGAGAATTTGCATGAGTAGTCTTTGACAGGCCAGCAATGAGACAAAGCATGAGGGTGTCATAGACAGCAAGTAGGCAAGTGTGCACCTGCTGAGTGGCTTTCATCCGTTTTGCTGCAGTGCACGATACATGCATATTGTTGAGTGGAGTGATGGCAGCAAAGAAGGTGAGCATTGGTCTCAATGAATGGTGAGTACCTGCTGCCTAGCAAAGTCCACGTCTGCAGTCAGCTGATGCCTCAAAGCTTCAAGTGCAGATATCCTTTGAAGGCTTGCCTGCAGTGGCCCAAACAAACTTTTACCCTGCTTGGCCCCAAGCTTTCTGTGTGCTGCGCTTGTTTGCAAACAAGTGTGCAGCAGCAATGCAACTTAGTATGCAGCTTAGTGTGCACGGCAATGCAACGCAGGGTGGGTGCACGATTCAGTTCAACTGGTGGCTTGCAGCAACCCTTGATGCTGTTCCTTGTCAAGTCTGTTTTAGCAGGGACAGAACCTGGAGATCGTGTTGCACGTTCTCCAGCAGGCCAACAGCATCTTGCTTTGCCAACTCAGCTGCGTCAACCTGTGATTGCCAGTGGCTGGTCGCAGAGTACACCTGGCTAGCCTGCATCAAGAGCTGGTCCACACTCTCCTTGCCCTTGCTCAAACTCTCCAGGCTTTTGTGCTTTCTGCGCTTCAGTGTGGTGAAGGACATACCCTACAACAAAGCTCACAATCATGACAGCAGTTGAGGCAACTTACATAAACCGGTGGCATCCCAGGGTCATTTGCAACGCACAATAGTGCACAACAGCCTTGCCTTGATCTCCTCTTCAGGGTGACTGAACACGTCATGGGCAGTTTGTAGGGACTCTGACAAGCTTTTCAGGTGTATCACAAACGAATCCCACACATGCTGCACGTGACTGTGTGACTGCATTTGCTCAGTGCTGAACAGCTGTGGAAACACGGTCAGTGCAAGCCACAGATCACAGATCAGCTTGCTGGTGCATATGCACGCCTTGGCACAGCTTAATTCGGCGTCCGAGGCCTATCAGCATCGTCACAGTTGCGACTCCGCGCCGCTCACAACGTTTTGAACCCCTCACCGGACAGTGACGGCAGAAATTGCTTGTACGCTGCAGCTGTCACTGCTCAAATCAAGTTTGCCACTCTGAAACCATTTACTCCTCATTGACCATCGGACTGACAGTCCCTTCAAGGCGCTCCCTTGTGTGCAGCGCAGGCCATAGCTGCTACCGTGCTATGACCTCAGCAGAAGTGATGTGCAGTGCTAATACTGTGGGCTGTCTCAGCTTGGTGAGCAGACTTGAAGATCTGGGCACTGCAGTAGGTGTGCAGCTCTTCTGCGGTAGTGTACACCATGCTTTGCTGGCAACAGCCCTGCTGTAAGAGGCATGTAAAGCCAGCTTAGGCAGGTCGTATTCCACAAGTCACTCTGTTTGGGTTGCATGCGCCTCATGTATATACTGGCTCTTGCTGTTCCCTTTGCTAAGACTTTGACATGGTGGCGGTACTCGGGACGCCTTCAATGAAGGGACAAGGTTCAGCATCACGTCGTGATGGCACCCATGATATAACAACCTTTGAGTCCGCAGTGTTTGCCGGTGTACAGCTGCATGGCCATTGTGAGCATACAGTATATGTTGCTGTTTTTATCGACGCCTCACATGCTTCGAAATTGTGCTGCTAACTCACCTTGGCCAATTCCAGCATGCATCAGCAAACTTGTGTCTGGATCTTATGCCGTCCATATTGTTTCTGTCTGTAAGTTAATTCGCTCTTCCTGCCAAATACTCCACGCATTGTACACAGCCGTGCACACAGAGTGCAAACAAACACAACAGAGGGCTGACACAGCACGCAGCAGTGCTGTTCTGTGATGTCTGCGCATGTGTATAGTATAAAGCAAAAGTCTGCCATGAGTATCAGGATCAAGCAACATCTCTGCGCTCACTGTTTCGTAGCGCTTTGAGGGCGCATTGGTATGAACTGATATTGAGAGAATGGCATGCTTGCCTATAATCAGAGTTGGAATGGTGCTGAAAGCACAACAGCGCTGCCTGTCAGGATCACTTGAGGCATTGCAGATGCTTCAGACTTCATACAGCATCAATCTGGTTACAGCGATGATACATTGCATTTATGCCTCCACCTGCTCGCGCAGCCGCCTGATTGTACTTCTGACAGTCACGGAAGAACCAGTGCTGCAGAAGCAAAGACACTCCAGTCAGTAAAGTGGCTGTCAACAAAAAGCTTGAGCTGAAATACATGCAAAGAAACTGTAGCGACAACTGGAACAAAGAGCTGTACAGCAGCATATGGCTTAAGCACCAGCCCCAACACAGCAGCTGATCTTACTTGAGGGTGTATGCGCCGCCAGCTTGGGTCTTGTTGCATGATTTGCACTTCCAGATCCCAACTGCTTGTCGCTTGACAGAGAACTGCAGCGCAAATCCAAGCTCAAGAAATGTTGCGTTTACGACACCACAGTCCGTGCATGCTGAGTAAACATGACATGCTAGGTCCCTTCAGTTTTTTCGAGGTGGTATGTCATAGCTGATAGCAAGCAAGTATGCTGCTGCTTGGCAAGAATGTTCACATTTGTGCTTGACCTTACCTTTCCGCAGAAAGAGCATAGGTATTTGGAATGCTGGCTGACCTCTGTCTTCTTGATCTGCTTACGCAGACTGGCACCATACCGGGTACCGTACTTGCCAACAATCCCGACCTTTTTGGTGCGCTTCGACTGCAGCAATCCAAACACACTATTGCTGCTGTCTATAGTCAAATTGCGCCCAGCTGAAGGGTGCACAACAGCTCATGATGGTCGCTCCATGTGATTTGCCAACATGCCAGTTGCAGGCTCAGATCTGGTCAGTAACAAGGCTGTGAGCTGCACTTGCTGTCGGCGGCTCCATTGAGCATGCAAGATCACAACAAGGGCGCTGCTTGCGCAGCTTGTGTACACACAGCGAGTGATGTGTAAAACCCACCATTTTTAATGCCTCGACGCCTCCGACACACTCAGTGAATGTGCCACCGCACCAAAAGAGACTGGGACCAACAGGAGTTACAGTAATCGAGTGCGAATTAGGGTTTCGCCTGAAGCATGTTAGGTCAGGTCGCCGAGGATCATTTTGACCAGGTCACTGGTAGCATCAGTGGTAGCATAGCACATTAGGAGCGCTGAGCAACATCACTCTGTCAGGGCACTCAATATGAGTCAAGCGTTGCTGCAAGGCTGCTTAGTGGGACCGCAAGCAGGCTTTTCTGGCAGGTAACGTCGGCTCCAGAGTGATCTTTGCAGGGTCGCTTTGTTCGCTTTGCACCCACCCTCAGTGTGCTGTGTGTCGCAGAGCTTCCCCACGGCCTCATTTGCAGCAATCTTCAGCATCTTTTTCAGGCTGCACACACTCGTTCCAGTCATGCAGACAGCAAAGCAGGAGGCAGAGGTCTATGTCTCTGACTGTAAGTTTTAGCAAGCCGAGACTCACAACCACAGCATGCAGGCAGCTCACGCATTCGCGTACTTTAGCTATTCGCGCGAGAATAGCCTCAGTGATTGTGCACTGTGCTGTAGATTCAAAACGCTCTTACAAGAAAAGTGAAGGAACAGACTGTGGAGAAACTTGAGAAAGCTTTCCAAGAGAGCGCAGTTGTATATGGCATGCGATTCAAGAACATATCGGTAAGGCTGCAGCGTGGTGCTTTGCACATGTCAGCTTGGTATGGTGCAGGCTGTGCATGCATCTCACCTGCGCGTGTGTCTCCAGGTCAAGCAAATGACGTCCTTTCGGCAAACTTTGCCAGCTGGAGCAAAAACATACGTGTGCAAGAACACATTGCTGCGGGTGGCAGCAGAGAAACAGGGCTGGGAAACCATCATACCAGCCACCAAGGTGCATTTCCCTTCTACCATGCATGCCATCCTTTCTTGAGAAGCACTTGGAGCCCGTCGATTTGACCAGAGTTTAGTCAGCACAGACATGCCTTCAAGTGCATGACCACAAACGTGCAGCTGATCAAGCGCAGCTGCATTTATGGAACAGCTGTCTACATCTACACTTGCATGGCACTCCTATGATATGCTTTCACAGCACATTCATGTGTCATTGTGACTCAGTGCCCTGCATAGACTCACACTGCCTGTGAGCATTGTGACCATCATTGCTGTAGGGAGAGAACGCATGGGTCTTTTGCAGCGAGGACTGCATAGCAGATTCAGTCAAGGCGTATCATGAGTTTGAGAAGAAGTTGTTGGAGAAGTATCCTAAAGAGAAGAGGAAGGACATGCATCCAACTGCAATCTCAGGCAAGCATCTGCTGTCTTGCATCTTCAGCGCTGCGCAAGTCTGCCCAACAAGCCTGCACGTCCAGGGTCGCCTAGGCATCTCCAGCTGCTGGTGCAATTAGCCAGCATGAAGCCAGCCTCCACACTGCCTACGCCATGTCAAAGCTGATGTCCTGTTTCACCTGTTGTAGCTCTTGATTACAGCACACTTTGATATCAGCATCATGCTCCAGTAATTCTGGGCATCAGATAGCTGTTTGATGCTTTGCTGTTACAAACATGTCACACATGCAATCAGACCATCTGACTGCAAGTCACTGGGCCTGCTGTTTGCTCGTTTTTGCAGCATGACTGTCGTCAAAACAGTGATTGGTAGACACACATGGCACAACCCTGCAGGGGCTGTAATGGAACCAAACCAGTTCCTGGACATGGCTGCCTTCAAGAAGCTGGAAAAGATGCCTACCAAGATTGAAATGATTGCCACTATTGCTCGTCTCCTCAACCAGGTGAGAAACATAGAGCTTGCATGTGCATGCATGCACGGGAGCATGTCATCATTGCACAGTATGGCGTATGCCTTGTATTACAGAATGTGGACTCTGGATCTTCACAGACTGCTCTTGAATGACTGTTCATGCCCTTGCACCATGTATGGTACTGGCAGCAGGTGTCGACCACATGTGTGGCTTACACGACAAACTGCACTTGAACTACTTTGCATGCTCTTGCGTTATGTATGGTACTAGCAACAGGTGTTGATCACATGTGTGGCTTGTGCAGGTGCCAACCAAGCTTGCGGTCAGCATCAAGCAGGTACCCACCAAGCTTGCGTATGGGGTCAAGGCTCTTGCAGATGGTGACGACAACAAAGATGCAGTTGTCTCTGACATCTTTCCCAAGCCAGCAGCAGCTGCCGCTGAGTGAAGGCTACTGTGTTGAGGCTACCCACACTGTGGTGTTAGCTGTTTTCCTGTTTTGGGATAATTTTAGCGTGTCAGTCTTGCGTGAGGTTGGGATTATGAGCGTAACAACCTGTTCCTGCCTTGTCACCAACCCTTGTCAGTACATCTCACTGCTAAGATGCTGCAAGCACTCCAGCTGCATCCACTCACTCACTTCATTTGCAACACTTTGATCTAAGGAAACTCATGGGGGTGTGTCCCACACAACATTTTATGACACTGCATTGCAGCGTGCCAAACCTGGCAAAAGCAGAGTTAGGTCTGGTACACAGCGTATTGTTCAAAGTACAACAGCTTCGACCGCAAGTGTGTCCTGAAAATCAGCTCTGTAGAAGTCGTGTTCCATTTTGAGTACACATCATGCACTTGGTTTGCTCAGGTCTTCGCAACATTGCTTCAACTGACTTGGTATTGCTGCATTGTGTGCTAGCACATGTTGTTGCAGTACCATTGCTGCATCCTTGCAGTGCAGCTTCTCCTGAGCTCCCATGCCAGCCAATGGCAACAACAGCTTTTCGACCAAGAGAACACATGCTGGTTCACTCCAGGACCAGCTAGTGCCCTCTTGTCGAGCTGTCTTGTAGCGCTGCTCAAGCAGCATGCTTTCTGATGTGTGGCTTCTGCTGACTTGTTCTTCTTCCCCAGCTGCTGTTTTGCAGTCACCAGTCTGTCTGTTTGCCACAGAGTCTGGTCTCACCAAAGCAGGCTCATTTGCTTGTGAGCTAGACGATGCCTTGCTGTCAAGGAAGGTAGAAGTAGTGAGCAGATTAAGGAGGAGACAGGAAAGCAGTACAGTAACGCTCCTGGAGGTGTTGGTTGTGTTTGGCTGTGGGAGCACATGTGCTAGGCTGTGCAACAATCCTGCTTGATCTACAGACCTCAGCTCATCCTGCATACACCATGTCAAGGCCTGGCATACACCATGTCAAGTAATTAGCAAATGCACACAGCAAGGCCAAAGCCCACAGCCGTATGGGACTGCTCACTGAAGCTGATGAGATAGTAACAAAGGCTATGCAACTCTGCCCACGCTGTCAAGCAGCACTGATGGCAAACATAGCAACATCTTCCAGATATGCCTTCAGGGCTCTACATGCAGAAAACTCGATGCAGGACTGGCCTGCATGTCCATCAGCAAGTAGTGCTGGTGTGGGTATACACACACACAGAAAAGAGAAGAAAAGACTACGCTTTTTGGCTTCAGTTTAATGGGAAACCAAGTATTATACCGGGCTGCCCAGGCATGCACACACACACACACACACCTGTTGTTTCGAGCTCAGGTACTCAGGCACCTTTGAGGCTGTGTGTGCCCCAGTGACAGCTTGCCTACAAGCAGAGTACGCCACCTGCCAAGGAAGCAGCAAATGAACGTATGCTGCCATATCCACTGCTGGGTGCAAGCCTCCAACTGATGGCTTGAGAGCGCCCAAAAGTCTGCTGTGATGGTTGCTGATCAGCTGGCTCAATGAGCAGCTGCAGGCAGCAGCCACAGCAAGCAGTGTGTCATCCACCTGTAGGACATTGTTCAATCTTCTCTGCTGCAGCATTGACTCTTGTGTTGATGGCCAACGAGCACAGAGAGGATCAGAGCGGTCAGAATGCTCTCACGACAGCAACATGAGCTGGGTGAGCTGCGTGAGTATCTGGATCAGTGAGCTGACACATGAGCTGGCACTGTGCACTCTGACTCTGAAGCAATTTGCTGTGTGGACATGCAAAGGAATTCTATGGCAGAACAGTGGACACTGCCCTGCCAGCAAAGCTTCCAACAACAGACAGGCAGGTCAAAGGAGACCTCAGGCGCTGCTTTTCGACATCAGGTTGTGGTCAAAAGCAACGCCAGACAACAAGCAAAGCCAAATGCATGGTGCACTCTGTGCAGTAAATCATGCCGGTCACTCAAGTCTTGCTGCTGCTAAACCAGCCTTTCAATACCCACACCAATACCGCCAAACAATGACATGATTGCTGCTGGGCGAGCATGCATAGAAGCAACAGTCACCTGTTGCAGTTGTGCGGCTGGAAGTTCAGCAGCCAGCATCACATTGGCCCTCAGCTGCAGCAGCAAGACGAGCATCTGTCCTGCCTGCTGCTCAACAGCTTCAGGTGCACTGGTGACAGCGGCATACAGCAGCTGAATGACATGTGGCCTGAGATTTGTGTCCTGTGCAAAGGCAGAAGCACTGTTCTGGAGGTAGGTCAGAACGTGCGCCAGGTTGTCGGCCGCTTCTCTGACAACGCCTGCAAGGAAGATGGGCAGTCAGGCATGCACAGAAACAGGCGTAATAACAGGCAATACTAACAAAAAATAGTAATAATAACGATAATAATAACAATAATAATGATAATAGTCAAGTAGCTTTCCAGCTCAGGCAAGTGTGTTGGCAACCGAATTTGGACCACCTGTGGCGGCACAAAGCTGGAATCGCACAGTGATACACGCCTGACAAGTGGCCAAACATGTAACAGACGCTGTGCCGAGAAGGCGCTGGCTGTGCAGACTGTCTCGGCATGCTCTGGGTTTTGCTCAGATAAGAACACCCCACACTGCTGGGGTGACTGTTGTTATTGTAAAGGAACAAGTGAGTCCAAAGGAGCACACAGATACAAGTGAGCAGCTGGTGAGAGGCATGCTTCCTCTTGGTAGTCAGGACTGGTAAGCTGCATGTCGACATCAAGCTTTGTGATTGCCAACAAAGGCAAGTACCATGTCCAAATCCGACTCGAGGTGTACTACATCGCTGTATGAGGTGTGCTACATCACTGTATGAGGTGTGCTTCATCACTGTATGGGCAGCCTCGCATGGGCAAAGCAACATGGTGTTCTCTCGGAGACAAGGAAGTGCAAGCACCCACAGACAGACAGGCAGCCCACAGGCAGAAAGGTGTGATCACCGGCGCCTGTTGTGAAGGAAGCCCACACAGCAAGACATGCACCCTCAGCAGCTGGATCAGCAGCAGACTC
>JAABUK010006518.1_pt1 | contig 17373 bp, 17 predicted proteins | sample 5559141 | NCBI WGS metagenome assembly JAABUK01 (sample SAMN10711869, study PRJNA513367) | rock metagenome | isolation source: Antarctica rocks | place: Antarctica: Victoria Land, Pudding Butte nord | collected 2016-01-03 | reverse complement strand
CGTTCTCGAGTACTCGAATGCTGAACACGGGCGCAGCAAGCTGACGCCCCTACAATTCTCGCTCATCGTTTTTCCTTTGTAGTTCAATCGTCGTTTAAGGAGTTCAAGATGCCATCACCGATGTCGCGCCGTGTGTTTTTACGAGGTTTAGGAACCGCGATGGCTTTGCCGTTGCTCGACAGCATGGTGCCGCGCGCTCTGGCGGCTGGCGCGCCGGGTTCGGCTGCCGCTAAAGCCGCAGCGGGTGCCGCCAAAACATTGCCCAACCGCATGATTTTCGTGTTCGTGCCCAACGGAATGCACATGCCGTCGTGGACACCGGCGGCTGAAGGCGCTTTGCAGCTGCCGCCGACGATGCAGGCGCTGAGCGGCGTGCGCGACAGCCTCTCGGTTTTGACCAATCTGGCGCAGCACAACGCCTTTGCTTTGAACGATGGCGCGGGCGATCACGCGCGTTCGGGCGCCGTTTGGCTCACGGGCGTGCATCCGAAAAAAACTGCCGGAGCCGACATCCGCGCCGGAGTTTCCGTCGATCAGTTGGCGGCGCAGCACATCGGCAAGCGCACACGTTTCGCTTCGCTCGAACTGGGCATCGAACGCGGCGCGCAAGCGGGCAACTGCGATTCGGGATATTCGTGCGCTTACTCTTCGAGCATTTCGTGGCAGGCCGAATCGACGCCGGTCGCCAAAGAGATCAATCCGCGTTTGGTATTTGACCGTTTGTTCGGCAATGGGAACATAAACGAAGCCGAGGAAAGCCGCTATCGCCGCAACGCCGAGCGCAAAAGCATTCTCGACTTTGTGCAGGAAGATGCGCGCGACTTGAAGAACAAACTGGGCGCGCACGATAATCGCAAGCTGGACGAATATCTGGCCGGTGTCCGCGAAATCGAGCAGCGCATCGACCGCGCCGATGGCGACAATCCGCAAGTCGATGCGAGTAAACGCCCGACCGGCATTCCGTCTGACCCGGGCGAGCACATTCGCTTGATGGGCGACATGATGCTGCTGGCTTTGCAAACCGACACGACGCGCATTTGCACCTTGATGCTCGCCAACGACGGCAGCAACCGCAGCTATCAGAACATCGGCATCAGCGAAGGCCATCACGAACTGTCACATCACGGCGGCGACAAAGACAAACAAGCCAAAATCGAGCGCATCAACCGCTTTCACATCGAGCAACTCGCCTACATTCTCAACCGGATGCAGAACACCAAAGAAGGCAATGGCACTTTGCTGGACAACTCGATGGTGGTTTACGGCGCGGGTATCAGCGACGGCGACCGCCACAACCACGACGAACTGCCGATTCTGCTGGCCGGTAAGGGTGCGGGAACCATCAAAGGCGGGCAGCACATTCGCTACGCGCCCAACACACCGATGAGTAACCTGTTTCTTTCGATGCTCGACCGCATGGGCGTCCAAGAAGACACTTTCGGCGACAGCAACGGACGATTAGATCGCTTGTTTTAGACAATTTCTACCGCACATCGAGTACTCGATGTGCGGTTTTAGTGTTCTGTGGCAGAATACACCAACATTGATGTGATTAACGGGTCAACTTGAAAAGCCGCTATCGAGTGCTCGATAGCGGCTTTTCGTTCAAAGAGCAACGCACAAGGTTTACTTGTATTTGTCTTCCAACAGTTTCATGTTGGCCATTATTCCAGGAGAAACCTGATCGCAGTTAATGCCCTGCACATAGGCATCAAGTCCGGGAGAACCTTTGCCGGTGCTGCCGCCAGTGGAGCAGTTGTCACCGCTATTGTCTTTCATGGTGCCCCACATATTGACCGGTGTGCCCATTGCCGTGGGGCGCATCGACTTGACGTGACCGTCAACGAACAAGCAGTTAGTGGTGCCCAGATGTCCGGCAAACATGTCTTTCCAGCCGTTGTTGCCTGCAACCGACCAGTCATCGTACATCATCTGCCACTCGTAAAAGGACTCGCCAATGATGATCTTCTGCGAAGGCGACTGGATGAAGGACAACGAAGTACCGGTTGTCGTCGCATTAGGGCCTGCCCAACCGGGAACGATGATGCGCGGATTGGCCGCATAGGAGCGAGTAATGGCCGGATAACCATCGCCTGCCGCGAAAGCCACTTCCGCATTCTTCGGATTGGAGGGACAAGCCCAAATTTGTCCGCTCTTGAGGTAAGGCTGAATCGATTGCTTGTAGGCACGCCCCGCGCCGCTATCGTAATCGATCATGTAACGCTCGTCGTATTCCTGCGTGTATTGCATCAGCGCGATGCCGATCTGCTTCAGGTTGCTGGAGCAACTGGCGCGGCGGGCGGCTTCGCGCGCTTTGGCGAAAGCCGGAAACAGAATCGCTGCCAGAATCGCAATGATGGCGATGACGACCAGCAGTTCGATCAGCGTGAAACCCTTTTTGGCCGCGCGCAACTTCGTGTTCGACAACATCTTGGACATAATCCTTCTCCTTATCAAAATAGGTTTGGCGCAAGGACAAGTTTTCTACGCGGAATAGGTGCAAGAGTTTTCGTAGAATGTTCGGCTGTTGAATATTCGGCAGTCGGATGTTCGACTATCGAGTACTCGATAGATTCAGCGGGCGCACCGATTGGCGCGTCATCAACTGCACCGGTGCCACTTTGCAACAAGCGGCGGCCTCACCTCCGTTTCTCAATTCGATCCAGGCATCCATCGCCAAACGCCCGATTTGCGCGAACGAATGCGCGACGCTGGTCAAGCCGCGCGCGACGGATTCGGGACGATTGTCGATGCCGATGATCGACAAATCGCGCGGCACGCTCAAGCTCTGCGCTTCCATCTCGTCCCACAATTCCAAGGCCAGCGTGTCGTTGAAACATACGATAGCGGAAACTCCCAAACGGCTGACCGAGGCAATCGCCTGCGGGTTGCGCACGTAATTTTCACCGGCGCCCTGCACCACCCATTTGTCGCGCGCCTCGAGACGATGATGTTGCAGCGCGGCTTTCCAGGCGCAAAGCCGCTGCTTTTCATCGAAGTTGTTCGGCGGCCCCGACAAATAAGCGATGCGGCGATGCCCGTTTCGCACCAGATAACTGACGGACTGCTTCACCATGTCGTCGTTATCGACATCGACCCACGCCACACCGTCGGGCGTATCGCGGCGATAGCACACGACTGCGGGAATCTTGTACTGCGACACAATATCGAAAGCGCGAATCCACTGCCCTATCGCGCTGATGAAAATAAAACCGTCGCTGCGACGATCCAGATAGCGCAGCTTTTCGCGTCGCGGACTTTGCTCGCGGTCGTTGCGCACCATCGTCAGCACATCGTAGCCATGCTCGCGCGCGCCTTCCACAATGCCTTCGTAAGTGAACAAATCCAGCTCGGAGTGCCGAATGTCTCGATACTCGGGCACCATCGTCACAATGCGCGTTTCGATGTGGCGATTTTGCGATGAAGGCGGATTGACCGGCAGATAATTGAGGCTGCGCGCCGCTTCGAGTACTCGATCTCGCGTTTCCGCCGAAGCCCGATTCTCGACACCGCGCAAGACATTGGAAACCGTGACTTTGGAAACTCCCGCCTGCTGCGCAACCCGGCTCAGAGTAGCTCTCATATCAATCTCGTTAACAGTTAACTTTGTTGTTCATTCAGTATACCCCGCGCGTTTATTTTTCAAACATTGGATGGCAAAAAATTTCCGTTGGTTCGAAAGCCTCGAGTTGTATAATCGACTTTTTTGCAAAAGTCCGGCAATGAAGAGTTTTAACTAACCGCGCACGCAGTAGGTCTAATTTCTCGCCGCGCGATGGCATGGTGCAACTTTGCAAACCGATTTCGGAAAAGGTGCATCGGAGATCATAAAGAGCACAGAAAAATGTGCCTTTGTCATCTCAGGGTGTTTAGAAAAACCAAAACTGCAACACATCCGAGTGTCTGTCATCCTGAACGAAGCGAAGGATCTTGTAGCTGAGAGTTCAATCTGGTTACGAACAAGATCCCTCGCTTCGTTCAGAGCGTGTATAGGAATCCTTTAAAAGGATGACAAACGCTCGAACATAACACTTTTTCTCCTTTCCTATACACCCGCTGAGGATGACAGACGCTTACAACGCGATTTTCGATACTTTCTCTACACACTCTCAGAATGAAGATGAGTTAGACGTACTTCTCCACAGCGAAAACAATCTTCCGCCAATTTGCGCACCAATCGAGTACTCGATAGGGCGCGGGTTTCAGCGTTGCGAAGCGCTTTACGAAGCGCCTGCAGGAAGCAAGACGACCGATGATTTCGGTGCCAGTTCCATCGTCAGGCGAGCGTTGCTGCCGACCTTCCACGGCTTGCCGCTGAGGGCATCGACGAACCCGCGTGCGCGCGTTTTGGTCATGGCGCCGTTTTGCGGCAAAGGAATGTCGAGAGTTTGCGCGACATCCGAGCGATTCAAAGCGACCAGCGCGATGTCGTTGTCGAGCGTGCGCGCATAAGCGACAGTTTTCGCCGCGTCATCGGACAGCAAAATCGTAGGATCGCCCGATTGCAAAGCGCGGCTGCGATTGCGAATCTGGATGAGGCGCCGGTAGAACTGCAGCATTTTGTTGTCGGGCTTGGCCAAATCCCAGCGCATTCCGCGACGATTGTCAGGATCGGCGCCGCCCTGCATTCCGATTTCTTCGCCGTAATAAATCGACGGCGCGCCCGGCCAGGTGAACTGAACCGTCGCCGCCATCTGGTGCAAGGCGGCATCGTCTTTACACAAGGTCAAGAAACGTGGCGTGTCGTGGCTGCTCAACAGGTTCATCATGTTGCGCGAAACCTGCGGCGCGTAGCTCTTATAAACCTGCATCAGGCGATTGGTGAACTGCGAAGACGACGTGTTGCCATCAGCGAAGAAATGGACGCAGGCGTCGCGGAACTGGTAGTTCATCACCGAATCCCACTGGTCGCCACCCAGCCACGGCGAACCGTCGCCCCACACTTCGCCGACAATCCACGTTTGCGGATCCAAACCTTTGACGCGCTTACGTAGCTTGCGCCAGAAGCGCGGATCGACTTCGTTGGCGACATCCAAACGCAAACCGGCCAGAGGAACCTGCGTTTTCCAATAGTTGACAAGCCCCAGCATATAGTCGCTCGTCGGCGGGTTCATCAGGTTCAATTTGGGCATCGACGGGTAGTTGTCCCACGCCTGGTAATTGGGCGGATCGGCCACTTTGACCGGATACGACTTGATGAAATACCAGTCCTTGTAAGGCGAAGCCGCGCCTTTTTGCCGCACGTCGAGGAACTGCGGGAACGTCGTCGCGGTGTGATTGAAAACGAAGTCCATCACGGTGCGAATGTGCTGCTTTTGCAAGTCCTTCGTCAAAGCTGAAAACTCGGCGTTGGTGCCGAACTGCGGATCCAGTTTCTTGTAATTTTCGGCGTCATAACGATGGTTGGAAGGCGACTGAAAAACCGGATTGAAGTAAACGCCGGAAACGCCCAAGTCAACTAAATACGACACATGTTGGCGCACTCCGGCCACATCGCCGCCAAAGCGGCTGGACCCATTCGGCGCAGAGTTCCAGGCTTGCACGTTTTTCGGGTCGTTGCTCTTGTCGCCGTTGGCGAAACGGTCGGGGAAAATCTGGTAGAAAACCGTTTGTTCCACCCACTGCGGGACCACAAAAGGCTGAAAGGTTCGCGCGTTCACCACAAAAGGACGAGACTTTGCGGCCAAACCATCGGCGCCAAACTGCTCGATGCGATTGCCATCGGTCAATTCAAAGGTGTAAGACAAATCCGTCTTTCTGTCCCACGGCAATTCCACGGTGTAAAACGAGTAAAGTTCATCGCTGCTGCTCAACGTCATCGGATAAAGCCGGCCCGACGAGCGAAGGCGAATCTGGCGAAAATCGTTCGGGCGCACTCGCAGAGAAAGCGCCAACTTTCCACGGTCGTAATTGAAATAAGGCGGACGCGACGAATGCAGCAGCGCGCTGGCGGTCGTTTGTCCGTCATCCGGTTTGGCCGGAGTGGCATAATCGGGCGGCAACACGACGACAACGGAATTGGTGTTGCCGTTGCCATCGTCTTCGTTGCGCGCCGCCTTGGGATCGAGAATCCACGTCTCGCCGTCCAAGACAAACTTATAAAAATGCTTGCCATAATCTATCGGCAAACTCAGGCGCCACGTTTTGCCATCGGCATCCGCCTTCATCGGGTTCGCGTTCTTGTCCCAGTTGTTGAAAGTTCCCGCGACCGAAACCGATTTCAGCTTTTTGTCGGATGTGAAAACAAAGAGGTGTTCCCCGCGCGCGTCAGCCTTCGACGCCACTTGCGCTTGAACGCGACTTTCCACCGGTAACGCCTTCGGCACCGCCGACGCTTGCGGCAATGTCGACACTTGCGGCACCGCCGACGCTTGCGGCGAATCTTGCGGTTGCGTGGCTGAAGCGCAGGAAAGCGGAATCAGGCCCAACGAGGCCAGGCCGCAAATCTTCCAAACACCAAAACCTTTCTGCACGCCTGCACCATTCAATTCAATGTGTTTCATATCTTTTTACCAACCAAATCTTGTGCTTATTCCGCTCTTGAAATCCTCGATTGCCGCTTGGGCAAAGCAATTTCGAGTACTCGAAACGACATTAGTTAACTGTTAACTTGCTCCATTATACCCATTTGGCTTGGGTTTCAAACAAAGATAGAAACAGAGAGTTGCGGCTCCCTGCATTGAGCTGGTTAACGAACCCCGGAAGTTGCCGTTGCGCCCAGCGCCTTCCAGTCGCGACTTCAGTCGCCGGGCGCAACTTGAGCGAACACTCATCAGCGCCACCACCAAAATACTTTTCGCCGCATCGAGTACTCGAAACGAGAAAAGCCGCGCTGCAACCTTTCGCAGCGCGGCTTTTTGTTCATTCAATTGATATTGATCACGCATCCAGCTCGCCGTTGCGCAAGTTCAGTGGCAGCAGCGCGGGACGTTCGCACGAGCTGCCCATCTCAATGTGGCGGCCTTGTTCGCTGGCGTCGTGAATCGAGTGCATCAAGTCGAGAACGTGAAACGCCAGTTCGCCGCTTGCGCGATGCTTGCGGCCCGAACGAATGGCGTTGCACATATCGGCGACACCGATGCCGCGAAAATTGTCGCGGTAGCCGAACGTCAGCGGCACTTCGGCGAAATCGTCCTGTCCGCGCGAAACGCGAACCGGCCCACCAAAAGTGTTCGGGTCGGGACACGAGAGCGAGCCTTGCGTGCCGTAGATTTCGATGCGCGGCAGGTTGCCGCGTTGCACATCGAAAGTCGTTTGAATCGTGCCGACCGGGCCGGACGCGAAGTCGAGCAAGCCCGTCACATAAGTCGGGATCTCGACGTTCATCATCTGGCCGTATTTCGCCTGGCTAGTGATCATGCGCTGCGCGTGCGTGATGCGCGTCGCCCCCGAAACGCGGCGCGTCGGCCCCAACAACATCGTCAGGGCCGTCAGATAATACGGCCCCATGTCGAACATCGGGCCGCCGCCGGTTTTGTAGAAAAACTCCGGGTCGGGATGCCACGATTCCGGCCCGCTCGAGTTCATGCACGCGAAGGCGCCGACCGGCTCGCCAATCCAGCCGTCATCGATCAGTTTGCGGCAGGTTTGCAAGCCGCCACCAAAAAACGTGTCCGGTGCGCTGCCGACACGCAAGCCTTTTTGCTGCGCCAAATGCAGCAAAGCGCGCGCTTCCTCGCGCGAAACGGACAGCGGCTTTTCCGTGTAAAAATGCTTGCCCGCCTCGAGACATTGCAAACCGACCGGCCCGTGCGCAGCCGGAATCGTCAGATTGATGACCAGTTCGATTTCTTCATCTTTCAACAGTTCCTCGACGCTGCAACCTTTGGGAATCGAGTACTCGATGGCTTTGGCGCGCGCGCGTTCAACGTCCATATCGGCGCAGGCGACGATCTTGAATTGCGGAAAAGTTTCGCTCGCTTTGGCATAAGCGCCAAAGATATTGCCGCAACCGATGACTCCGACTTTGGTTTCTTCGCTCATAATTTCCTTTAACCAAGTGATGAATACGAATACGGAATGATGAACAAAGCTCACACTTCGAGTACTCGATAGGACCCACTGAAGCGCATTCCGCATTCATCATTCCGTATTTTCTACTTGCTCGCCCACAGCATTCCGCGCAAGGTCAGTTCGCGTGCTTCAGGGACATTGAAATCGGCGGCGACATGGCCCAGGCTGTTGTAGAAAACGCGGCCTTGTCCCCATTGCCGCGTCCACACAACCGGCATTTCGACGCCTTTGAGCCACGTCATGCCATAGCCGGTGCCATCGAAAGTCGTCGTTGCCAGCACGCGATTGCCCGGGTCCGTCAACAGATAATACTGCTCCGAGTGCATTTGAAAACTGCTCAAACCTTGGGTAATCGGATCGTCTTTTTGCACGATGTCGACGGCGTAATCTTTGATGTCGCCGGGATGCGATACGAAATGCCCGCCGACGAGCCATTCGTAGCCGGTTTTGCCTCTGAAACTGTCGCCCATTCCGCCATGAAAACCGGCCAGCCCGACGCCGCTTTTGACGGCTTCGATCAAGCCTTTTTCCTGTTCTTCGGAGATGTGTCCCATCGTCCAAATCGGCACGATGAGATTGAGAGCGCTTAGTTTTTCCGCATCCAGATAGGCATCCAGCGTGTGCGAAATCTCGACTTCAAAGTCTTTTTCGCGCAACAAGCCCGCAAACAAATCGGCGCATTGCTGCGGTTCGTGTCCTTCCCAGCCGCCCGCGACAACTAAAGCTTTTTTCATCGAAGGTCTCCCCGAACGTTCTTGTAAAAATCCATTATATCCGACGAAGACAAAGAGAAATTGCCGCTTCTGTCATTAAACTTCTTTCATAAGTCAGCGAATGAATTCGCCGCCAGAAAACGGGTGCCCGCTCGCGGGCGGATCAACCTTCGTTGACAAATGCACTTCACATCTCGATGTCGGCACTCGATGTCGGCGCAGGCCGACAATTCTCTCTAGCGGCGAATTCATTCGCTCGCCACTTATCGAGTACTCGATTGCTCGTCTGAAAGTCACTTGTTCAGTGCTGCAACAGAAAATCGGCGACATCTTTCCACCACGCTGCGCGCGGATTGTAATCGAGCGTGTTGTGTCCGGCAGCGGGCTGAATCAATCTTTTCCTGGGGCCGCTGTAGCCGTCGAAAAGCGACTGGCCGAAATGCGTCGGCACGATGAAGTCGCGGCCCGCCAACAAAATGGCGACCGGGCCGGAATACCCATTCAAAGCCCGCGCGGCTTCGTAGCGATCCTGCATCACCCATCGCACCGGAAAGATGGGAAAGCGGCCTTGCGCGACATCGGTTGTGCTGGTGTAAGGCGTCGCCAGGAATAAGCCGCGCACTTGTTTCGGGTGCCGCGCCGCCAGCAAACACGCGACGCCGGTTCCCAACGATTCGCCGGTGATATAAAGCGGGCGCGCATCGTTTTTCAGCAGTTCCTCCAATGCTTCATCCGCTGCGGCGACGATTTCAGTTTGGGTCGTGCTGCCTTTGCGCCAGCCATAACCCGGATATTCCAGGCTGTAAAACTCCCATTTTTTGCCATTGCCGAGCGCGCCGAAACCGTCCATGAAATACGTCCGTGTCAGGGCGTGGCCGCCGTTGCCATGCAGAATCAGCATCCGATAAGGCGCGGGTTTATCGCCTACTCGCGTATCGAGTACTCGTTTCCAGCCGATGAGTTGATTGTGTTCGTCGCGCCACGGCAGAACCTGATGTTGCGGCGCCATCGCCAGAAACTTCTTTTCGTCACCGCGCTCGGGATGATACATAAACGTGCGCTGCAAAGAAGCCAGCAGCACAAACGCCGCAAGATAAAGAAAAAGCGGAATCCACAACATTTTGAGAGCCTTGCGCTTTCGCGGGGTTGGCGCCAAGCGCACCGGTTTTTGGTGATTGAGCATGAGCAAGCCTTCGCAGTCATTGAGATTTGTAGGGGCACGCCTCAAGCGTGCCTCTATATAACGGGTGCTATGCACACTTAGTTTGTGCTGCAATTCCGACTTCTGAAATGGCCTGGCATAGATTGTAGACTGCAATCATGCTTAACCCCGATTCACAAACCAGTCTTCGCGTCGCCGTCATTGGCGCCAGCGGTTATGGCGGTGCCGAACTGGCGCGGCTTTTGGCGGCTCATCCGCGCGCCGAACTGGTAATCGCAACCGCGTCCGGCGAACGCGCCGGCTCGAAAATATCCGATCTTTTCCCTGGCTTGCGCGGCGTTTGCGACTTGGTTTGCGAAGAACTGCAGCCGGACGAAATCGCCGGTCGCGCCGATTTCGCTTTCATCGCGCTGGGACATGGCCGCGCCATGAGCATTGTACCTGAACTGCTGAAGCGCGGAATGAAGGTTTGCGACCTGGGCGGCGATTTTCGACTGAAAGACGCGAGCGTGTACGAGCAATGGTACAAGACGCCGCACACGGCGCATCGAGTACTCGAAAGCGCGGTTTACGGCCTGCCCGAATGGAATTGCGAGAAGATTGCGAGCGCGCAACTGGTCGCCAATCCCGGCTGTTATCCGACGAGCGCGATTTTGGCGCTGGCGCCGTTTTTGGCGGCCAACGAAGTCGAACCCCGCAGCCTCATCGTCGATTCGGCCAGCGGTACATCGGGCACCGGACGTTCGTCCTTTGGCTTGGCTTTGCATCACCCGGAAGTGGACGGCGATTTCAAAGCCTATAAAGTCGCGGCTCATCAGCACACGCCCGAAATCGAGCAGATGCTGACGATGATTTCGTCGCAAACGGAGCCGCTTCAACTGACGTTTACCGCGCATTTGCTGCCGATTGCGCGCGGCATCTTGACGACCTGCTACGCCGATTTGCGCGAGCCTTTGACCCTTGAAGACGCGCATCGAGTACTCGATCTGGCATATGCCGACGAGCCGTTTGTGCGCGTTCATGCGCCGGGTTCGATGCCGCAAATCAAGCACGTCGCAGGATCCAACTTTTGCGACATCGGCGTTGCGGTCGATTCTCGCACCAACCGCTTGATCGTCATTTCCGCCATCGACAACCTGGTGAAAGGCGCCGCGGGACAAGCGATTCAGAACATGAACCTGATGAACGATTTCGATGAGCGCGAAGGCTTGATGCTAGCGCCGCTTTTTCCGTAACAAAGTAGCAGAACAGATTTTTCCCGACTTGGGAGCCAATAACAGAAGGTTATATGGACGAACTTACTTGGATACAGAATTGGTACGCTGAGCAGTGCAACGGAGATTGGGAGCACTGTTATGGAATCACAATAGAAAACTTAGATAATCCTGGCTGGAAAGTTGACATTCCTCTTACAGATACAGACTTGGAAGAGAAAAGTTTTTAGCCTGTTGATGTGAAGAGAAGCGAGCAGGATTGGATGAAGTGTTGGACAGAAATGGGCTGGGAGACAGGCGGGAAAGCATTAGGTCATCCACCCAATGTTCTGTACTTCCGAGCTTTCTGTGGCACGCACAACCTTATCGAAGTTCTGAAGGTGTTCCGAACATGGTCTGAATCAGAACCGCTTTGAAACTATGATTGCTCTATGACAACTATCGGCGTTATTTCCGACACACATATTAAGGTTGGCGGCAAAAGGCAACTGCCGCCGCAGGTTTTCGAGGCTTTTCAAGGTGTCGACTTGATTTTGCACGCCGGAGATTTGAACATTCTCGAAGTCATTAGCGACTTGGAAGCGATTGCGCCGGTCGTGGCGGTTTACGGCAACAACTGCGATTGGGACGTTTTGCAAAGCGTGCCGCAAACGCGCGAAATGCAAATCGAGCAAGTCAAAATTGGTTTGGCGCATGGCGATGTGGGAAACCCCTCGCAGCGTTTGGGATCGAGTACTCGATGGCTGGCGTTGTCGCATTTTCCCGATGCCGATTGCGTGGTTTTCGGGCACTCGCATCGCCCGCTCATCGACTGGATTGAACTCAGCGATGGAAACGGCAGTTTGCGCCCGGTGCTGCTTTTCAATCCGGGTTCGGCCACCAAAAAACGCGGCGCGCCTCAACACTCCTGCGGCCTGCTGCGCATCGACGGCAAACACATCGAACCACAACTGATAACGTGGTGAGAAAAGGTTTTAGCTGTTAGCCTTTAGCGGTCAGCCGTTTGGTAGCCTCGAAAGCCGAGCCACAGACACCAGAATCCAAGAGTGTGTATTCAAAATCCTGAAAATGAGTCAACGGAAAGTCTGTCATTCTGAGCGCAGCCGAAGGATGACAAGTTCCTTTCCTCTCTTCATCAAAAACTGTATTTGGCAAAGTGTTCGAGACTTCAAATACACATTCTAAGAGGGTGTATAGGAAAGGAGAAAACGTGTTGTGTTCGAGCGTTTGTCATCCTTTTAAAGGATTCCTACACACGCTCTCAGCACTTCAAAATCCGCTTCGAGTACTCGATTGTCCGGCTAAATCCCAACATTTAATCACAACCTATTGTCTTATGGAACTTTTCGTTAAACAAGAAATTCTTCAAACTTTGCCCAACCTCGATGCGATTTTGCTCGACATCGACGGTGTTGTGCTCGACGTTTCGCAATCGTTTCGCGTCGTCGCCAGCGATGTCGTGCAATGGTACGCGACCAACGTCCTGAAAATCGGCGGTGTGGACATTTTTTTCACGGCGGACGAAACCGAGCTGTTCAAGAACGCGGGTGGCTTCAACAACGATTGGGATCTGGCCAACGCGGCGGTCGCGCTTTTAGTCGCCAAAAATGCCGAACATCCCGAAATGGAAATTGGCGCCCTGCGCGAAACCGCGCCCGACTTCATCGAGTACTCGAACGAGATCAAGCGGCGCGGCGGTGGCATTTCAGCGGCAGAAAACATCATTTTAGATCGCTTGAACCCGACGCAGCGCCGCGAGTTCGCGCGCAACTGGAACCCGAAACAGGTGACGCAATTGTTCCAGGAAATGTATGCCGGCGACCAATGCCGCACGCTTTATGGTTTCGCGCCCGAACACATTGAGGGCGAAGGTTTTCTGGACAAAGAAACGGTTTTGCTGGACGCGAACGTTTTGCCGCCAAAAGCGAAACTGGGCGTTTTGACCGGACGCACGCGGGCCGAAACTCAGGTCGCGCTCGAGCGCTCGGGTTTGAACAGTCGCGTTTCAGCCAACAATTGCGTCACAGAAGACGACGGCGTGCGCAAACCCGATGGCCGCGCGCTGGCGTTGCTGCAAGAAAAGATGAAGTTCCGCATGGGCATTTACATCGGCGACACGATTGACGACTTGAACGTCGTCAAAAACTTCCGCGAAACCAACGCCAGTGGCCGCGCACGCATCCTCAGTTGCATCGTTTTGTCGGGGCCGTCCGGCGCCAGCAACCGGCGCCTATTTTTGGAAGCCGGTGCTGAAATCGTGGCGCCCGATGTCAACTCGGTTTTAGCTTACCTGGGCAGCGTGCTGAAATGAACGAATCCACACCATCGAGTACTCGAACTGCGAAAATCACGCGCAACACCAACGAAACGCAAATCGCATTGTCGTTGAACATAGACGGCAGCGGGCAGTTCGACATTCAATTGCCGCAGGGCGCGGGCGCGCCGTTCTGGAAGCACATGCTGGAACAATGGGCCAAACATGGCCGCTTCGACTTGACCATTCGTGCGACCGGCGATGTCGAAATTGACGGACACCACCTGATCGAAGACCTGGGAATTGTGCTGGGCGAAGCCTTGCGAGAAGCCATTGGCGATAAACGCGGACTGGCGCGCTACGGTTTTTTCATCGCGCCGATGGACGAAGTTCTGACGCTTTGCGCCGTCGACTTTTGCAATCGCGCTTATCTGCAACTCGACTGGGAATTGAATCAAGAACGAATTGGCGAGTTCGATACGCATCTGGCGCGCGAGTTTTTTGTCGCGCTGGCAAATAACGCGAAGCTGAACCTTCATATCCGCAGTTTGCAAGGCGGCAACGCGCATCACGTCATCGAAAGCGCGATGAAAGCCTTAGCCAAAGCGATGCGCGCCGCACTCACAATTGACGGCGACGAACTGCCGACGACGAAAGGAAGCTTGTAAATCGAGTACTCGAATGAGCAATTTTGTGATCCTGAAAACGTTTCCTTTGGCGGTCGAAGCCGAGATGTTGCGTGGGCGTTTGGAGTCCGAAGACATTCGCTGTTTTCTGGAGGGCGAGCGATTGGCGAGTGTCGTGGGCGATTTCAGCCAGGCGAACGCGATTTGGAACGGCTCTGGCGGCACCAAAGTTTTAGTAGCAGAAAACGATTTGACGCAGGCGCGCGCGGTTCTCAATCAAATCGAGCACGCGAGCGGCAGCGAAAAACCGCGCCAGGCGGAACAATTTCAATCCATTGCCATATGGTTTTTCTGGCTCGTTGTCGCGGCGGGCGTGCTCTGGTTTGTTGTCGCCAGCGCATTTCCGCGCAAGTTTTAAATACTCTTAATTTCCATGATTACCATTGTCGATTGCGGCATCAACAACTTGCGCAGCGTGCAAAAAGCCTTTGAACATCTGGGTTCTGCCGTGCTTGTGACGCGCGACCCAAACGTTGTGGCGAAAGCCGAGAAAATCGTTTTGCCGGGCGTTGGCGCGTTCGCCGCCGCCATGAAAAGCTTGAACGACGCGCAACTGGTCGAGCCGCTTTTAAGTCGCATCGGCGAGGGTGTTCCTTTTCTGGGAATCTGTCTGGCGCAACAGCTCTTGTTCGATTGGAGCGAGGAGTTGGGACTAAGCGCCGGGTTGGGCGTTGTGTCGGGCAAAGTCGTGCATTTACCGGACGCGCCCGGCTTGAAGATTCCGCACATCGGCTGGAGCGCGCTGCATTTTCCGCGCACTTCGCGCCTGATGCGCGGCCTGGATGACGGCGCGATGGTTTACTTCGTGCATTCCTATCACGCGATTCCCGACGACAGCGATGCCATCGCCGCAACCGGCGCACACGGCATTCCTTTCGCCGCCGCCATCGAACGAGACAACGTAATGGCGACGCAGTTTCACCCCGAAAAAAGCAGCGCCGTCGGCCTGCACATCCTGAAAAACTTCGCGGAGATTTAGCCACGGAAACGCACGGGAGAACACGAAAAGAAAATAGGAATCGAGTACTCGATATTGAAGACTTTCTCCTTTAATTCTGCTTTCCGTGTTCTTCCGTGCGTTTCCGTGGCTCTTCAAAACTATGATTGAAATTATTCCCGCCATTGATTTGCGCAACGGCAAATGCGTGCGGCTTTATCAGGGCGATTACGCGCACGAAACGATTTACGGCGACGACGCGGTTGCGATGGCGCAAAAGTTTGAAGCGCAAGGCGCAACGCGTCTTCACGTCGTCGATTTGGACGGCGCGCGAGACGGGCTTTCGACCAACTTCGACATCATCAAAAACATCGCGCAAACCCTGAAAATTCCGGTTCAAACCGGCGGCGGATTGCGCGATGCGAGCACCATCCATCGAGTACTCGAAGCGGGCGTGCAGCGATGCATTATCGGGACGAAGGCCGCGCAGGAACCGCAGTGGGCGCAGCAAATGTTCGCGCAGTTCGGCGATGCAATTATTCTGGGTTTGGACGCGCGCGATGGCATGGTTTCGGTCGCGGGTTGGCGGCAAGACAGTGGTTTGCCCGCAATTCATTTCGCGCAAACGATGCAAAGTTTCGGCTGCGCGCGCATCATCTTCACCGACATCGCGCGCGACGGAACTTTGGCTGGCCCAAATGTAATTGCGCTTCGAGAAATGGCTGAAGCTGTCGAGATTCCAGTTGTCGCCAGCGGCGGCATCCACAAAGCGACCGACATTCGCATTCTGCGCAACATCCCCAACATCGAAGCCGTCATCGTCGGCAAAGCGATTTACGCAGGGACAACGAGCGTGCCGGAACTGTTGCAATTCGCGAGTGAGCGCGAGATATGAAAGTCTTGCAGACAGCTACGAAGACTGTCTTTGCCTTACTATGCCTGTCGCCTTTCATTTTCTTTGCATTGATCGGGTTTGTTCTCTACAAAATCAAGTACGGGCCGGTTCCGCCCGTCCCGCAACTCAAGATTGAGTACTCGATTGAAGACCGGATGAGCGCAACTGGTTACAACGTTTTGCGTTATTATTACGATTCAAATCCACTTTGCGCGGGACGCGTTTTAACCAATGATGGCCGCATCGTTCAATTGGGCAAAGCTGACCCCCAGTGCGACGATGAAAAATTGCGAAAAGACACGCAAAGCAAACCGCGCGTTTTCCAGCAAGCTCCAAACAAAAAATCCCACAAACTCCTATTCGATCTATGTTTCAACGTTTGATAGCGCCGGAAACGCTGTCGCACAACAAGCCGGCTACAACATCAATCGCTGGCTGCTAATGCGCAAGAACGGAGAAAAATCGACAATCTCAACAACTCCAAGCGGCTATCCCAAATGGAAGAATTGGTGTCTTATAAACTTCCATAAGCTGACCAAAAAAGAAGAAATTATAGGCAACGTCACAGTTGCAACTGGTTGCGCGTCTTCTGGTGGCGCATCGGAACCACACGGGCGTAAGCTACCTCTGCTGTGGCGAAAGGGCGTAACAAACGACATCAACAGCTTGATAGACCCAAAGATTGGCTGGTATTTGCTGGAAGCGATTGACATCAACGACAAAAGTCAGATTCTGTGCCTTGCCATTAAAGGCAATGCAATTGACGCGGAAAAATACAATGACACAATGTTGCGTTTCGTCGTTCTCACACCGCTAAAATAATAGTTCGAGTACTCGATCTTCATCTTTCATCCTTCCAAAATCATGCCCGCCAAACGAATTATTCCCGCCCTCGACATCAACAATGGCCGCGTTGTGAAATGCGTGCAGTTTGAAAATATGCGCGATGCCGGCGATCCGGTCGAGCGCGCCGCGTTTTATGACCAAGCCGGAGCCGATGAACTGGTTTTTCTCGATATTACAGCTTCTCACGAACGGCGCGACATGGTTTCGGATTTGGCGGCGCGCGTCACCGAAGAAGCGTTTATTCCGTTTACCGTGGGCGGCGGCCTCAAAACGACCGATGAGATGAGCGCGGTTTTAGCCAACGGTGCGGACAAGATTTTCATCAACACCGCCGCGTTCACCAATCCCGAATTGATTCGAGAAGGCGCCAAACGTTTCGGCGTGCAATGCATCGTGGTGGCGATTGACGCCAAGCAGACGGCGCCGCACAAGTGGGAAGTTTTCCTGCACGGCGGGCGCACGCCAACCGGAACCGATGCCGTCGAATGGGCGATTAAAGCTGCCGGTTTGGGCGCCGGAGAAATACTTCTCACTTCAATGGATGGCGACGGCACGCAAACCGGTTATGACATCGGCTTGACGCGCGCCGTGGCCGATGCAGTCGATGTTCCGGTCATTGCAAGTGGCGGCGCGGGCAACGTCGATCACATTTA